>Ga0196978_1001122_pt1 | contig 12355 bp, 11 predicted proteins | sample S3v_2013CmetaG_FD_155491 | JGI IMG/M metagenome (GOLD analysis project Ga0196978, IMG submission 155491) | Soil microbial communities from Anza Borrego desert, Southern California, United States - S3+v_20-13C | ecosystem: Environmental > Terrestrial > Soil > Desert | place: USA: California... | reverse complement strand
TGCCGGTCCTTCATGCGGTCATCTCAGACGCGACGTCTGCAGTGCAGACGCGGTTACTTGTTGATGACGGTCACCTTGCGGACGACCGTCTTGTCGCCCTCGGTGATGTACTCGACGTTGACCGGCTTGGATCGGATGGCATCCACGGTGACGGTGTTGCCAGCGGAATCCACGAACACCGTCTGCGGCGTGAACGAGTAGGTCACCGGAGTCGGAGAGGTCTCCGACTTCAGGATCATCGTCGAGCTGCCGGGGTTGATCTCGGATACGGTGCCCGAGTAGGTCGTGGTCTTGGTGGTGACGGCCATGTCGGCATTGGCCACGGTCACGGTTGCAAACATGGCGATCGCCATCGCCATCGGAATCGCAAGCTGCTTGGTCTTCATGTGTGTCTCCTTGCTGTGCAATTCGTACGCTTTCGCATCTCTCCAGTAGAGCGGCGCAGATCCGCCGCCCACTCGAGACATGTCCGATCGTACAAGGTGCTCGTGGAGTCAGTAAGACGAGCCGCGGTCGCGGCCTATTCTGAATGCGTGTCTACGAGTGAAACGTCGCATTTTTGTCCCTTCGCTCGTGCATCCTCGCCGTCACGCCTCCGGGGGTCTGCACTCGACGGTGTGATGGTTACACCGGTTGCCCTCAGCTTTCGGCGGGTATCGTGGCTCATCGGCGGACCGCCACGAGCCAGAACTCCTTGCGCAGCGCCCACACGGTGCGAATCCGGGACGCCGGCCATCGAACCGGCAGCGCGACCGCTTCCAGCAACCGACGCGCCGGTGCGCCTGCGCTGCGGTGCAGCAGGCACGGATGGAGCGCGGCAGGGTCGAAGCCCTCCTCGCGCAGCATGCGCTTCAGGGTGTCGGGCGAATAACAGACAAAGTGCGCGGCTCCGCCTTCGCCGGAAAAGAAGCGCGATCGGCCGCGCGCGACCTGAAAGTAGCCGGCATTCGGAACGGCAAAGAAGGCGGCGCCCCCCGGCCTCAGCACGCGCCGGAGCTCGGCCAGTGCGGCGCGCGGCGCGGCGGTGTGCTCGAAGACGTGCTTGAGGATGGCCACGTCGAAGGCCGCCTCGGCAAACGGCAGCTGCTCGAGAGTGCCGCGCCTGGCCTCGAAGCCGAGCGCGCGACAGTGCGTCAGGGCATGCTCGCTGACGTCGACGCCGGCGGCCTCCAGTCCCAGTGCCCGCGCCGCTTCCAGCGTGTAGCCCAGTGAGCAGCCCACGTCGAGGAGCCTGACGGCATCGACGTGTTCGAGCGCGTCCAGGATCTGCGTGCGCGACTTGCGGATGCGGCGGTTGCGGCGCCGCGCGTAGGTGCGGAAATAGTCGGCATCGTAGCCGTGGCCGAGCGAGCCCGGATCCTCGGTCGCTCCGCCCGAGCCTTGCCCGCCGGCGCGCTTGTAGACGAGACCACAGTCGCAGCGCACCCACAGGGCCTCGTGCTCGGCCACGATCGCCGCGCTTTGGCTGCCGCACAGCGGGCAGCTCTCGAGCACCGGCTGGCGGCCCGCGTCGCAAGCGGCTGGTGCGGTGCGATTCATCGATCGCCGCACCGGTCGCGTATCCCTGTGCTTGTCAGGACTGCGTGATTCATCCGACGATCGCGGCGCCACATGCATGTCCGCTGCTGGCTTGAACAGCGCGACTCATGCAGGTTCGCTCCTGCATGGATGGCGATCGCTCCTCTCAGCCCTCGGCGCCGACAGACTCGGCCCTTGGCGGTGGCTATCCCGGCTACGCATTGTTCGTGCTCGTCCTGGTCTACGTCTTCAATTTCCTGGACCGCCAGATCCTCTCCATCCTCAACGACCACATCAAGGCGGACCTGGGTCTGAACGACGCACAGATGGGCTTCCTTTTCGGAACCGCGTTCGCCGTCTTCTACGCGCTCTTCGGCATCCCTCTCGGCCGCCTGGCCGATTTATGGACCCGGCGCAGCCTGATCGCCATCGGCCTGGCGTTCTGGAGCGCGATGACGGCGGCCTCGGGGCTGGCGCGCAACTTCGCCGAGATCGCCATCGCGCGCATCGGCGTCGGCGTCGGCGAGGCCAGTGCGTCTCCGGCGGCCTATTCGCTGCTGTCGGACTATTTCCCGCCGGCGCGGCGCGCCACCGCCATGGCCGTCTACTCGAGCGGCATCTACATCGGCGCCGGCCTCGGACTGATGCTGGGCGGCCAGATCGTCGACCGATGGGACACGGCCTGGGCCGGCACGACCGCGCCGTTCGGCCTGCGCGGATGGCAGGTCGCGTTCTTCGCCGTCGGACTGCCGGGCATCCTGCTGGCGATCTGGGTGCGGACGCTGCGTGAGCCGGCGCGTGCCTCGGCGACGCTGACGGCGGCGCAGATCTGGCGCGAGTTCGCCCGCGAGCTCAGCTCGGTCATTCCGCCGCTGACGCTGATGCACCTGCACGGCGTGGGCGGAACCTCGGCCGTGACCCGCAACCTCGTCATCGCCGTCGTGGTTGCAGCGGCGTCGTGGGCGATGGTCGCGATCACCGGCGACGGCGCGCAGTGGAGCGCGCTCGGGATCGGCGTGTACGCAGCCGCATCCTGGACGCAAAGCCTTCGCCTTCGCCATCCGCAGGACGCCGACATCGTCGTCGGCAATCCGACGCTGCGCTGGATCGCGCTGGGCTTCGGCTTCCTGTCCTTTGCCAGCTACGGCATCGGCTACTGGGTCGCGCCGTTCTTCCTGCGCGCGCACGGCGTATCGATGTCGGAAGTGGGGCTGTACGTCGGAGGTGCGGCGGCAGCGGCAGGATGGGTCGGCGTCACCGCCGGCGGCGCCCTCGCCGACTGGTGGCACCAGCGCTCGCCCTATGGCCGCCTCTACACCGGCATGCTCAGCGCGGTGCTGCCCTTCCCGCTATTGCTGCTGATGCTCACCACCGAGCACAAGCTGGTCGCCTACGTGGCCAACATCCCTCTGACGATGACCGCTTCCCTGTGGATCGGCGCGGGAATCTCCACCGTGCACGACCTGGTGCCGGCGCGCCTGCGCGGCGTCGCCGGCGCGGCCTACCTTCTGGTGCTGACCTTCGTCGGTCTTGCTCTGGGGCCCTATGGCATGGGCAAGATGTCGATCCTGCTCGGCGGCCTTCGTCCCGCCATGCTGACCGGCGGCGCCATCGGCGGCACCCTCGGCCTGCTCTTCCTCGTGCTGGCGTGGCGCAGCATGAATACCAGCGCAACGCGCGACGCGGCCGCGCGCTGATCGTTCCGACCAACGGGCGACGGCTGCTCCAGCAGCGCCGCGCATCCTGGCCAGCGGCGTCACCACGCATACGGGCCGCCGGTGAAGCCGATCGTGTTGCGGGTACCATCCTGGTTGTCGTACTGCGACGCCGGGTCGCCGCGCTCGATGGCGCGGCTCCAACGCTCCCGCGACGGCACGAAGTCGGATGGCGTGGCATCCTCGAGCCTGCGAGGGAGCAGTCCGGCGCTGAAACGCGGCGCCGCATCCAGGTTGAACGCGAGCCGCTCGCGCCCCAGCTCCGCCTGCGCCGTGCGGATGCGACCGAAGTCGCGGCCCGCCGTCAGCAGCGCCGAGCGGACGTTGCGGAAGAAGAGGTTGTACTGGATGACCGTGCTCGCGGCGAAGTCGCAGATGCCGCGACCGCGCACACCGAAATCGCCGCTGCGTGAGCCGTTGCGCGCCAGGATGTTGTTGCGGATCTCGGGCGCACCGTTTCCCGAGGTCAGAATCGCGTTGCTGTCGTTGCGAACGATGGTGTTGTTGACGATGCGCGGGGAGGCCGAGTCGACCTGGATGGCGTGCGGATCGCCGCTGCCGGTGTTGCTGTTGAAGATGACAAGGTTGTTGAGAATCTCCGGCGCCGCCGCCGCGCCGCTGACCAGGATACCGCTGCCGCGCTGGCTGGCCCGATTGCCCGCTACCACGCTGCGCAACACGCGCGGGCTCGAATTCACGATCAGGATGCCGCCTCCCTGCGTCGCCGACCCGCCGGTGACCATGACCGAGTCGAGCATGCTGAACCCGCTCTCCCCGCTGTCGAAGCGGACGACCGGTCCGACGCCTTGCCCGTCGATGATGGTCTCGGGGCCGGCTCCGATGACGGAGACGGCCTTGCCGGCGAAGTCGATGTTTTCGACGTAGCGCCCGGCGGCCACGAAGATGCGCGCACCTTGAGGGGCGGCCTCGATCGCATCCTGGATCGCGGAGAATTGGCCAGGCACGAAAAGGTCGGCGGCCAGCACGGAAGTCGGCAGCGTCAGCAGCAGGGCGAGCAGGAACGTCGTCGTCACCAGGGGCCTCCTTGCGTCCACGCGGACGGCAATCTTCGGACGCCGGATCGCGGCGGCGGTTACTCGCCGACCGTTCCCCTCGCAGGATCGGCTCAACGCCGGTCCTCATGTCGCGGCCATCCGCCATGAGCGGATGCCGGCTCGCGCGGCGGCTGCTGCGAACTGTTCCCTTCGCCGCTGCCGCGGAGTATCAGACGGACCGATGAACGCGATGCGCTTCCAGGGCCGCGTGGCCCTCGTTACGGGCGCCGGCAGCGGTATCGGCCGTGCCACGGCGATGCGGCTGGCCTCCGAAGGCGCGGCCGTAGCCTGCGTCGATCGCGACGAGCACAGCGCGCAGGCCACTACCCGCGACATCGAGACCGCAGGCGCCAAGGCGCTCGCGGTGACCTGCGACGTCGCCGACAGCGCCAGCGTCGATGCGGCAGTCGCACGCGTCCAGTCCGCGCTCGGTCCGATCGATGTCCTGGCCAACGTCGCGGGTACCGGCGACACCGCCGGCCTCGAAGGCATCGGCGGCCTCCAAGACGAGCGCTGGAACCGCGTGCTCGCCGTCAACCTGAGCGGCCCGTTCTTCCTGTGCCGCGCCATCGTTCCGGGCATGGCCGAGCGCGGCCGCGGCGCCGTCGTCAACGTCTCGTCGCTGGCGGGCCGCAGCAAGAGCGCCAACGGCGGCATCGCCTACACCTCGAGCAAGGCCGGCCTGCTCGGCCTGACGCGCCACCTGGCTTTCGACTACGGCTCGCGCGGAGTGCGCGTCAACGCGATCTGTCCGGGCGGAGTCGACACTCCGATGATTCGCGCCGGCGGCGTGGGAGCAGCCAGCTCTCCGGAGGAAGCCGAGGCACGCATGCAGCGCATCCAGGCCTACACGTGGTTCATGCCGATCAAGCGGCTTTCGTCTCCGGACGAGCAGGCCGCAGCGATCGCGTTTCTTGCCTCGGACGAAGCGTCCTACATCAACGGTGTCTCGCTCGACACCAACGGCGGGTTGTTCATGGCCTGAGCGGCAACGCTCGGGGAGGAGTCAGCACATGGCGCGCATTCCCTACGTCGATCCCGCAACGGCATCCGATGACATCCGCACCGCCTTCGAGGCGCTGCCCGCGCACCTGAACATCTTCAAGACGATGGCGCACGCCGTAAACAGCTTCCGGCCGCTGCTGCGCCTGGGCAGCTCGATCCTCGGCGAGCAGCAGCTGGACCCGAAGCTGCGCGAATTCACGATCCTGCTCGCCGCAAAGTCGTTGCGCGGGCGCTACGAGTGGATCCAGCACGTTCCCATCGCCATCGCCTGCGGCGCCAGCCAGGAGCAGGTCGATGCCCTGGAGCGCGACGACCTGTCCGCGGCCTGCTTCGACGACACCGAGCGCCGCTACCTCGCCTTCGTCAGCGAGAGCATCCGCGACACGCGCGTTTCGGACGCCACCTTCGCCGCCGCCGCGCAGAAATTCTCGACGCGCGAGCTGGTCGAGACGCTGCTGACGATCGGGTACTACCAGATGCTGGCGCGCCTGACCGAATGCATGGACGTGGAGATGGACGAGCCGGTCGGCATGAAGGTCGTCGACTCGGCCACCAGAGCACGCTGATGGATCCGGCGCAGAAGGTCCTGATCGGCGGCGGCCTCATCAACATCGTCTACGGCGTCCTGACCGGCTTCGCCTTCGCCTCGGCGCGGCAGAAGAGCGAGTTCGCGCCGCGCTACCTCGTCATGGCGCATACCGGCCCGCTGGCGTTCGGTACGATGCTGATGGCGCTGTCGCTGGCCATTCCGGTCTCGGCGCTGGCTCCCGACAACGAGGAGCTGGCGGCGCGGCTGATGGTGTTCTTCGCGGTCTGCATCGCGGTCAAGGACACCTACAACTGGCTGGCCGGCATCACCGACGAGTTCGTGCAGAAGCCGGTGTTCAGCCGCACCGTCGGCATGGCAGGCGTGATCGGCGGGATGGCCGGAATCGCGATGCTGAGCGTGGGCGTGCTGCGCGGGTACTGGGCGCCGTGAGCGGCGCGGCGGGCGCCGAGGCCGCGCTCTCGCGTCTCATCACCGACCCCGAATCTCGTCGCGACCCGTATCCGATCTACCACGAGATGCGGCGCTGCGCGCCCGTGTTTCTGAGCAGCTTCGGCACCTGGATCCTGACGCGCTTCGAGGACTGCTACGCGATCCTGCGCGATCCGCGCTGCGGCAAGGACTGGAATGGCTTCATGATGCAGTCGGGCCTGACCGACTGGCGCGAGCACGTCTCGCTTGCCTACGGCGACCGCTCGCTGCTGTTCGCCAATCCGCCGCAGCACACGCGGCTGCGGCGCCTGGTCGCCAAGGCGTTCACGCCGCGCATGGTCGAGCGCCTGCGGCCGCGCATGGATGCCGTCATCGACGCGCTGCTGTCGCCGATCGAGCAGGCCGGCGGCGGCGACATCCTGGATGCACTCGCGTTTCCGCTTCCGGTCACCGTCATCGGCGAGCTGCTGGGCGTGCCCGAGCAGGACCGCGGCGAGTTTCGCGAGCGAGTGCGCGTCAACACCCGGACGCTCGAGATCGGCGTGACGCCCGAGCAGATCGCCGAGGCCGACGCGGCCACGATGTGGATGGGCGACTACTTTCGCGCACTGCTGGCCGACAAGCGTGCGCGGCGCTCCGACGACATGCTGACGGCCATGCTGGAAGTCGAGGAGGCCGGCGAGCGACTTTCCGACGACGAGATCGTCAGCATGGGCCTGCTGCTGTTCGCCGCCGGCTTCGAGACCACGACGAACCTGATCGGCAATGGTGTCTACAACCTGCTCGTGCACCGCGACCAGCTCGAGCTGCTGCGCGCGGATCGCTCGCTGCTGCCCAATGCGGTCGAGGAGCTGCTGCGTTTCGACGGCTCGATCCAGTTCTCCGAGCGCACTGCGATGATCGACATCGAGCTTGCCGGCCATGCCATTGCGGCCGGGACCAACCTGATGACGCTGCTCGGCGCCGGCAATCGTGATCCGGAGCGATATCCCGACCCGGACCGCCTGGACGTCGGCCGCCAGGGCGTCGAACCGCTGACGTTCGGCAGCGGCATCCACTACTGCCTCGGCGCCAGCCTGGCACGCAGCGAGGCGCAGATGGCCATCGGCAAGCTGCTCGACCGCTTCGCGACGGTCGAGCTCGACGAGACACCGCGGTTCCGCGATCAGCTCGGCTTTCGCGGGCTCGAGTCGCTGCGGGTCAGCACCATGTAGCGGCGAGTTGCCGGAATCATTCGGGCTCGAGACGTGCGTGACGCCACGGCAACCGAACGGACGTGCAATGCACCTGCGCCTTTCGTCATCGACCCGACCCTGGTTCTTTCTCGAGGTTATGAGTGAACGATTCGGGACTAGATACACTAACCCGCCTTCGCGTGCGATGGCATGCACGTCGGTTGAAATCACGAAACATCGACATTCGCGTTGGCGCTGTCGACAAACTCGGCGAGCTTCGCCGTCGTGAGGGTGTCCAGCCACTGTGCTACCTTCTCCAGAGCACGACGCACCCTAAAACCCGAAAGGCGATCGTCGCGGCCTTGCACAGGATAAGCGATCCGGCAGCCATTCCTTCGCTGAAACTGGCACTGCTGGCCGAAGACCTTCAGGATTCCGTCATCCACGCGCTCGAAGCCTGCGGTTGGCAGCCATCGACTGATTCGGAGCGAGTACTCTCTCTGGTTGCCAACGGCCGATGGCGAACCCTGGTGGACCTTGGCGCCGTATGCGTGCCGACGCTGTTGCAAATAGTCGAAGGCGAAGCTGGAAAGAACCTCTACCGACACAACGCCACGCAGCTGACAAAGCGATGGTTCCATGCTGCGGAAACACTGGCGAAAATCGCTTCACCACCGACGTTGCACTTCTTGATCAGTCTCCTCGACCGCCGTTTTGGCAACATGCACGCTCTCGCCATCAATGGCTTGAGAGATATCGGCGACCCGGCGGCGATCGCACCACTGCTGAGGTTGTACGAGGATTCCTCTCACTTCGACCGGAAGCTCGCATGCGAGGCGCTCGAGCACCTTGGCTGGAGACCAGAATCGAATGCGGAGAAGGCGCTGTATCATGTCTCGAAACAGGAATGGTTGGCTGCCGGGGCGCTGGGGGAAGCTGCCGTCGAGCCATTGACCTGCGCAATCCGCTGCGGCCACCACAGTGTGGAGATCGCCGTTGCGCTGGCCAACACAGGATCGACATCTGCAGTACCTCCATTGGCGACTCTGGCGTGCGAACCGCTGGCCGAAGAGCAAGCTCGTCTCATAGCCATCGAAGGCCTGAAACTCTTCCGCACGAAAGCTTCGATCGCTGGTCTCATCGCGGCGATGCGCGGTCGCGGCTACTGCAATCATTTTGATCAATGGAGGGTGCGAATCGCTGCGGCACGCGCCCTGTCGTCACTCGGTCACGAATGCATTGAGGACGATGACCGAATCCTGATGGATATCCTTTCGGATCAATTGGAACGGCTAGACCATGACGATCCGCGCGTCATGTCAGTTCTGGTCAGGGCTCTTCACCAGGGCTACACACCTGCTGCCGTGATCCTCGTGAAAATCGGAAACGAATTGGCGATCTCGGCCCTCGTGGCTTCGCTCGAGGTCCGTGAAGCTCATGATGCATTGGTCGGTATCGGAGTTGCCGCAACTCCCGCGTTGTTGACGAGACTGAACAGCTTCGTAAACGGTCCCATACACTATTCGTCGCAGAATACGGTGCACCATTGCCTGTCCGTACTGGCGCTCATCCGTGACCTCGACGCAGTTCCGGCGATCCGCAGGCTGACACAGAATCACGAGACCAGATGGGCAGCCTTCGGGGCATTGGCGAGCATCGATCCGGCCAAATGGCTCCCTCAGATCATCGACATGTGTCAGGACGAGCAGTTCCTTTGGCAACGAGCTTCGATCGCAGCATCGATCGCAGCCACCCTGCGACGTTCTGCAACGTTCGTATCGGAGGACCTTCTGACCAGACTCGAGGTGTTGTATATCCCCGCAAAGGAACCCGTATTTACGCCGATCCGCGGTGTCCGCGCCGATTTCGGCCCTGGAGGTCCGCCAACCGTGCATGCTTTCGACGAGGACGTGGAGATAGGAGGCGATATCCGCGCGCTTGCCGCAAAAGAGCTCGCGTCTCGACGGGCTCTGGCATGATACCGGAACATCCCATTCCTGGTCATATGTACCGCCAACGGGACAACGGCCTTCACGCGTCTCCATCGCTTCACCCCGCGCCGACACTGCAGGCTCTTTCCCATACGACCCCAGAGCCAGAACGCATTGAGATCCATGACTTCAGCCGCCAAGACCCCGCCCAAGCCTTTCACGCCGACACAGGAGAAGATCGCCAAGCCGATCATCCGCGTGATGTCGGCGGTCAATACGTGGATGTATCGCGCCAGCGGCGGCCGTCTCGGCGCCAGGTGGATGTACGGCGCGCCGGTCATGCTGATGACCACGATCGGCCGCAAGTCGGGACAGCCTCGCACCGTACCGCTGCTCTACCTGCGCGACGGCGAGCGCATCATCATCGTCGGCTCGCAGGGCGGCATGTCGAAGGATCCGCTGTGGGTGGCCAACGTCGCGGCCAATCCGAACGTCGAGGTCGAGATCGGCTCGGTCAGACGCAAGATGCGCGCACGGCGCGGATCGGCCGAAGAGAAGGCCCGCTACTGGCCGGACCTGTGCAGGATGTATCCCGACTACGGCGACTATCAGAGCAGGACCACGCGCGACATTCCGGTACTGATTCTCGAGCCCGCCTGATGCGACAGCGAAATCGAAGCGGACCCTTGCGACCCGCCGTTTCCTACGCCGCCTGATCCTGCTGCGAGAACCCGAAGCTGATGCGCGCCAGCTCGGCGTAGTATTCGTTGCTGCGGATCAGCTCGTCGTGCGTGCCGTGCGCCAGCACCTGACCATGGCGTAGCACGTAGATCTGGTCCGCGTCGCGGATCGTGCTCAGGCGGTGCGCGATGATCAGACACGTCCGGTTCTGTCGCAGCTTCTTGAGCGCATTCTGGATCAGCTTCTCGCTCTTGGCGTCCACGGCGCTGGTCGCCTCGTCCAGGAGCAGGATCGGCGCGTTCTTCAGGAACGAGCGCGCGATGGACAGGCGCTGCCGTTCGCCGCCACTGAGATGACTGCCGCGCTCGCCGACTTCGGCATCGAGCTTGCCGTCGAGGCGCTCGACGAACTCGGCGGCAGACGCCGCATGCAGGGCTTCCCACAGCTCCTCGTCGGTGGCTTCGAACTTCCCGAGCAGCAGGTTCTCGCGAACGGTCGTGTTGAACATGTAGCTGTCCTGCGAGACGTAGCCGATGTTGTCGCGCAGGCTGGCTTTGCTGTACTCGCGCGTGGGCACGCCGTCCAGATAGATTTCGCCGCTCTCCGGGTCGTACAGGCGCGTCAGCAGCTGGAAGATCGTGCTCTTTCCCGCACCGGTGGCGCCTACGATGGCGACCGTGTGCTGCGGCTTCACCAGCATGTCCAGGTTGCGGATGATCGGGCGTCGCTCGTCGTAGCGGAAGCTGACGTCGGCGAAGCGGATCTCGCCGCGCGGGTTCTCCAGATGGCGGCCGCTTTGCAGGTCCTCGCTCTCTTCCATGTGGATGATCTCGAAGACCCGAGGCGCCGCGATCAGGCCGTTGATGAGACTGGTGCTGAGCGTATGCAGCCGGCCTATGGGCTCGTACAGCATCGCCAGCAGCATCAGGAACTGCACCAGCTGGCCGACGGTGATCTCCTTGGTGATGCACCAGTAGGAGCCGAATCCGATCAGCAGGATCAGGCCCATGTCGCCGAGGAATCCCATGCTCGGGCCATAGATCGCCCATGCCCGCTGCAGCCGCGTCTGCTGCCTGCGGTAGGCCATGCTCGACTCGTCGAAGGCGTGCTGCTTCTCCGGCTCCAGCGTGTAGGTCTTGATCTGATGGATTCCGGCGATGTTGTCGTGCAGGAGCGCGCTCAGGCTTCCCGCCGACTCGCGTGCCTCGTCCGCACGCGGCTGAACCCAGCGCGTGTAGATCCAGCCGCCTGCCGCGATGAACGGAACCGGGATCATCGTCACCAGCGCCAGCATCGGGTGGAGCCACAGCATCACGCCGAGCGTGATGACGATTTGCAGCAGCGCCGGCACGGTCTGGTCGATTCCCTCGATGACCACGCGCTGCGTGGCCGGCACGTCGGTGGACATGCGCATGAGGATGTCGCCGGTGGTCTGGCGGTCGAACCACTTCAGCGGCAGATGCTGGATCTTGTTGTGCAGGCAGCTTCGCAGGTCGTAGGTCATGCGCAGCTCGAAGGCATTGTTGGCGAGGGTGCGCAGTGCGTAGAAGAACTGCCGCAGCGCCATCGCCCCCAGTGCCAGCGCCACCGCAGGCAGGATGCGCGAGGGATCGCCGCTCGGGATGATGTCGTCCAGGAACCAGCGCGTGACGCCGGGAAAGACGAACCCGAGGCCCGTGCCCGCGGCAGCCATCGTCAGGCCGGCAGCGACGCGCCAGGGGTAGCGCATCATGAATCGCAGAACGAGTGCGAGTGGAGAGGTTGCCATTCAGGAGCCACCTGCGAGCGCACCACGCGATAGTGGCGACGCGACGTTGTTCGTTGAGAACCTGCGCGACCAGTCTAGAGGCACCTTGGCGATCGGTGAAGAGTCCAGGCCCAGATCATCGGCACCATCGGGGGGCGCGATCACTCGAGCGCCGTGCCAGAGGCGCACCCGGCGCCGAGTGCAGACGGGCGCAGCGGCGCCGAGCCCGTCGTGCGAATTTACACGCGATGCTCGGCCAGGATCGATTCGAGCACTTGCGCGCTCGCCTCCTCCAGCCTGGCGCATTCGAGCATCGCCTCGCGCGCCTCGGCCGTCGATTGCAGCGGAGCAAGTGCGCGCCAGGTCGCGGCGCCAAGGCGCTCGCCCTGGGCCTGGATGGCGAACTGCGTCTGCCACGGGTGCGGCTCGAACACGTTTCGCGTCAGGCCGGCCAGGTCGGGAACCGTCTGGTGGATGCGCGCCTGTACGTCTTCGTGATCGGGCCGGAGCGCCTCGACGCGCGATGCGATCTCGTCCTCACGGTCGGCG
>Ga0196978_1001120_pt1 | contig 12360 bp, 18 predicted proteins | sample S3v_2013CmetaG_FD_155491 | JGI IMG/M metagenome (GOLD analysis project Ga0196978, IMG submission 155491) | Soil microbial communities from Anza Borrego desert, Southern California, United States - S3+v_20-13C | ecosystem: Environmental > Terrestrial > Soil > Desert | place: USA: California... | reverse complement strand
CTCCTTCGGGCTGGTTCCCGGGCGGTAAATGACGATGGTGAAGAGAAGGTTAAGCGCCCGCCCGGCGCGCCTTTTTTCGCGCGCCGCCCGGCGACCTGCAACCAGTTCGGGGCTCAGCCGTTCACCCACCACATAACCGATGGGAGGCCACCAAAAAGCACTCCCGAGGCTGGCAACAACTAAAAACCCCGGTGCCCCCTTCCGGGGTTTTTGTTTGCCCGCGGCAACGGCCCCTGCCGGGAGCGGCCGAAACGATGTCGGGCTTGCTCACGCCGCCCGGCCGACCGTCTTTTTCCTGGCCGGCATGAACAAGCCGCCCCGCCGGCGAGTTTGACCGCCATGATCCGTCCGACCCTGATCGCCGCCCTCGCCCTCGCCGCGTGCGAGGCGGGAGGCGGGGACCGCCTCGCCGTCGGCCGCGACGAGCCGGCGCAGGCCAAGCCGAGCCGGGCCGGCCGCGGCGGCCCCCGCCCCGAACCGGGCCCGGCCGGCGGCTGTCCGCTCGAGATCCGCTTCGGAAGCTACGCCATGGGGATCGACCGGCCGACCCTGGAGGCGGTCGAGGCCCTGCTCGCCGGCGATCCCGCGGTCGAATCGGTCGAGCGCCACCCCTGGGGCCGGGAGGGCGAGGTGACCCTGTGCGCCCGGGTCGCGAGCGACGAGGAAGCGGCCCGCCTCCACGGCCGGGTCGCCGCCTTGTTCCCGCCCGACCCGCGCGGGCCGCTCAGCGTCTCGACCCGCGGCGGCCTCGCCTTCCACTCCCCGCCCCGCGAGCGTTAGGGCACTTTGGGGACAGTCACTGTGACTGTCCCCTCTCTCCGCAGCGCGCGTTCAGGGGCGCCGAGCGATAATGCCATTCGACCGCCTGAGCGCGGCTTCCCGACCCGCCTTCGATCCGGCCGGTCAGACGATCGCCGTCGCGGCGGTAGATCACCCGCTGCGGGAAATCGTGCGCGGGATTTTCGAACACCGCCTCGTTCGGGCCGCCCCGAGCCAGCCGGAACGCCGCCGGCGCCTGCCCCCTCGGCTGGGCGTGGAAGACGAGGCCCTCGGGCTCGGCCTCGATCCGCATCTGCTCCCAGGAGAAGGCGTCGTCGCCGACTGTGATGCTGGTGCCGAGCATGATTCCGCCGCGACGGGCGCTCCACGTCTCGGCGACCTCGACCCCGTCCTCGCAGGAAAGCCAGTAGCCGGCCAGCCAGTCGAGATCGGGCTGCTCCGGCCCGTCGGCCTGCGCCGCCGCCAGCGCCGCCGCCATCATGATCAGCATCGCCCCCTCCTTCCGGCCCGGCGCCGCGCCCTTTGCCATTGCCCGGGCGCTTCGGCGGTGCGATGCCTCTATCGGCGAAAAGGCGGCGCCCGGCAATCGCGCCGGGCCGAGCGGAGCGATCATGGCGGAGCGGTTCGAGCGTCACCGGCAGGCCTGGACGAGCGAGGAGATCCGCAAGCTCCACCTGCTCGCCGGCAAGGGCATGGCGCTGAAGGCGATCGCCAAAGCGATGACCCGAAGCGAGGAATCGATCAAGGAGCGGGCCAGGCTGGACGGGCTTCGCATCGCCAAGTTGCGCTGAGGCCGCGCGCGCGGGCGAGGAGCGCGGCTGGGCCTCAGTGGCGGGTGGGCGCGGGCTCGGCGAGACGGTCGAGCCGGTCGAGCAGGTCGCCGAACGGCTCGAGCGAGCGCATCTCGCCGTCCATCGCATAAGCGTGCCGGAGCGCGCCGCCGATTCCCGCCAGCGGATTGGGGGGAGCCACCATCACCCCGCGCCATCCGGTTTCGACTGCCATGACCATCGTCTAAGTTCCTGTCCTGGCGAAAAAACACCCGGCCCCCCTCGGCGTTCCCACCGTTGCGGCCGCCGAACGAACGGCGCCGAGCCGGGCCGGCGACGGTCCGGTCCTCCCCGGGGACGGGCCGAGCGACCGGCCGCCCGGCCCCGCCCGCATCGCCCGGCCCCTGCGGCGGCTTCCCTCGGCCCCGATAAAGGATCGGAAAAACGGGGACTTATCTTCATCGCCGGTTCAAGTCCGGCGTGGTTTGCCGGGCTCGTGCGGCGATCGGAGCGGCGCCGGCACCGGCTTGTTTGGCGTGAGGATCGATTACATGGCTTGGATCAAGGGCACTCGGTACAATGACGATCTCGAAGGCACCGCCGCCGACGACATCATCGAGGGATTTGGCGGGCACGACTGGATCTGGGGCCTGGGCGGCAACGACTCGCTCTACGGCGGCTCGGGCGACGACGACCTTTACGGCGGCGCCGGCGACGACGACCTCTATGGCGGGACCGGCTGGGACTATCTCGAAGGCGGCACCGGCAACGACCATTATTTCGTCGATTCGCGCAACGACCAGGTCGTCGAGCGAAGCGGCGAGGGCAATGACCGGGTCTACACGACCCTTTCCTTCTACCGGCTCGGCGCCAATGTCGAGGAGGTCGTCTATGACGGCTATGGCGACTTCGACGGCATCGGCAATTCGCTCGCCAACCGGATCCACGGCGGCGACGGCCACGACACGCTCGACGGCCTGGCCGGCAACGATTCGCTCTACGGCTATGGCGGCGACGACAACCTCGTCGGCGGCACCGGCGGCGACGGCCTGTCCGGCGGCGCCGGCTACGACTGGCTGTTCGGCGGCTCCGGGATCGACACGCTGACCGGCGGCAGCGGCCCCGACGACTTCCATTTCGACACCGCTCTCAGCGCGTCGACCAACGTCGACCGGATCCGCGACTTCGAGGTCGGCAGCGACGCCATCTTCCTCGACCGGGCGATCTTCCGCGGCATCGCGGCGGACGGCCAGCTCAACCCCGACGCCTATGTCGAGGGAAGCCGGGCGCTCGATGCCGAGGACCGCATCGTCTGCGACCAGGCCCGCGGCCGGATCTCCTACGATCCCGACGGCAACGGCGCCGCCGCCCAGATCCTGTTCGCGACGGTCGCCGCCGGCACCGACCTCGAATCGGTCGACTTCTTCGCCTACGGCTGAGCGGTCGCGAGTCCGGAAACGGCGGCGCGGGCGGAAGCCGATCCGCCCCGCCGCCGCCCCCCGCTCGCTCGACGTCGCCCCGATCTGGATCGTTTCAGGGTCCGGCCTCGACCCGCCCCGCCGCTCGACGCCGGATGCCGAACCAGGCGCGGCATGACGGGCCCGCCCGCGAAGCGCCGCGCCGACGGAACGCCAAGGGCGGTGGTCCGTTACGGGTCCGTCAACATCAGGGAGAAGACATCATGCGCATGGGGATAAGCGTCGGCGGCCTGATCGTCCTGCTCATCATCCTGTGGCTGCTGTTCGGGCGCTAGGGACGGACTTTGCCCCCGGGCCCGAGGCCGGGCCCGGGAGGCGGTCGCGGGGGACCCGATGCGGCTGAACATCGCGGTCGAGCTCGACTATCGTTTCGCCGGCGCCACCGACGTGCTGCTGGCGATCGAGGCCGCGCCGCTGCCCGACCAGCGCCTGATCGAGGACCGGCTCACCGTCGACGGAAGCGGGCCGCTTCGCCCGATCGCCGGCGAGGAGGGGATCGGCCGGCGCACCTGGCTGACCGCGAACGGGCCGTTGCGCGCCCGCTACCGGGCGACGGTCGAGGTCGGGCGGCCGAGCGTCGACCTCGCCGAGCTTGCGATCGCCCCGCTCCGCGAGCTTCCGGGCGAGGTCATCCCCTATATCTGGCCGAGCCGCTATTGCGAGGCCGACCGGTTCGAGACCTTCGTCGCCCGCCGGTTCGGGAGGCATGAGGGCGGCGCCAAGGTCGCGGCGATGGCCGAGTGGATCCGGAGCCGGCTCGACTATCGGTCCGGAAGCAGCGATTCGACGACCACCGCGGCCGACACCTTCGTCTCGCGCGAGGGCGTGTGCCGCGACTATGCCCACCTGCTCGCCGCCTTCGCCCGGGCGGCGGCGGTCCCGGCGCGGCTGGTCTCGGCCTATGCGCTCAAGGTCGATCCGCCCGATTTCCACGCCGTCGTCGAGGTCTGGCTGGGCGGCGGCTGGCGGCTGGTCGACCCGACCGGAATGGCGCCGCCCGACGGCCTCGTCCGGGTCTGCGTCGGCCGCGACGCCACCGACATCGCCTTCCTGACCAGCTTCGGCGAGGCCGAGATGAGGGCCCAGAGCGTCGCCGTCACCCGCGCCGAGCCCTGAGGATCGGGCGCGCCCCTCCTCCAGCGCCGAGGAGCGGTGGACAGCTGCCCCAACCCGTCATGCCGAACTTGTTTCAGCATCCAGCGTCGAGCCCCTGGGCGGGTGACGCGCTGGACCCTGAAACATGTTCAGGGTGACGTGCGGGGGGGGGCGGTGGCGGCCGACGTGGTTGACCCGGGGACCGGCCCCAACGCGTCATGCTGAACTTGTTTCAGCATCCAGCGTCGAGCGGCAGGGCGGGTGGCGCGCTGGACCCTGAAACGAGTTCAGGGTGACGTTGGAGGGCCGCGCTGCGCGGCGTACGCCCGCGTCCGGCCCCGACCCGTCATGCTGAACATGTTTCAGCATCCGGCGTCGAGCGGCAGGGCGGTGACGCGCTGGACCCTGAAACAAGTTCAGGGTGACGTGCGGGAGTGACATGCTCGGGATGCGCGGGGGGTTGCGGCGGGCGGCGGTGGCGGGGGGTTCGGGGGCTCTGGCCGGCGCGGGGCGGGCGGGCCGGGCGCTAGAGGAAGGCGACGAGGGCGAAGCCGGCGGCGAGAAGGATCAGGAAGGTCCAGCTGACCAGGGTCAGCCGGCGCTCGATGAACTCCTGCATCGGCGCTCCGTAGCGGCGAAGCAGCCAGGCGATGGCGAAGAAGCGCGCGCCGCGCGTGATCAGCGCCGTCACGACGAAGATCGGGAAGCTGAAGGCGGCGAAGCCGCTGGCGATGGTGACCAGCTTGAACGGGATCGGAGTGAGCCCCTTCACCAGGATGATGGCGGCGCCATATTCGGCGTACCAGCGGCGGAAATCCTCGATCCCGTCGTGCATGCCGTAGACGGTCATCAGCCACTGGCCGACGCTGTCGTAGAGGAAATAGCCGATCGCATAGCCGAACATCCCGCCGAGCACCGAGGAGATCGTGCAGACGGTGGCGATCAGATAGGCCTGGTCGCGCCGAGCAAGCACCATCGGGACCACCATCACGTCGGGCGGGATCGGGAAGAAGCTGCTCTCGGCGAAGGAGATGACCGCCATCGAGCGGATGGCGTGGCGGTGGCTCGCGAGCCGAAGGGTCCAGTCGTAAAGCGCTCGAAACATGAAGGGCCCCGGCTTGATCGGTCGCCGGGCCATAGCGGCGAAAAACCGGGCGCACCAGTGTGCCCCAGGCGGCGGCGTCAGTCCTCGTCGAGCGGCCGCTCCGGGTCGAGGAAGCGCGCCCCCGCCCCCTCCGCGGCCACGGCGTCGCCGGGATTGCGCAGCGGACAGGCGTCGACCGAAAGGCAGCCGCAGCCGATGCAGCCGTCGAGATTGTCGCGAAGCCGGGCGAGCTGGGCGATTCGCCGGTCGAGGTCGGCCCGCCAGGCGCCGGCGAGCCGGGCCCAGTCGGCCTTGCCGGGGGTCCGGTCGCCGGGCAGGGCGGCCAGCCTCGCCTTGATCTCGGCGAGCGAGACGCCGAGCTGCTGGGCGACCTTGATGATCGCGATCCGGCGCAGCGCCGCCCGCTCGTAGCGGCGCTGGTTGCCGCCCGAGCGCCAGCCGGCGATCAGCCCGCGCCGCTCGTAGAAGTGGATCGCCGAGACCGCGACTCCGCTCCGCCGGGCGAGCTCGCCCACCGACAGAACCTTGGGAAGGGAGGCCGGCGAGGCCGGTTCGGATTTTTTTCGATTCACCGCTTGACCTCAACTTTGGTTGAGGTTGCATAAGGCCCGCTTCCTGATTGCACAAGAGGGAGGAAGCGATGAACGAACCGATGATGATGCTCCGCCAGGGCCGCGCCCCGCGCCGGCTGTTCGCAACCGCCGGCGAGGACCGGCTGGGCCAGAAGGCGGCGGCGCCGGGCGCCGCGGCCCGGCTCCAGGGGCCTCGCCCGGCCCCGGTCCCGGGCTGGTTCGACCTGCTTCGGGGGCGGCCGCCGGCCCGTTCCTGAGCGGCTCGCCGGCCTCGCCTAGCAGCCCTTCCGTCTGCGCGTCGAGCGCGGCCGGCCGCTCAGCGAGCCGGCCAGGCGCTCCGGAGGCGCCGGATGACGCTCGGATCGGTGATCTCCCGATAGCGTCCCTCGACGAGGCTGAAGATTCCGAACAGCAGCAGGCCGGCCGCGATCGCCGCCTGGGCGAGATCGGGAAGGCTGCCGAGCGCCTGGCCCATGCCCAGCGCCTCCCCGGCCTCGTCGTCGCGCGCCGCCTTCCACAGCGAGGCGCCGACGATCAGGAAGACGATTCCCCGAGCCGCGTAGCCGAGCCGGCCGACCCACCCGACCCAGGGCCGGCGGGCCGCGCGGGGATCGAGATGGCGAAGGAAATCCGCCCTGGCCGCCTTGACCAGCTGGAAGCCGCCGACGGCGAGCAAGGCGGCGGCGGCGATCAGCAGCAGGGTCTGGCCGCCTGGCAAAGCGAGCGTCGCCGCCGCGCCCTGCTTCGCCCCGTCGCCGCCGCCGAGCGACCCGCCGGCGACCAGCTTCGCGGCGACGGCGGCGAGACCGGCATGGACGATTCCGCTCGCCGCCCCGGCGAGGCGGAAGGCCACGCCCTTGGCGTCGGCGCCGCGCCCCTGGGTATCGAACAAGGCGTCCGCCAGACGCCACGCGGCGTAAGCGAGAAGCCCGGCCGCGACGACCGCGAGCAGCGCCTTGCCGGCGCCTCCGTTCAGATATTCGAGCGTTCCCGCGCTGCCCTCGGTCCGGCCGCTGCGAAGCGCCAGATAGCCGATCAGCACATAGATCAGCCCGCGCGCGGCGAAGCCGATCCGGGTGAGCGCGACGAACTTGCCGACATGGGCCATCTCAGCGAGCCCGCCGGGCGCCGGTCATGCCCGCCCCTTCGCGGCGCGGGCCTTGCGGCGCCTTCCCCTCCAGCCGCGCCGGAAGCCGCGCAGCAGCCGGTGCTGGGCGAAGGGCTCGAACGATTCGTCGGCGCCGTCCGGATCGGCGACCTCGCTCCTGGCGATCGCCTTGGCCAGGCCGTTGAAGTCCGGCGGCGTGAACGGCACCAGCGTCCGGCCGCCGCCGCGCAGCTGCTCGACCGTCTCGATCAGCGAACCGGTCGCCCGGAAGAGCTTAGCGACCTTGGCCGGCTCGACTCCGAGATGCTCGGCCATCAGATCGCAGCGAAGCTCGGCGATCTTGTCGGCGGCGCCGCGATTGGCCGGCCGCTGGGCGTCGAGCATGACGTCGCACTCGCTGTCCAGGCCCATCGAGCGGTTGTTCATGTTGGCCGAGCCGACCCGGAGCATGACGTCGTCGACGATCATGATCTTGGCGTGGACGTAGATGTCGGCCCCCTTCTCGGTCACCGGCGAATAGATCCGGAAGCGCTGCTTGTGGTCGCGCTCGCGGATCGCCTTGACCAGCTCCGCCCGAGCCGCCCCCATCACCCCCTCGTCGAGCCAGGTCTGGCCGGCCCGCGGGTTGACGAAGAGGAATTCGGGCGGGTCGGGCTCGGCGACTCGCCGGGCCACTGCCTCGGCGACCGCCCGCGAGGCGAAATACTGGTTCTCGACATAGACGAAGCGCCTGGCCGCGGCGATCATGTCGAGGAACATCGCCTCGATCTCGCGCAGCTCCTCGTGATCGCCGTCGTCGCCGCGGGTCCGGGCGACCGCGATCTCGGCGTCGCGGAAATGCGCCTCGAGCCCGTCCGGCCAGGGATCGCAATGGCCGTCGGCGCATTCGAGCTCCTCGTCGCAGGCGATCTTCCAGCGCACCCGGCCGAGGTCGCCGAGGGCGCGCGCGGCGTCCCCCTCCACGGCCATCGCCGCATCGTGCCAGGGCGGGTAGCGGCGGTGGGTGGTCGGCCGGCGCCGGCCGGGCTCGTCGTCCCGGTGAGCCCGCGTGTCCCAGCGCGAGCCGGTCATGTCGATGCCGCCGCAAAAGGCGAAGGCGTCGTCGACCACGACGACCTTGTGGTGGTGGCTGGCCTCGCGCGGATGGCTGCTGTCGAGCTTGAACGAGATCTTGCGGTTGAACAGCCGCCAGGCGGCCATCCGCAGCAGGGTCGTGCCTCGGCCGAGCAGGCTGTACACCTCGCCGTCCCAGGCGAGGATGTGGATGCACAGGTCCGGCCGATTCTTCGCCAGCCAGGAGATGAACGGGCCGAGATGGACGGGAGCGCCGCATTCCTCGTCCTCGTCGTCGTCGATCAGCTTGAGGCGGGTGTCGAGGTCCCAGCCCATCAGCAGGATCTGCGACCTCGCCTTGAGCATCGCCGCGCGCGCCAGCCGGAAGTAATCGGCGGCGTCGACGACCAGGGTCGCCCGGGTCGCCCGCTCGATCCGCCAGCAATTGCGCCCCGGCGCCAGCGCGAACCGGTCGGCTTCGGGCTTGCGGGGGGCGGCGTCGGGCATCGGGCAGGAGAACGAGCAAGCGCTGCCATGGTTTCGTCGCCGTAAGGATGAACCGGCGCGCGGTCGAAGCGGCGCCCGTCCGGCCCGGCCGGCTAGGCCGCGGCTCGGCTTCGGCTGAGCTGGACGAGAAGCTCGGTCGCCTCGAGCGGGGTGGCGAATTGCAGCCCGAAACGCATGCCGCCGACCCAGACGACCTCGGCCTCGACGAGCAGGCCGTCGCGGGCGAGCGTGACCGGGCTTCCAGGCGGCGGCGGGCGAAGCGATTCGGCGAGCGCTCCGGACCGCGACAGATCGCGCAGATGGACCCGCGAGGCGCAGGGCCCGCTCCTGATCGTCGCCGGAAGGAAGACCGGGAAGCGCGGCTCCGAGCGCGCCTGCCCGATGCCGATCTTTTCGCCCAACGCCCGCATGGAAAACCCCGTTTCGTCCGAGGCTTGAACGCCCGTCGAGCGGATCGGATGCCGGTTAAGGCGGGCTTAACCGCGAATATTCTCGCGCGCTCGTCAGGGCCGGAGAGTCGGCGCCGTGTTGACCGCGCCGGCCGTCTCCGGGCGCTCTTCATGTTCGGGCAGCACGGCCTCGTCGAGGGCGAGCGCGGGGCCGATCCAGAGGCTGTCGTCGACATGGTCGCGGCGCGGATTGGCGGTGTTCGGGTGGACGAGGATGCTGAGCTCGCCATGATTGAGCATCAGCCACGGCACCAGGGCGGCGAACAGATCGGTCGCGAAGGAGATCTCGAACATCGGCCGGTCGTGCGGGCCGACCGGGCGTTCGTGCCAGGTGCCGAGCCGGACCGCGAAGCGCTCCGCCACCGCCGAGCGGAGCCGCCGCGCCGCCGCCGCCTGCTCCTCGCCGTCGAAATAGACATGGGCGTGGTAGCTCGCGATCTCGGCGACGGAGCGGACCGGCGCCGGCATCAGGCGGCGCGCTGAAGGAAGGCGGTCTCGCGCTCGACCCAATGCTTGAAGCTCGGCCGCTCGAGCATCCGCTCGACATAAGCGGTGACCTTGGGATGGCGATCGGGGTCGATCGCGACGCTGAGATGGCGCAGGTTCGCGAACGGGCCGGCGACCGCGATGTCGGCCAGGCTCAGCCGGTCCTCGACCAGGAAGCCGCTCGCCGGGATGACCCGCTCCAGATAGTCGAGCAGGGGCGGAAGCTCGTCGCATTCGGCGGCCTGCGCGACGGCGAGGTCGCCCTCGCGGCCGAGGAAGCGCGGCGCGACGATGCGGTTGAAGAACATCTTGGCGCCGCAGCTGCCGAGGATGGTGTCGGCGAATTCCTCGTACCAGATCGTCCGGGCCCGCGCCCGCGGGTCGGTCGGGATGAGGTTGGGCTCCGGGTGGATCGAATCGAGATAGGTGATGATCGCCGTCGAATCGGAGATGGTGAAATCGGACCCGTCGGGCCCGGCGCCGGGATCGCGGAAGCCCGGCATCTTGCCGAACGGGCTGGCCTCGCGGAACTCCGGATCCTGGGAGCCCGGGCCGACCGGCTTGAGCTCGAGCTCGATCCCCTTCTCAGCGGCGAAAGCGAGCACCTTGCGGACGAAGGGCGACAATGAGGAACCGTAGACGATCATCGGACGCCTCCTACGTAGGTTTTATTCTGCTACTAACATAGCAAGGGCCCGGCTCCAGGTCACGCCTGAATGCATTCGGCATTGACTTAATTAAGTCTGTACTTAAAGATATCGCGATGGATCGATTCGCCGCCCTCGCCGATCCCAGCCGGCGCCGAATCCTCGAACTTCTGAGCCGCGGCGACCGCTCCGCGGGCGCCATCGCCGGCGGCTTCGAGATGAGCGCGCCGGCCGTGTCGCAGCACCTCAAGGCGCTTCGCGAGGCGGGCCTGGTTCGGGTGACGATCGACCGCCAGCGCCGGATCTACAGCCTCGACCCGGACGGCCTCGCCGCCGTCGACGCCTGGATCGGGCGGGTGCGCGGCTTCTGGAGCAAGCGGCTCGACGCGCTGGAAGCGGCGCTCGCGCAGGACAAGGGAGAAAGCCGATGAGCGACTACGGCATCGTCACCGAATCGGGCGCGGTGCGCTTCGAGCGCCTTCTGCCGGCCGGGGTCGAGCGGGTGTGGGACCATCTCGCCAGGTCCGAGCTGCGCCGCTTGTGGTTCGCCGCCGGCGAGATGGACCTTCGCCCCGGGGGCGCGCTCACCCTCGTCTTCCGCAATTCCGAGCTCGCCCCGGACGGCGAGGCGGTGCCGGAGAAATATTGCCAATATGAGGGCATGGTCTCGAAGGGCGAGATCGTCCTCGCCGAGCCGCCGCGGCGGCTGGTCTTCCTCTGGTTCGAGGAAGCGGGGCCGCCGACCGAGGTGACCTGGGAGCTCGAGCCGCGCGGCGAGCGGACGCTCTTCACCCTGACCCACCGGCGCCTGCCGAACCGGGCGATGCTGGTCGACGTGTCCGGCGGCTGGCACCTCCACCTCGACGTGCTCGAGACCCTGCTCGCCGGCCGGCCCCGAGCGCCCTTCTGGCCGACCAACGCCCGCTACACGGAGGAATATGAAGGGCGCATTCCGGCCGAGTGAGTCCTTCTATCGGGACCCGGCCGGAGCCTCGTCGGCCGGGCAGCCCTCGAAATGCGCGCTCAGCAGCCGGCGCCATTGGTCGGGGCCGGCGTCGCGGACTCCCGTGAGCCGCAACGCGAAGTCGCGATATTCGGCATGGTTGGGGATTCCGAAGCGCGCGGCCAGGACGTGCCCCTCGGCGGCGTCGAACCAGATCGGCCCGCCCCGTCCGCCGAAGGCCGGTCCGCCCACCTCGAAGCGCAGCGCCCGGCGGCCGCCATGGTCTTCCTCGCCGGCGAACCGGGCATCGGCCCGGCCGAGGTAGCGCAGGGCGTCGGCGGGATCGCCGCCGAGCCAGACGAGCGGAAGGCCGAAGCTGAAGTCGCGGCGCGGGTCGGCGCGGTACTGGGCGGTCACGGTCAGGCTGGCGAGGTCGAAATCGTAGAGATGCCAGGGCTCGTCCGGGACCGGGCTCGACAGCTGGAGAATGCCGCCGGGCGCCTCGACCCGGGCGCGGATCCGGCGCTCGCGCCGGTCGTGGGTGAGAATGGCGAAATCGCGGTGCCCGCCATCGGGTTCGAGGCGGCCGCCGGTGAGCCGGGTCGCCTGCCCCGCGACGAGGTCCAGCTCGGCGGTGACGAACGCCGCATTGGTGCAGCGCGAGCGCATCTTGGTCACCTCGATTCGCGTTCGCGAGGCCCGGTAGACGTGGATCGTCTCGGCCTCGCTGCCGTCGCTGTTGCTTCGCACATAGGTGTAGAGGCGTCCGATCCGGTCCGCCGCCGAGTCGGGCGCATGGGCGCATCCCGCCGCGGCGATGGCGCCCAGGCCGGCCAGCAGCCGGGTCCGCATCCTTCTCGCCATCCTGGCTCCCACCGTTCAGCGCAGCCGATAATGATCCGCGAGCCGGTCGAGCGCCAGCGTCAGCACCAGCCGCCCGGAGCGCGCCGGCCAGCCCAGCGCCTGCTCGGCGTCGCGCATGCCCTCGCCGGCGCAGACGACCCGCCACATGATGTCGGCGAGGCCGGAGCCGACCGCCGCCACCGCGGCCCGGAAGCGGCGGCGGGCGGCGACCTGAGCGACGGTCGGGTCGTCCGGCTCGGCCGAGCCGCCGGCGCCGATGGGAGCCGCATCCCAGCGCATCGTCATCGCCGGCGACATCCGGCCGCGCTCCCAATCGGCGCGCAGCGCCTCGCCGGCCTCATATTGCCGCTCCGTCACGAGCCCGCGCGACCTCAGCCAGCCGAGCGGCGCCTCGGCGAGGTTGACCGTGACGGTGCGGGGCGCCCTCTTGCCCGCCCGCTCGCCCTTGCGCGGCCGGCCCCGCCGCCGTTCCGCGCCGTCGCTCGGCAGCGGCATTTCCCTGA
>Ga0196978_1001119_pt1 | contig 12362 bp, 7 predicted proteins | sample S3v_2013CmetaG_FD_155491 | JGI IMG/M metagenome (GOLD analysis project Ga0196978, IMG submission 155491) | Soil microbial communities from Anza Borrego desert, Southern California, United States - S3+v_20-13C | ecosystem: Environmental > Terrestrial > Soil > Desert | place: USA: California... | reverse complement strand
GGCTCGGAAAGCGCTCGCAGCTGCGCTTCGCACGCGCGATGGCTGCCGTGGGCAGGCGCATCGCGAGCGCTGAGGCGCGGCTCGCACGCCCCGGCCTGCGCATGCGCGTGTACCAGGTGCTCCGCAACTGGCCGACCGTGCACCACAACCTGGACTGGTGGAGCGCGCCGGTCGCCACGCACCACACCGCCCCGCAAGTCGCCGCCTGGGCCGAGAGCGCGGGACTCGAACTTGTCCGTTCCGAGCCGAAGCCCGACGGCGGGCCCTACGGCTTCTGGAGCTGGCCCGAAGCCCTCACGATGCTCTTCGCCAGGCCCGCGATCGCCCTCGGCGCGCGAGGCGGCAATGCCGTCTCCGCGCATCGCCCCCCGGCGGCGGTGGGCGCGGCATGAGCCACCGACTCTCACCCCCCGCGCCGCCTCAAGACCTCAACGCCGGACACCCGCACCGGGAGCACCCATGACGCTCGCAGAGCTCACCGACAAGGTTCAATCCCTGGGCGACCGCGTGGACGCCGTCTCGCGCGAATTCAACTACGCGAACCGCTGCCGCGTCTTTCGAGGGAAGCTGTGGGGAGAGACCTACCCCCCGCACGAGCGGCTCTACGCCCGCATCGTGCCCCAGCGCAACAACCGCGTCATGAGCCTGGCGCGTGCCGTGCGTCCGGCCGAGCGCGTGCTGGACGTCGGGTGCGGATTCGGCGACCTGCTCTTCGGGCTGCGCGATGATTTCGCCGAGCTCTACGGCGCGGACCCCTCCGCCGAGATGGCGGCGCACACCACCGAGAACCTGCTGGCCCGCGGCGTGACGACGCCGTTCACGATCGTGCGGGCGCTCGCGGAGGACCTGCCCTTCCGGGACGCCTTCTTCGACGCCGTCGTCACCACCGACACCTATGAGCACATCCACCCCGAGCAGCGCGGCAAGGCCTTGGCCGAGTTCCGGAGAGTGCTGCGTCCGGGGGGGCGGCTCGTCCTCGTGACCCCGTCCTTCTGGACCATCCACGCCTGGGCGGTGATCGACAACCTGCTCACCCTGCCCCGTCAGGTCCGAGCCGGGCGGGGTGTGCTTCTCTTCGGCACCACGCCGAAGGCGTACACCGAGGAGTTCTGCACGGCGCGGACGCTCCGGAGGGACGTGCGCCGCGCCGGGTTCGAGCCCGAGCGGTTCGAGCGGTTGTGCTTCTACCCCGCCCCCGAGCGGCAGGGGTTCCTTCAGCCGTTCCTGCCCTCGCTCTTCCGCGCGCCGCGCCTGTACCGCGCGATCGAGACGGTGTTCGAGGGCGCCGAGGCGCTGCGGATCTTCAACCAGAAGATGCTCGTCGCCTGCCGCAGGCCTGGACCCGGGGAGTAGAGCCGTGTGCGGCGTGCTGGCGACGGTGGGTGCGGGGGTCCCGACGGGGTGGGAGTCGGCCTTGGGCTCGCTCCACCCCCGCGGGCCGGACGGGCGCGGCACGTGGGCGGCCCCTTCGGGCCGGGCGGTGCTCGGACACACGCGCCTGGCAATCCAGGACCTGACCGACGCCGCGGCGCAGCCCATGCTGCTCGGCGATTCGCTCGGTCTAACGTACAACGGAGAGATCTACAACGTGCCCGAGCTGCGGGACCAGCTCGGGGCCGCGGGCGAAGCGTTCCGCTCGCGCAGCGACACCGAAGTCGTGCTGCGCGGGCTCCGCTGCTGGGGCGTCCGAGGGCTGCTCGACCGGCTCTGCGGCATGTTCGCGTTCGTCGCCTGGGATGACGCGACCTGCGAGCTGACGGCCGCGGTGGATCCGGCCGGCATGAAGCCGCTGGTGTGGACCGTGCTCGACGGGAAGCTCTATCTCGCCTCGACGTGCGACGCGCTGCTGGCTCTCCTGCCTGAGCGGCCGCGGCTCGACGCCGAAGGAATCTGCCATGTGCTCTGCCACGGATACTGCCCGCACCCGCAGACCGTCTGGCGGGGCGTGCGCAAGCTCGGCGCCGGGCAGGCGCTGCGGTTCACGCCGGGCGATACACAGCCGACCGTGTGGCGCTTCTGGAGCCCGCCCGAAGCCCTCGACACGCCGGGCTCGCCGGACGACCCCGCGGCATTCACCGAGTTGTGGGAGCGGATCGCCCGGGAGCACACACTGTCGGACGTGCCGGTGGGGCTGTTCCTCTCGGGCGGGCTCGACAGCACGAGCGTCGCCCTCGCGCTCGCGAGCGCGAACGAACCGGTCGAGTGCTTCACGCTGGGGCTCGATGGCCCCGACGACGAATCCGGCGCGGCGGCCTGCACGGCCGCCCACCTGGGGATGCGCCACACCGCGATCCCGTTCCGCGCCGACGACGCCGCGGACATGCTCGACCGGGCCGCGGAGGCGTTCGATGAGCCGCAGGCGTTTGGTGCGGTGCTGACGGCGACGGCGATCTCGCGTGCGGCCCGCCCGCATGCCAAGGTCTTGCTCGCCGGCGACGGCGGGGATGAGGCCTTCGGCGGGTACACCTGGCACGGGCCGCCGGCGCACCCGGACCGGACGCTCGCTCGGGAGCACCGCACCCTCGCCGCCGCCGCGGGCCGCGCCGATGCGGACGGCGCGACGCGCTCCCGCGCCCTCGCGTCGCTCGCGTCTCTCTCGCCGCTGCACGCCCACCTGCAGCGGGTGTTCCCCCGCTTCCACCCGGCCGAGGCCGCGGCACTCCTCGCGCCGCTGACGCCGGCATACGACGAGCACGCCTACGCGGCTCACGCGTCGGAGCACGACCGGCCCGCGCTCCCCTGGCCGCGCCGGGCGCAGCGGCTGGACCTCATGGGGTTCTGCGCGGGCTCGATCCTGCCGAAGGTCGATCGGTCGAGCATGGCTTTCGGGATGGAGGTCCGCGCGCCCTTCCTGGACCGGCGGGTGCTCGACTGGGCGCTGCGCCGACCGGTCGACGACCAGCCCGGGCCGAAGGCTGTGCTGAGGCAATACCTCCGAGGGCGGGTTCCCGCCGGCGTGCTGGCCCGACCGAAGCAGGGATTCAGCCTGAGGCTCGGGTCGGATCCCTGGCCGGAGCAACTGCCCTGGCTTCGCCGCTCGCGCGTGGCGGGCATGCTTCATCCGGGATGGGAGGGCTTCGTCGCACCCGGCGCGCCCTCCAGGTCCGCCCGGATCTTCGCGCTGTGCATGCTGGCCGCGTGGGCCGAGAGGAGGCTCGGATGAAGATCGCCGTCATCGGCGAGTTCGAGGCGGCGAGCCACCGCGCCCACGCCATCAACGTGGTGAAGACGGCAGGGGGATTCGCTCGCCTCGGGCACCGGGTGACCGTGCTCTGCCGCGCCCCGAGCGGCGAGGCGGGCGCCGATGAGCCCGGCGAGATGTACGCCGAGCCCGACCTGGCGTGGCGGTTCATCCCGTTCGGAAGCGCCCCGGGCGCGGCGCTCGGCGAAGCGGCCGCGGCGTACGCCGCGGAGCTGGGCGCCGAGTTCGTCTACGCCCGCAGCTTCACGGGCGCGCTGCGCTGCGCCGAGCTCGGCCTCGCCACGGCGCTCGAGACCCACGCGTACGCCGGGGACACAAACCCGCTCCTGCTCCGGGCCTTCGCCGCCACGCGCCGCGCCGAGAGCCCGCTGCGCGCCCTGGTCACCATCTCGCCGGTGCTCGCGGAGGACTACACCCGGCGCGGAGCGGAGGGAGCCCGCGTGCACGTGGTGCCCGACGGCGTCGACGTCGACCTGTTCGCCCCCCCACCCGGCCGCCGGGCTCGACCCGGGGCGGGCCCGCGCGCCGTCTACGCCGGGCACCTCTACGACTACAAGGGGATCCCGACCGTTCTCGGGGCGGCGCGGCTCCTGCCGGGCGTCGCGTTCGACCTCGTGGGCGGCGCGCCGGAAGACATCCAGCGCGTGCGCACGGCGGCCGCGGGCTCGCCGAACGTCGTGGTCCGCGGGGCCGTAAGCCACGCGCAAGTGCCGGCGCACTTGTGGGATGCCGACGTGCTCCTGCTGCCGCCTTCGGCGCGCGAGCCGTCGGCGGGCTGGACGAGCCCGGTGAAGCTCGGTGAATACCTCGCGGCGGGGCCGCCGATCGTCGCCTCCCGGATCCCGGGCCTGCGCACGTGGGTGGACGAGCCCGCCGCGAGATGGTTCACGCCCGACGACCCCGCGGACCTGGCCCGCGCGATCGGCGAGTCGCTCGCCGAGCCACCCCACGTCTCCGAGCTGCGCCGGCGCGCCGCCTCGGGCCTCGCGCAGCGGTACTCCTACCGCTCCCGCGCCGAGGCGATCCTTCACGCCGCCGGCGCCTCGGCGGTGGGCGGAACGATCGCACTCGGGGCCGCCGGCGCACAGCTCACCGGTTGACCGGGGATCTCCACCTCGCGCACGATCCTGTCCTCCACAACCCGGATGTTCCCCGGCTCGGTGAACACGGCGAGGTAGCGGACGCGGAGGGCGGCGGCGGGCGCTTGCATGCGGTAGGCCTCGCCGCGCGTCCAGTGCCAGAAGTGCTTGGGGTGAGGGAGCCAGCTGAAGGGCGTGCGCCTCCGGCCCGTGCGCGCGATGAACCCGAAGTACCGGCGCACAAAGTCGTCGAATCGCCGAGCGCGATCCGCGTCGAACCGCCGCACCCCGTATCGACGCCGCAGGCGATCGATCTTCCGGGGGTCGCCGCCTGTGCGGTCAATCAGCCGGCGCAGGGCCAGCGCGCCGATGGCGCCCCGGCGCGCCCGGATGACGCCGTGGGTCGCCACGAGCGCCGGCCTGTCGTAGAGATACGCGAACCGCCCCTGGCTGAACGCCTGGTCGTACGGGGCGCAGAAGTTGTTCGGCAGCGCGTACACGCGCCCATCGGCGCCCACGACCTCATACCTGAACGTCTCGACCAGCCGCGAATCGAACCACCCCAGCGGCGCCGGCGTGCTGTGCAACCGGCCCAGCACAGCGATGGCGATCGAGGCCGCCAGGGCCGGCGGCGAGAACAGCGGCCCGACGACCGCCGGCCCGGCCCCGAGGAGGAAGACGACCAGCGCCAGATCCAGCGCCGACCATTTCCAAAAGGCCAGCCCGCTCGCCGCGAGTATCGCCGCGTGCATCACGACGAAGCCCAGGAGCAGGCCGATCGCCAGCGTGCGATCCGCCAGCAGCGCGATCGCGGCCAGCTCGAGCGCGAGCGTCGCGCACTGGATGGGAACGTCGAGCGGACGCATCAGGCGCCCTGCGCGCCCGACCGTCGGCGCGGGAAGGAACCCCAGGTGCCCGAGCACCCACGCGTTCATCGTGAGATCGCTCAGCCGATTGCCGACGACCCAGCTCCACGGGCGCGGCCCGAGCCTGACCTTGGACCAGCCCGGATGGAAGTAGTGCATCGCGACCAGGCCCATCGCGACCACCATGTAGTGCCACGTGGCCGCGCCGACGATGACATGCACCTGGAGAAACGCCACGAACGCCACGACGACGTCCACCACGAGGAGCTTGTCGGTGATCGCCTCGGCGACGGCTTCGGGGTGCGTGACCTGCCGCCAGACGGGCATCATCACGATCAGGAACGCCGGTGTGAACGCGGGGTGGACCGCCACCAGCGCCCCCAGGATCAGCACCAGCGCCCGGTCGAGCAGGTGCTCCCGCCCGTGGTACGCGTTGATCTCGATCGTCGCGTTCGTCCACGCCAGCACGCCCGCTGCCGTCGCGACGACCAGCCGCAGCAGGCCCCCATCCTCCAGGCTGCCCCATGTCACCCCCCGCGCCAGCATCGCGACCGGCGCGACAGTCGCCACCCCGAGCGCCGCGAACGCGGGGCGCCGGCACGCCGCGCCGACGATGCACCGGCTCCGGTACGCCCTCTCGGGCAGGCGGCATACCCGAAAGTACAGCCGGCGCAGGATCGCGTAGATCACCAGCGACAGGGCGACGACCAGGAGATCTCGGGCGGAAGGCATGGCTCTTCGTGCACCGGGGCAGCCGCTCTTATCGCCCGGCCGGCCCTATCGCCCCGAGAAATCCGGGCGCGCCGACGCTCAGGCCTGGATGTCGAATTCGCCCCGCAGCACCCCCGCCTTCGCCAGCGTCTCGTCCCACTCCGCCGCCGGGTCCGAATCCGCCACCACCCCCGCCCCGACGCAGTACGAGAACTCCGCGTCCTCGAACTCGCCGGTCGCCTCATCGATGCTCCCCACGATCACACCCGTCCTGATCGCGACGGCCAGCTCGAACGACCCGTCGTCTTCGAACCTGCCGATGCACCCGCAGTAGGGGCCCCGATCGAACCCTTCCAGCTCACCGATGACCTGCATCGCCCGGATCTTCGGCGTCCCCGTCACCGACCCCGGCGGGAACGTCGCTCGCAGGATCTCCGCCGCGCCCACTCCCTCGCGCACCACCCCGGAGACGGTCGCCGTCGCCTGCAGCACGCCGCCGGCCCCCGGCGCGTGCCGCTCGATCTCCCGCGCCCGCTCCACGCGCACCGACCCGAACTCGCACACCCTTCCGAGGTCGTTGCGCATGAGGTCCACGATCATCGCCAGCTCCGCCCGGTCCTTCTCCGCGTCGCGCAGCTCCGCCGGGTCGGCGCCCCATGGACGGGTGCCCTTCATGGGGCGCGTCGCCAGCCGGCGCGTGCGCGCATCGAAGCTCAGGAACAGCTCCGGACTGAGCGAGACCAGGCCCACCCGGGTCCCGTCCGCGAGGGGAGCGCTCTCGTAGTACATCCCGTGCCGGGGGGAAGCCGCGGCGCTCAGCCTCGCGAAGAGCGCCCCCCCGCGCCCGCTGAACCGGCCCGCGAGCCTGTGCGCGATGTTCGCCTGATAGATGTCGCCCGCGCGGATGTACTCCAGCGTCCTCTCGACCGCGCCGACGTACGCGCCGCGCCCCGATTCCGAGCGGAGCACCGGCCTGTGCCGGCGCCCGTCGCACGCCGGCTCCCCCCGCGTCCCCCCCGGGGCGATGCGGTGGAACTCGGCCAGGGGCAAGGCCCCGCCCGCGTCGGCCACCCCGCTCGCCGGCTCGATCCAGCGGGCCAGGCCGTAGGAAAGGAACCCGACCCAGGACCCATCGCCCCAGTCGCGCCGCCCCGTGCCCAGCGCCGCCTCGATCATCCCGGTCACGTCCGGCCCAGATTCCGGCCCGGACGCAGCTTGACGGCCAGGCCCTCCCTCGGCGCCGAACCAAGCCACCCGCGCCTCCGGCGCCGCCTCCAGTCGCACCGTGGCCAAGACCCTCCCGGGCTCCAGCACCGCGCCCGCGCCGCGGCCTTTCCCGGGCGCGCGGGCGGGAAACAGCACCCGCGGCGGGGCGGGCGCGTGGGCTCGGGATTGGGTGACACCGCTCGCGTGCATACGGCGGCGCGATCGTAGCGACCGGCCCGGGACGTCCGGTTTGCTCGTCCGGGGGAGGGACCGCTTCTAGACTCCCTCCCTGCTCGGCGCACCTCACGGCCGCGTCTGGGCACCTTTCGCACGCAACCGCGACACCGGCGGACCCCGCCGCCAGGCAGACGGAGTGGCCATGGCAAAGAAGACGACAGCGAAGGCCCCGGCCCGCAAGGCGCCGGCACGGACCACCCACAAGGCGACCAAGCGCACGGCGGCGAAGGTCGGCAAGAAGCCGATCCGCAAGTCGCCCAGCGTGCGGGCCAAGGCCGGCAAGATGGTGTATTACTTCGGCGCCAAGGGCACCGAGGGCGACGGCGGGATGAAGCTGATCCTCGGCGGCAAGGGGGCCAACCTCGCCGAGATGACCGCCATCGGCCTGCCCGTGCCGCCCGGCTTCACGATCACCACGGAGACCTGCGCCGCCTACTACCAGGCCGGCAAGCGCCTCCCCCACGGCCTCATGAACGAGGTCCACAGGCACGTCGCCACCCTCGAGAAGGAGACGGGCAAGACCTTCGGCGACAAGGACAACCCGCTGCTGGTCTCCGTCCGCTCCGGCGCCGCCGTCAGCATGCCCGGGATGATGGACACGATCCTCAACCTGGGCCTGAACGACGAGTCGGTCGAGGGCCTCGCCCGCGCGACCGGCAACCGCCGGTTCGCCTACGACGCCTACCGCCGCCTCCTCAACATGTTCGGGGACGTCGTCCTCGGCGTCGACCACGAGCACTTCGAGCACGCCTTCGACGAGCTGAAGCACCGCTACCGCGCCCGCCTCGACACCGAGGTGCCGGAGGAGGGCATCGCCGAGCTCTGCGAGCGCTACAAGGACGTGATCAAGGCCCACTCGGCGCAGGACTTCCCGCAGAACCCCTTCAAGCAGCTCGAGCTGGCGATCGAGGCCGTGTTCAAGAGCTGGAACGCCGACCGCGCCATCAGCTACCGCCGCCTCTCCGGGATCGCCGGCCTCCAGGGCACGGCCGTGAACGTGCAGTCCATGGTCTTCGGCAACATGGGGGACGACTCAGGCACCGGCGTCGCCTTCACCCGCGACCCCTCCACCGGGCGCAACGTCTTCTACGGCGAGTTCCTGATCAACGCCCAGGGCGAGGACGTCGTCGCCGGCATCCGCACGCCGCAGCACGTCTCTCAGATGCCCAAGTGGAACAAGAAGGTCTACGACCAGCTCATCAAGATCAAGAGCCGGCTCGAGAAGCACTACCGGGAGATGCAGGACATCGAGTTCACGATCGAGCGCGGCAGGCTCTACATGCTCCAGACGCGCACCGGCAAGCGCACCGGCTTCGCCGCCGTCAAGATCGCCTGCGACATGGTGAAGGAGCGCCTCATCACCGAGAAGGAGGCCATCCTCCGCATCCCGGCGGGCGACCTCACGCAGCTCCTGCTGCCCAGCTTCGATCCCAAGGCCAAATCGATCGCCTCCGTGCTCGCCCGCGGCCTGCCCGCCTCGCCCGGGGCCGCCGTCGGGCGCCCCGCCTTCACCGCCGACGAGGCCGTCGAGCGCGCCCGCGCCGGCGAGGCCGTCATCCTCGTCCGCAAGGAGACCAGCCCCGAGGACGTGGACGGCATGCACTCGGCCGCCGGCATCCTCACGTCCACCGGGGGCATGACCAGCCACGCCGCGGTCGTCGCCCGCGGCTGGGGCAAGTGCTGCGTCGCCGGCGCCGGCGAGGTCGTCATCGACGCCAAGAGCGGCACGCTCAGCGTCAACGGCCAGGTGCTCGGACGCCAGGACCTGCTCTCGATCGACGGCTCCACCGGCGAGGTGATCGCCGGCTCGGTCCCCACGCTCGAGCCCACGCTCTCCGGGGACTTCGCCAAGGTCATGCGCTGGGCCGACAAGTACCGCACGCTCGGCGTCCGCACCAATGCCGACACCCCCGCCGACGCCGAGCGCGCCCGCGAGTTCGGCGCCCAGGGCATCGGCCTCACCCGCACCGAGCACATGTTCTTCGAGGGCGACCGTATCCGCGCGATGCGCGAGATGATCCTCGCCGACTCCATCGAGGCGCGCGAGGCGGCGCTCGAGAAGCTCCTCCCCTACCAGCGCGACGACTTCGTCGGCATCTTCCGCGCCATGAAGGGGCTCCCCGTCACCATCCGCCTCCTCGACCCGCCGCTCCACGAGTTCCTCCCCAACGACGACGCCTCGCAGGAGGAGATGGCCGCCGCCATGCGCGTCCCGGTCGCCAAGATCAAGGCCCGGGTCGCCGCGCTGCACGAGTCCAACCCCATGCTCGGCCACCGCGGGTGCCGGCTCGCCGTCACCTACCCCGAGATCCTGCGCATGCAGGTCCGCGCCATCGTCGAGGCGACCATCGAGTGCGCCGCCGAGCGCGTCAAGGCCATGCCCGAGATCATGGTCCCGCTCGTGGGCACGCGCGACGAGCTCGCCATGCTCCGCGCCCAGATCGAGGAGACGATCGCCGAGGTCAAGGCCGACATGGACTACAAGAGCCGCCTCGACATCAAGATCGGCACGATGATCGAGGTGCCCCGCGCCGCGCTCACCGCCGACCAGATCGCCGAGGTCGCCGACTTCTTCAGCTTCGGCACCAACGACCTCACCCAGCTCACCTTCGGCTACTCCCGCGACGACGTCAACACCTTCCTCCCCGACTACCTCAGCCAGGACCTGCTCCCCGGCGACCCGTTCCAGTCGCTCGACGTCTCCGGCGTCGGGCAGCTCGTCCAGATGGGCACCGAGAAGGGACGCGCCACCAAGCCGGATCTCAAGGTCGGCATCTGCGGCGAGCACGGAGGCGATCCCGCCAGCGTCTTCTTCTGCCACAAGGTCGGCATGGACTACGTCTCCTGCTCCCCCTTCCGCGTCCCCATCGCCCGCCTCGCCGCCGCCCAGGCCGCGATCCGCGACGGCAAGTAACCCACCGCTCAAATCCCCGCGCCCTTGTGCCACTGGCGGCGCGTCCGCCAGTGTTTCTTTTTCTCCCCGCTCTCTCGTCTGCCCCGAGGCCTCTCTTCCAATCAATTCTCTTTCCATCGGGCCATCCAGCGCTCCGAGCAACCCCGTCGGAGGCCAACCGGTATCCTTAGCGGTTTCTGGAGCCGACGAGGAGAGTGAGCCATGAGGGGTTGGGAGCGCGTCGTAGCCGCCGTTGCGGTTGGACTGTCCTTCTCTCGGTCCGCGCTCGCGCAGGAGGAGGCGCCCGCCCCACCTCCCGACGCGGTCGAATCCCTCCGCGCCGAAGCCGCGGCTCTTGCCCCGCTCGTCGAGACCGAGAGCGCAAAGGCGTTCCTCCGCGCCACCGAGGCCCTGCCCCTCCCCGAGCCCCGCACCCTCTACCGCCCCGCCGACCGCTCCGCGGCGTACACCGAGTCCGAGGCCGCGGCCTTCCCCGAGAGCGAGCGCGCCGCGCTCACGCCCCGCGAGTTCGACGCCCGCTTCTACTACTACACCGGCTACGGCTCGCCACTGGTCTACGCTCGTCCGCTCGATCTCGTCGCGCACCTGTGGGAGAGCGGGGCCGCGGCGAGCGATGCTGCACCCGGCTCTACCCCCACCGCCTTCGCCGGCAAGCGCATCCTCGACTTCGGCTATGGGTCGGTCGGCCACCTCCGCCTGCTCGCGAGCCTCGGCGCTGAGTGCGTGGGCGTCGAGGTCGAGCCGGTCTTCCGGGCGCTCTACTCCTTACCGGGCGACCAGGGCGAGATCGCGGGGTTCGACGGCTCGCCCGCCGGACATGTCGAACTCCTGCACGGCCGCTGGCCCGCGGAGGAGTCCATCCGCGCCGGCGTCGGCGAGGGCTTCGACCTCGTCATCTCCAAGAATGTGCTAAAGCGCGGCTACATCCACCCGGCGCGCGAGGTGGACGAGCGCTTCCTCGTCCACCTCGGCGTCAGCGACGAGGAGTTCCTGCGGGCCGCGCACGCCGCCCTCAAGCCCGATGGCCTCTTCCTCATCTACAACATCTCCCCCGCCCAGAACCCTGAGGACCAACCCTATCTCCCCCACGCCGACGGCCAGTCCCCCTTCACGCGCGAGCAGCTCGAACACGCCGGCTTCGAAGTTCTCGAATTCGATCGCGTCGACACGGAAGCCGTCCTCGGGTTCTGGAAAGCCCTCGGCTATGACGGGGGTAAGAGCGAAGAGCAGACGCGCCGCGAGCTCTTCGCCTGGTACACCCTCGCGCGCCGCCCGAAATAGCGTCGGCGCTCTTCAGCGCGGCTCCGGCTGCACGAGCGCCAACTCTGCGCACGAGCCTTGCACCCGCCCGGCAGGCTCGGGCGATGTCCCGAAGTGCGGGCCGCGGCGGATTCATGCACCATCGGCGAGACGCGACTCGCGCTGAACCAGCTCGGCGGCCTCGGCGTGCCCGGCCCGACCAGCGGCCGGCATCGTCGCATCCACAGTGGACGTCGCCATGGAGGATTCTCCTCCGTAGCCGGTTCTCGCCCCCACCGAGCCGGGCGCGGCTCCCCGTCAGGAGCTCACCAGCTCAGTGAGGTCCTCTGCGTGCCACGTGTTCGTGCCGTCGGGCAGCCAGAACAGGTGGATCACGTGCCCGCCTTCGCTCACGCCCGCGATGTGCTGCGAGCCGTCGCTCGCGACTTCGAACGAGAGCGGGCCGACGATCCGCGCCGTGGGCTCGGCCTGCCGCGCGGTGATGGATTCATACGTCCAGCCGCCGGAGCCCGGCGCCCACCAGTACGTCGCGACCTCGTTCTCCGCCGTGCGCCCGACCACCTCGATCGCGCCCCAACGCGTCGCCGCGCCGGTGATCGAGCCGGGGGCGAGAGGAACGCCGCCGGTCTCCGCGGTGAGATCGCTCCATTGCCAGCCGCCGGACCCGGGCGACCACCATACAGCGATCGCGTGGCCGCGCTCGTCGGTGCCGACGACCTGCATGGCGTTCCAGGGCGTGGCTGTGGCGGTGACGTTGCCGACAAGCTTGGGGGCGCCGGTGATGGCCGAGAGGTTGGAGCTCGTCCAGAGCGGCGAGCCGAGCCCGGGGCTCCACCACACGGCGTGCAGGTCGCCGGAATCGTCGATCCCGGCGATGGTCATCGCGC
>Ga0196978_1001114_pt1 | contig 12383 bp, 6 predicted proteins | sample S3v_2013CmetaG_FD_155491 | JGI IMG/M metagenome (GOLD analysis project Ga0196978, IMG submission 155491) | Soil microbial communities from Anza Borrego desert, Southern California, United States - S3+v_20-13C | ecosystem: Environmental > Terrestrial > Soil > Desert | place: USA: California... | reverse complement strand
TCTCCGCGTCGAAAAAATCCGGACCCTTCAGGTGCTTGTCGCGGGCCTCGTTGGCGGTGTTGATGCTGTTCGCCTGGATCGTCAGTTCGACCTGGCTGCCGCTGAAATCTTCATTCGAAGAAGTCACGTTCAGATCGTATTCCGAAAAGTAGCCGACGGTTTTCGCCACCGTCAGGTGAGTAACGGCAAAACGTACGCTGCTGTGCGCCGCATCAACCGTCCATTTGGTCTGTGCCGTTCCCGCAAGCGCGGAAGAAGCGAGGAGAAGAGAAACGATGAGTTTTTTCATAAGCGATAATTTTTTCTGTTTCGTGCAAATATATGTCAAAACATTGAATGTAATGACATGCTATGCCTGCGTGCACAAAAAAGCCCCGCCGGAAAGGGCGAGGCTTTTTTGAATGCCTGGTGTGGGAACTTACTCCTGGCGAACCACTTTCCGGATCACCGTCTCGGAGTCGGTAGTAATGCGCAGGTAATATGTACCGTTGGCGAAGCCGGTGAGATCAAGGCGGCGCACGTAAGTGCCTTTCACGTTGGAAACTTTATCGCTGAAGACCAGTTTGCCTTCCACGCTCATGATCTCGAGGCTCATCTCGTTGAAGTCCGCATGCTCGATCGTCAGCACGAAAGCGCCGTTGTTCGGGTTCGGGAACACGTTGACGCCGGCTGCGATGCCGAACTCACCCATGCCCACGCAGTTGCTCACGAAGATATTGTCCGAGGTCTGGTTCGCACAGCCGTTGCCGTCTGTGTATGTATACATCACCGTATGTACGCCGGGGCCGGCCATCTGCGGGTTGAAGAGCATATTGCTCGTCACGCCGTTGCTGCCGCTGAATGTGCCGCCGAAGGGCGAGGCGAACAGGCCGATCGGGGAATCCCCGAGGCAGATCGTATCCTGCGTGAACTGGAACGTCGTCACCGGGGGAGCGTTCATCCAGATCGAAACCGTGTCGGTCGTTGCGCAGCCGCTGGAATTATCGGTTACCTGCACCCATACGGTGTCGGTGCCCATGAGCGTATTGTTCTGCAGCGTGGTGCCGTCAGACCAAAGGTAGCTGAAGGGGCCGGAAGGCGCATTGTAGGTGTACTGCGTGCCGCAGATCATCGTATCGGAGCCCAGGTTGACCACAGGGCTCGGGTTCACGGTCACGTCCATGCTGTCGGTGAAGGAGCAGCCGGTGGCTGTTTCCGTTTGCGTCAGCCAGTACGTGTTCGTCGAGTTCACCGAGATGTAGTGGATCGTTGCGCCGGTATTCCAGTTGTACGTGTAGCCCGGGTTGATCGTGCCGACGAGGAAGATGGGCGCTTCGCTGCTGCAGAGCACCGTGTCGGCGCCCAGCGTGAAGGCCGGCGGTGCATTGACGACCACCTGGATGCTGTCGGTGAACGTACAGCCGTTTGACGTATCCGTCACCAGCAGCGTGTACGGACCAGTGGTCACGACGCCTAGCGAATCGTTCGTCGTCATATCCGACCAGAGGTACGTGTAGTTGCCGGGCAGTCCGTTCAACCAGAGCGGCGCCGTGTAATCGCAGATCGCCGTGTCGATGCCCAACGTGAAGAAGGGTGTCGGGTTGATCGTGATTGTCGCTGTATCCCTGAACGTACAGGTATTCGCCGTATCCGTCACGAGCAGCCAGAAGGTGCCCGTCGTATTCACCGGCAACGAATCGTTCATCGTGCTGTCCGACCAGAGGTAGGTGTAGTTGCCGGGCAAGCCGTTCAGGAAGTAAGGCGCCTGGATGCTGCACAGCGTGCTGTCGTTGCCGAGTGTGAACACCGGGCTCTGATCCACGCGCACCGCGATCGTATCGGCCATCGCGCAGCCGCTGGCCGTATCGGTTACGGTCACCATAACGGTATCCGTATTTGAGACGGTCGTGGTTTGTGCGGTCGTGGCGTCGCTCCAGATATACGTATAGTTGCCGGGGCCGGCGTCGAGCGTGAGCGGCGTGCTGGCCGAGCAAACGACCGTGTCGGCGCCGAGCGCCTGTACCGGCGTGGGCAGCGCGAACACGAAGGCCGAATCTCTCGAAACGCAACCCGTGATCGTGTCCGTAGCCGTGACCGTATAAGTCGAAGAGCCGGGCAGGATCGTCGTCGGGTTGTTAATGCTCGGGTTGCTCATCACAGCCGCGGGCGTCCATCCGAACGTGTACGGGAAGTTCTGCGTGAAGCTCATTACCGGGCGATTGATGGAAGTGCCCGTGACCAGCGTATTGCCGCAAACACCCAAGGCATCGGCGCGGTAATACACCGAAGCCGTGTAGGAGGTCGCCGTCCACTGGTGGATGGCGTTCGTCACGAAGCTCGTGTTGTTGAAGCAGGTCTCGATGATCACGTTCGAAACACCGTCCCACGTAAACGGCGTGGTGAACGTATGCGTGTTCAGACCCACCGTCGGCAAGTGGTTCACCGGGCCGTAAACCTGCGTGAGACCGCTCTGGAACGTGGTGATGTTCGTGATGCCCGTCATGCCCATCGAAATGGTGAAGCCTTGCAGCATCGGGCTCGTCGTGCTGACGATGTGGAAGGCCAGCGAATTGATCGGGCCGGCGATCATGCCCGCCGCGGTCATTTCAGCAGCGGTGATCAGGAACTGGTGGCGTGCGCCCCAATAGAAGTTGCCGTACGGCGCAGGATAGCTCGTGGTCGTGTTCTGACCGGTTTGCGTACCGACCTGCGAGAGGGCGGGCGGCGTTGCCACGTTGAGCTGGATCTGCGTGCCTACGCAAGCTGTGTCGGGCGTAGCCGTGGCGGCGTAGCCGAAAGGCGCAGCGTTCACCGTGACGGCGATCGTGTCATAAAGCGCGCAGCCGCTGGCGGTATCGTTTGCAAACACGACGATGTCCATGCTGCTGTTGCCGAAAAAGAAAGCCGTGTCGCCGATGTTCGGGTAGAATTCCGCCTGGGGCAGCCAGGTGTATTCATAGCCCGGGTTGCCGCTGCTGACATCGAACATGAGCGAATCGTTGTTGCAGACCACGGTATCAGCCGCGGTGAGGGTGATCGGCGGAGCCGGGTTCACCGTTGCCGTGACCGGCGTGCGAGGTGCGGCGCAGATCAGCTGCACGAGCAGCGTGTATTCTTCCGTTTCACCGAAAGAAGCGCTGGAAATGCAGTAATCCGTCGCTGAGGGAACAATTGCGAAACGGCACATCAGGCGCATGCGCTTGGGACCGGACGTAGTGCCGGGAGGCACGACCACTGTTCCAGTGAAAACACCGGTGCCGGAAAAACCGGAGTTCCACACGTCTTCACCCGGATCGGCAAAATCGCCGTCCGCGTTATAGTCGATCCACAGGCGGAAGCCTTGTGAGAAAGAACCCGACTGCGTGGAAAGGTTGAACGAGCCGCCTGCCGGGCAGGTCACCACCTGGCCGGGGAAGAACGTAGTGTTCGTGGGCAGGATGCCGTTGCAAGCCGTGTTCATATTCGTGATGTTCGTAATGCCGCCCGTGGTCGAGAAGTCATCGATGTAGTCGTTCGAGCTGCAGGCGATGCTGTAGGTCGGGTAGCAGGTGGGCGCGGGCGGTGTGCCGGGCACGCCGGTGGTGTAGGTGCTCTGCACGTAGTACGTGGTCGTCGTTCCTATCGTCGGCGAATACGTCGTGCCGGTGTTGACCAGCGTGCCGCCGGTGGGCGCGGTGTACCATTCGAGGGTGCCGCTGCCCGAAGCGGACAGGTTCACGGTGCCGGTGCCGCAGCGCGTATCGCCGTTGGTGACGGCCGGAGCGAGGAAGGGCACGTTTACCGTATCGTTCGTGGAGTTATGCAGGCCGCAGTTCACTGCGCGGTAGTAAGTCGTGTCGCTCAGGCTGCCGGTGTTCAGCGTCGGGTTGGTGGCGCCGGGGATGTTCGTCCAGGTTATACCGTCGGGCGAAGATTGCCATTGGATCGTACCGCCGTTGGTATAACCCGATACGGTGAGCGACGTTGAATCACCCTGGCAGATCGTAGAGCTCATGGCGAGTGAAGTACCGCCGGAGACCAGGATCGAAACGGCGTTCATCGAATCGTTGCTCGTGACGATGTCGGATCCCGGGGGAGCGACGCTGGTGTAGGCGCGGAAGATGTGCGTGCCTACGGCGGTCATGTTATAGGTAGTGGATACCGTCACGTTCATCGTTGCGCCGCCCACGAGCGTGCCCGTGTTGATCGTTACCGGCGGGAAGACCTGCGGGTTGATGCCTTGCGTATAAGCATTCACCGTAAGCGGGTTCGTCACCATGTTCAGCGTGACTGCGCTGTAGTTCGTGACCTGGATCACCACCGAGTCGGCCGAGCCGTGGCAGCCGGTCGTGAGCGGGCGCACGAGCGCGCTGGCGCCCATGTCGACCTGGATCGGGATGCCGTCGAATTCGTCGGCGCCGATATCGGGAGCGGTTGCGCCGCCGTTCACCGAACCTACCGGGCCGGGACGAAGGTCATTGTCGATGTCGATCGTAATGCCGCCGAAGGTCGTGGCGCGTGATTCAAGCACGGATACCGTCAGGTTGTTGATGTGCAGGTTGGTGCTCGTCATGAAGTTCGGGTTGTTCGAGAAGGAGTTCACGTCCTGTCCCGTAGCGATCGTCCATGCGCCGAGCGTAGCGTATTGTGTTACACCGACCAATGCAGTCATGTAGCCGGTGCCGTTGCCGAAGAGGTTGTTCGTGTTGGAACGGAACTGCGTCGCGTTCTGTATGCCGAGAGAGTAGTGCACGCCGCCCGTTGTAGCGTTCGAGCGGGTGTTGGCGAATACGTTATTGAACACCGAATCGGCCGGGGCGCTGCCGGGGCCGGAGAGGCGACGGAAAGCGTAGGTATTCTGCGTACCTGTAGCGACGCCGGTTCCGGCGATGTGCACCGAGTTGAAGACGATCGTGCTGCGGTTGGCCGTGTTCTTCGTGATGCCGTTGAACTCGCGCGGCAGGGTGATCGGTGTGCCCGTGGCGTCGACGCCGAGGACGATCATGTTATTATAGACACGTCCGAAGCCGCCGTTCACCTGGATGCCGTGCATGACGCCTTGACCGGAGGTCGCTACGGCGAGGCCGCGGACCTGGTTGCGATGCACCTGGTAGGAGCTGCCGACGCCGGTGCTCGAGGTAGCGTTGATGCCGATCACTTGCACGTTGCCCGTCATCGCGCCGTTGCCAAGGCTGGTGATCGTGTTCAGCGATACTGTCTGCGTACCGGCCGAAGTAGCTGCCTGGCTGATGCCGATCACCGAAGCTGCGGTTGTAGTTCCGGCCTGCGTGGTGAGAATGCTCAGCGCGTTGATCGTGTTGTTCGTAATAGTGTTGATGCCGCTCGTCGTGACGATGCCGCGGATCTGGCCCGAGGGACTGGTGCCGGCGTAGCGGTTCGTCAGGTTGCTGATCGTATTGCCGCTGATCACGGTGCCGGGGCCGGTGGTGAAGGCCGAGGACTGGATGCCGGTGATAACGCCGGCTGTGGCGCCGGTGCTGGGCGCGTTGATGAGGCTGTTGGTGAGCGTGGTGCTGCCGATCACGTTGTTGTTGACCGTCACGTTCACACCGCTGGTCACGTTGATGGCGATGATGCTGGACGAAATCGTGCCACTGCTCGAGTTAGCCGTGATGCCGCCGATCTGGTTGCCTGTGATCGTGGTCGTGCCGGAAGCGCTGGAGTTGATGCCCATCACCGTTCCGCCGGTACCCGAAGAGGAGGTCGTGATCTGGTTGTTCACCGTGTTGCTGCCGATGACGTTCGGCGTCACCGTGCCTACGTTGTGGATGGCGTTGGTGCCGGCGAGGTTGATGCCGCACCAGATGCCTCCCAGGGTCGTAGAAGCGCTGGTCGTGGTGAAGTTGAAATTCGTGATCGTGTTGCCCTGGATGCTGTTGGCGCCGACAGAGCCCGTGCTCACGTTGATACCGAAGAAACGGTGGCCGGATGCGCCGGTGGTCGTGTAAGGCGTGCCGCCGCAGTTCGGCGCGTTGCCGCCGATGAAGTTGCCGCTGACGGTGTGCCCGCCTGTGCCTGTGGCGGTATTGATGAAGATCCCGTAGTTGATCTGCACGCCGGTCATGTTGCGCGTGATCGGCTGGTAGAAGCTGTTGCCGCTGATGATCCAGTTGGCGTGGTTGCCGCTGAGGTTAATGGCGGCGCTGGTGCCGGTAGCGTTGAACCAGTCGTGGAAATTGTTATTGCTGATCGTATTGTTCGTGTTGAAGATGTTTGCCGTAAGGCTGTTGGCATACAGCAGCATCTGCGCGGGAGTGCCGCCGCTGCCGATGTCGCAGTTCGTGATCAGGTTGTTCATGTTGCCCTGCGTGAGCGCGGACGAGAAATTGATCACGCCGTTGGTCGTGCCGGTGGTGACGCCGCGCACGGTGATGTAGTTCAGCGTGCAATTCTGCGCGTCGTTGATGAAGCGCACCGCGTTGCCGGTGGTGAGCGTGTTCGCCAGCGTCAGGTGGGAAACCACGCCGACCCCGCCGGGGCGACCGTCGAAGCCGAAGTAAGTAGCGCCGCTAAGGTCGATCGTCTGCGTGGTCAGGCCGGTGGTAATGGACAGGTTGGTGGCTGCCAGCTCGGGACGTACCGTGATTCCGGTGCCGGGTCCGCTGCCGAGGAAGGGAACGTTGATCGGGAAAGTTTCGACCGTGCTCACGTAAGCCGCCTGCAGTTCAAAGATGAGCGGGCAGAGAATGCCGTTGGTTTGCACCGCAGCGATTGCCGCCGTCAGCGAAGGATAAGCGCCCGTGGGCCCGATCGTGTACGTGCCGCACATTGTCCCGGGCGAAGTGCTCTGCTGTCCGCTGAGCGGAACGCTGGGCGTCTGGTTGACGGAGTAAACGCGCCAGTAGTAAAGCGTGTTCGTGAAGAGCCCGGTTTGCGGCAGGTTGTACCCCGTGCCGGTGGTGCCCGTGCTCGTCGAAGTTACGTTGGCGATGAAGTTGTAGTTGATGCCGTCGAGGGAGCGATAAACGGCGAAGAGGTTTTCATCCGTCGAGTTATCGACCCAGTTCACGGTCATGCCTGTTGCGGTCACCCCGGTAAAGGTCATGTTGATCGGCGGAGCGGGGGGCGTGGGGGGCGTCCAGGTGTAGGTCTGGCCGTTGGCGGGCACGAGCGCGTTGTTGACCTCAGCGGTGGCGAAGTTGAAGCCGCCGGCCGTGGAGGTGGCCCAGGTGTTGATGCCGTTGGATACCTCGCGGTTGTTGAAGTCCGTGTTGTTGTTTCCGCGGAGGCCGACCTGCGCCACGCGCGTATTGGCGATCGTATAGGCGCCGTACACCGACTGGAGCGTATAGCCGTTCTCGTTGATCCTGATCTGGAAATGGAAGTTGTCGCCGGTCGTGGCCCAGGCCTGGTAATTGCTCCATTGCACGACCAGCGTACGGTTCGGCGAAGTGCCGATCGTTTCATAGCGCAGATCGCCGATGCCGGCGATCGCCTGGATATCATAATTATATGCCGAGAAGATATTGTTGGTCCCGCCGCCGCTAATGGACTGGTAGCTGCTGGTGATCGTATTGCCGAAGGCAATGAAGCCGTTCGCATTTACGCTGAACGTCGTGTACAGCTGGCCGTTGTACCAGAACGGGAAACCGATCGGGAGGTTGTTGAAGTTATTGTCGTCGTTAAAATCGTTCCCCAGCACGTTGCCGCCGGAAATCGGCGTGTAGGTACCGGACGACTGCGAGAAGACGTAAGGCGCGACCTGCGCGCGGAGGCCTGTCACAGCCGCCGTCATCAACAGCAAGAGAATAGCTGCGCTCCTGAGGGCGCTCCAATTGTATCCCTTTGCACTCTTCGTGTAAGAATGTTTCATGTTTGAACTATTGGTTTGTAATGGTGTGTTGGTGCGGAGAAGTGTGGACCCACTTCTGATTCCAGCAAAATTACGAAAATCAGATACTGTTAAGATTCTCTTGTTGATAAGTTAGCTAAAAAGGTGTTGAAAAAATGTTCAAAACGTCTAACGCCTTGTTGGTTAAATAGTTAAAAAACGAAAACAAGGCCAAAATAATCTGGAAAGCCGGTAAAGCTTCGGGAGAAGGTTCTAAAATAATAAAAAATACAGGCTGATCAGGAAGAAAGCTCGTGTTTTTCAAGGAGGCTGCGGATCTCTTCCAGCAGCGTGCGTTTTTCACCTGCACCGGGCAATGCGGCGTTCAGCTTTACCAGCGCTTCTTCCACTTCCATTTTTTCCAGCGGGCCGGCCATCTGCTCGATGACGGTCATCGCTTCTACGCAGGTGCCGGGGTTTTCTTCAATGGCGATGTTCACGAACACGTCGAGGTGATCGCTGAAATCAAGGCCGGATTCCCAGCAGGCGGCGGTGAGGGTGCGGCGGTGCATGCGGTATTCGCCCATGCTTAAAATTTCGGCGAGCAGCCCGGCAGCTTCGGCGCTTTTAAGGGCGTTGAGCACATCGTTTCTCAGATGCGAGTTGCGGGGGTCGGTGAGGAGGGTAATTAGATTAGCGATGATCTTTTTGCCGTCCTTCTCTTTTTTCGGCGCGATGGTCTCGGGGAGATCGCCGAAATAGAGGCTGTTGAAGTTTTCGGATTCGTGCACGAAGAATTGCGGAGCCTTGCCGTTTTCCTCTTCGGGCGTGTTTTGATCGGGCATGCGGAAAATGGTTTCTTTCGGTAAAGGTAAGGAATCGGCCTTTTTGCCGGTTGCGTATGCTGAATGCTGAAGCTGCTACATGCGTTTGCTGAAAAAACGATCCCGGAATACGTTGCTGAAAATTTGCTCCTGACCAGAGGCGGGTTTCTCTCGGGATGTTTTTAGTTCCGGCTAGAATTTTAGAACAACTCTGCTCGAAAAAGGCAGAAGTCCGACGGGTTTCTGAGCGGGCAAATGCGTGCTCCACTTTAGCCGCGCGAAAGCTGGAAGATGGAGTAGAGGTGATGCCCTTCGTGCAGGGTGAAGAATTCGATCCAAGCGATCAGCTCCATGCGGCCGTAGGCGGGGTGCAGGGCGGGCCGGGAGAGTTGTGCCTGGCCGAGAGCGGAAAGCATTGCGAGCAGCGTTTTTCTTTCCGAGCGGAAAAGCTGCAGCAGCTCTTCGTCCGTGCGCGCAAGCCAGCCCGGGAACCCCGGGTCGGTTTCGGCGGCGTAGCGGGGGAAAGCGGGCGTGTCTTCGCTGAGGATGCGGGCTATGCGTTCTTTGAAGACGAGCTGGTAGCGCGCGAGGTGCGCGAGCTGATCGTGCATGCTCCATTTGCCTTGCGGGGCTTTGCGGCGCTGCGTTTCGGGGCTGCGCGCAAAGATATCCGAGAGGGTTTGGGTGTGCAGGTCGAGCTGCTGTAAAAATGTTTCCAGTCGCACGGGCTAGATGTCGATGGTTCCCTGCAAATACGTGATCGCTTTTCCTTCGATGAGCACGCGGCCGTTTTGCAACGTGCATTGGAGGCGGCCGCCGCGTTTGGAGAGCTGCATGGCGGAAAGGTTATTCCTGCCGAGCTTTTTCGCCCAGTAAGGCGTGAGTGAAGTGTGGGCCGAGCCGGTGACGGGATCTTCGTCGATGCCGGCCTGCGGGGCGAAGAAGCGGGAGACGAAATCGACCTCCCGGCCGGGAGCGGTGGCGATGGCGCCGCGGGCGGGCGTTCGCGCGAGGGCGCGAAAGTCGGGCTGGAGGTTTTCGATCTGCTCTTGCGCTTCGTAAACGAGCATATAATCAGTTTTCCCTTTCCACACTTCGAGCGGGGGCGCGCCCAGGGCGGAGGCGAGGGCTTCGTGCGAAGGCAGCTGCTCCATTTCATCGACGGGGAAATCGAGCTGCAGCCCGGCGGCGGTTTTCGTTACGCTCAGCAGGCCGCTGCGCGAGCTGAAACGCACCGTATCGCCTTGCTGCTTTTCATGCGCGAACAGCACGTGCGCAGCGGCCAGCGTCGCGTGCCCGCAGAGATCGACCTCGAGCGCAGGCGTGAACCAGCGGATGTGAAAATTATCGCCGCTGCGGACGCAGAAAGCTGTTTCCGCCAAATTGTTCTCCGCGGCGATGAGCTGCATCGTTTCGTCCGGCAGCCAGTCTTCCAGCGGGCAGACCGCGGCGGGATTCCCGGTAAACAATTTTTCGGCGAAGGCGTCGACCTGGTAGAGCTTGAGTTTCATAGAATGCATTTCGGATGGAAGCGAAGTACGATCGATAATTATCGGATCGCTACGAATATACGAATGACGTTACGGCACTATGAACCACCAGGCCTTGCTTTTGTTCGATTGCGCGAAAAAGAAAAAGGCCGCCGGGCGGCAGCCTTTGACCGTCGATGATTTTTTTGTTTACGATTTCGCCTTGGGACGATAGGCCTGCACGCTTCCCGTTTTGATGTCGGCCATGCTGATGTCGAAGGTGGTCACCTTGCGCACGTTGTTGAAGTTCTGATGCGCGATCACGATCTTCCCGTCCTTTTTCACTTCGTAAACGATAGCGGTGTGATGCGGCAGCGTCATGCTGTACGTGTTGTCGCCGTCGACCCAGGAGAGGGATACGTTCTCGAACTGCAGGATATCGCCGGGCTTCAGCGGGTCGGTCACGTGGTTGATCTTCGTGCCGAAGTTGTACGGCGATTTCCAGTCGGCTTCGGCGTAATCGAGCGCGAAGCGGGCCAGGTCCCAGCACTCACCGCGGTCGACCTGCTTGTTGAGATTTTTCTTGCAGTATTCGACGACTTTTTTCGAGACGTCGGGCTTGGCGGTTGTTTGCGCGGAGGCGGGTGAGAAGGCCAGGAGCAGGAGGAGCGGGAGGGAGAGGAGCTTTTTCATGGATCTTTGGAAGTTGGGATAAAAGTAACGTTTAGCGGGAAGAAATAGTATCAAGAACCGTACCTGAAAAGCGGTAGCGGCGTGGAACTGCCCGCCGTCCAAGATCCTGCTCAGCGGGGCTTCGCGGCTTTCGGGTATTCGAGCTTCAGCTTCTCCAGGGCGGAGACGATGTGCATGGCGGCGAGGTATTCTTTGTACCAGTTCTGATCGGCGGGGATGATTTTCCATTCGGGATTGTTGCAGTGCGTGAAAACGTCTTCGTAAGCTTTCATGTAACCGCTCCACTTCTTGCGCGTTTCCCAGTCGCCGTCGCTGTGCTTCCAGAATTTTTTCGGGTTGTTCTTGCGCTCGAGAAGACGTTCGTGCTGCTCTTCGCGGGAGATGTGCAGGTAGAATTTCAGCACGACGGTGTTGTTGTCCTCGAGCAATCGCTCGAAGGCGTTGATGTGATCGAAGCGTTTTTTCAGCTCTTTGGCGTCGATGTGCTTCTGCACGCGGGGCACGAGCACGTCCTCGTAGTGCGAACGGTTGAAGATCTGGATCATGCCGCGGGCGGGCGTGTGGCGGTGGATGCGCCAGAGGAAATCGTGCTCCAGCTCCTCTTCCGTCGGCGCTTTGAAGGCTTTCACGTCGCAGCCCAGCGGGTTGACGCCCTGGAACACTTTGCTGATGAGGCCGTCCTTGCCCGAAGCGTCGAGGCCCTGCAGGATGACGAGCAGGCTGTAGTGGCGCTGCGCGTAAAGCACTTTCTGCAGCTCGGCGATGCGCGCGATAAGCATTGCGGTTTCGGTCTTCGTGTGCTCTTTGTCGAGCTTTTTCGGCGCGCGGGCGGAGAGGGCGGAGAGTTTCATGGATTTCGGATGGTGGATCTCGAATTTCGGATTTTTCTTTCGTTATGTGTTCCCGTCAGCGCTCAAATGCCGTTCTGCTCCAGGAAGCTGCGCACGTCGCCGCACCATGCTTCCCGGCAGCGGATCAGGTAATTCTCATGGCCGGCTTCGGGATAGGTGCGCAGCGTTTTCTTTCCGCCGAGCCGCGCATAGATCGTGTCGATCTCTGCGCGGCTGACGCGGGCGTCCTTTTCGCCGTAGAGCAGGAGCGCGGGACATTTCACGGCGGCGGCGTAGTCTTCCGGGCAGTGCGAGAAAGCCCAGAAACCGTTCTGCACGCCGCCCCAGAAGACCAGCAGCGCGGCCATCGGAAATTCAGGAATGCCCATCGACTCGAAGCGCGCGCAGGTAGTTTGATACATCGATCCGAACGGGCATTCGATGATGATGCCCGCGGGCGCGAGATCGTGATCGCGGATAGCTTTCAGCACGGCCGCCGCGCCGAGCGAAGTTCCGAAGAGAAAAATATTTTTTTCGCCCTGCGCGCGCACGTGCTCGAAACACGTTTTCACCTGCTCCGCTTCGAACCAGCCGATCGTCGTCTGGTTCCCCTCCGAGCCGCCGCAGCCCATGAAGTCGACGAGAAACGCATTGTAGCCCAGCGCGAGAAATTCTTCCGCCTTGTCGAGCATCATCGATTTGCAGGCGGCGTAGCCGTGAAACAGGATCACGGTTCCTTTCGCGCTGTCGGCGTTGATGCGCCAGCATTCGATGCGCTTGTTGCTTTGCAGCGTGACGGTTTCATAAGGGCGCGCAG
>Ga0196978_1001113_pt1 | contig 12384 bp, 8 predicted proteins | sample S3v_2013CmetaG_FD_155491 | JGI IMG/M metagenome (GOLD analysis project Ga0196978, IMG submission 155491) | Soil microbial communities from Anza Borrego desert, Southern California, United States - S3+v_20-13C | ecosystem: Environmental > Terrestrial > Soil > Desert | place: USA: California... | reverse complement strand
GGGAAATCCAGGCCCACCGAGATCGCGGTGTGCATGATGGCGCGCACGTCCTTGGGAAAGCACGAGCCGCCATAGCCCAGCCCCGGATACAGGAAGTGCATGCCGAGGCGGCGGTCGGTCCCGATGCCCTGTCGCACGTGGCTGACGTCGGCCCCGACTCTCTCGCACAGGTTGGCGACTTCGTTGATGAACGAGATCTTGGTGGCCAGCAGCGCGTTGGCCGCATACTTGGTCATCTCGGCGCTGGGATTGTCCATCACCAGGATCGGAGCACCGCCGCGCACGAAGGGAGCATAGAGATCCTTCATGATCTCACCGGCCTTGTCGCTGGCCACGCCGATGACGACGCGATCGGGCTTGAGGAAGTCCTCGACCGCCGCGCCTTCCTTCATGAACTCGGGATTGGAGACGACGTCGAAAGGATGTCTGGTGTTCTCGGACAGGATCTTTCGCACCGCCTGCGCGGTGCCGACCGGAACGGTACTCTTGAGGACGACGACGCGGTAGCCGTCCATCGCCTGCCCGATGTCCTTGGCCACCTGGTAGACGAAGCGCATGTCCGGCGCGAGGTCGTTGTCACCTTGCGGCGTGCCGACTGCGATGAAGCAGACCTGCGCGATCCGTACCGCCGATGCGACGTCCGTCGTGAACGTCAGACGGCCTTCTTCCATGTTGCGCTGAATCAGCTCTTCGAGGCCGGGCTCGTAGATCGGGACGTGGCCCTCTTTGAGGCGTTGGATCTTGTTCGCGTCGATGTCTACGCACGCGACGTCGTTGCCGCTCTCGGCAAAGCACGTCCCGGCAACCAGGCCGACATACCCGGTCCCTATCACACAGATTTTCACCGCTACTCCTCGAAATACGCGAAAAACGTCGCCCGATCCGGGGGTTAAGCCGCAACGGAACGCGGGATACTAGCGGAGCATGGGTGGCCCGGCAAGCTTGGAAATAGGCTCCCCAAGCTCTTCGGCGACGACGTAAATGGGTTTGCCCTGACTCTCGTGGTAGGTGCGCGCCAGCATCTCCCCCAGTAACCCCATCGTCACCAGCTGCACGCCCGTCATGACCAGCAAAATGGCGAGCAGCAGGATGGGGCGACCGGCGAGAGGCATGCCGAAGATGAGCTTTTCGATGGCCAGGAGAGCCAGGATGGCGCTGCCGGCCCCCCCTAACAGCACACCGAGCACGCCGAACACGTGAATGGGCCGCGTCGAGTACACCGACAGGAACTTGACCGTCAGCAGATCGAGAACCACGCGCACGACGCGGGACAGGCCGTACTTGGAAGTGCCGGCCACGCGCGGACGGTGGTTGACGATGATTTCGGTGACCTTGGCGCCGTAGTCGCACGCGATGGCGGGGATGAAGCGATGCATCTCGCCGTAGAGCCGCAGCCCGCGCGCCACGTCGCCGCGATACGCTTTGAGCATGCAGCCGTAGTCGTGAATGTGGACGCCGGTGATTACCCGGATGATCGCGTTGGCCGCAATCGAGGGGATGCGCCGGCGCACCAGTTCGTCCTGCCGATCCTGGCGCCAGCCCGAGACCAGGTCGTAGCCTTCCTCGAGCTTGGCCAGCAGACGCGGAATGTCTCGCGGGTCGTTCTGCCGATCCGAGTCCAGCGTGACGACGATGCCGCCGCGGGTGCGCTCCAGGCCGGCGGCGACGGCCGCCGTCTGACCGAAGTTGCGGCGGAACAGGACGACGCGCACGTGCTCGTCGGCTTCCTGGATGCGGCGCAGGACCTGAGGCGAGCGGTCTCGCGATCCATCGTCGACGTAGATGATCTCGTAGCTGCGATCCAGGGCCCTCATCGCTTCGGACAGCTCGGCATGGAGCGGCTCGATGTTCTCCTCTTCGTTGTAGACCGGCAGGACTACCGAGAGATCGACGGTGCTCGCCGGCACTGCATGGAGGCGGGACTCGGCGGCACGGTTCATCGGCGGCGCCTCGCCGTTCGAAGCATGCGGGGTATCGACAGCGAGTTCGCACAGGTTCGCAAGGCGGCGAATCTATGAGAGGAGACGGGGGGCCGCAACGGGAGGTGCTTCGTGATTCCCATGATCTCGGTACTGCTGCCTGCCAGCACTGCCTGCGCTCCCGTCGCCGCTTCGGAGCTGACCGGCCGCTGGGAGTCCAGCGCCACGACCCGAGGAGGCATCGCCAGCGTCCTGGAATTCCGCACGGACGGCACCTACCTCCGGTCCTTGACGGTCATCGTCGACAGCCGCTACGTCGCAGATGGCGACATGCTGCGCAATCCGGGAACCGGGGAAGCCGATTCCGGCTCGCCTGTGCGGTTCCGCATCGAGAACGACAGGCTCATACGCAACGGAATGCGGGGCGAGGAACGCGCCGAGCGCGTAGGAAGGCCCGAGCCCGGCGCGCCGCCGATCGTCGGAGCGTGGCGATACCGCCACTATACCGGCGGCACCGCTTTCGAACGCTACACTACGGACGGTCGCATGCTGTTCCGCCTACCGATGCCTGGAACGACGAAAGGCTGCTACAGGCTCGATGCCGAGGCCAGCAAACTGACCATCTCGGCAGGCGGACAAGACCACCAGACTGCAATCCAGGTAGCCGGCGACGAGTTGCAGTTCATGGACGGTGATCATGCCCGCCCGTACCACCGCAGCGAGTTCGGCCCTTGGTATGAGATCGAGAAGGTCGAATACGTAGAGCCCGATCACCATCCGTAGCTCGCGCCACTGCGTGCATTCCGCCGGTTCTGCCCGGCTCGTCGCGTCGCGCTCCTGTGAAACGCTGGCGGTCCAAACCGGCGATGATCTGCGTTCGCAGCAAGGCCGCGGCCACCCACCCCTGCAAGCCGCGCACTCGCTGACACAGTGCCGGCGCGCGATGACGAAAAAAAATATTCCCGACCACCAGCTGGCCACTCCATCGATTGGCCGCCACTTATGGCCTGCTCATCGACCCGACGCAGCGGCGGGCTCTCGAGCTGCTCCTGAAGAGATTGTCCGTACGCATCGTTGCTGACCGAGATGCCTGGCGACAGCATTGAAAGCACGACCGGCTCGCGGTGGCTCGTCCAGACTTACACGGTTGCAGCCAGTGTGACGACGAGCGGCAGCGGTGGAATCACGCTCCTCGTAACAACCGGTAGCGCATACGGTTTTGTCTTGAATGTGCCGGGAACGCGCGAGCCGAGTCCTCGTCGAAGCTGCCCCGATTTCGCGGTCCGCAACGCATCCAGCTCGGCGTGGGCTTCCTTGCCGATCCAGGAATCGTCGACGGCGACTGACGCCATTCGGTGACGGGCATCACCACAGGCATGGCGAGATCGAATTTTTGGCTCGTGTAAGCCGGCGAAGCGACCGGGCAGCATCGCTCGGCGCGAGCCCTCGCGAATGCCGCTTCCGAACGGATTCGGGCGCGAGGACATTTCTGAGCTAGGACACATTTCGATCGCGCACGACGATTGACACAGTCCTGGCAGACGCCGCATTGCTCGCCGGCCCTGCTCACGCAGGCATGCACCACCGACGAACCACACTGGCTGCAACAACGAAGAACAAGTGGAGTCTTGCCATGAAACCAGATCGCGTCTTCCTATTCGCACTGACATCGCTGGCGGCGATGGCGGGCATGGCTGCGCCGGCGGGCGCAGCGACGTGCCCAGGACCCGTCAGCGGGAACATCGTCCTGACGGACGACTATACGCTGACCAGCAACGGCAACTGCTTCATCATCAGCGGTGAAGGCTCTGTCCTCGACCTGAACGGACACACCATCACCGACACGAGCTGGGCTACCAGCGCCATCACCTGCACCTCACCGGGCATCACCATCAAGGACACCGGCACTCCGAAAGGGGAAATTTCAGGTATCTGGATCTACGGCATCAAAAACTGCGAGAACATCCAAGGCATCGAAATGACGGGCGAAGGTGCGAGCTGGGGCGTCTACAACGTCGGTATCGGCTTGCACGAACTCAGCGACAGCCTCATCGAAGCCGACACCTACGGCCTCGACGTCGAGCTCAAGGGCGGAGGGTCCCGGATCACGGGCAACAACGTGCGGGCTGACAACGTCGGCATCAGCATCCGGGGCAACAACGAAGTGTTCGCGGCCGGCCCCGGAATTCCCATCGTCGAACACAACGTGGTGCGGGACGTGGCGTATACGGGAATCGAATCCGCTACCGCCAGGGTCCGCGTACGCAGCAACATGATGTACGACCTCAACCTGGCGCCGGGCGGGACCTGCGTGGACCTGCCGGCCAACACACTCTACGGCGGTCTGCAGTGCGAGTGCGGTGCACCGTATTGCGAAGAAGAAGCCGTGTCGCCCTACGACACTTTTCTTCCCGCGACCGCGGAATGCCCTTCCTCTCCGATCACCTTCATCGGCGTCAGTGAGATCGACCTCACCGAGGACTACGATCTGGCCGGCGACTCCGGCGCCTGCCTGACGATTGCCAACGGCGGAACCATCGACCTGAACGGCCATACGATCACCAATTCGGGCGCCGCCGGCGGCATCGGGATCGAGTGCGTTCCGCAAGGCGGCGACTATGTCGTCGAGATCAAGGACAGCGGTGCGGTCAAGGGCGGAATCGACGGCAACCTGGCCGTCGGTATCAAGAACTGCGCGCAGGTGACCGACGTCGTGATCCACGGCGAGGTCGGCATCGGCGTCCAGAACACCGATACCGCAACCGTCGGGACCTCCCTGCGGTATCTTCGAAACAGCATCATCGAGGTCCGCGACGTGGCGGTCCAATCACGGCTGTACAATCGCTCTTCGGAGGTTCGCAACAACTTCCTGCGCGCCGACGAGACGGCCATCGAGATCACCAGCATGTACGACACGAGCGGGATCGGGAAGGCGGACCTGGTCAACAACCTCATCCGTGACTCTCATCTGGCTGCAATCAAGACGACGGGCACCTCCACGGCCAACATCTCGGTCGACGACAACCTGATGTACAAGCGGGATTCGTCCGTGACGGGGTCGGTGTGCCTGAACCTGCACGGCAGCAACACCGAGAACCATCTGCTCTGCAACTGCGCCACGCAGTGCGAGCAGGACGACGTGCCGTTCACATTCCCGCTGCTGTACTAGGCGCGAACAACATCCACCGCACGCCCGCGTCGAGCCGAGCGCTCCGTGGGTCAGTCGTGAACAAACAAGGAGTCAGAGAGATGAAAGCAGAATCGACGAAGAGGACATCGCCGCGCAAAGTGGTGCTGTCGCTGGCAGCCGCGATGTGCGTGGCAATGGCCGGGGAAGCCGCAGCGGTGAACAACTGCGGAACGATATCGGCGAACACCAGCCTTTCCGGAGACGTCACCGTCAGCGGCACGGTCGGACCGTGTTTCCAGATCACGGGCGGTGCCGACCTGAACCTGAACGGCCACAAGATCAAATGCCCGCTCAACATGGACGGAACCCCCAACTGTCCGCAGCATGCAGCCATCGAATGCTCGACCAGCGGCAGCAATCACGTCAACTCCATCGTTCAAGGCGGAGCCATCGACGGGAACTTCCCGACGGCAGTGGTCGACTGCGGTACCGTCAAGGAGGTCAAGATCACGGGCGCGACCAACGGGATCTCGTGGACGGGAACGTCCAACGGCAAGGACTACCTGCGCAACGTGATTCAGCTGGCCGGCACGACGGGAATCGGCATCAACATGTCTCTCGCCGATGCCGACGACGCAATCAACGACAACCGCATCGACGGTGGTGGCACCGGAATCAAGATCTCCGGTCGCAGCCAGGCCAACGGGCCGCGCGTCTACGAGAACGTCATCCGCGGCTACACCAGCTACGGAGTGCTCAACGTGGACACCAGCCACGTCCGTCTCGAAGACAACGTGATCATCGAGGGACTGGCTGGCTCCGACCCGATCAGCGTGCAGTCCACCAACTTCGTGCGGACCGACATCGTCTGCGAGAAGGACAAGCTCGCAGGCGGGGAATCGAGCAAGTGTAACTGCGAGCTCGATACGTACGCCGTCCCGGACGACTGCTTCACGCCGTAGCGGCCCGGCCGGAGCGGGGGCGTGTGCTCCCGCTCCGGCGCTGGCAGCTACGCCGTGACTCGCCGGCCGAGCCGCTTCGCTTTTGCAGGAGACAAGGGCCAGCTCGTCGCGGCAGGCCAAGTTGGTTTCCTGACGGCGCCGGAATCGAGCAGCAGCTGGTGGCGCCGAGCGTCAAAGGAGCGTCGGCTGGCCGGGATAGGTCACCTGCGTTCCCTCGACCCGTGCAAACGGCGTCAGCTCGTGCACACGCCGGCTGGTCTCGCTGAGGATGTGCTCCACGCGCAGACCGCGAACGATGAGCGCGTCCGAGATGAGCGAGCGGTGGCAGCGCCAATGCACCGCTTCGGCGCACATGATGGCTACCTGCTCGTGCTCTGCCCGCGCGATCAGTGCTTCGAGACTTTCGACGAACTTCGGCGTCTGCATGTAATCGGCGTAGCCGCGAAACGACGTATTGCGCCATGCCATGTTGATCGAGTCCGGCGCCGGGCGCCGCAGTCCGCCGAGTCCCGCCATGTGCTCGTAGGCGACGCCCGCCGCTGGCAGCGTCTGCTGGAGAGCATCGATGGCGAAATGCGGATGCCGGCGCGACTTCGGAATCGTGCGGACGTCGGCCAGACGCGTGACGGCGTTGCGCTGCAGCAGCGCCAGCAGCTCCTCGAAAGAGCGTGTGGAATGACCGATCGTCAGGACCAGAGGAGGCGGCGCGACGGCATCGGCTGTCATCCTTCGACGATGGCTTCGACACGCCGGCGTCACAAGGCGCTGCGCGCACGGTGAGGCTCGCTGCGCCGGCATCCGCGGCGCGGCGCACGGCTTGCGTGGACGGTATGCCCATCGGAATGTCCCGGCATGAAGCGGCTGGCGTTCGGTCTCGCCCTGGTCCTCGCACTGCTCCTCGGCGCCATAGGTCTGGCGGGTCTGCTCTACGAGCCTGACTCGCGCATCCGCGACGGCTTCGCCGGACGCCACGTCGTGGTCGAGGGCGTGAGCCTGCGCGTGGTGCAACAGGGGTCGGGCCGCGACGTCCTGATGATCCACGGCTCGCCCGGTGTGCTCGAGGATTTCGACCTGCAGGCCGGCGCTCTCCAGAACGAGTTTCGCGTTACGCGCTACGACCGCCCGGGGCACGGGTTCAGCGCCGACACGGGAAGCTACTCCTACGCGGACAATGCGCGCATCGCAGCAGGCCTCATCGAGCAGTTGCAGCTCCGGGACACCGTCGTGGTCGGCCATTCCTACGGCGGAACCACTGCGCTGGCGCTGGCGGCGCTGAAGTCGGCGCGGGTGTCGGCACTGGTGGTGCTCGACAGCGCCGTCTATTCGCGGATCCGTCCCATCAATCCGTTGTTCCGATACCTGCGGCTGCCCGTATTCGGCCCGGGGCTCGCGCGCATCCTGCGCAGCAGCGCTGAACCGCGATTGCGCGAAGCGTTCACGGCCGAGTTCAAGGTGGCCGGGCCGCCGCCGGGCTTCGTCGACCTCCGGCTGCCCGTGTTCGCCGAACCGAAGGTCCTGCACGCGACGGCCAACGAACACTCCGGTTCCGATGAAGAGCTTTCCCGCCTGAGCCCGAACTACGGGAAGATCGAGCTTCCACTGTACGTGGTCGCCCAGCGCGACGACGAAGCGCGCCGCGCAACTGCCGAGCGACTGGAGCAGGAGGTTCCGGGGGCCGAGGCGCTGCTCGTCTCGCCGAGCGGTCACTACGTCCAGATCGAGCAGGCCGAGGCCGTCACCCAGGTCATCCGCCGGGCCGCGCGCGAGAACTGAGCCGTCGACAGTGCCGGAACGAATGCCTGCCCGGCCCGGCGGCTAGACCGTAGTCCGTACTCGAGGGCGGACGTTCGACCTCCCATACGCTGTACCGATGCGACGCGCAGGAGACCGTGCCAGTGCGCGTCACGTCTTGCGAACGTCAACGGGACAGGAGCGGCGCACCGTCGCGCACGGGTCCGCGCCACACCAGCCTGAGCGCGTCCGGCCGCACGCGCGCCGAGTCGATCGCGGCTTCCAGCTCTGCCCTCTGCGCGGCGAGGACCGCGATCTCCTCGGTCCGTACTTCATCGTTGACGGCGGCCAGCGCCTTCAGCCTTTCGATTTCCATCGCGAGCTGCGTTTGCATGAGCCGTCGTGCGGCCGCGCGCTCCGCGTCGGCTCGCTGCGCGGCGAGCTGCTCGCATCGTCCGTACAGCCTGGCGATCAGCGGAGCCAGAATGCTCTTCTGTGCGCGAATCCAGTCGCCGCTGCCGTCGACGAGGCGTGAGGGTGCACCCGTACTGCCTGCAGGCGCGACGCACGGGTCGTCTTCTGCATCCGGCACGGCTTCGTGCTGGTCGACGATGACGCGAACCGGCGTCGGCGCCAGGAAGCGGCCGATGTGCAACCGCCGCGGCGCGACCGCTTCGAGCACGAAGATCGACTCCAGATACAGATGCGGCCTGCCGTCTTCCTCGAGCAGAGCGAAGGAGGCGTTGCCGGCTTCGGAGCCCAGCAGCAACTCCAGCGCGTCGCCGATCAAAGGATGGTCTGCGCTGGCGAACTGCAGGTCCTCGCGAACCAGAGCGGTGCTGCGATCGAACGTGAGCGCGGTGTCGCCTCGTTCCAGGCTCGGAAAGTCGGGGCTGTGCAAGGCGTCCGGATTGAGAAGGTAGGATCGCGGAGCGATTTCCTCGGCGTAGATGCGGAAGTGCTCGAGAACGCGCAGCGTCCATTCCTCGAGCCCCAGGTCTGCATCCATCCGGCGGACTTCGTTCAGCAGCGGCTCGGCAATCTCGCGGCGTAGCGAGGCCATCTCGAGCAGGCGGTCGCGGCCCTTCTCGACGCGTTCGACCAGAGCCGCAGCCTGCGCCTGCGTCTGCCCGACCAGCACATCGATCTGCGTGCGAAGCTTCGATGGCGCCAGATCCCGAGCCGACAACGCAAGCTCGCGGACGCGATCGCCGAAAGCCTGCAGAAGCGGCTGCGCCACCAGCGTCGGGCGCCGGAAGGCGTCGACGCCTTCGTCGATCCAGTCCGCCAGCACCTCCTGGCCGGTGCCGGCGACGCAGGGAACGTGCACGTGCACCACCCCTTGCTGGCCGATCCTGTCCAGACGGCCGATGCGCTGCTCGACCAGATCGGGATCCAGCGGCACGTCGAAGAACACCAGATGCTGCGCATGCTGGAAGTTGCGACCCTCGCTGCCGAGCTCCGAGCAGACCAGCAGTCGTGCGCCGTCGGGCTGCGCGAACCAGGCCGCGTTGCGGTCGCGCTGCACCAGGGTGAGCCGTTCGTGGAAGAGCGCCGTCGACACGCGCATGCGAGCGGCGATCGCAGCATCGATGGCCTCGGCCTTGTCGGCGCTGCGGCAGATCACCAGCAGCTTGCGCGGCTCGGGAGATGCCAGCAGCGACAGAAGCCAGGCGATGCGCGGATCGGAGCCGAGATCGACGACGGAGTCCGGCGCCGATGCGGGTGCGAGATCGCCGCGAAGCTCATCGTGCAGCCTACGCGCCAGTTCTGCTTCGGCCAGCGGCAGCTCCGAGCGCAGGATCTGACGAACCGGGAACCCCCCGACGCCGGCGCGAGTGTTGCGAAACATGACGCGGCCCGGTCCGTGACGATCGATCAGATCCTGCAGCAGCTGGTTTCGCAGCCCAGGCTCGCGCGCGCGCCGGACGACCTCCTCGTCGGACACGCCAAGGAACCCGGCCAGCGCCGAGATGGCGCTCGGTCCCGGTTCGTTGCCGGCGATCAGGTCGCCGGCCAGCGCTGCAACCTCGCTGTAGCGGCGAAACTCTTCGGTCCATCGCCGGTAATCGGCGTACCGGTCGGGATCGAGGAGCCGGAGACGGCCGAAGTGTCCCTCCTCGCCGAGTTGCTGAGGCGTCGCCGTCAAGAGCAGCACCGCGGCAGCGCGCGCCGTGACCGCTTCGACGGCCCGATAGGCCGCGCTCGCCTCGGAAAGACACCATTGCAGATGATGCGCTTCGTCGACGACGACCATGTCCCACCCCGCCTGCGCGGCCTGCGTCGCGCGCACACCTCCGTCGGCGATCAGCGACAGACCCGCCAGCACGAGCTGTTCTTCCAGGAAGGGGTTCGCGCCGGGCTCGCTTTCCTCGATCGCTGCGCAGCGGCTCTCGTCGTAGATCGCGAAGCGCAGCTGAAAACGGCGGCGCAGCTCGACCAGCCATTGGTGGAGCAGGGAATCGGGCACGAGCACGAGCACACGCGCGACGCGACCATTGAGAATCAGGCGGCTCAGGCAAAGCCCTGCCTCGATGGTCTTGCCGAGACCGGTCTCGTCCGCCAGCAGCACTCGGGGCGCGAGACGGGCGCTGACCTCGGCCGCCACGAAGAACTGGTGCGCGAGCAGGTCGACGCGCGGGCCGACGAAACCGCGGACGGGCGAGCGCCGGTGCTCGTGCTGCCGGGCCAGAGTCTGGCGGCGCAGATCGAAGATGCGCGAGGGATCGACGCGGCCGGCCAGCAGCCGTTCGCGCGGGGTGGTCAGCGCGATGCGCGCCGAGACGCGTTCTTCGCAGAGCTCACCCTCGCGCGTGCGGTAGTGAAGCACGCCGTCCCGTTCCGTTACGGCTTCGACCTGATGGGTGCGACCGTGGTCGTCGACGAACGAATCACCGGCCGAGAACGCGACGCGCCGCAGAGGAGCCGAGCGCAGGACATAGCGACGCGTCTCACCGGCCGCGGCGAAGTGGATGGATGCGCTGCGCTGGTCGCTCGCGACGACGACGCCGAGACCGAGCTCGGGCTCGGCTTCGTTCATCCAGCGCTGGCCACGCGCGACGCCGCTCATAAGGGGACTGTCCCCTTATCCGGTTCAGCTCTGAAAATCGGTGATCGCCATGAATTGCTTGAAGCGCCGGTCGATCTCCTCGCGCGTCAGCGACTTGAGGCGATCCAGGCCGAAGTTCTCCACCGTAAACGAAGCGACCACCGTTCCGTAAACGATCGCTCGGCGCAGGGTGCGGCTGGTGACCTCGCCTTCCTCGGCCAGGCTTCCGATCATGCCGCCGGCGAAGGAATCGCCGGCGCCGGTCGGATCGATGACCTCCTCCAGCGGGAACGCGGGCACGGCAAAGATCTCGTCGGCAGAGAACTGCAGGGCGCCGTACTCGCCTCGCTTGACGATCAGGTGCCTGGGGCCCATCGCCAGGATCTTGCGCGCCGCCTTGACGATGTTGCCTTCGCCCGAGAGCTGGAGAGCCTCCGAGTCGTTGATGCTGAGCATGTCGACCTGCGAAAGAAGCGTCTTCAGCTCCTCCGGCGCACTCTGGATCCAGTAGTCCATCGTGTCGGCGCCCACGTACTGCGGCGAGAGCAGCTGCGAGAGCACGTTGGCCTGCAGCGTCGGCTGAATGTTGGCCAGGAACACGAACTCGCTGCCGCGATAGGACTCGGGAAGCTTGGGATTGAACTGCTCGAAGACGTTGAGCGCCACACTGAGTGTATCGCGCACGTTCATGTTCTCGTGGTAGCGGCCGTGCCAGCGGAACGTCTTGCCTTCGGCTTCCTCGAGCCCCTCGATATTGATGCCGGTCTCGACCAGGAAGCGGCGTTCCTCTTCGGGGAAGTCGCTGCCGACCACGCCCACCAGATTGACGGGCGCGAAGAAGTTGGCGGCGACGGCAAAGTAGCTGCACGCACCTCCCAGAACGTCGGGCGCATTTCCGTGCGGCGTCTCGAGCGAATCGAGTGCGACCGAGCCCACGACACAGACGGACTTGGCGGAATCTTTCGGCATCATTCTCCTTGGTTGCTGACGCGCGCGAGCAGCAGTGCCAATCGGTCATTGGCTTGTTCCGAGATGACCGACGGCGAGGTCACCACGGCGTTCTCGAGGGCCGTCCGGCATGGGCAGACGCGTGCTGCATCCATGCGGACGGCCAGAAGCTGTACGACTTTCTGCGCCAGACCCGCGTTGGCGGCCAGCACGGCCAGGACGTCGGTGATCTCGACGCTGTCGCCATCCTGGCGCCAGCAGTCGTAGTCGGTGGCGAGGGCCAGCGTGGTGAAGCAGAGCTCGGCCTCTCGCGCCAGCTTGGCCTCCTGGAGGTTCGTCATCCCGATGATGTCGGCGCCCCAGCTCCGGTACAGGTGCGACTCGGCCCGCGTCGAGAACTGCGGGCCTTCCATGCAGACGTAGGTGCCGCGCTCGTGCACGGTGGCGCCTGCGGTCTGGGCGCATTCGACGAGAAGCCGGGACATCGGGAAGCAGAACGGATCGGCGAAGCCGACGTGTGCGACCACGCCGCCGGTAAAGAACGTCGAGATCCGGCCGCGCGTGCGGTCGATGAACTGGTCGGGCACGACGACGTGCCCCGGGACGATCTCCTCGCGAAGGCTGCCCACGGCGGAAATGGCCAGG
>Ga0196978_1001112_pt1 | contig 12389 bp, 12 predicted proteins | sample S3v_2013CmetaG_FD_155491 | JGI IMG/M metagenome (GOLD analysis project Ga0196978, IMG submission 155491) | Soil microbial communities from Anza Borrego desert, Southern California, United States - S3+v_20-13C | ecosystem: Environmental > Terrestrial > Soil > Desert | place: USA: California... | reverse complement strand
TCGCCGTGCGCTTCGGTAACGTGCTGGGCAGCGCCGGCAGCGTCATTCCGAGATTCCGCGAGCAGCTCGAGCGCGGCGGACCGCTCACGGTCACGCACCCGGACATCATTCGCTATTTCATGTCGATACCCGAAGCCGCGCAGCTCGTGCTCCAGGCCGGGCTCATGGGCCGCGGCGGCGAAGTCTTCATGCTGGAGATGGGCGAGCCGGTGCGCATCGTCGATCTCGCGCGCGACATGATCCGGCTTTCGGGCCTCTCGGAAGAGGAAGTCGGCATCACGTTTACGGGACTGCGGCCGGGCGAGAAGCTCTACGAGGAGCTCGTCGCGCACGGTGAGGAATCGCTGCCCACACCGCACCCGAAGCTGCGCATCGTGAGCTCGCGGCACGCGCAGCCGGCCGTGCTCGGCGAGCTCATTCCGTGGCTTGCGAGCGTGCGGCCGCTCGGCGCCGCGGAAACGAAAGCCACGCTTGCGCACTGGGTGCCGGAATACGCACCTGCGCGACACGAGCTCGAGACGGAGAGCCGTCCCGCGCGCGAGACGCAGACCGCGCCTGCCGGCCCCATTACCTGTCACGCTGAGCCGCCGGTCGTCGGCCCCTGAGGTCGTGACGCCGTGACCTACGCGATCGTCGCGGCGCGCGCGCGAGTCGCCGCCGGCTGGTGCGTCGTTGCGCTGGGGCTCACGATCCCGATCTCCACGGCGGCCGACGGAATCCTGATCGCGCTGCTGCTCATCGCGTGGCTCGCAGCGCTGCCGGCGAATGTGGGCGAGCTGAAGGCGCTCGCGTTGCAGACGCCGCCGACGCTTGCCGCGCTGTTGCTCTTTCTACTGTTGCTCGCCGGATGCGCCTACGCGTCGGTGCCGCCGAAGGAATCGTTCAGAACACTGGGCAAGTATCTCGACCTTGCGCTGATCCCGATCTTCATGTGGGCCGCGGCCCATCCCGCCGTAAGGCGGCGCGCGCTGGTGCTTTTCGCGATCGCGGTCATTGCGAATCTCTACGTCGCCTATACGGCGGCGGCGGGCCTGCCTGGTCTGCGCTCGCCGCACTATCCGATCGGCTTCAAGGCGTCCGTGACGCACAGCATCCTCGTCTCGCTGGGCGCCTTTCTATTCCTGCTCTACGCACGCGAAACGCGGCGTCCCGGCGTGCGCGTCGCGCTGGTGGCCGCGGCGGCGCTGTGCGCCCACAATGTGCTCTTCATCGTCATCGGCCGCACCGGTTACGTCGTGCTGGGGCTGCTGCTCGCCTATTTCATGGTCACGGCCGTGCGCGGCTGGCGCGGTCCGGCGTACGCGCTGGTCGCGGTCGCATCCCTCGCGGGCGCGGCGTATCTCACGTCGCCGAGCCTGCAACAGCGCGTGGACGAGATCGGCCAGGATCTGGAGCAGTATCGCCCGGGCGCGCGTGACAACACATCGGTGGGTCAGCGGCTCGAATACACACGAAACACGCTTGCAATCGTCGCGGAGCATCCCGTCCTCGGCGTCGGAACCGGCGGCTTCGCGCAGGCGTATGCCGAGCGGGTGCGAGGCACCGAAAGCCGGACGACCACGAACCCGCACAACGATTACGCGCTGATTGCCGCGCAGGTGGGTATTCCCGGCTTCGCGCTTCTCGTCGCGCTGTACGTGCTCGCGTGGCACAAGGCACGCGCGCTCGGCACCCGGCTCGAGCGCGATCTCGTGCGCGGCGTCACACTGGCGATCGCAGCCGGCGGTCTGGTCAACTCGCTTCTGCTCGACCACGTCGAAGGGCTGCTCTTCGCCTGGTTCACCGGACTGCTGTACGCGAGCTACCGTCGCCCCGCCCAGCCATGAGGCTCTCCGTCGTCGTCATCGCAAAGAACGAGGAAGCCGTGATCGGCCGCTGCCTGGCCTCCGTTGCCTGGGCCGACGAGCGCATCGTCGTCGATTCCGGCAGCACCGACCGCACGATCGAGATCTGCGGCGAGCTCGGCGCACGCGTCGTGCACGCGGACTGGCGCGGGCCCGCGACGCAACGCAACCGCGGCATCGAACAGGCGGCGGGCGACTGGATCCTCGCGCTCGACGCCGACGAGTGGGTCACCGACGCGCTACGCTCCGAGATCGAGCAGACGATCCGCTCACCCGGGGCCGCATCGGTCTACCGGCTGCCGCGCCTTTCGAGCTACTGCGGGCGCTTCATGCGGCACAGCGGCTGGTGGCCCGATTACATCTCGCGGCTGTTCCGACGCGGCGCGGCAAAGTTCGGCGGCGGCATCGTGCACGATCACCTGCTCACCGATGAGCCCATCGGCCGGCTGAGGACTCCGCTCATGCACGAGCCTTTCCGGAGCCTCGACAAGGTGCTCGAGAAAATGAACGCGTATTCGACGTGGGGCGCGGAACGCCTGCACGAAGACGGCAAGCGCTCGGGTCTCCTGCGAGCGATTTTCCACGGCTGGTGGGCGTTCGTGCGCACGTACTTCGTGCGCGCCGGGTTTCTCGACGGCCGCGAGGGCTTCATGCTGGCGGTGTCCAACGCCGAAGGCACGTACTACAAGTACGTGAAGCTCATGCTGCTCGCGCGCCGCGACGACGAGACGTAGCACGCGATGCCGGCACGCACGGCGGTCATCCTGACGACCTACAACCGTCCCGACGCGCTCGCGGCCGCCTTGGAGGGCTATCTCGCGCAGGAGAACGCGCGCTTCGAGCTGATCGTCGCCGACGACGGATCTACCGCGGAAACGCGCCGCGTCGTGGAGGAGTACGCGGCGCGCGCACCGTTCCCGCTCACGCACGTATGGCAGGAAGATCGGGGCTTCCGCGCCGGCGCCGCTCGTAACCGCGCGCTCGCGCGGACCAATGCCGATTACGTGATCTTCAGCGACGGCGACTGCGTGCCGCCGCCCTTGTTCGTGGCACGACATGTCGAGCTCGCCGAGCCCGGCTGGTTTCTCTCGGGCAATCGCATTCTGCTTTCCGCGGCTTTCACGAAGACCGTGCTCGCCGGGCGCGTTCCCATCCATCGCTGGTCGACGGCGCAATGGCTGCGGGCATGGCTGCGACGCGACGTGAACCGGGCGCTGCCGCTCCTGAAGCGCGATGCTCGTGCGGTGTTTCGCAAACGCGCGCCCGACACGTGGGAAGGCGTGAAAACGTGCAACTTCTCGGCGTGGCGGAGCGATCTCGTACGCGCCAACGGCTTCGACGAACGCTACTCCGGTTGGGGCCTCGAGGATTCCGACCTCGTCATACGGCTCCTGCACGCCGGCGTGAAGCACAAGAGCGCGCGCTTCGCGGCCCCGGTGTTTCACCTCTGGCATCCGGAGAACGACCGCACTCAGCTCGCGGAGAACCGCCGGCGACTCGACGACATAGTGGCGTCCCAGCGCGTCGCCGCGATCGAAGGGCTCGATCGCTATTCATGAACGCGCCGGAGCCCAAGCCGCGTGCCTTGGCGTTCGAGAAGCCGCCGTCGCGCGTGCTGCTGATCGTCACGCGGCGCATCGGGGACGTGCTGCTCGCAACGCCGGTGCTGCGCTCGATCAAGAACGCCTGGCCGCAAGCGCGTATCGACGTGCTCGTGTTCACGGGGACCGAAGGTTTTCTCATGGGCAATCCCGACGTGCATCGGGTGCTCACGGTGCCCGAGAGGCCGCGGCTTGCGCAACACGCACGTCTGCTCGCTGCGCTCGCACGGCATTACGACCTGGCGCTGTCGCTGCTGCCAGGAGACCGCCCGACGCTGTACGCGTGGATCGCGGCACGCTCGCGTGCAGGCCTGCTCGAAGAGAACCGCAAGTCCCTCTGGAAGCGCGCGCTGCTCGACGCGTGGGTGCCGTTCGACAACGTGGACACGCATACCGTGCGCATGCATCTCGCGCTGCTCGGCGCGGTCGGGATCGAGCCCGCGCCGGGCGTGATCGCCTCCTGGACGCCCGAGGACGAAAAGCTGGTCGAGACGCTGCTCGCGCCGCTCGAACACGCGCCGTACGCGGTGATCCATCCGTACCCGAAATTCCGCTACAAGATGTGGACCGTCGAAGGGTGGATCACGCTTGCGCGCGCGCTCGCCGAGCGCGGCCTCGCCGTGGTGCTGACCGGCGGGCCCGGCGCCGACGAGCGCGCCTACGTGGAGCGCATCGCGCGTAACGTCCCCGACGCGCTCGACCTTTCCGGCAGGCTGTCGCTCGGCGGCACGGCGCTCGCCGTCTCCAAAGCGATGGTGTACGTCGGACCCGATACCGCGATCACGCACGCGGCGGCCGCGCTCGGCGTCCCGACCGTCGCGCTCTACGGCCCGACGAATCCGGTGAAATGGGGTCCGTGGCCGGCGGGGCAGCCGGCACACGCGAATCCATGGGCCCGCACCGGCACGCAGGCGGCCGGGCACGTACGTCTCGTGCAGGGCGTGGGCCCCTGCGTCCCGTGCGGATTCGAAGGCTGCGAGCGGCACGTCGAGAGCACGAGCGACTGCCTCATCGGATTGCCGGCCTCGCGCGTGATCGATGCGGTCGAGGATCTGATCGGCTGAATCCGCCGATCGGTTGTTCTCTGCTCGTCCGGCTTTGCTGCGCCGGACGGCGCAGTGGAGGCGATTCGTCGAGCCTCATGGTGCCGCAAAGCGCGTCCTCGAAGCGGGAAACCCCGTTCGCGGCGGGCGGTCAACACACGACCACCCGCACACGAACGGCCCGCTTCGATGACTGCGGCACAAATCGGCTCGCCGAATCACCTCCACCGCGCGCTGAGCCCAAGGCCAGCGGAACCACAAATCTTGGGAGCTGCGAGCGAAGCCCCCTCTAGGGCGTGTAGCTATACGCTCAGACGCAGCGTCGCGTCACGCGCCGACGGCCGGTCGCGGTTCTCCGCGCCGCTCATCGAGTACGCCGAGCTGGAACTGCGTGCGGTAGAGCCGCGCGTACAGGCCACCGGCGGCGAGCAGATCGGCGTGGCTGCCGGTTTCGACGATTCGACCTTGATCGAGCACCACGATGCGATCGGCACGCTCGACCGTCGAGAGCCGGTGCGCGATGACGATCGTCGTGCGCCCGCGCATGAGCGTCTCCAGCGCAGTCTGGATGTGACGCTCCGATTCGGAGTCGAGCGCGGAAGTCGCCTCGTCGAGCACGAGAATCGGCGCGTTCCTGAGCACGGCCCGGGCGATCGCGATGCGCTGGCGCTGCCCGCCCGAGAGCTTGACGCCGTTCTCGCCGATGAGCGTCTGGAAACCCTCCGGCATGTGCTCGATGAACTCCAGCGCGTGCGCCGCGCGCGCCGCGCCGACGATGTCGGCTTCGCTCACGCGATCGAGCACGCCGTACGCGATGTTCGCGGCGACGGTGTCGTTGAACAGCACGACGTCCTGGCTCACCAGAGCGATGTTCGCCCGCAGGCTCTCGAGCCTGAGATCCTCCAGATCGACACCGTCGAGCGTGATGCGCCCGCCCGTGGGGTGATAGAACCGCGGCACGAGGCCGGCGAGCGTGGTCTTGCCCGCGCCCGAGGGCCCGACCAGCGCCACCGTCTCGCCGGGGGCAATGGCAAGATCGATGTCGTGCAGCGCCACACGCGCGCTGCCGGGATACGAGAAGCTCACGCGCTCGAAGCAAAGCGCTCCCTTGGCGCGCGCCAGCGTAAGCGTGCCGCGGTCACGCTCGCCGGGCTCGTCGATCAGCGCGAACACGCTTTCGGCCGCCGCGAGGCCACGCTGCAGCGGCTCGTTGACCGCCGTCACGCGCTTCAGCGGCGAGTTGAGCATCAGCATCGCCGTGATGAAGGACACGAAGCCGCCGACGGTGAGCTCGTTCGCGCTGGACTGCATCGTGGCGAGCGTGAGGATGAGCGCGAGCGCGATCGCCGCCGCGAGCTGGACCAGCGGCACGCTCGCCGCCGCCGCCGTCGCCTGCTTCATCAGGTACTGCCGCACGCGGTTCGCCTCGTCGAAAAAGCGTTTTGCCTCGTAGCGCTGTCCGCCGAAGAGCTTCACGACTTTGTGGCCTTCGATCGCCTCCTGCAGCACCTGCGTCACTTCGCCCATCGAGCGTTGGACGTCGCGGCTGGACCGGCGCAGCCGGATGCTCACCAGGCGCACGATGATGAGCACGACGGGCGTCATCGCCAGCGCGAGCATCGTCAGCTTCCAGTTGAGCCACAGCATCCAGGCGAGAAGCCCGATCGCGGCGAGACCGTCCTTGACGATTACGGTCAACACCATCGTCGCGGCGGTGGTGACCTGGGTCACGTCGAACGTGACCTTGGACATGAGATTGCCGGTCGGCTGCGTGTCGTAATAGGGGGTCGGCAGCGTGAGGAGCTTGTCGAACATCGCGCCGCGCAGGTCCATCACCACGCGGGTCCCGACCCAGTTCAGGCAGTAGTGCGATATGTAGTCCGCCACGCCGCGCACGAGGAAAACCGCGACGACGGCGAGCGGCGTCCAGCGCATGATCGCCTCGTCCTTCTCGACGAACGTGCCATCGAGCAGCGGCTTCAACAGCGCCGGCAGCGCCGGTTCGCTGATCGCCACCACGATCATCGCCCCGATCGCGATGGCGAAGACGCCGCGGTACGGCTTTACGTAGCGCAGCAGCCGGAGATAGAGCTGGAGGCTCGAAAGCGGCGGCACGAACAGCCGCTTCTAGCAGCCGGCAATCATCTTGTCGATGACATCCGGCTGCTGCTCGCGCGGCCCAAGCGGCGTGAATTCGGCGTTGGAGCCGACATCGCTTTCGATGAGGAGCACGGTCATGACCGGGCTGCCGGTGACGCCGCGTTTGAGTGAGAGCCCGTAGACCTGCGTGCCGTAGAGCGGCTGGCCCGTGACGACGAGCGGGCCCTTGAGCGCCGCGACGTTATGCGTGATGCACTCCGCGGCGCTTTCGGGCTTGTTCAAGAGCGCGCGCGTGAGATCGCCCGCGGGATCGTGTGTCGCGGCGACCCCGAGCATGAAGACGGACACGCCACCGACGGCCGCAGCGCCGCCGTACTTGGCCGCGGCGGCGGCGCCGTAAGTCGCCGCCGCTGCCTTTGCCGCACCGATCAACGGACCGATCACCATGCTCAATCCCCCACCTTCGCGTCGGGCCGTAAGTATAGCCGTCAGCGGAAGCGATACTCCGCCGTCACCAGCCCGTTGATGCCCGGCAGCGGATACGCGTTGTAGCGGTCGGCAACGAACTGGCTGCGCACGGCGTAGTTGTAATACTTCTCTCCGAGAACGTTGTTCAGCGTCGCCGACAGCAGCCACTGTCCAACACGGTGCGTGAGCTTCAGATCGACGAGGGTATACGACGGGATTTTCACGCCGAGTGTGTTCGGCTCGTCGTTGTCCATGAACTGCTCGCCCACGTACGTCGCCACCGCCGAAAGCCGTGTCGCGGCGCTGAAATCCCACGACGATTTCACCGTCAGCTTGTGCCGCGGCACGAGCGGCACGGTGCGGCCCGCCAGGCTCGTTCCGAATGGGCTGCCGGTGAGCGTACCTTCGCGGAACTTCGCCTGAATGAAGCTGTACGCGGCGGCGAGGTGGAGCTGTGGCACGGGACGCGCATTCGCTTCGAGCTCGACCCCGCGCCGGCGCGACGGCGGCAGATTGCGATTGCCGATGCCCGCCGTGAACGGGTCGAGGTGGATCTCGTCGGTCACGTCGATCTCGAAGAGCGTGAGACGCGCGCCGCGTGTAACGCCCCGGGTCTCCACGCCGATCTCGTGCGAGCGCGAAGTCTGCGGCCGCAGGAACTGGAACTGGTTCGTGAAGAACGGCGAGAACTCGTAGATCTCGTCCACGTTCGCGAAACGGTAGCTCTGCGCCGTTTTGGCCATCGCAGCGGTCGTCGGCGTGAGCTGATAGCGCGCGCCGAGGTCGTATGCATTTCGGTACAGCCGCTGCGAGGACGCCGGCGCCGCGGACCCGAAGAACGCACCCGGCGCCGTGGGATCGAAGCGATCCGTCGCGTCGATCTTCAGCCGCTCACGCCGCGCGCCGGCGCTGACCGAGAGCCGGTCGGTGACGCCGAGGGTATCGAGCACGTAGAGACCGGCGGTCTGCTCGCGCGCGTCGATATCGTTGATCGGCCGGCCGATATTCGCCGGATTATTGGAGACGCGGCGGCCGTAATCCCAGTCGTACAGGTCGAAACCCACGATGAATGTGTTCGGCCGCCCCGCGACCGGCAGATTCACTTTCACGCGCGGGGAGAGCGAACGCACCGTCAAGTCCACCTCGCGGTAATCGGGGAAACCGCCGAAATCGAAATACGAGCGCTGGTTCTTGTCCCGCCAGCCGGCGCCGACGTTGAATTCCCCGAAAGGCACGTCGCGACGCCAGTCGAACAGCACGCGGTTGCCTTCGCGCTGCGCCCAGTCGAGCGGCGTGGCCGTGCCGCGGCGATCGGTGGAAACCTGGTCGATGCCGGCGCTCGGCTGCACCGTACGCGGGCCCGGCAGTCGCGTCCCCTGATTGTCGCTGGCGAGCTTGAGCGAGAGCTCGCCCATCGCGCCGGACCAGCGCAGGTCGGCGAGCGCATTCGTCTGTCGATTTTCATTGTTGCGGCGATAACCATCGGATTCGAAGTGGCTCGCGAAGAAGCTCATGCCCAGTCCGCCACGACTGAGGCTCCCGTGCACGGCGCCGTCGCGCGCGTCGAACGAGCCGGCCGAGCCGCGCACAACCACGTTCGTGCCCTCGGGTTGCCGCGTGATGATGTTGATCACGCCCGCAGTCGCGCCTTCGCCGTAGAGCACGCTGCCCCCGCCGCGTACGATCTCGATGCGCTCGATGGCGGAGAGCGGGACCGCGGACCATTGCACACCCGAAAGATCGATGTCCACTATGCGGCGGCCGTCCACGAGGATGAGCGTGTTTTGTCCGCCGGTTATGCCGAAGCCGCGCATGTCCACAGTCGTGGTGGTCGCGTTGTTGCCGAAGAAGTCGTGAATGATGATGCCGGCCTGCTCCGAAAGCAGATCCGGCACCGTTCGCGCAGGGCTGTTGCGTATGTCTTGCGCGGTGATGACGCTGAGATTCACCGGCCGGTCGGCGCGTGATTCCTCGAACCGTGTCGCGGTCACCACGACCGGTTCTCCGCGCGTAAGTGGAATGTCGGCGGCAAACGACAACGACGCCGCGGCCGATAGCGCGGCACATGCTGCTCCCCTGATGAACACGGTATGGTCCTCTCTCGGCGCACCCGCCGCGCGCGCTGAACGGTAGAGAGCACGAGCGGGATGGGAGGACCGGGACAAGGCGTGCGCCTCGTCCGACGATGTCCGAGCCCGACACCCCGTGGCTCGTGCCGCCACGCCGATCGGGCCGGTATACGGGCTCACGAGCGTTCCGTGCGCCGCCTTCCCGGGTACCAGACCCAGTGGCTCGTGGCGCACGGCTGGCATTCGTTACACCCCATCCCCGACCCTTCCCCCGTCCAGGGGGACGGAGATTCGAGACGCACCGTACATGTCGCGGTGCGTGAGTGCACTAAACGCCGGCTCGCTTACCGTTGCGGGGGCAGCACAGGCATGAGAACGAAAGCGTTCCGCACCTGTTTCCCGTTTAACCTGGTCCATGACAAACCAGGCACCCGAAGCGGCTGCCGCGCGCGAGCGCTTACGGATAGCGCGCGCGCAGCGGCGTGAATCGTACCACGAGCGCCTGCGCGCAACACTGAAGGTGAGCGCTTACGCGCATTCGGCGCAGCGCTGCAACGCAGATGCCAAATCACATTCACATTTCACTGTTAGCAGTTGACCGGACTGAATTTTTGCAACTATAGTGCTGCGATGGACGCCGAGCTCAAATCACTCGAAGGCAAGCTCAACCAGTTCATCGAGCTGTGCCACAAGCTGCGCGCGGACAACCAGCAGCTTCGGCAGCAGCTCGCGTCGGCGGTCGATCAGAGCAAACGTCTCGAAGAGAAGATTCATACCGCGAGCACCCGCCTCGAAAACCTCCTCACGCAGATTCCCGCGGAAGACGACGCGTGAGCGAAGCGAAGAGCCTGCAGATCGCGATTATGGGACGCGAGTTCCGTGTCGCGTGCCCTGAAGAAGAGCAGGCGGGACTGCTCGAAGCGGTCGATTACCTCAACAAGAAAATGCTCGAGATACGCGATGGCGGCAAAGTGATCGGGCTCGAGCGCATCGCGATCATGGCGGCACTCAACATCGCGCACGAGATGCTCACGACCAAGGGCGGCGCCTTTGACTTGGGTGACCTCAAGCGTAGAATGGCTCGCATGGAAACGGTGATCGACCAGGCGATGGCGGAACAAGCGGATCTGTTCTGACGCGACTGGTGCAACAAGCTTCCCCTGCGGTGTTCGTGTATACGGCCCAAATTCTCTGAACCAATAGTGGTAACTAGCGTCGCCGACTACGGTTGCCTGGTGTGCGCGTCCCACGTCGGAAGCGCCTGAAGGGCTCGGAAGGCGACCACCCTTGAACCATAGTGTTCAAGAGTATGGGTCTGGCGGCACAGGCGGGGGGTCTCTCACAAGACAAAGCGGCGCAAGCCGCTTTTTCTTTTGCTTGTCCTTTCTTTGACATGCGCTACTGGCTGATCAAATCGGAACCGACCACCTACGGCATCGACCACATGGCGCGCGACAAGACGACGTCGTGGGGGGGCGTGCGCAATTATCAGGCGCGCAACTTCATGCGGGACCAGATGAAGGTCGGCGACAAGGCGTTCTTCTATCACTCGAATTGCGAGGAGCCGGGGATCGTCGGTATCGTCGAGGTCGCCTCACCGCCACACCCGGACGACACGCAGTTCGACAGGAAAAGCGACTATTACGACCCGGCGTCGAAACGCGAAGAGCCGCGCTGGGTGTGCGTGGATTTCCGCTTCGTGAAGAAAACGCCGCTGGTGAGCCTCGCCGGCCTGCGCAACGAAAAGAAGCTCTCGAAGATGCGTCTGCTCCAGCCCGGTAACCGGCTCTCGATCACGCCGGTCGACCCCGACGAGTGGGAGCACATTACGAAGAAACTGATGAAGAAGTGACGGGGCTGCCGCGGAGGTGACGCGGGCTAGCGCAAGAGGTGACGGGGCTACCGCAGAGTTGACGCGGGCTCGCGCAAGAGGTGACGAACACCACGCGCGCCGTCACCTCTTCTCGTCACCTCTTCTTCGTCACCTCTTAACTTAGGTGACGGTCGAAAAACTCGACCGTCAGCTCCAAAGCCCGGTCCGCTTCCGGCTTGCTATAGGTCCTGCCGCCGTGCCGCGCGAACGCGTGGTCGGCGCCCGGATACTTGTGAATGGTCACGAGCGGATTGGGTGACAGCCGCCGTTCGAGCAGATCGTTCACCTCCGCCTGCACCCAGCGGTCCTTCATCGCCATGTGCAGCATGAACGGTCGGTGCAGCTTCGGCGCCTCCCGGATGTTGTGCTCGATGTACGTGCCGTAATACGCCACCGCGCAGTCGATGTCGGTACGGCAGCACATGAGATAGCAGAGCTTGCCGCCGAGACAGTAGCCGACCGCGCCGACCTTGCCGTTGCACGCTGGGTGGCGCTCGAGGAATTTCCAGGTATCGACCATGTCCTCGACGCCGAGGTCGTAATCGAAGTCGTAATAGAGATCGAACGCCTTCTTCACGTCCTCCGGGTTGTGATCGGAGAGCTCCACGCCCGGCTGCTGCCGCCAGAAGAGATCCGGCACGAGACACAGGAAACCGGCTTCGGCGAACTCCTGCGCGTGCCTGCGCATGGTGTCGTTGACGCCCCAGATCTCCATGATCGCGATGATCGCGCCGGCGGGCGAGCGCTCCGGATAGGCGACGTGCGCACCCATGACGCCGTCACGAAGCTGAACTTTGATGTCTTCGGTCTTCATCGCCGGCCGCAGATCATCGGTGGGTTGCGCTTCGCCGGGCCCGTGCCATGAATCACTTTGCCTTGCCTTTGAGGCCCGCCGCGTCGATCACCTTCGCCCAGCGCACGTTCTCCGCGCGTATGAACTTCGCGAACGCCGCGGGTGAGGTCGCCACCGGATCGACCGCAAGCTTGGCCATGCTCGCTTTCATATCGGGACTCGTCATCACCTGCGTGAGCGTCTTGTGGAGCGTGTCGATGACGGGCTGCGGCGTGCCCTTCGGTGCGACGAAGCCGTACCAGCCCTCGGTGCTGAAGTTGATGCCGCTTTCCAGGATTGTCGGAACGCCGGGCAGCAGCTCGGTGCGCTTGTCGCTGCCGATGGCGATCACCCGCACCTTGCCGGCCTTGATCGCGGACAGCGTGGGTGGAATGCCGTTGAACATCATGTCGACTTCGCCCGCCATCACGGCGGTCATCGCCGGCGCCGCGCCTTTGTACGCAACGTGCACGAGCTTGATGCCGGCGACCTGGCTGAAAAGCTCTCCCGCCATGTGGATGCCGACGCCGACGCCGCCGGAGCCGAAGTTCATCTACCG
>Ga0196978_1001111_pt1 | contig 12403 bp, 13 predicted proteins | sample S3v_2013CmetaG_FD_155491 | JGI IMG/M metagenome (GOLD analysis project Ga0196978, IMG submission 155491) | Soil microbial communities from Anza Borrego desert, Southern California, United States - S3+v_20-13C | ecosystem: Environmental > Terrestrial > Soil > Desert | place: USA: California... | reverse complement strand
GCCCGTGATCAGCACGCCGACGCCGAGCACGTCGAGAAAAACGCCGTGCGAAGTCGTCGATTCGGCGAGCGCGCGCGCGAGATACGGGCGCAGGATCCACATGAGCTCGACGCTCGGAACGGGCGAAGTGAAGACCGGCGTCGCGGTTTCATCGGCGACGGCGGCAAGCGCCGGCGGCACGTCGGGCGTGCCGGCGATCATGAAGCACGCGAGGTCGCGCGCCGCGGCTTCGGTGAGCATCGCGCGGCAGGTTTGCGGCTCGAGCTTGGCGAGGTACTCGACTTCGGCCGTGCCGAGAACCTGAATCCAGTTCGGATGGATGAAATTGAGATGGCCGATCAGGCCTTTGGCCGAGCCCTTGATGAGCTCGCTGTTGAGATCCTTCGCGCCGCCCGTCACGCCGGCGGCCCACGTGAGCTTCAGCTTCTCGCGATTGTCCTCAAACAACCGAGCTATGCTGAGTTGTGGCATGCGGTTGCCATTGCGTGATGAGCCGGTGGAGCTCGGCGGCCGTTGGCGCGGCGAGGAGCTGCTCGCGGAACGGCTTTTCGCTGAACATCTGTGCGAGCTCGGACAGAATCTGGAGGTGCATGTCGGTCGCGCGGTCCGGCACGAGCAGCACGAATACGATGCTCACGTTCTGTGAATCGGGCGCGTCGAACGGAATCGGCTGACGCATGCGCACCACCGCACCGACCGCCTCCTTGAGTCCCTTGATGCGCCCGTGCGGTATGGCGATGCCCTGACCGAGGCCGGTGGAGCCGAGCTTCTCTCGCGCGAAGAGGCTGTCGAAGACTTCGCTGCGGGCGATGTGGTTGTTGTTCTCGAACAGCAGTCCCACCTGCTCGAACACGCGCTTCTTGCTGGAGACGTCGAGGTCCACGAGGACGTTCGACTCCGACAGCAGCTTTGCAATGAGATTCATGATCGGAAAGGGAGCGGCGGCGCCGGCGAAGCGCCGCGGCAGGTCATTGGTCTGACTGATACCTGAGCGAGCCGTCGTACCGCTGCTCGAGGCTCTTTTCCTTGTGCTTGATGATCGTACGGTCGAGCTTGTCGACGAGGCCGTCGATCGCGGCGTACAGATCCTGTGCCGACGCTTCGCAGAAGATGTCGCGGCCGCGCACGTGCACGGTCGCTTCGGCTTTCTGCTGGAGCTTGTCCACGGACATGATGACGTTCACGTCGATCACGTTGTCGAAATGGTGCGTGATGCGCTGGAGCTTGGAGGCGACGTACTCGCGTATCGCCGGCGTGATCGGTAGCTGGTGGCCCGTGACGTGCAGATTCATGCGAACGTCCTCCGTGTATGGGACATGGGTGGAGCTACAGCGTCTTTCTCAAGTTTACCGGCAGGATCTGCATCGATTCGCGGTATTTGGCGACCGTTCTGCGCGCGACGACGATGCCCTGCTGGCCGAGAATTTCCGAGATCTGGCTGTCCGAGAGGGGCTTGCGTGAATTCTCGGCGCTCACGAGCTGCTTGATGAGCGCTCGGATCGCGGTCGAGGATGCCGCGCCCCCGCTCTCGGTCGTGACGTGGCTGCCGAAAAAATACTTGAGCTCGAAGATCCCGCGCGGCGTGTGCATGAATTTCTGCGTCGTGACGCGCGATACGGTCGATTCGTGCAGGCCGAGCGCTTCCGCGATTTCGCGCAGCACGAGCGGGCGCATCGCCACCTCGCCGTGCTCGAGGAAATGGCGCTGGCGGTCCACGATCGCCTGCGCGACGCGCAGGATCGTGTCGAAGCGCTGCTGCACGTTCTTGATGAGCCACTTCGCTTCCTGGAGCTGGCTCGCGAGCTGCTGCGAGCCGGAGCTCCGGGCGCGCGCGAGAATGTCCGCGTACAACCGGTTGATGCGCAGTTTGGGCATCGCATCGGGATTGAGCGCGGCAACCCACAAGCCCTTCACCTTGCGCACGATCACGTCGGGCACGACGTAGCGCGTCTCGTCCGACGCATACTCGCGGCCGGGGCGCGGATTGAGGCTCGTGATGAGCTTCTGCACCCCGCGCAGCATCGTATCGTCGCAGCGGAGCACCTTTCGCAGGCGTGCGAAGTCGCGGGCCGCGAGGGCTTCCAGATGGTTGCGTACGATTTCGAGCGATTCGCTGCGGAACGGCGTGTCCTGCGGCATCGTCTCAAGCTGAAGCGCGAGGCACTCGGCGAGACTGCGCGCGCCGACGCCCGTCGGTTCGAAGTGCTGCAGGTGTTTGAGCGCGATCTGCAGCTCCTCGGGCTCGATGCCGAGCTCCTCCGGCAACATCGCGCTCAGCTCGTCGAGCTCCTGCGCGAGATAACCGTCCTCGTCGAGCGATTCGATGAGCAGCGTCACCAGCGTCCGGTCGCGGTCGGAGAGGTTGGTGAGCGAGAGCTGCGAGATGAGGTGCTGCCTCAGCGTCGGGCTTTCCGCGGCGACCTGCGGATAATCGTCATCGTCGCCATCCTCGCGGCCACCCGCGCCGTACGGCTCGTCGCGCGTCGTCGCGAATACGTCGGATTCGGTCTGCGCGGGCGTGTCTTCGACGCGGACTTCCGCCGTCTCCGCCGGCGCCTCCGTTGCGCTCGAACCGTTCAGTCCGACGGGAACGGGGGCCGTTTCCACACCTTCGTCGCGCTCGAGCAGCGGGTTCTCCTGAAGGAACCGCTCCAGCTCCTGGTTGAGCTCGAGCGTGGACAACTGGAGCAACCGGATCGACTGCTGGAGCTGGGGCGTTAGGGTGAGGTGCTGGGAGAGCCGGAGCTGGAGGGAATGCTTCATCAGGGGGAGACGCTACAGACGGAAGTGTTCTCCCAGGTAGACTTTTCTTACTGCTTCATTATAGACGATTTCCTCCGGCTTGCCGTAGGCGAGGACCGAGCCGTCGTTGATGATGTAAGCGCGGTCGCAGATGCCCAGTGTTTCGCGCACGTTGTGATCGGTGATGATGACGCCGATGCCGCGGGCTTTCAGGAATCCGATGATTTTCTGGATTTCCAGCACCGCGATCGGGTCGACGCCCGCGAAGGGCTCGTCGAGCAGGATGAAGCGCGGCTCGGTGGCGAGCGCGCGCGCGATTTCGACACGGCGCCGCTCGCCGCCGGAAAGGCTGATCGCCGGGTTGTCGCGAAGATGCACGATGTGCAGCTCGCGTAAGAGATCGTCGAGCTTGAGCTCCAGCGTGCTCGCGTCGCGCTCGTGGAGCTCGAGCACGGCGCGGATGTTATCGGCGACGGAGAGCCGCCGGAAAATCGACGCCTCCTGCGGAAGGTACGAGAGGCCGCGGCGGGCGCGCGCATGGATCGGCAGATGCGTGAGCCGCTCGCCGTCGAGGTAGAGCTCGCCGCCGTCCATCGTGACGAGGCCCACCATCATGTAGAAGCACGTGGTCTTGCCGGCGCCGTTCGGGCCGAGCAGCCCGATCACCTCGCCGCTGTGCACTTCGAGCGAGACGTCCTTCACGACGGTGCGCGCGCGATAACGCTTGCGCAGGCGCTCGGCGCGCAGCTCGATGCGCTGCTCGGCCGCGTCCGGGACGAGCTCGAGTATGGTTTCGTCGCTGTCGGCCGGACGCAATGCGGGCTTACTTCCGGGCGCCACTGGTTTCTCCACGCGACGGTTCGCCAGGATCCGGTCTCAACGGCACGGGCGCGGCGGGCGACGCATCCTTGCTTTTCGGCTGGATGATCACGCGCACGCGGCCGTCACCCGGCTTCGCCGACGCCGCCGACTTCGTCGCGCCGTCGACCTGGAAGAATTCGGTATTGACGTCGTACGAGATGTAGCTTCCGCGCACTTCGTCCTGCCCGCGTTTCATCACCGCGCGGTTGAACATCTGTACCTTGTCGGCGCGGCCGTCGTATTCGATACGTTCCGCCCAGCCTTCGATCAACTCTTCCACGCCGTCGCGCTTCTGCCGGAAATAAGCGAGATTGCCCCACATCGTGCCGTGGCGAAAGCCTGCTTTGTCCTGCCGCACTTCCATGCGATCGCCGCGCATCACCATCGTGCCCTGCGTGAGCACCACGTTGCCGCTGAAGGTCGCGATCTGCTTCGCGTCGTCCACGGTGACACGATCGGCTTCGAGATGGATCGGTTTGTTGCGGTCGCCTTTCTCGGCGAATGCCGCAGGTGCGAGCGCAAGCGCGGCGGCCACGACCCCGGCACGGCATACGCGAGCGAGCAGACGTTCAGCGCCCATTCACGGGCCCCCGCTGATCGAATATGCCCTTCACGCGCCCGTCGAGCCTGAGCACGCGCGTTTCGCTGTTCAATTCCAGTCCTGTCGCATTGACGACCGCCGTGGCGTCGCGAATCGTGACCGGCCGATCCGTTTTCGCGATGTTGTCGTCGGGGATCACGTGCAGATAGCTCGTTTCGAGCACGAGCTCGCTGCGGTTGCCGTACGGCGCGCGCGTCACACGCACTGCGTCCTCGAAGTACACGTTCTCGCCGTTGCCGGATACGCGTGCACGGCGTGAGGTGACCGTGACCGGCGTACGGCCTTCGGCGTAGGTGACGAAACGCGGCTCGACGAGGAGCGTCACGTCGCCGTCGGGATAATGCGTCATCTTCTGCGCATGCAGCGTGTGCTGCACGTGTCCTTTCTCGTCCATTCGAACCGCGGCAAGCCCGCCCACGATGTAATCCGGATCGCCGCTCGCACGCTCGCCGCGAGCATCGGCAGGCGGCTGCATGACGTGGTCGAGCCAGAACGTGAGCCCCGCCACCATCGCGAGCAGCGCGAGCGGAAACCAGCCGCCGAACCGGTCGCCCATTGAAGTTTCCCTAGACGAGAAACGCCGCGAGCTGTGCGTCGAACGTGCCCTGTGCCTGCATGATGAGCTCGCACGCTTCGCGCGCAGCCCCGCGGCCGCCGCCGGCGTGCGTCACGTAATGCACGCGGCTCCGCACCGCCGCTGGCGCTTCAGGCACCGAGATCGAGAGACCGCAACGGATGAGCACCGGCAGATCCACCCAGTCGTCGCCCATGTAGGCGCAAGCGAGCGGGTCGAGGTCCAGATCCTTTGCGAGCTGCTGGAAGGCCGTCACTTTGTTTTCGACACCCTGGAATACGAATTCGATCCCGAGATTCTCCGCGCGTCGCGTCACCGCCTTCGACGTGCGGCTGGAGAGGATCGCGAGCGCGACGCCGCTCGCCTGCAGCATTTTCATGCCGTGCCCGTCGCGCACGTCGAACACCTTGGTCTCGCCGCCGCTGTCGTGAAAATGCAGTCCGCCGTCGGTCAGCACGCCGTCGACGTCGAATATGACGAGCCGCACGGCCTTCGCCCTGAGATAGACCTGCTGCATCCCGGGACTAGATGACCTTGGCCCTGAACAGATCGTGCGCGTTGAGGGCGCCGAGCAGCCGCCTGTCCCCGTCGATCACGAGGATCTGGTTGACCTTGTTGCTCTCCATGATCTCGACGGCCTCGGCCGCGAGGCGCTCGGGACCAATCGTACGAGGATTGGGCGACATGAGGTCCGCGATGCGCGCGGCGCGCAAATCGGCTCCTTTTTCGAGCGCGCGCCGCAGGTCGCCGTCAGTGAAGATGCCGATCACGCGGCCGTCGTCGTCGAGAATCGCAGTCATGCCCATGCGGGCGCGCGACATCTCGAACATGGCGTCCATCAGGCTTGCGTCGTGCCCGATGCGCGGCGCGTCGTTGCCCGAGCGCATGACGTCGCGCACGTGCGTCAGCAGCTTGCGGCCGAGCGCGCCGCCCGGGTGCGAGCGCGCGAACTGGTCCTGCGTGAAGCCCTTGGCGTTCATGAGCGCGACGGCGAGCGCGTCTCCCAGCGCGAGCGCGGCGGTCGTACTTGCAGTCGGCGCGAGGTTCAGTGGACACGCTTCTTTTTCCGCGCTCGCGTAGAGATGCACGTCGGCTTCTTTCGAGAGCGACGATTCGGCGTTCCCGGTGAGCGAGATAAGCTTCGCGCCCTGACGCTTCACCAGCGGCACAATCGCGAGCAGCTCCGCGCTCTCACCGGAGTTCGACAGCGCGATCACGACGTCGTCGCGCGTGATCATGCCGAGGTCACCGTGGCTCGCCTCCGCCGCGTGCACGAAGAACGCCGGCGTGCCGGTGCTCGCGAGCGTGGAGGCGATCTTGCGCGCGATGTGACCGGATTTACCGATACCGCAGACGACGACGCGGCCGCGGCAGCCGAGAATGATGCGCACGGCTTCGCTGAAGCGCTCGTCGAGCCGGTGCATCAGGTCCGCGATCGCCTGCGCTTCGATTTGAAGCACGTTGCGCGCGATCTCGATGGCCTCGTCGTTAGCGGCCTTGCGGACGGCTTGAACCATCGCGGGAGTATAGCAGAGGCGGTCCTGCCAGCGGCCTCGCGGCGCAAGCTAAGTGCTTGTCCGCAAAACGCTATTTCACATTCATCGGGCGGGTCCACCGACCGCGGGCGCAAAACAAAAGCGCCACTCCTTCGAGTGGCGCTTGTCTTGACCGCCTTGCTGCGCTTAGAACAGCGTCGTTCCCGCGCAGTCGTTGCCGGGATTGGTCGTGACCCATGCGGTCGGGGGTGCATCGGTGGCGCATGTATCTGCGGGATCAGCAGGAGTAGCCCGGAACGAGCCCTGTCCCGGGTTTCCGTCGTCGACCTTCCGATCGACTTCAGCAAGAATGTCGGACGGCACGGAGCCGCCGGTTTTCAGATTATGTCGGTTGCTGCCGTTGGCAAACGCGGCGTCGAACTGCAGCTCAAGGAGCCCGCCGTAAGGATTGGACGGCGACGTCGCATTGGTCGCCGCAGCCGCACACGTATACGAGCCGTTGATGAAGCCGGCCTTCGCCAAGTGCTCCCATACCAACAGGTGTTCGTTGTTTACCGCCGATTGTATTTGTCCGTTGCCATTCCCATTGCCATTCCCGCAGGCAGCAAGGGTTGTGACGATATTCGAGATGTTCGCGGCTGCTGCGGAATAGTCACCCGGCAGCGCACGGTAGCGGTCCAAGAATCCGAAATACGCAGCCTTGACCCCATCCTGCTGCGCCACGAGGTTGCGCACGCGTGCGCCCGTGATGAGCTCCTGGCCCTTCAGCACGCCACCCAGCAGCAGCCCGATGATCACCAGCACGATGGCGATCTCGATCAGGGTGAAGCCTTTTGCGCGTGTATTCATGATGTGCCCCCGCTTTTGGCAAAAAAAGCGGGCAACAGTCCCGCAAGACCCGTACCAGCACTAATCCGGGTTTTAAGACCCGCCGAGCCAGTAAAAACAGTGATTTACTACCGAGATTTAGACGTACTTGTCGACTTTTCGACATTCTCGAGCTGTTGGAGACGCTCCGTGAGAAAGTGGATTTCGGCAGGGTCTGTGACCTCACCGCTGTGCAGCAGCCCGCCCAGCAGCACCGCGGCCGCCTCGGTTTCACCCATGTCCTCAAGGATGAAGATGCGCATCTGGCGTGCCCAGCTCCTGGCCGCGCCGGCATTGCGGGTGATCGCCTCGGCGTAAGCGAGCGCTAGCGGCATGTCCTTCAGCCGGTGCTTCGCGATGATCGCGGCGTGCGCGAGCCAGCGCCAGCGGCGGTCGGGATCCCCCAGGAACTCGCGATACACGAAGTCCAGCATGAGCCGCTGCTTCGCTTCGTCGGGTACCCGCGCGTACACGTGCGAGGCGATCATCAGCGGATATTGGCTGCGAGGATCGAGCCGGAGAGCGGTCGCCAGCCACGCCAGCACGGCTTCGTAATCGAGCGCACGAAAGGGAATGCTTATCCCGGGCTGATTATCGAACGCCTGGAGACGCAGCATGAGGAGCTGCGACGCGGCGATCGGCTCGCCGAGGCTCGCTGCATGCAACCATTCGATCGCCGGCGGTCGCTCGAGCGTGGTCGCATGCGCGCGAGGTTCGGGAGCGCTCGCTTGCCACGCGATCTGTGCCGCGAGCGCGACCGCCAGTGTCGCTTTGATCGCGCGCGGTACCGACGACGCGGACCGCTCTTCGGCATCGACGAGACGCCAGCGCATCTCAGAAGTTCTTCCGGTAGAGGTCGAACACCGCGGCAGCGCCGAAAATCAGCGTGCATATCGCACCCTGTGCGACGATGACTGCGAGTGCAGACCATGCGCCGGCGTCGTCGACGAGCCATGAGGTCCGCGTCCATTGATCGATCGGCGGTATGACGAGCGCGAGCGCGTCGAGTATTCCGGCGATCACTCGATGCGTCAGGCTTTCCGCTCCCGCAATCGGATTCGCGGCGATCAGCCGGGCCGCCGCCAGCGCGCGCGCGAGCAGATAAAAGGCGAGCACGAAGCTTGCCGCAGGCATGAGCTGGTTGAACGTGATCGCGCAGAACAGCGCCAGCGCAACGATGACGGCAAGCTCGATCGCGAGCGAGGCAGTCCACTGGAACACGCTCTCGCTTCCGGTGAGAAAGAGCAGTGGGACGCCTGCCGCTGCCGCGAGTGCTGTTGCGACCACCAAATATCCGGCGAGCTTGCCGAGCGCATAGTGCCCGCGCGGCAGATCGAGTGCGACCACCATGTCGAGGCCTTTGTCCTGGAACTCGCGTCCGATGCTCGCGATCACGTAGAGCGCAGCGAGGAACACCATCGCGAAGCGCATGGTCGCGGCATAGAATGCGGTCTGGAAACGGAGGCTTTCGGTGACGGCGATCTCGCGCACGAAAAAGCTGGCGGCGAGGACGAGAACGGCGACGACCAGTACGGTCAGCGCAAGCCGCGTGCGCAATGCCTCGAGCACGGTGTAGCGCGCGATGGCTGCGATACGGTTATTCATGAGTTTGCCGTGAAGTATAGCGACGCATGGCCACTGCCGCACTGAGCCGGGCAGAGCGCATCGCCATGGCGAACCCGCAATGGTCGCTGGGGCTCATGCTGCTCGCGGTACACGCGGCGATCGCGTGGGGCATCGACGAATGGTGGGCGCGCGCTTTCCTGCTCGCGCACTTCGGGCTGTTCCTGCTGTGGCAGCCGGTGTGGCGCGGCGAGCGCGACGTGGAGCCGCGACAGGCGTTCGTCGTGGTCGCCGTCGCGTTTCTTTTCGTCGGCTGGTACAACTGGTGGCTCATGGCGGTGTGGCTCGCCACGCTCTTCGCGCTGATCGGCGGCAGCGTTCCGCGCATCGCGGACAGACGCCAGCGCATGATCTCGATCCTCGCGGCGTTCTATCTGCTTTCGATGCTGCTGGTATGGGTGGTGCCGCAGCTCTTCAAAGGGCAGCTCTTCGAGTCCGCGATCGTCGCACTCGTGCGCTATGGGCTGCCGATCCTGCCGGCGATCATTCTGCTGGTGCGCGTGCCGGCGCAGCGGCCGCAGGCACCGGTCGGGGTCGATCTGTTCTACAGTGTGCTGTTCTTTCTGCTCGTGATCGCGCTCGTGCTCGGCAGCTTCGTCGTGCGCGAGGTGAGCCAGGGCGCCTACGTCACGGCGCTCGCTCAGACGCTGCTCAGCATTGGCGCGCTGCTCGTCGGACTGTCGTGGCTGTGGTATCCACACAGCGGCTTTGCCGGCATCGGTTACCTGCTGTCGAGCTATCTCATGAGTCTCGGCCTGCCTTTCGAGCGCTGGGTACAGCGTCTCGCCGAGCTCGCGCAGGAAGAATCGCAGCCGCAGCGGTTCCTCACCGAGGCTGTCCAGCACATGCTGGACATGCCGTGGGTGCGTGGGGTCGAGTGGCGCGTTACAGCAGCCCGCGGTACGGTCGGCATTCGCACGCCGTACGCCACCGAGCTCTCGTCGGGCGAGCTCACCCTCAAGATCCACACGCGTTGGGCCGTATCGCCTTCGCTGCTGCTGCACCTGAAGCTGCTGGTGCAGATGGTCGCGCATTTCTACGGAGCCAAGCAGCGCGAGCAGATGCAGCGGCAGAGCGCGTACACCCATGCGATCTACGAGACCGGCGCGCGTCTGACCCACGACGTGAAGAACCTCCTGCAGTCGCTGAAGTCTCTTTGCGCGGCGGCTTCCAGCACGACCCCGCAGCAGGCGCCGGCGCTGCAGGCGCTCATCCAGCGGCAGCTTCCGCAGATCACGCAGCGGCTGAATACGACGCTCGACAAGCTGCGTGCGCCGCAGCCTGCCGCCGCGGCCGAGGTCGATGCAAAAGCGTGGTGGGATGCGCTCGTGCAGCGTTACAACTCCCGGAGCATCGAGTTCGTGCTCGACCCGGCGCCGGATGAGCTGACGCTGCCTGGAGAGCTCTTCGACAGCGTCGCGAGCAACCTCATCGAGAACGCCCTCAACAAGGCCGCCGAGCACGCCGCGCTGCGCATACGCGTCACCTTTTCCGCGCTCGACCGCGGCACGCTGAGCGTGTGCGACGATGGCGTACCAGTGTCTAAGACGGTTGCCGCCCAGCTCTTCGAAGGCGCCGTGGCGTCAAACAGCGGCTTCGGCGTGGGCTTGTTTCAGTCGTCGCGACTGGCCGCGCAGTGCGGATACCGCCTTACGCTCGCGTCGAACGAACCGGGGCGCGTGTGCTTCGTGCTGTCCAGTGAATCCGACGCACTGAACTTAGCCGAGACGCGACATGTCGCGTGAACGCGTCGCGGCTTGCGAATTGAGCTCAGGGCAATTGGCCGCTGGCGATCAGCCGAGTCACGGCGACAAATCCCGAAATCCACAGCAGCTGATCGTCGAATTCGTCGGCGCCGCTGGTGACGCGCGTGCGAGTGACGAAGACATTGTCGACGCTGCCGCCGTTTGGATTCGGGTTTTCGGCTTCGTGCACACTCGTACCGCCGGTGAGCGCGTTCTGACCCGCCGACCAGACCACCGCTACGACGTTCGACGCTAGCGTCTGCGCGGGGGTGCCGCAATCCGCTCCTGGAGTCACGCCAGCACCGCTGCGGCAAATGTGGATTAGCGCGGTATTCGCGCCGAATGTAGGGATCCCTGCGGTCGCCATGCCGCCTGGCCTCGTAAAAGGATTGGTTACACCACCGACGGTTTGGTATGCGACTGCATAGCGGATGCGGTGCGCAGGCGCTCCGCCCCACGCATCGGTCGCATAACCCTGCTCGTCTACCGGACTGAAGCCCAGCAGAGCCGCCGGTAGGTAGCCTACAAAAAACGCCGGAGGCGGTGGGGGGCCGCTGCCGTTGCACTTTCCTTCAGCTCGCTCAGTCGGCGTGAGCGGCGGCTCCATGCCCAGGCTGGCAGCGGTCGCGGGACAGGGGAAATAGCCATATGTGGCGGCGTAGCCAAGCAGCGCTTCGCGTGCTCGATCGAGGATCTGGTTCGTATCCTCAATCTTGCGGTTCTCGACCTGGGTCTGGAGCGGTATCAGCACGGCGCCGAGTAGCATCGTCACGATCGCCAGTGCGACCGCGACTTCGATGAGCGTGAAGCCACGTTGTGTGCGTGCCATATCAGACGTCGACGTTCACATTTTGCAGCCCTGCAGACCGGCGACTGCCGTCTGGCATTCGGGCGGATTCAGCGTGTTGCGACACGGCTCGTCCAGCATGACGCCGGCTTGCCCGGAGCACATGACACAAACCTGGAGGTTGCGCACCGCCGCTTCGCAGACAGGCTTTGACGCAGTGCCTGTCGTATGACACGGGGCATTGCGGATTAGCATCTGTGCGTTCGGAGCGCACGAGGCGGGCGGCACATCGTCCGGTATGGTCGTGAGCCGATCGCGATCGTTCGCCTTCGAAGCCGGTGTGACGAAGCGATTGTCCCCGTCGCGGTTACCCGCATCGTCGATGTAGTGGCCCCAGTTGCCTGTCCAGCCCTTGGGCCGGTTCGCGCCTGCCGAACCCGGAGTAATCAACACGACGGCGTGACCGGGGTTCTTGTCGATCGACAACGTGCCTTTCAGGTCCGGTGCCGACGGTAAAAGCTCGATACAAGAGAGACACAAGGTCGGCGCCTCACCGAAGTTCTGGAGCGCTTTCTGGCCGACAGTGTAGTGAATGACGGTGTGCCAGTTGTTCGCCTGGAAGTATGTCGGGAGGTTGGGTATGGTGTACAGCTTGGTGGGATCCGGTACTGCCACCGTGAATGTCGTTCCCCAATTGTGGGGAGATGCCGTCAGCGGAATGCGGCCCCTGTTCTGCCCGACGTCACTCGTTCCATTGTGATCGCTGTCGGCCCACGGGTAGCAATTGCATCCATGCGGCGGCGAAATGGCTGCAATACCGTTCCTGCTCGCCTCGCGATATTGCACTAGCGTGCGCCGCAGATCACTTGCAACGCGGCGCTCCACGAGCGGAATCACGTCCGAGGTAACGATCGCCAGCAGGCGATCGTTGAACGTGTCCGTGGCATCCGCGGCAATGAAAGTCACCGGTTGGGTCGGAACGGCTGGAGGAGGCGCAGCATTGTCCGCCGCGGCTGTGGCATCGAGGTAATTGGCGGCGCAGAGCGTGCGCGGTATGGCAGTCCCCGTGGTCGCACAAGCGGTGGTCGTCGCATCGCGCACCTGTCC
>Ga0196978_1001109_pt1 | contig 12421 bp, 8 predicted proteins | sample S3v_2013CmetaG_FD_155491 | JGI IMG/M metagenome (GOLD analysis project Ga0196978, IMG submission 155491) | Soil microbial communities from Anza Borrego desert, Southern California, United States - S3+v_20-13C | ecosystem: Environmental > Terrestrial > Soil > Desert | place: USA: California... | reverse complement strand
GGCGTAGCCGCTGAAGAATCCGCCGAGCGCGCCGCCAATCCCGAACGCGAAGCTGCCGTAGACCGCCTGGCCCCGCGCCTGCAGCCGGCCGCGGAAAAGCCGGTGTACGTAGCCGATCGAGGCGGCGTGGTACGCACCGAACGTCGCCGCGTGCAGCACCTGCGCAAGCAGCAGCGCGGCGAAGCTCCCCGCGAGCCATCCGATTGCGAGAAAACGCACCACCGCCAGCGCGAAGCTCGCGATGAGGATCGAGCGCATGCTGAACGCGCGAAAGAGCCGCGGCATCCAGGCGAAGATCGCGATTTCGCAGGCGACGCCCAGCGCCCACAGCCATCCCGTGGCGGCCTTGCTGTAGCCGGCCCCGACGAGATGGATCGAAAAAAACGTGTAGTACGGTCCGTGCGCCGCGGCCATGCAGGCGCCGGCGCCGATCAGCGCGAGCGCCTGCGGGCTGAAGAGTACGCGGCCGAGCGTCGTCTCGTGGACCTGATGCGACACCCGCGGCTCGGGAATCAGGAATGCGTAACCGAGCATGCCGATCATCACGGCGAGCACGAGCACCGGCACGGCCGCGAGCGCGACGTGGTCGAGCAGATGTCCGACACCGATGACGGCGGCGATGAATCCGATCGAGCCCCACACGCGCACCGCACCATAACGCGCGGTCTCGTCGCCGAGGTGCGAGAGCGTCGTCGCCTCGATCAGCGGCAGCGCGGCGCTCCAGAAGAACGTCATCGCGAAAATCGTCGCGACGATCAGCGCGAGCTGCGTGCCGGCGAAAATGCACAGGAACACGAGCGTGCCCGCGACACCGGTCCAGCGCACGACGCGCACCGGCGCTGACGTCCGGTCCGCGAGCCAGCTCCACAGGTGCGGCGCGATGATGCGCGTCACCGCCGGCAGCGCCATCACCATGCCGATGTCGAAGGCCGTCAGCCCGACGCTTTCCAGGTACAGGCTGAAGAACGGCGCGAACGTGCCGAGATACGCGAAATAGAAAAAGTAAAAGCCGCCGAGGCGGCCGAAGGGTGGACCCCCTCTCCCCCGCGCGCGGGGAAGAGGGTCGGGGTGAGGGGGCACTGCGCCGTTAAGCTTCGTCCGGTTCCGGATCTTCCACCGGCGCCGTCGCGCGTAGCCGGGCGATCACCTCCGCGGGCGCCTGCGCTTCGATGCGCGGCGTGTGGCACACGACGTCGGCGTTCTGCGCGCGATGGCGCAGCGCGTGGTCGATCAGCGTGAGCGCCATCATGGCTTCGCAGATCGGTGTGGCGCGAATGCCGACGCAGGGATCGTGTCGGCCATGCGTCTCGATGATCGTGGGCCTGCCGTGCACGTCGATCGTGTGGCGCGCGAGGCGAATGCTGGAGGTCGGCTTGACCGCGACGCTCACCACGATCTCCTGTCCCGTCGAGATGCCGCCGAGGATGCCGCCGGCGTTATTCGAGAGAAATCCCTGCGGCGTCATCTCGTCGGAATGCTCGGTGCCCTTTTGCGTCACGCAACGGAAGCCGGCGCCGATCTCGACGCCTTTCACGGCGTTGATGCTCATCATGTTGTACGCCAGATCGGCGTCGAGCTTGTCGTAGACCGGCTCGCCCCAGCCCACCGGCACGTTCGAAGCGACCGTCGTGATCTTCGCGCCGACCGAATCCCCGGACTTGCGCAGCTTGTCCATGAACTCTTCGAGGCGCGGCACGTAATCCGGATCGGCGACGAAAAACGGATTCTCGTACACGCCGTCCCACGCCTTGAACGGAATCTCGACGGGGCCCAGCTGCGACATGTAGCCGCGCACGACGATCGCGTACTGCTCGCCCAGCCACTTCTTGGCGATCGCGCCGGCAGCAACGCGCACCGCCGTCTCGCGCGCCGACTGCCGTCCGCCGCCGCGATAGTCGCGGATGCCGTACTTCTGCCAATACGTGTAGTCGGCATGACCCGGACGGAACATGTCCTTGATCTTCGAATAATCCTTGCTGCGCGCATCGACGTTTCGAATCAGCAGCGCGATCGGCGTGCCCGTGGTGCGGCCGTCGAAGACACCGGAGAGGATCTCGACGACATCTTCCTCACGACGTTGCGTGACGTGCCGGGACGTTCCGGGCTTGCGCCGATCGAGCTCCGGCTGGATGTCGCGCTCGGAGAGCTCCATGCCCGGGGGGCAGCCGTCCACGACGCAGCCGATCGCCGGGCCGTGACTTTCGCCGAACGACGTGACGGTGAAAAGCTTGCCGAGGGTGCTGCCGGACATCGGAAAACAACTCGCGTCAGAGGGTCAGCCGCGAGTGTACCAGCACCGCTTCGCTTCAGTCGGGCGCGCGCGGCCCCGACGCGCTGCGTGCGAGCCGCTTCGCGGCCCACGCGCGAAGCGCCGGGTAATCGATTTTCGCGTTGTGTCGCGCGTCGAGCGGGATGCGCTCGCACGCGATCACACGATCGACGGCCGCCCACGCGAGCTCGCGCTGGACCGCGGCGAGATCGACGGCGGCGCCGTCGAGCGGCTCGACCGCGAGCACCCGCAGTCCTTCATGCGAGAGCAGCGCCGCGCGCGCGATCCCGGGCGAGCGCAGAGCCGCGCACTCCACGGCGAACGGATGCAGGCTGCCGCGCGCGTCGTGGATAGCCGCCGACGCGCGCCCCATGAGCCACAGGCGCCCGCGCGCGTCGAGGTAACCCAGGTCACCGGTGCGATGCCAGCGGCCGCCCGCCACGTCGAATTTGGTTTCGGCGTCGCCCGCCCCATGCAGATACCCCCGGACCACGTGGTCACCGCTCACGACGATCTCGCCCGTGTCGCCCGGCGGCAGCTTGAGTGCTTCGAAACCTGCGAGCGTTTGCGGCGCAATGGCCTGGCCCCATTGGTTACGCACGACGGCGAGCTCGATCTCCTCGACCGGCGTGCCGGTGAGGAGCCCCGCGCCGCGACTCATCGCGTCGAGGTCCGCGCCGTCGATCTCGCGCGCATCGACGTGTGCGATCGGTTCGGCCTCCGTGGAACCGTAGACCGCGACGAATCGCCCGCTTTTCATCGCACGCTGCGCGCGCTCGATGAGCCGCGGATAGACCGGCGCACCGCCGACGAAGACGTGCCGCAGCGCGCCGAGCGAGCGGCCGTGAGCTTCGCAGTGGTCGAGCAGGCGCTCGATGAACGCCGGGGATGCCGCGGTGCGTTCCGGCTCGAGCGCGTCGATCTGGCGCATGACGCGCGCCGCATCGATGCGGCCGGGATAGCGCAGGTCGGCGTCGGGGATGACGCTCGTCAGCCCTGAGGCGAGGTTCGCGAGCAGGAAGACCGGCAGCGTCGTGAGGTCCGTTTCACCCGCGCGGTATTCGAGCGTGCGCTCGAGCACGCGGTGCTGCGCGATGAGAAAGCCGTGCGTGCGCACGATGCTTTTGGGTTGTCCGGTGCTGCCGCTGGTGAAGGTGATGAGCGCCGGATCATCCGGCGTACACGGTGCGATCGCACCCGCTACGCCGTGCGTGTCGGCCGGCCACAGGTTGCGCGCGCCGGGCACCCAGCCGCCGCTTGCGAGCTTGCGCGGGATCGCGTTGACCGCCGGCACGAGCAGGCGCAGCAGGTGAGCCTTGGGCGTGCCGAGAAAAGCCTGCGGCGGGTAGAGCGCGCAGCAGCGCGCGATCTGGGCACGCCCCGCCGATGGATCGACGAATATCGCGACGAGTCCCGCGCGGAACGCACCGATCAGCGCCGCGTAGAGCTCCATCGACATGGGCTGAAAGACGAGCATCGCATCGCCTTTCTGGAGTCCGGAAATCGCGTACGTGCGGGCAGCGTGTGCCGCCCGCGCGTCCAGCTCGGCGAAAGACGTGCGGCGATACGCGCCGCGGTGCACGTCGATGATCGCGTCGCGCGCCGGAGTGCGTGCCGCCTGTCGGCTGAGGATCTCCGCGATGTTCAACGCGGGCGCGTCCTTACGCGAGATTGCGTGCGAAGAGCGTGTAGCGACGCATCACGCGCGAATAGCGCCGGCTCACGTTCGCCGAGTTGTTCTCGTCGTGCATGAGGGCGTGCACCGCGCGCGTATAACCCATCGCGTGCGCCGCCTCGTGCACTCGCGCGACGAGGCACACACCGAGGCCCGCGTGCCGCCGTCCGCCCGCGACGGCGACCGTCTTCACGATGATCGTGCGCGGCTCCGCCCCGCGCTGTTTTTCATTCCAGTCCGGCAGCGCGAACACATAGCCCACAACCTCGCCTTCGCATTCCGCGATCAGCACGAGCCCGGGATGGACGTAGCCGCGGATCGGCACGTACTGCTGCAGGAAATCGCTCTCCGCGAGCGGCGTGTAGAGAAAGTTCCCCGCGAAGCTGACAGCAGACAACGCATGGATGCGCTTTAGCTCCGCTTCGAATTCGTCGAGCTTCAGCGGCCGGATGGCCACACCGTTGCGCGCGAGGCGCGCGCACGCTGCGGCCGCGCGCGGGTCCGGCTCGCTCAGGTCCTCGCATAGTGCAGAGTGATAGCTCGCCAGGGGCTCGAACCCACACGCGCCGAAATGCGCCGGCCATTCCGGCGGCTGCCACGGCTCGAGCAGAAATGGCGGCGCGTCGCCGCGATCGGTCACGAACCGATATGAACGCCAGGTGTTGCCGTCCATGGGCCCCACGGCCAGCGCCGTTCCGGCGCGGCGAAGCTCGTCGCACGCCGCCTCGATCACACGCGCCCCCGACGCCGCGTCGGCCGCGGCGTAATGCCCGACCGCACCGACACGGTTACCGTCGAGCCGCGGCGTCGAGCGCCACCACGTCGAGCAGCGCGCGAGCAATCGGCGCCGGTCGAGCAGCATCCAGTGTGACTCGGGCGCGTGACGCGCAAGCAACTGCGCATCCAGCGCGCGCACCTCACCTTCGAGGTCGCTCAGACGAAACCCTTCGGTCGCCTCGATTCTGACGAGCTCGGGCATCAGACGAGCGCCGTCCAGGCCGGCACCGCTGCAACGGTCGCGGCGCCGCCGATCGCCGCATGCAGCGCCCAGCGGTGTCCCCCAGCCGATTTCGCGAGCCGGCGCTTGAGCAGCAGAAAAGCGCTCACGGCGAGCGCGGTCAACGGCAATGCCGCGGCGGCGAGCACCAACGCAGCATCGCGTTGAGCGCTCAAGAGAACGAACGGCGTGAACATGACCGCCCACGCGATCGCGCTGCTGTAGACGGGATGCCGCCGCGACGAGCCGCGTGAAAACGCGTACCGGGTCTGGATCGAGCCGATGAGCGCAAGCTGCACGGCGTAGGCGAGCGTGCTGAAGTAGACCCAGCCCGTCTGGCCGTAGCGCGCCGAAATCGCGAGCCAGACGAGGCTCGGCACCGTCACGGCGAGAACGACGTGCGCGTTGTGAAACGGCGCGGTGTTCTCATCGGTGCGCGGCCAGAGCAGCGTGTAGGTGAAAAAGCCGGTGAGCGGCGCAACGAGCCAGTGCCAGCCGCCGAGCGCCCAGGTCGCATAGCCGACGAGCGCCGCGGCGATGAGCCCGCTCTCGTCGAGCGTGGTGCGCTTGCGCCATACGAGCACCGCGAATGACAGCGCGATCAACACGGCGAGCCGCTGCGCGAGCTCGACGGCGTCCTGCCCGAGATAGCGCTGCAGCAGGAGGTAACCGAACAGCGGAATGAAGAGATTGTCGAGCCCCCGCCACGAGATCGCCTCCACCAGCATGATGACGATGCCCATGAGCACGCCGATCAGCAGGCTCTCGATGCGCCCCGTGTCGGTGAAAAGCAGCACCGGCACGTGCGTGCTCAAGAACGCGACGGCGAAGAACGCAGCGGAGCCCTCGATGCTCTTGAGGCCGTCGGGCGTCGCATAGCGCACCGAGCCATAGCGCACGCCGATCAGCGCAGCGGTCGCGTCGGCGAGCGTGAGCATCAGGATCGGCACCCCGAAGCGCACCGGATCGCCGTTCGTCACGAAAAAAAGCACGCACACCGCGAGCGGAAAGCAGATCTCGCCCCATGATTCGCGCGACACCCCGTGCACCGCACCGCCGAGCGCACCGCGCAGCGCGCGCACGCGCCGTATGGCGAGCAGCAGCGCGATGCTGAGCGCCGCGAGGACAGCGACCGGCCACGCGCGATCGAAGATGAACGGAAACGTGAGCACCGCGAAGCCCATCGCGACGTGCAGCAGCTTGCGCGCGACTTCGGGGTGTAGATTCAGCCGCCGCTGGCAGGCTTGCAGCACGCCCAGACAGGTGCCGAGCGCCACGAGCACGAGCGATATCGCGAGCACCGGATGGACGCTCACGCGACCTCCTCGATGACCAGTGCGCTGTAGAAGAACGCCTTGTCGCGCGCGAAGAGCCGCTGCGCGAGGTCCGTGAGCGGCTTCAGCCGGTCTGCGAGCGCTTCGGGCCGGCTCCGCGGCGCCAGCATGTTCCAGTAGGCGAGCCGTCCACCGCTGCGGCCCGACTGCGCAAGGCGCTCCAGCAGCGCGCGCGTGCCCTCCGGCGACATGTACTCGAAGATGTCGCTCAGGTTGTAGCGGTCCACGGCACGCGACCCGAGCTCGTCGAGCGAGGCTTCGAGCGAGCCCTGCCGCCACTCCAGCCGATCGAGGTGACTGCGAATCGCGTCGAAGTTCTCCGCCCGCAGCGCGAACGGCAGCGCCGCGCCGTGCGTGCCGGTGAGTATCCAGCTGAGATACGGATTGTCCGCCGGTGAGAGCTCGGTGAGCGCGTAACGCGTGCGCTCGAGAATCCGATCGGCTACCGACCCTTCCACGTAATCGAAGAACGCCTTGTCGCGCCCGAGCCGGCCCATCACGAAACGCGAGAAGAACAGGCGGAACAGCAGCCGCCAGCGCCACGTGTTCCAGCGCTCGGCATAGAAACGCCGCCGCGCGTCCGCCGATCGCGGCTCGAGCAGCGCCTGCACGCTCGCACGGCCGTGCACGAGCGGCAGCACGCGTTCCCGAAAGACCTGGAAGTAGCGCTCGAACCTGCCCGCGCTGCCGACGCCGCGGCGAACAGCCTCCGCGTTCGCGTCCCAGAACGCGCGGGCTTGCGGCGAAAGCAGCGTGCGGCAGCGCTCGTAAAGCGCCGATCGCCGCGCGCTCGGACGCGAACCGATCAGCTCCAGCAGCTCCGCGTGCTCGAGCACGCGATACGCGGCAACGCGCAACTCGAGACACGCGAGCTGCGCGGCACTTAAGTCGAGCGCGATCACCCGCGAGGGTGCGCGCGCGAGCAGCGCGAGCGTGTTGTCCCCTGCGGAAGCAATAGATACGCACACGTCACCGGGCTTGACGTCGAGCGCGTCGACGAGAACGTCGGCGTCCTCCCAGCATTGCGCGTAACGGACCGCGGTGAACTCGGCCCGGGCTTCGACTTCGCTTTTCATGCCGCAGCGGCCGCCACAGCCTGCGCGGGCGGCGCTGCGATCCGGCGCGCAATGCCGGCGGCGCCGTCGAGCTCGACCCAGTCGCCGTCCGAGAGCCAGCGCGTGACGCCCGGCAGCGAAACGATCGCGGGTATGCCCATTTCGCGCGCGACGATCGCCGAGTGCGAGAGCAGGCTCCCGCGCTCGACGAGCAATCCCGAGCACGCCGGGAAGAGCATGATCCAGCCGGGATCGGTGCGCTCCGCGACCAGGATCTCGCCCTTGTGGATGACGGCGCCGCGCGGATCGCGGATCACGCGCACGGGCCCGCGCACGAGACCGGGACAGCAGCCGATACCGCGCCGCTCCTCGCCCGTCTGCGCAGCGGCAGGCGGGGCCTCGAATGTATTCCCCTGATGTACCGCGCCGAACGTTTCGAAGCGATCAGCCGGCGCCGGACCGTCGCGATACGCGTCGAATTCGCGGCGCCGCAATGCGACCAGCGCGCGGAAGTCGCTCGTGGTCGTGCTGCCCTCCACCCAGCCGAGGATCTCCTCGACCTCGAGATAGAACACGTCGCGCGCATCGTCGAGCGCGCCGTGCGCGTAGAGCCTGCGGCCCAGCTCGACGAAGAGGCGCCGCACGCGGCCGAACAGGCGCGTGCGCTCGAAGCGCAGGTTCTCGCGATCGCGCACGCGCGCTCTCGCGTTCGCGAGCACCCATGCGAACACGCGGCGCTTGACTGGGCTTGCCGCGAGCGCCGTTGCGACGCGCGTTTCGGCACCGGCGCGGAGCTTGCGTTCGATGTCCGATTCGGCGCGCTCGCCTGTATCGTGCGTCGCAAGCTGACCCACCGCCCGGAACAGCGTGAGCGGATCGTCGTGCAGCGTCGCGCTCTCGAGCTTGAGCTCCTCCATGCAGCGGTCGCCGAAGCGCGCGAGGTATTCCTGGTACGCCTCGTTGAATTTCGGGTAAGCCGGCAGCGCGGCGCGTATGTCCGCCGGCGATGCTTCGTTGAGCAGCCGCACGAGTGCCGGATCGCGCGACGCGAGCTGCGCCATCGTTTTGACGCGCTTCGCCGGCTCCGCCGAGATCATGCCGCCTTCACCGCACAGCAGATCGTTCTGGAGCGTGCCCGCGGTGTCGCCGCACCACGTCTGCGCCAGCTTGCGCAGCATCCCATAGAAGATCATCGCGAAAAAATCGTTGACGAGCGGCGCGTCCCAGCGGGTGAGCAGCCGCCGCTCGAGCTCGCGGTAGGCCGCAGCGAGCTGATCGGCGCGCATGGCTTCCAGGGGCATGGCGGGAGGCGCGAGCGCGAGATTCAGCCGCTCGTAGAAGTTTCGGATATTGCGTGGCAGGCGCACGTGATGAAGCCCGAGCGCAGCAACGCTGCGCGCGAGATAAAGCGCATCGAGCGCGCGGGCGGCCGTGCCGGCGCTTTCCAGCTCGCTCAGCACGCTCTGCGGCATCGGCTCTTTCACGCCCATCATCTGCTCCATGAACGTGCGGTTCACCGTGAAACCGGGGAGCAGCGCGAGCACGCGGTACCAGTTGAGCAGGTTGTAGTACACGCGGCCGCGAATCAGCCCGAGCATGTGGCGGAAGGTGTTGTCGTGCGCCTCGATCTTCGAAGCCGGAACGGCGAGCATGCGGCAGAACTGGCGGTACACCTCCTCATAGGCGCGGCGGGCGAACGAGAACGTGAGCGGCGTCGTCACACCGCCGTAGCTTTCGGCGATATTGCTGTTGTCCCAGATCACGCGTTCGCCGTCGGGGTCCGGACGCTGCGCGAGCGAGGTGATCGGCCGCGACTGCAGCAGGTAGAGCCTGCCGTCCGCGATCGCCCACTCGATGTCCTGCGGCCTGCCGAAATAGTTCTCTGCGCGCGATGCGAGCTCGGCGACCGCGAGGATTTCTTCATCCGTGAGCGCCGGGGCGCCCTGAAGCTCGGGCACGAGAGACACTGCACTCACGCCTTCCTGCGCGGCGGGGTCCTTGCGGTGCGCGATCGATTTGGTGACGATCTCGCGGCTTTCGATAGTGCCCGACGCCGCCACGCGCCACGTGTCGGCATCCGCCTCGCCGGACACGAGCGCGCTGCCCAACCCGTGCACCGCCGCGACGACGCGGACGCTCCGCCGGCCGCTCACCGGATCGACGCTGAATGCGACACCCGCGCGCTCGGCGTCGACCATGCGCTGGATCAATACGGCAGGCGCGCGCGGCGCGAGCGGCAAGTCGTTTTCGCGCCGGTACGCGAGCACCCGCTCCGAAAATCCCGAACGCCACACGCGTGCGACGTGCTCGGCGACAGCATTCGGCGCAACGAAGAGAAAACTATCGAGCTGCCCGGCGAACGAATGCTCGGCGCCGTCTTCGTCGGCGGCCGAGGAACGCACCGCGTACTCGCCACTGTCGAGCGCGGTAAGCGCCGTCTCGATCTGCGCGCGTAAATACGGCGTGGGCTCGACACGCTCGATGCAGGCGCGAATCGCTTCGGCCGAGTTGGCTGACGCGAGCCTTTCACGCTCGTGCGGCTCGAGACTCGCCTCGAAAGCAGCGGGTGTCACGACGAACCATGCCGGCACTTCGAACCCGGCGGCCGTGAGCTCTGCAAGCGCAGCCGCCTTGCCGCCCATCTGAGCACGATCGGCTGCGGTGCCGCGTTCGAGCACCCAGCTCATGCCCAACCCTGCTGGCGCAGGAGCAACGGCACCACGCCGATGCTCAGGTACATGCACAGCGTCCAGAGACCCGACACGAGCTCGAAGCGCTTGCCGTAACCTGCAGGCGGCGCCATCTGATAGCGCCATGCGACCCACGTTGCGGTCGCGAGCAGCAGCGCGAGCATCGCGGCGACGGGTGCGACGAAGTCGATCTCGCGCGCCGCGAGGAGCGAGCACACCGCGCACGCCGCCATCGCGCCGAGCCATGCCAATGCGCCGGTGCGGCGGCCCCAGAGCACGCTGTACGTCTCGACGCCGCGCTCTTCATCGTGGGGCGCGCGCAGCTTGCGGCCGATCTCGATTACGACGCCGTTGAAAAAGCTCACCGCGAGAAACCAGAAGAGCCCCGCAGGCAGCGCCGCGCCCTGCGCCAACCAGTCGCATGCGGTGGCGTAGAAATCCACGAGCGGCATGATCAGCATGTGCGTCCACAAGTACGTCACCGGACGCGCCTTGAGCCAGTCGCGCGCGAAAAACTCGACGCTCATGAGCGCGAGGTACGTCCAGGCGGCGAGGAGCACCGCCACGAGCATGGGCCTGAGCCAGAGCGCCAGTCCAAGCTGCAGGCACGCCGCACCCGCGCCGAGCCAGCCGAGCTCGCGCAGCGTTACGAGCCCCCGCGGCACCGGGCGATACGGCCGATAGCGCGTGTCTTCCTCGAGATCCTTGAACTCGTCCGCGATGCGAAGCTGGAGGAAAAAGAGAAACGCCGTGACGAACGCGACGAACGCGCCGGAGGCGGCGATCGAGTGCTGGCCACGGAGCAGCGCCGAATAGCTCACGGCGGACAAACTAAAGGCCGCGATCAGCGGCCCGTGTGCGAGGATGGGAAAGCGTTCGCGCTGGTAAACGATCCAGCGGTTCGCCGCCGCGTCCACTAGCGTCGCTCCGCGCCCCGTGCGAGCGACTGGTGCGCCCGCGTGAAATGGCCCGCGCACAGCGCACCGATGATGGAAAGCTCGCCGGCCATGCACAAGGCCGCGCAGATTTCCGCGAGCGCCCGCGCGCTGTCGGGGCCGGAGAGTCCCAGGATCTCGAGGCACGCCCGCTGACTCGGCAGCCCGGTGCCGCCGCCGACCGTTCCCACCATCAGGTTCGGCAGCGTGACGGCCGTATAGAGATCGCCGGACTCGGTGAGCTCCATGCGCGTCACGCCGACGGCGGACTCGGAGACGCACGCGGCATCCTGACCGCACGCGATGTAAAGTGCGGCGATGCCGTTCGCGTAGTGGCCCTGGACGCCCATGGTGCCGCTCAACACACCGCCGATCGCGGACATGCGCCAGTAATCGACCATCTGCCGCGGCGTCGCGTGCAGGACTTTCTCGATCAGGCGCGCGGGGAAGAACGCTTCCGCGGTGACCTTCTTGCCGCGCACGAGCTGGAACGACTGCGCGCTCGCCTTCTTGTCGCCGGAGAAGTTCGCTTCGACGTAGTAGTACAGCGGCTTGACCGGGCTCGCTTCGACCACGTGCCGGCACACGGCATCGGTGGCGATCGTCACCATGTTCTGGCCCGAGGCCTCACCCGTCATGTACTCGAACATGACGTAAACGTGATTGCCCTCGATGCTGATACGCATGTCTTTCAGCTTGCCGTGGCGGGTCGTCGATTCCGCGACCTCACGCAGCATCTCGGTCTGCGTGACCAGCCACGCGACGAACTGACCGGCGTCGGCGAGCGATTTGAACGCGAACCCCGGCGCGCGCCCCACGCTTTCGTCCAGCACCGTCGCGGTGCAGCCGCCCGCGAGGGAGATCAGCAGCGCGCCGCGGCTGTAGGAGGCGACGAGCGCCGCTTCGGTGGTGGCGAGCGGCACGAAAAACTCGCCGTTCGCAAAGAGACCGTTCACGCGGAGCGGCCCGGCGATGCCGACCGGCAGCTTGACCGTGCCGACGAAGTTCTCGATGTTGTGGCGGTAGCGCTCGGCCTGCGCAAGCGTCTGCGGATCGAGCAATGCGCTCTGCGCCTCGCCGGCTGCGGCCGAGAGCGCCTTCCACCGCGCTTCGAGAATCGTTTCGTCGACCTGCGTCCCCGAAGGAAAACGGCGGAGGTCCTGCGGGGGATGCGGCTTCAGCCTTTCGGCGAGAACCTCGGCGTCACGGGTTTGCAGCAGCTCTGCGATGTACCGACCGGCGCGGTCGATGCCCGTTGACACTGATTCCGTCCCCCTCGACGCGTGAAAGAGCGTCGCTCACTTTGCGCGGAGAGAATACAGCAAACGATAACCCCACGCGACGCCGAAGCCGGTCGCATCCGTCGCGACCGCCCCAAGGCCACCTTTGCAGCTCGAGCCCGATACGTCCATGTGAATCCACGGGCGATCTTCGGTGAAGCGCTTCAAAAGCCGCGCGGCGAGGAT
>Ga0196978_1001108_pt1 | contig 12450 bp, 10 predicted proteins | sample S3v_2013CmetaG_FD_155491 | JGI IMG/M metagenome (GOLD analysis project Ga0196978, IMG submission 155491) | Soil microbial communities from Anza Borrego desert, Southern California, United States - S3+v_20-13C | ecosystem: Environmental > Terrestrial > Soil > Desert | place: USA: California... | reverse complement strand
AGCCAGAAGTGCTGCCGCCTTACGGCTAGGCCTGCAGGTCGGCGTCCTTGGAGGGGAACCAGCGACTGGCGATGCGCACCGCATTGGTGGCCGCTCCCAGGCGCAGGTTGTCGGCCACTACCGTCATGCACACGCTGCGTCCGCTGCGATCGCGGGCGTCGGTGCGAACCCGGCCCACCAGGGCGCGATCGCGGTCGTGCACGCTTGCAACCGAGGACAGGCCCTCTCCAGCAGCTCCGGTAAGGAAACGCACGAACGGCGACTGCTTCTCGTCACCCAGAACCTCGGCGATCGCCGCAGGATCGATGGGCTTCTCGAAGGTCACCCACGCGTTCTCGTAGTGGCCGACGGCAACTGCCACGCGGCAGCACTGCGCGCTGACCGGCAGTTCCGGCAGCTCCAGGATCTTGCGCGCCTCGAACATGAGCTTGCGCTCTTCGGAGGAGAAGCCGCTGTCGTCGGTGCCGCCGTTGTGCGGCACGGTGTTGCCGGCGTACGCCTTGGGATCGAAGGCCTTGCCCAGGCGATCGCTGGCGCCGTAGCCTTCGTGGCTGTTGGCCAGGAACGTATCGAGCGCGGCAATGCCCGCGCCGCTGACCGCCTGATAGGTGCTGACCGTGACCTGTTCCAGGCCGAACTTGCGGCGAAGCGGCTGCAATGCCAGCGTCAGCGGAATGGTCGTGCAGTTGGGGTTGGCTACCAGATGCACGCTCCCGGTGACGCGGCTGGAGTTGGCGCCGGCCGCGACCAGCGGAACGTTCGGATCGTTGCGGTAGGTGTTGCTCTTGTCGATGACGTGGTAGCCGAGCTCGAGCAGCCGCGGCACGTAGCGCTTGCTGTGATCGTCATCGAGGGCCACGAAGGCCAGATCGCCTTTGGGGGCCGTCGTCTCTTCCAGACGCGCGGCCGCCAGGACCGGGTAGCGCGTGCCGAGGAGCTCCATCTCCTGATCGCGGCTCGCGTAAAGGAACAGCTCTGCGCCGGGCCAGGCACGCCCGACGAGCTCGAGGGTCTCGCGTCCAACGAGACCGGTTGCACCGAGGATGCAGATCTTCATGGCTGGCCAGCCTTAGCAGCGATCGGCCGCGCCGGCCACCGCGCATCGGGGTCCGCTCGCGCGGCCGAACGTTGCAGAACGAGGCGCGCGCGCCGGCCGCGAAACGCTTGACTCCATACCCGGCTATAGGGTGTAGGCTGCTGGCATGAACGGCGCAGAGCCTGCTTCCCTTCGCATCGGCGCGGCCGCGCGCGCGGCCGGCGTCAACGTCCAGACCATGCATTATTATGAGCGGCGCGGCCTCATTCGCCGCCCGCCCCGCTCGGCCGCCGGCTACCGGCTCTACTCGGCGGCGACCGTGCGTTCGGTGCGTGCCATCAAGCGCGCGCAGAGCCTCGGGTTCACCCTCGACGAGATCGCCGAGCTGGTGCGCATCCGCACCGGCGGCGGCTCGATCCAGCGCGTAGCCGCGCTCGCCACCACCAAGATCGCCGTCATCGAAGAGAAGATCCAGGCGCTGACCAGCCTGCGCGACCGCCTGCGCAGCACGCTGAAGACCTGCGCGTGCGGCGGCGACGTGCGCCGCTGCGACGTGCTCGAAGGCCTCGCCGAATGAGCAGGCCGAGGCCGAAGACCCAGGAGCATCCCATGATCGACAAGGCTTCCATTCCGGTTGCGTGCGGACTTCCCGACGATCGTCTCCGCGCACGCATGCGAGAGATCGAGAGCGGCATCGGCCCTCGCATCGCGGGCGTGCGCGAGCTGGAGGACGGCTACGAGCTGCAGTTCTCCGCGCAGGGCGACATCGTCGAGGCGCTCGGCCGCTTCATCGCTTTTGAGCGCCAGTGCTGCCCCTTCCTCGATTTCGGCCTGCGGGTGAGGGCGGGCGGCGGACCGGTGACGCTGACGCTTTCGGGCACCGCCGAAGCCAAGACGTTCCTGGGCAGCGCCATCGAGCAGTGGCGCGTGCGTCCCGGATGCAGCTGCTGCTGATCTCGGACGCAACGTTCCGCTGCGAGGCGCTGCACGCGGCTAGGCTGTCCCACCGTCGAAGCCAGTGGCGCAGGGCCCGCGGAGTCTCACGGCCGCGCGCCGCTGCCGAGCACCTCGCGAAACGCCTGCAGGGCCCGCACGCGCCGGCGGCTGGCGAGCCGATTGAGCCAGACCGGATCCCGCAGCGGCTCCTTCGGGCCGCGTAGCAGCGACAGACGGCGCTCACGCTCGAACGGCGCGGCTACGTCATCGGGCAGCACGCAGGCTCCCGCGCCACGCAGCACCAGCTCGACGGCCAGATCGGTGGTCGCCACCCAGCAGCGAATTCGCTCGCGCGGCACGCGCCGGGCGCCGAAGTGATGGCGCGTCCAGCGGTCGATGAGCGGATCGCTCTGGTAGTAGTCGATGAGTGAAAGGCGGCTGACGGCGGAGAAATCGGCCGCACGTCGCGGCTTGCCGCCCGGTACGGCGAGCACCAGCGACTGCTCGAAGAGCCGTTCCGATTCGAAGTGGCCCGCTTCGTGCGCTGCCGGCCGCAGCGAGAGCGTGAAATCGAGCCGTCCTGCCGCCAGTTCCTCGGCCAGCCAGCTCTGCGGTCCGAACGCGACTCGCACGCGCGCATCCGGATGCAGCCGCACGAACTCTTCGACCGCCGTCGCGATGCGAAAGCGCGAGAAGCCGGTGAACAGCCCGACCCGCACGGTGCCGCGCACCTCGGTGGCGCCGCCGAGCACTTCGCCGAGCGCTTCCGAAAGGCGGTCGCGCGCGTCGGCCACGACGCTGCGCAACTGCTTTCCCTCGGCCGTCAGCACCATCGTCTTGCCGACGCGGTGGAAGAGCGTCGCGCCCAGCGCCGCCTCCAGCGCCGTCAGGCTGTGACTGATCGCCGACCGCGTCAGCGAAAGACGGCGAGCTGCGGCTGCCACGCCGCCGGCCTCGGCGATGATCAGAAACGTCACGAGCTTGTTGAGGTCGAGACGCTCCAGGTATGCGCTGTCTGATTTCATCGAACGATACTGCTCAGATGTTTCACTTTACTTGTCAACGCACGGTGCGCGACAATTCGCGCATGGACACCGCACGACGCATCGACGACCCGCCCGTGGAAACGCACCGACAGGCCCTGGAGCGCAGCGATCCCGAAGTCGCCCGCGCCCTTGCCGGCGAGGAGCGGCGCCAGCGCCGCGGCATCGAGCTCATCCCGTCGGAGAACTACACCTATCCCGAGGTCCTGGCGGCGCTCGGCTCGGTGCTGACCAACAAGTACTCGGAGGGCTATCCGGGTCGCCGCTACTACGGCGGCCAGGAGTTCACCGATGCCATCGAGATCATTGCGCGCGAGCGCGCAACTCGCCTGTTCCGCTGCGAGCACGCCAACGTGCAGCCGCTCTCGGGCTCGCCGATGAACCAGGCCGCGTACCTGGCCTTCCTGGACCCGGGCGACACCATCCTGGCAATGGACCTCTCGCACGGCGGACACCTGACGCACGGCGCGCCCGTCTCGCACATGGGACGTCTGTTCCGTTTCCTGCGCTACAAGACGCGCACCGACGAAAGAGGCCGCATCGACTTCGACGAGTTGCGCGTCACCGCCCGGCGCGAGAAGCCGAAGATCGTCCTGTGCGGCTACACCTCCTATCCGCGCGACTACGACTACGCCGCCTTCCGCGCCATCGCCGACGAGGTCGGTGCGATGGCGATGGCCGACATCTCGCACGTCGGAGGCCTGGTCGCGGCAGGCGTCCTGGACAACCCCTTCGACCACGGCTTCGACGTCGTCACTACCACGACGCACAAGAGCCTGCGGGGGCCGCGCGGCGGCATGGTGCTGTGCCGCAAGGAGCACGCCGCGCGCATCGATGCGTCGGTGTTCCCGGGACTGCAGGGCGGGCCGCACATGAACACGATCGCGGGCATCGCCATCACGCTCGGCAAGGCGTTCGAGCCGGAGTTCCGGCAGTACGCCGAGCGTGTTCTGGCCAATGCCAGAACGCTCGCGGACACGCTTCTCCAGCACGGCGCCAGCCTGGTCACCGGCGGAACCGACAACCACATGATGGTGCTGGACACGGTGGCAGGCTACGGCATCGATGGCCGCGTCGCGGAGAAGGCGCTGGATGCGGTCTCCATCGCCGCCAACAAGCAGATCGTTCCCGACGATCCCAATCCGCCGCTGCGGCCGAGCGGCATTCGGCTGGGAACGCCGGCCGCTACCACGCGCGGAATGCGCCAGGACGACATGCGACGGCTCGGAACCTGGATCGACGCGGCGCTGCGCGCGCACGATCGGCCGAACATGCTGGCCTTGCTGCGCGCGCAGGTCGAGAGTCACTGCATGCGGTTCGCGGTGCCGGGGCTGGAGTGGGCGAGTCTGCCGCCTCGTCTCGCGCGTGGGCGAGGCGACGGTCTGCCTGCCGCGACCGCGGCCTTTCAGGTCGGACATTGCAGCGCGACGTCGCGCCCGACGGCGTAGGCAAGCAGATAGAGGGCATCTCCGGCACTGAGGTTGCCGTTGCCGTCGACGTTGCAGACGGTGGCCGCGCAGAAGCCTAGCCCCACTGCGACACGAAGGACGAAAAGAGCGTCGGCGGCCGTCGGCTTGGCGCGCCCCGCACCGAGGGCGAAGCCGCACGGGACGTCGATGCATCCGGCGGTGCAGGCATCGCCTGGAACGAACTCGGCATCGCCGTCGTCGCAGTCCTCTCCTTGATCGATGGTCTGGTTGCCGCAGACGGAGCAGGTCGGATCGAGGGTTCCGGCGCAAGCATCGCCGAGGCACACATCCGCCGTCGTGCAGGGATTGGCGTCGTCGCAGATCGTCCCGGCTTCGACCGCCGTGGTGACGCACTGTTGCGTCGCCTCATCGCACGCGCCGACCGTGCATGGAGCATCGAAAGCAGAGCAGTCCACCGGGTCACCCGCGACGCAGCCGCTCGTGGCGTGACAGGTTTCGGCTCCGTTGCAGTAGGAACCGTCGTCGCACGCTAGATGCACGGGTACCGCGCTGCATCCGTCGAGGCCGCAGAGATCGATGGTGCAGTCGACGTCATCGTTGCAGGGCTGGGCATCCTCACCGCTTCCACAGGGCGCACAGGCAGGCGAGAAGTCGTCGATGGCGACCAAAGGGTCGGGAGTCACGGTACCGTCGATCGACAACGGCAGGGCATCGCTGCGTGTCTCGACGTAGTTGCCGCCGTGCACGCTCCTCACCAGAGCGCCGTCGTGGATGCGCAGCTCGTGATTGGCTTCGAGGAGGTTGTCGCCATCGTCGGATCTGGTTTCGATGACGGCGGAAGCGCCGATCTCGAGCGAGCAGGCATACAGCTCGTTGCCGCCGTCACCCTGGCCACTCACCGAAAATCGGCCGTCGACGTAGCCGTGACCGTTCGCCCCGACGAAGATCTCGCCTGCGGTCGCTTTCGAAGTGGCCTCGGCGTCGAGGACGGCGGTGTCGGTGACGTGGAGCGAGTCGCCGAGGAGAAACAGGCCGCCCGCTTCGCCGCCCTGCCCCGCGGCATTGCTGGCGGCCGAGCCTGCCATCACCAGCTCGCGCCCTGCGGTGACGTCGATGAAGCCGCCAAAGCCGCCGGGCACTCCGCCGTTGACGACGATTCTTCCAAAGGCCCCGATGGTGACGTCGCGAGCCGCCTCGATCCGTATGTCGCCGGCCGTTCCGTCGTCGCCCTCGAAGTCGGCCGGGTCGGCAGCGTTGGCCGCAATGAGCGTACGGTCACTGGCGCTGCCACCCTCGATGCGAACGTCGTTGCCGGCTTCGATGGCGATCAGACCGCCCCAACCACCGTTGACGGTCCCATTGGCGACGATGTCGTCACGCGTAGTGAAATCGCGGCCCGCCGTCAGCGTGACGAAGCCCGCGCCGCCGACGCCGCCGACAACCGATATCCGTGCGTCCGTCGTGATGTCGCCCGCTGCCGTGATGGTGACGTCGCCGCCCTGATACCCTTCGCTGACCAGTGGCGCCTGCACCGAAACCTCGCCGAACGAGGACGCCACGACCAGCTGACCAGCGGCGTTGAACGACATTGTCGTGGAGAGGTCGACCTGTCTTCGTAGCACGACGTCTCCGGCAGCACGCAGCGTGACGGCGCCGGGGTAATCGGCGACGCCCTGGATCGCTCCGTCCATGTCGATCGCACCGTCGCCCGCCGAGCACGTTCCGAACTCGCAATCGGCGTCGTTGCCGCATGGCACTCGCGGACCGCGGAGCTGCTCGCAGGTCAGGACCTCCGGACACACGCCGATTTCGCAGTCGCTGTTGCTGGCACAACGCGTGGGCAGGTGCCCGGTGCAGCGTCTGGCATTGGGCTGGCCTGCGGGAATGCAGGTACCCAGCTGACAATCGGCGTCCTGCAGACACGTCTTGGAGGCGCGCAGTGAGCAGCGCCGTACCGAGCATGCGCCGAGATGACAGTCGGCTTCCTCGATACACGGCTGCTGCCCTTCCTGGCAGAGCCGGCGTGCCTCGAGCGTTACCGTCGCGCCGAGACTGTCGACCTCATCGGGCAGACGCGCGAGGATGGCGGCGTGGCCTGCATCGACGTCGGCTTGGAAGTCTCCGCATCGCAGCGTTGCCGTGCCGGCACCGAAGTCGATGCGGCCTTCGCCCTGGACACGAACCGTGCGCGTGCCGAAATCCAGCGTCGAACGATCGAGCACGTCGACCTCTTCGGTGATGAGGCAAGGATCCGCGTCCGGTGGGCAGACGTCCTCGGCCGTGTCCGCGACGATGTCTGCGAGACCGGGGGAGACCGAAAGGACGAGGAGCGCTGCTGCCAGCGTGATGAACAGGGAAGATCGTGCCACGCACGGATCCTACCGCGGGACCACACCCCTCGAAAGGTGACGTGAATGCTTCCACGCGCGCCGGCCTCGCCCATGCCCGCTGCTTGCGGCAGCATGTCTCCATGCCGGAGCGGCGTTGGGACCTGCTGGTGCGCGACCTGGACGCGCGCGGCTATCGCAGCGAATACCTGGATCGCCTTCGCGGGCGCCTTCCGCTCGACGACAGCGTCGATTCGATCCGCCGCGAGATCGTCCGCGAGGCGGCGTGCGCTCTGTCGCGCGCCGCTGCCAAGGTCGATCACGCCCTGCTCGAGCTCGAGCTGTGCGGCAAGGAGCTGGAGGCGGCCACGACGTTCGCGAAGCGTTACGAGCTGGAAGTCCGCTTCAACCGGTTGCGCGAGGTCGCGCTGCGGGTACGGCACGAGCTGGCCATCCATCGCGAAGCCCTCGGCATGCGCCGCAACGAGTCGCTGGAGAGCCTGTATCCGATCCCGCCGCGCGTGCGGATCGACCTGCCATAGAAGTGTGGTCGGGTAGGGATTTTCCGCGTGCCGCACCCTGAAAATCTCCGTGCCCGACCCGTTGCCGGATCTGCTTCCTCTGCGGGATTGACGGCGCGACGTTACAGCGCGCGATCGAACATCCAGTAGGCGGCCATGGCGCCCATCGTGTAAACGGGCGCCAGACGCACCCATGCCGGCGTCGCGAACGTGAGACGCGAAAGAAGCGCCATCGCGGCCAGCACGACGGCGACGAAGGCGAGCTGGCCGAGCTCGATGCCGACGTTGAACGCGAACAGTGCCAGCGGAATGTCGGTTGCCGGAAGTCCGGTCTCGGCAAGCGCGCCGGCAAAGCCGAGGCCGTGCAGCAGCCCGAACGCGAGCGCCATCGCCCATGGCCGGCCACGCAGGAGCGTCGGGCCGGCATCGCCGCGCGCCAGCTCCACCGCCAGCAGGTAGATGCTGAATGCGATCACCACCTCCACCGGTGCCTGCGGAACCGTCACCACCTGCAGTGCAGCCAGCACCAGCGTGATGCTGTGCCCCAGCGTGAACGCGGTGATGGTCGCCAGTAGCGCGCGCCGCGAAACCAGCAGCATCAGTCCGAACACGAACAACAGATGGTCGAGACCCGCAAGGATGTGCTCGATGCCGAGCCACGCGTAATCGGCGACGACGCGAGCCGGGGAAGGCGCGCCTTCGATCACGACCGTCGGACGCGAAGTTCCGAGCACGCGCCGATCCGTCAGACCCGAAAGCAGTTCCACGCGCAGCAGTGCATCCGTGCTCTCCAGCCCCGAGACGCCCACGATGCCGCCGACCAGCCCCTGCGCGCCGCAGTCCATGCGCCAGGTCGCGATGGAGCTGTCGTCGTCGTCGATGACGCTGGTGTGACCGGCGCGCCGGCAATGCTCGGGAAGAATGGGCGAGAGCTCGACGCCGGGAATCTGCGCGCGCGACGCCTTCCACGTCACGTCGACCATTCCGCCACCGGCCTCGCGAAGCTCGAGCAGGACCGGATCGAGCGCGTGCGCGGCCGCAGTGTCGACATGCGCCAGCACGCAACCGAATGCCGCCAATGCGACGAGAACGATCTTATGCATCGCCGCCTCCGCCTGCGCTGCCGGCCGTCTCGACTTCGACGCGGTAGGCACGCCTTGCCGCCGCCAGGAACTCCTGGACGCGGCGGCGAGAGCGCTCGGCGGCCAGCGCCCGCTCGATCTGCGTACGAACCGCGGCCAGCTCGGGAATGCGCACGTCACGGCGCTCCTGGATCTGCACCAGGTGCCAGCCATACGAGGACCGCAGCGGCCCCTGCCATTGCGATCCGTCGGCGGACGAGAACACCGAGCGCGCGAACTCGACGCCGAAGAGTTTGGCCAGGTCCTGCTCGGACTGCGCCGCCAGCCGTGATCCCATGACGAAGGGATCGCCGCGCTCGAACGCTTCGCCGTTCTCCGCCGCAACGGCCGCAGCTTCGGCACGAACCCGGGCATCGTCCGCGCCGCGCCGCGACGAATCGAAGTAGACGTGCTGCATGCTGACGCGCTGCGGCTGCGCGAAGCGGTCGCGATGCTGCTCGTAGTACGCGACCAGCTCGGCCTCGGTAGGCTTCTCGGACAGATGCCCGACCAGCAGGCGCATCTTCTGCACAAGGATCCGGCGCACCACCGGATCTTCGCGATGCAGTCCGAGCTCGAGCGCGCGCTGGTACAGCCGCGTCACCGAGCCGTTGTCGTTGCCGGCCACCTGGCGCTTCTCGGCGCTTTGGCCGCGCGCATCACCCTTTCCGTGTTTCTCAGGACCGTCGGGGCCGCCGAGGTTCGCATCGGCCGCGACACCCGCAGTGCTCCTTCCGTGGCCGGCGTGCTCGCCATCGTCTCCGGCCTCGCCGAGGTAGCGCATCTTCTGCACCAGGCGCCATCCGATGGCGCGATCCGAGTGCTCGAGCCCCCGCGCCAGAGCCTCGCGGAACAGCACCTCCTCCTCGATGGTCTTCTCGACCAGCTCGGCCATCTCCTCGACGGTGGGCGGCGCGCCCATTCCCACCGAGTAGGCGCGACGGATGCCTTCCATGCGGCTGGCATCGATGACGATGCGATGCTGCGCCATGGTCGCCGGATCCTCGCCGCCGAGCTGGCGCGAGGTCGCGAACAGCAGCGCGCCAAGGATCAGGAAATGGATCGCCGCGCGCATCGGATTAGAGCTTGAACGCGAGCCCCGTACCGGCCACCGCCCACTCGTGCCGGGCGGTCGCCGAGTACGCGCCGATCGATACGTCCACGGCCAGGGTCTGCGCGGCAGGATCGACGTCGGCCAGATCGATGTTGCCGGTCTTCAGGGCGATGAGCGCGCTGCCGTTGCCGGCGATCTTGACGTTGAGGCTGGTGATGCCGGCGATGGCGCCGGCCGGGTCCTTGTACGAGTACTTGGCTCCCGGCTTCTTCACTTCCATGGTTCCTGCCGGAATCGTCGCGGTGAAGAAGCCCGCTTCGTCGCGCACGGTGATGACGAGGTCGTGCTCCTCGGGGTCGAGGTCGGAGGGCGCCTTTCCGAAGAACAGCTTCATCGCGAGACGGTCGGTCGCGGCCTCGGGGCCGAACTTGATCTGGCCCTTGGACAGGCTGACCAGCTCGGGCTGGTACCAGATCGGAGAAGTGAGCGCACGTTCCTGGATGGTCTTCTGCGTGTTCTCATCGCAGCACATCACGTAATCCTCGGGAACGTTTTCGGGATCGGAGCAGTCCACGCCCAGGCTGTTGCACAGGTAGGTACTCCAGCGACACGAGGGGTTCTCGACCACGCGAGCGTAGTAGAACGCCCGCTCGGTCGGATCGAAGTTCGGGTCCGTCCACACGGTGCACAGGGTGTCGAAGCCGGTGCCGGTGCGCTCGCAGGTATCGAGGTCGACGCCTGCACCGTTGGCCGGGTTGCCCGCCACTTCGTAGACCTGCTCGCGAAGCTCGGTCTTGTCCAGCCAGCCCTTGATGATCTGGATTCGCTGCAGCGGCGTGCCCGGATCGCCGGGGAGACCCGGGTCCTTCTGCGCCAGCACGGCGATGCGCATCTCGCTCTTGCCGAGCATCGAGCCGATCTCGGCGCCCATGGGAACGCCCTTGTCGTAGCCTTCGGCAACGAAGTCGGGATCGTCGCACAGCGTGGTGGGGAAGCGGCCGGCAAAGGCGCGCACGATCGGACGCGTCCCGCTGGTGGCGTAGGTCTCGCGCCGCCGCATCGCGGAGAACAGAGCGTCGCGAGAGTTCTCCTCGGCCCACAGCACGGTCAGGCCGCCCGGATTGCCCTCGATCTTGCCGGGCGGATTGTGGTTGAGCATGAAGCGGGGCTCCGACTCGGTGATGCCCATGTGGCCGGTGGAAATGTAGTCGGTCTCGTCGACCAGGCCGGGCGTGCCGTTGTGCGTGTCGGTGCCGCCGACGAATCCGAGCTGGAACGGGTTGGTTCCCAGGCGCCGCTGCACCGCCATTCCGCTCTTGAGCGCATAGCGGACGTAGGCGCGCTCGTCGAAGGCCTGGTTCCAGTTGGAGGGCCCGAACAGCGTCTCACGGCTGGACTTCTCGAAGGTGCACAGCTCGTCGACCGCACCGCCCAGGTTGAGCCTGCACTCGGCGTCGCCCTTGTTCTGCATGATCTCGACCAGAGGCTCCATGAAGTTGCGCGTCTGGACGTAGTCCTCGGTCATGTCGCTGCCGTCGGTCATGTCGCGCGGGAACATCATGTCGCGCGCCAGGTTGGAGTTGTGGGGAATCGCCAGCACGTCGCAGGCGCCGTCGGCGTCCAGGCACTGCGTTTTCAGCTGCTCCCAGAGGCCCTCGGGCGTCCACTCCTCGTAGTAGGTGATGGGAAGCGCCGGAACCTCGGCGTTCCGGAAGATCACGTTGCGGTGCAGGTTGTTGCTGTCCAGGTTGCTCGACCACTCGTAGGCCGGGAACGTGGTGAACTCGCAGGCCGAGGTGCGATCGTAGTGCTCCTCGGCCGCATCCAGCGTGTCCTGCCAGACCACTGCCGCTTCGGTGGCGCAGTCGGCGCCACCCGTGCCGCAAAGCTCGAAGCGCTCGGGCTCGGGGAAGTTGAGCGGGATGAAGAAGTTCAGGAACGCATCGGGCGGAACCGGCGCCGGAACGAACTGGTTGTCGAAGGTGTCGCGCAAGGCCGCGCAGATCGAGTCGTCGTAGCCGGGATAGCCCGGCTGCAGGCAGATCTGCGCCTCGCCGAAACCTTCGGCGTGATCGGTGACCGCCGTGAAGTCGAGCGTCCGGTCGATGGTCGCGGTGCGCGTGGGAACGTCGTTGGCGTCGTAGGGCGGAAGGCCGACCGTCATTCCCTTGGCGAACGAATAGGCCTCGCTCGGAAGATTGCGCGTGCGGATCAGGACCGCGTCGGCCGAGTAGGCCGTGTGCACGTGCAGGTCGCCGAAGTAGGGATTGCGAAGAGCGTTGTACTCGTCGCAATCCTCGCGGACCTCGGTGCGCGACCAGTCCTGCTGCGGCGCAGGCGGACCGCCCGCAAGGGCAACCCCTGCGGCCAGGAGAATGGCCATCGCGGTCAGGGCTGCGGCCGGGTTGGCGAATCTGGACTCCCCGTTTTGCATAGAAAGGCCCCTTACAAGTTTTGTCAGTTCCACTGACACCTGGCTTCTAACATTTGTCAGTCCGACTGACAAATGGTAATCCAGCGTGGTGGCCCAGATCGTCAAGGCGAAAGTGGACGGCAGGAACGAGCGCTCGGCAGCGACCCGGCGGCTGGTCGCCGAGGCCTACCTGACCCTTGTAAAGGAAGGGTTCCTTCGGCCTACCGCCCGCCAGGTCGCCGAGCGGGCGGGCGTCTCCGAGCGCGCCGTGTTCCGTCACTTCCAGGATCTGGAGACCCTGCTTTCGGAAGCGGCGATGATCCAGATCCAGCGCATCGGCTCCGAGGTGCCGCAGCCGGCTCCCCTGGACGGGCCCATCGAGGAGCGCCTGGACCATTTCACCGCGCGCTGGTGCGAGCTGCACGAACGCGTCACGCCGGTGCGTCGGGCGGCGATTCTCTACGAGCCTTTCTCACCCGAAGTCGCGCGCCGGCTCGGCTGGATTCGCGGAGTACGCAAGCAGGAGATCGAGCAGACCTTCGCAGGCGAGCTGGCCGCGCGCGAGCCTC
>Ga0196978_1001107_pt1 | contig 12452 bp, 12 predicted proteins | sample S3v_2013CmetaG_FD_155491 | JGI IMG/M metagenome (GOLD analysis project Ga0196978, IMG submission 155491) | Soil microbial communities from Anza Borrego desert, Southern California, United States - S3+v_20-13C | ecosystem: Environmental > Terrestrial > Soil > Desert | place: USA: California... | reverse complement strand
CATCGGGCGCCAGCTCGAGCGCATGCGCGTGGACGTGATCGAGGCCGGATTTCCCGCGGCCAGCGACGGCGATTTCGCCGCCGTGCAGGCGGTGGCGCGGGCGGTGAAGGAGAGCGTCGTATGCGGGCTCGCGCGCGCCAACGAGAGCGATATCCGCCGCTGCGGCGAAGCCGTGCGCGTCGCGGCGCAACCGCGCGTGCACACGTTCATCGCGACCTCGCCGATACACATGGAGAAGAAGCTGCGCATGGAGCCGTCGCAGGTGATCGAGCAAGCCGTTCGTGCGGTGCGTTGGGCGCGCGAGTACACCGACAACGTCGAGTTCTCGCCGGAGGACGCCGGCCGCTCCGACATCGATTTCCTCTGCCGCATCCTGGAGCGCGTGATCGACGCCGGAGCGACGACGATCAACGTGCCGGACACGGTGGGCTACACGCTGCCGGACACGTTCGGACACCTCATCCGTACGTTGCGCGAGCGCGTCCCGAACGCCGACAAGGTGATCTGGTCGGTGCATTGCCACAACGATCTCGGGCTCGCGGTCGCGAATTCCCTGTCAGCGGTGCTGAACGGTGCACGGCAGGTCGAATGCACGATCAATGGTCTCGGCGAGCGCGCCGGCAACGCGGCGCTCGAGGAGATCGTCATGGCCGTGCAGACGCGCCAGGACATGTTTCCGTGTGAGACGGGCATCGACACGACGCAGATCGTGCCGGCGAGCCGGCTCGTCGCCGGCATCACCGGCTTTCCCGTGCAGCCGAACAAGGCCATCGTCGGTGCAAACGCCTTCGCCCACGAGTCCGGCATACACCAGGACGGCGTGCTGAAAAGCCGCGACACCTACGAGATCATGCGTGCGCAGGACGTCGGCTGGAATGCGAACAAGCTCGTGCTCGGCAAGCACAGCGGGCGCAACGCGTTCAGGACGCGGCTCTCCGAGCTCGGCATCGAGATCGCGTCGGAAGAGGCGCTCAACGCCGCGTTCAAGCGGTTCAAGGATCTCGCGGACAAGAAGCACGAGATCTTCGACGAGGACCTGCAGGCGCTGATCTCGGAGACCGAAGCCGAGGAAGAGGCGGCCGAGCACTATCGGCTCGTTGCGCTCACCGCCCATTCCGAGACCGGCGAGCAGCCGTACGCGAACATCGTGCTCGCCGACGGCGGGCGCGAGATGCGCACCGAGTCACAGGGCAGCGGCCCGGTCGATGCGTCGTTCAAGGCGATCGAGAGCGTGGTCAAAAGCGGCGCGGAGCTGCTGCTCTACTCGGTGAACAGCATTACCACGGGCACCGATGCACAGGGTGAGGTCACGGTACGGCTCTCGAAAGGCGGCCGCATCGTGAACGGCCAGGGCGCCGACACCGACATCGTCGTTGCCTCGGCCAAGGCGTACATCGACGCGCTCAACAAGCTCCACACGAAGCTCGACCGCGTCAATCCGCAGGTATAGGCCGCCTGCAGCGGCCCAGCCCTGCGGGCAGCAGTAACGAACAGAGGGAAACCGGTGGTGCATGGCGCCTGATTGGCGCCAGGTTCCCTCCGTTACCTCCCTTCCTTCGGTTAAGTTGAGAGCTTGACGGCGATGGTGGCGAGGCGGCGGCCGAGGGCGAAGCACAGCCGGCGCTCCGTCTCGCTGATCGGCGCGTCGTCAGAAACGCCGGCGGTGTGACTCGCGCCGTACGGCGTGCCGCCGGTCGTGGTCGTGACGAGCTCGTGCTCGGTGTAAGGCAGGCCCATGAGCAGCATGCCGTGGTGCAGGAGCGGCAGCGCGAGCGAAAGCAGCGTCGTTTCCTGTCCGCCGTGCAGCGTCGCCGTCGAGGTGAATACGGCAGCGGGTTTGCCGGCGAGGGCGCCGTTCATCCAGAGCTCCGAGGTCGTGTCCCAAAACGATTTGAGCGGCGCCGCCATATTGCCGAAGCGCGTAGGAGAGCCCAGTGCGACGCCGGCGCAGTCGATCAGGTCGGCGTGCTCGACATACGGTGCGCCGGATTCGGGCACCGGAGGCGCCGCGGTTTGCGTGATCGGCGCCACCGGTGGCACCGTGCGTATGCGCACGGCTGCGCCGGGCACCTGCTCGATGCCGCGCGCGACGAGCTGCGCCATCTGCCGGACCGAGCCGTGACGGCTGTAGTAGAGAACGAGGATTTCGCAGGGCATCGTCGCGCGGCGCGTATTATATAAAAACGCGCGTCGACTATCAGGCAAACGGATTGACTCCACGCACGCCACGCCTTCCCGATCTCGCGAAGATCGTCTTGCGGCGCTTCTACGAAGATCGCTGCATGCAGATCGCATCGAGTCTCACGTATACGTCGCTCCTCGCGCTGGTGCCGGTGATCACCGTCGCACTCACGCTCATCACGGCGTTTCCGGTGTTCGCGGAAATGACGGACGCGCTGCAGGAGTTCCTGCTGGAGAACATGATGCCGGCCTCCGCCGATACCGTGGCGAGCTACGCCGAGCAGTTCACGCGCAATGCGGCAAAGCTCACCGCGGTCGGCATCGGATTCCTGTTCGTGACCTCGGTCATGCTGCTGCTCACGATAGACCGCGCGTTCAACGACATCTGGCGCGTGAAACGGCCGCGGCCGATCGTGCAGCGCGTTCTCGTGTACTGGACACTGATTACGATCGGGCCGGTGCTGATCGGAGCGAGCCTCTCGCTCACGTCATGGCTGGTGGGGCAGGCGGTCGGGCTCGTGCGGGACGTCCCCGGAGCCGGCGTGGCGCTGCTCTCGATCGTGCCGGTCGTGCTCACGTCCATCGCGTTCTCGCTGCTGTACGTCGCCATGCCCAATCGGCGCATTCGGCTGAAGGACGCGGTGATCGGCGGCGTCCTGGCAGCCGTCGGTTTCGAAGCGATGAAACGCGGCTTCGCTTTATACGTCGCCCAGTTTCCGACCTACACCCTGGTATACGGCGCATTCGCGACCGTCCCGATTTTTCTGTTGTGGATCTACATCTCGTGGCTGGTCGTGATCTTCGGCGCCGTCGTCGTCGCATCGCTTCCGGACTGGCGCGACGGCGCCGGTGCGGCCGTGCCGGTTCCGGGCAGCGATTTCTTCGACGCACTCCAGATACTGAAGGTCCTGTGGCGGGCGCACGGCAGCGGCGCGGTGGTCACGATGCCTGAGATCGTGGCGGTCACCGCCGTGCGGATCGAGCAGGTCGAGAACATCCTCGAGACCATGGTCGGAGCCGGCTGGGTCACGCGCACCGCTCCGGCAGGATGGGTGCTCCAGCGCGATCCGGAAACGATCACGATCGGGGACGTATACCGCCGCTTCGTGTTCCAGGCCGAAGCGCGGCGCCCCGCACGCGGCGCGGATGCCGATCTCGAATCGCGTGTGCACGAGCTCGGCACGCGCATGGCCGAGAACCTGAAGGCGACACTCGACGAGTTCTTTCGCGAGGCCGACGAAGACGAGGCGGCGCTACGTCCGGCGCGCGTCGCCGGCGGTACCTGAGCGCGGCGGCTGCCGCACCACGCGATTTTTTGTTACGAGCGATGCAGGCGCGAGTCGCGCCATCGGTTTCAGACAGGAGTCGACGGCGGGTCGCTCCACAGCGCTGCACCCTTGTCGCAACTGATGATGTGATCGTCGACGCTGAAGCCGTTCAGCTCGGCATCACGCATGCAATGGGCGAGGAACGCGAACTCAGGAGATTCGGATACGACGACGCCCGCGGCGCCGAGCTGGCGCCACTTCCACTTGACGGAACGCGTCTGGAGAAATTCCCATTGGCCCATGACGTGAGTAAAGCACCCACCGTACCCGGACCAGAACCTACGACGCGACTCGCGGTTACACCGCTCGTCGCAAAAAATCGCTTAGCGCGGCGGTAGCCGCGCTCGTTCACATCGAAGAGGTTGGTTTGCGGGCTTCCTGCGCCATGTCCGCCGCGCGGTAGCCCCAGTTCCCGGTCCACGCGTGCAGCACCATGTTCGGATACTCCGCGCGGCCGAGGCTGCCGTTGTAGCGGCCGAGCGCGCGGAACAGATCGCCGTTCTCGATATCGAGGTAGTGGCGCAGGATCGTGCAGCCGTAGCGCAGGTTGATGCGCAGATGAAAGAGATTGTGATCGGTGCCGGCGCCGATCAGCTTCACCCAGAAGGGCATGACTTGCATGTAACCGCGCGCGCCGGCGCTGGAGACGGCGTACTTGCGGAAACCGCTTTCCACCTGGATCAGCCCGAGCACGAGCTGCGGATCGAGCCCGGCGCGTTTCGCCTCATAGTGGACGGTTACCAGGAATTCCTCGCGCGCCACCTGGTCCGGCATGCGCTTCGCAAGCCGCGAAGACATGACGGTTAGCCATGCGCGCGCTTCGGCGACATCCTTGAACGCAAGGTACGGCACGGCGTGGTCGGACACCGCCTTGTGCAGCGCCGCCCGCACGCTCGCCGACAGCGGCTCGTAGATCTGGGCGCCGGCGAACGCGGCCGGTGCTGACAGCGTGAGCAGCGTAGCGAGTGCGACTGCGGTGAGTCTGGAGGTGCTCATGTGACCGGCGCGAGCTTCGACACCATGAACTTTATCGCCTCCGCGAGCGCGACCGGGCGGGCTTTTGTCTCAGTCCGCGCCTGGTATTCGACATTGCCGTCTTTGAGGCCCCGCTCTCCGATCACGATGCGGTGCGGTATGCCGATCAGCTCCATGTCCGCGAACATGATACCCGGACGCTCGTCCCGATCGTCAAGCAGCGTCTCCACGCCGGCGGCGAGCAACTCTGCGTGCAGGCGCTCGGCGGCTTCGCGCACCCGCGCGCTCTTGCTCATGCCGATCGGCACGATCACGACCTGGAACGGAGCCATCGGCGACGGAAACACGATGCCGCGCTCGTCGTGATTCTGCTCGATGGCCGCGGCGACGATGCGGGTGACGCCGATGCCGTAGCAGCCCATTTCCATGACCCGCGATTTGCCGGTCTCGTCCAGAACGGTGAGGTTCATCGCGCTCGAATACTTGGTGCGAAGCTGGAAGATGTGTCCGACCTCGATGCCGCGGCAGATTTCGAGGCGTCCTTTGCCGTCGGGGCTCGGGTCGCCCGGCACGACGTTGCGGATGTCCTCGAAAAGCGGCTGCGGAAAATCGCGGCCCACGTTGACGCCGGTGTAGTGGTAAGCGTCCTGGTTCGCCCCCGTCACGAAATCGGAGACCCCCGCAAGCGCGCGATCGGCGATGACGCGGCCCTTGAAGCCGACCGGCCCCAGTGACCCCGGCCCGGCCCCGAACGCGGAGCGAATCGATTCCGGCGTGGCGAAACGCACGGGGCTCGCGATGCCGGCGAGCTTTCCAGCCTTGATGAGATTCAGCTCGTGGTCGCCGCGCAGCAGCAGCAGCACGGGCGCGCCGCCATTGTTGCTGTCGCCCTCGACCACTATGGCCTTCGCCGTGCGCTCGGCGGGAATTTTGAGGAATTCACACAGGCCCGCGATGGTCTTGACGCCGGGCGTGTGCACCCGCGCCATGGTTTCGCGCGGCGTCGCCGCTGGGGCTGCCGGCGCAACCGCTTCGGCGAGCTCGACGTTCGCGGCGTAATCGGACTGCGTTGAATACGCGATCGCATCCTCGCCGGAATCGGCGAGCACATGGAATTCGTGCGAGCCCGTGCCGCCGATGCTGCCGGTGTCCGCCGCGACCGGACGGAACCTGAGCTCGAGTCGCGTGAAGATGCGCGAGTAGCAGTCGTACATTTCGCGATACGTCGCGTCGAGGCTTTCCTTATCGACGTGAAACGAGTACGCGTCCTTCATCAGGAACTCGCGGCCCCGCATGACACCGAAGCGCGGCCGCGGCTCGTCCCTGAACTTGGTCTGGATCTGGTACAGATTGAGCGGGAGCTGCCGGTAGCTCTTCACTTCGCGCCGCACGATGTCGCTCACTACTTCCTCGTGCGTGGGACCCAGGCAGAAGTCACGCTCGTTACGGTCCTTGAAACGCAGGAGCTCCGCGCCGTACTGCTCCCAGCGCCCCGATTCCTGCCAGAGCTCGGCGGGCTGGACGACGGGCATGACGAGCTCGATCGCGCCGCTGCGATTCATCTCCTCGCGCACGATCGCCTCGACTTTGCGCAGCACGCGCAGGCCCAGCGGCAGCCACGTGTAGACACCGCTCGCCAGCCGCCGGATGAGGCCGGCGCGCAGCATGAGCTTGTGGCTCACGACCTCCGCTTCCGAAGGCGGCTCTTTCAACGTGGCGAGGAAGAGCTGAGAAACCCTCATGTCTTCTGAAGATGCAAAAAAGGCCTTATTCTACCGAAGCTTGTAACTCCTTCCGCAGCGGCAGCATGAAATTCATGGCGAAATGGCGCGTGCGCAAACCGGCGGACGACGCGCAGACCGCCTACGTGAGCGAGCGCTTCGGCGTGCGCACACTTCACATCGGCAGCGACACGGTTCAGAGCGCGATGCGCATCGCGCGGCCCTACGATCTCGAGCTCTCGTATACGCGCAGCATGATGGCATTCCTGCTGTTCATGCCACGGCGTCCGCGCGAGGTGCTACTGATCGGTCTCGGCGGCGGCTCGCTCGCGAAGTTCATCTACCGCGCGCTGCCCGCCGCCCGTGTGCGGGCGGTCGAGCTCTCCGCGCAGGTCGTGGCGATCGCACGACATTACTTCCACGTTCCGGCGAACGAGCCGCGATTGCAGGTGATCGTCGGCGACGGCGCGGAGTACATGACGCGCGAGGACGTATCGGCGGACCTCGTGGTGGTGGACGGCTATGGCGCCGATGCGCACGCCGAGGAGCTCGGGCGCCGCGAGTTCTACCGCGCGTGCAATCAGCGGCTCACCGCGAACGGCATGCTCGTCGTCAATCTCTGGGGCGGCGACAGGGAATTCACGGCGCTGCTACGCCGCATCGAAGATGCGTTTCCCGAAGGGACGCTCTGTCTGCCCGCCGAGCGCCCCGGCAACGTGATCGTGTTCGGCTTCAAGAAGAATCCGGGCGCCGTTGCGTGGAAGGACATTACCAAGCGCGCCGATGCGCTGGAAAACGAGATCGGCCTCGAGTACGGTCGCTTCGCTGAAGCCTTACGCAAAATGAACCGTCACGACAAAGAACATCTCTATCCTTAAAGAGGCTCCAGCGCGGCCGGGACGAGGCTTTTCACGCCCCGGTAACTGTGGAAAAATCGTGCTAAGTGACGAACTTACGGGGTAGAACATGATCGACCGCGACGGTTACCGCCCCAACGTTGGCATCGTGCTCTGCAACAACAAGAACGAGGTTTTCTGGGGCAAACGGGTGCGCGAGCACTCGTGGCAGTTTCCGCAGGGCGGGATCAAGGTCGGTGAAACGCCCGAGACCGCGATGTATCGGGAATTGCGCGAAGAAGTCGGCCTTGCGCCGGAGCACGTCAGGATTCTCGGTCGCACCCGCGACTGGCTGCGCTACGACGTCCCCGATCAGTGGATCAAGCGCGACTGGCGCGGCAACTACCGGGGGCAGAAGCAGATCTGGTTTCTGCTGCGCCTCGTGGGTCGCGATTGCGACGTGTGTCTGCGCGCCTCGGCCAAGCCTGAATTCGACGCATGGCGCTGGAGTGATTACTGGGTGCCGATGGAATCGGTGATCGATTTCAAACGCGACGTCTATCAGAAAGCGCTCTCTGAGCTCTCGCGGTACCTGCGCCGCCGCACGGGCGCGAGGCCACCGTTCGCGCCGGTGCATCATCAGGCAGCCGCGCTCACGCGCAACTGACCGCCTCGTCTTTCAACGCAAGTCCGCCGGGCAACACGTGCTCCGAGACTACGCTCCGCTGCCTTTTCTTTCGCTGAACGCCGGCGTCGCGTACGCACAGCCGACGCAATTCGTGCCGGAACGCGTGGGGCCCGATGACCCGGCGCTCGGCGTGATGACCGATTTGAAGGCCGTCACCGCCGTGATCATCCTTTCCGGGGATACACTCGACGAAGCGCACCGGCGCATGATCCAGCGCGGCGTTCGCCTGCTGCTCGTGGTCGATCAGGACCGGCGCGTGGTCGGCGTCATCACGGCGAACGACATCCTCGGCGAGCAGCCGATGCGCCTCATCGTGGAGCGTGGCGTGCGCCGCGAAGAGCTCCTCGTGCGCGATGTGATGACGCCGCAGGAGCGGCTCGAAGTGCTGGACCTCGCGGAGGTGCGCGCGGCCAAGGTCGGCCACATCGTGGCGACGCTTAAACAGAGCGGACGGCAGCACGCGCTCGTGATCGAGCACGACCCGCATGGCCGCCAAATCGTACGCGGCGTGTTTTCCGCGACGCAGATCGCGCGACAGCTCGGTGTCGCCATACCGACGAGCGAAGTCGCTCGCACGTTTTCGGAGATCGAGGCGCAGCTCGCGCGCTGAAGCGATACGTCAACCCAGAAAGGAGACGACATGCAACTCAAGGGAACCAAAACCCAGGCCAATTTGAAGGCGGCATTTGCCGGTGAATCGCAGGCGAACCGCCGCTATCTGTACTTCGCGTCCAAAGCCGACGTCGAAGGCCAGAATGACGTTGCCGCGGTGTTCCGCTCCACCGCCGAAGGCGAGACGGGCCACGCGCACGGCCATCTCGAGTACCTCGAGACGTGCGGCGATCCCGCAACCGATCTGCCGTTCGGCCGCACGCGCGAGAACCTGAAGTGCGCCATCGCCGGTGAAACGCACGAGTACACCGACATGTATCCGGGCATGGCCAAGACGGCGCGCGAAGAAGGCTTCGACGAGATCGCGGACTGGTTCGAGACGCTGGCGAAAGCCGAGCGCTCGCACGCCAACCGCTTCCAGAAAGCGCTGGACGCGCTGGCCGATTAGCCGGCGGGCCGCAGCGCGAGCCGCGCTTCGGCCTGCCAGCAGTCCCCTAACCGATGAACGTCAAAGAGGGCAGCCTTCAGGCGCCCACGCGGCACGCGCTCGACTGGCGCTCGCCGGATTTCTACGACGAAGCGAAGCTCTTCGCGGAGCTCGAGCGCGTCTACGACATCTGCCACGGCTGCCGGCGCTGCGTGAATCTCTGCACGGCGTTTCCTACGCTCTTCGATCTGATCGACGAAAGCGCCACGGGCGAGCTGGACGGTGTCGAGAAGCGCCGGTACTGGGAGGTTGTGGACCGGTGCTACCTGTGCGACATGTGCTACATGTCGAAATGTCCTTACGTGCCGCCGCACCCTTGGAACGTCGACTTTCCCCACCTTCAGCTTCGCGCGAAGGCCTTCAAGTTCCGCAAAGGCGCGAAGCTGCGCGACCGGCTGTTGTCGAACACCGACGCGGTGGGCAAGCTCGCGACGATTCCCATCGTGTCGGCGGCGGTCAACGCGTTCAACAAGTCGGCGCCGGCGCGGGCGGTCCTCGAGAAGACGCTGGGTGTGCATCGCGAGCGCGTGCTGCCGGAGTATCGCAGCCCGCGTTTCCGGAGCCGCGCCGAGCCGAAAGCAGACCAGCCGGTCGTCGACGGCAGCCGCGCGCCGGGCAAGGTGGCGCTGTTCTCGACGTGTTACGTGAATTACAACGAGCCGGGCATCGGTCACGACCTGCTCGCGGTGCTCGCGCACAACGCCATTCCCGCCGTGCTCGTGGAGAGCGAGGCGTGCTGCGGCATGCCCAAGCTCGAGCTCGGCGACCTCGAGTCCGCCGCCGCGGCCAAAGCGCGCAACGTACCGGCGCTCGCGAAGCTGGCCCGAGAGGGCTACGCGCTGGTGACGCCGGTGCCCTCGTGCACGCTCATGTTCAAGCAGGAATTTCCGCTGATGTTTCCCGAGGACGTCGACGTTGCTGCGGTGGCGCAGGCGATGTTCGATCCGCTCGAATATCTCGCCGCACGCCACCGCGACGGGCTGCTCAAGACCGATTTTCGCAATGCGCTCGGACGCGTGTCGTACCACATCCCCTGCCATCTGCGCGTCCAGAACGTGGGGCAGAAGACGCGCGAGCTGCTCGAGATGATCCCCGGCACCGCGGTGACGACCGTCGAGCGCTGCGCGGGACATGACGGCACCTGGGGTGTGAAGGTCGAATACTTCGAGCAGTCGATGAAGATCGGGCGGCCGGTGTTCCGCCAGATGGCCGCGAACGAGCCACAGCACGTCTCCTCCGATTGCCCGATAGCGGCAAGGCACATCGAGCAGGGGATGGGCGTCACGGAGTCGCGCAGGCGGCACCCTATCAGCCTGCTCCGGCTCGCCTACGGGATTTAGGAGTCGTAGCGTGCCGAAGATCACCCGCGACAGCCTCCTCACGCTCGAAGCGTACGCGCGCGGCCGCAACGAGTTCCGCGCGCGCGTGATGGCGCACAAGAAAATGCGCACGGTCCACGTCGGGGATCACGTCATGCTGATCTTCGAAGACGAGCTCACGATGCGCTACCAGGTGCAGGAGATGCTTCGGGCCGAGCGCATTTTCGAGGACCAAGGCATACAGGACGAGCTCGACGCCTACAATCCGCTCGTGCCGGATGGCCGCAACTGGAAGGCGACGATGATGATCGAGTACGCCGATCCTGCCGAGCGCGCGGACATGCTCGCGAAGCTGATCGGCGTCGAGTCGCGCGTATGGGTGCAGGTGCAGGGGTTTTCGCGCGTTTACGCGATCGCCGACGAAGACCTCGAACGCGAGACGGCGGAGAAAACCGCGTCGGTTCATTTCCTGCGCTTCGAGCTCGAGACGCCGATGGTCGCGGCGCTCAAATCGGGCGCAGCGCTTGCGATCGGCGTGGATCACCCGCGCTACACGGCGAAAGTCACGCCGGTCAGCGTGGAGGTGACGGCCTCGCTCACGCGGGATCTTACGGGTTAGGGGAGAGCGCGATGCCGGTGAAAGACGCAATGTTGGGACGCATCGAAGAGCGGCTCCGCCAGCTTGGCGTGCCGCTTGCGATCACGCTCTGGGACGGCAAGCGCGTCACTGCCGCGGAACCGCCGCGCGTGAACGTGACCGTGCGATCACCGGCGGCGCTGGCTTCGCTCGCTCAGCCGACGATGGGCAAGCTCGCGCGCCACTACGTGGAGGAGCAGCTCGACGTCGACGGCGAGGCGCGGCAGATCATCCGCGTCAGCGAAGCGCTGTCCGATTCACCGACCGCCTCCCACGCCCGCGGCTCCAGGCTGCGCAAGTGGATCGGGCACTCTCGGCTTTTCGACAGCAAGGCGATCCGCTACCACTACGACGTGAGCGACGACTTTTTCGGTTTGTGGCTCGACCCGCGGCGGGTGTACTCCTGCGGGTATTTCCGGCGCGCCGACGACACGCTCGCGATCGCTCAGGAGCAGAAGCTCGACCATATCTGCAGAAAGCTCATGCTGAAACCGGGAGATCGCTTTCTGGATATCGGTTGCGGCTGGGGCGCGCTCATCCTGTGGGCCGCGGAGCGCTACAAGGTGCACGCGACGGGCATCACGCTCTCGCAGAACCAGTACGACTACGCGCGGCAGCGCATCGCGCAAGCCGGTCTTTCGGACCGCTGCGAAGTGCGGCTGCTCGATTATCGCGACGTGCCGGAGGACGCGCCGTACGACCGCATCGCGAGCGTCGGCATGTTCGAGCACGTGGGCCGCAAGAACCTGCCGGTGTATTTCGGCAAGATATACCGGCTGCTCAAACCGGGCGGCCTGGTGATGAACCACGGCATCACGCTCAATTCCGTCGACGGGCAGGAGCTCGGCAGTGATATCGGTTCGTTCATCGACGAATACGTGTTTCCCGGCGGGGAGCTCACGCACGTCTCGAAAGTGATAGCCGAGATGTCGCAGCAGGGTCTCGAGAGCTGGGACGTCGAGAGCCTGCGGCCCCACTACGCGCGCACGTTGTGGAGCTGGGTGGAGAACCTCGAAGCGAACCGCGCCGCGGCGCTCCAGACGGTGACCGAAAAGATCTACCGCATCTGGCGCATCTACATGGCAGGCTCGGCGCACGCGTTCGAGCGCGGCTGGATGTCCATCTACCAGATCCTTGGAGGGCGGGCGCTGCCCGACGGGCGTCTGGCGGTGCCCTCATCGCGCGACTATATCTATGCACCTTAGCGTCATCCGCGCGATCTTCTGCGCGCTCGCATTCACGCTGCCGGCCGCCGCGTTCGCTGCCCTCGCGACCACGTTCGAAGCGGACTACGAGGACGAGTCGAAGTCCTGGAAAGAGATCGAGGCGCAGCTTCCCGGCTATCCGCGCTCCGAGAATCTCATCGAGGTGGTTGCTGGCTCCGAAACGCCTCACCGCTTCTACATCGATGCCACCTCGGTTTCGCTCGGCGCCGACGGCGTCCTGCGCTACGCGTCCGTCGTGAAAACCGCGGGCGGCGCGCTCAACGTGTCCTTCGAAGGGATGCGCTGCCAGACCCGCGAGCTCAAGGTGTACGCGTTGGGCCGCAAGGACGGCACCTGGGCTCGCGCACGCAAGCCGGAGTGGAAGCGCATCCTGATGCGCGATCTGACGCCCCAGCACTGGGTCCTCTATCGGCAGTATTTCTGCCCGTCTCCCGCGCTGCCC
>Ga0196978_1001104_pt1 | contig 12466 bp, 15 predicted proteins | sample S3v_2013CmetaG_FD_155491 | JGI IMG/M metagenome (GOLD analysis project Ga0196978, IMG submission 155491) | Soil microbial communities from Anza Borrego desert, Southern California, United States - S3+v_20-13C | ecosystem: Environmental > Terrestrial > Soil > Desert | place: USA: California... | reverse complement strand
CGTAGAGAAACAGATAGAGCAGGCGATGATCGTCGAGGTCGGCGCCGCGCGGCAGGGTCAGCGCGAGGCGATGGCCGATCTCGTGGATCAGGGTCGCCATCTTGTAGGTCGGGGAATAGCTCGCCTTGAGCCGGATCGAGCGGCCGTCATAGGCGGTCATCGGCGGGCTTTCCGAGACGATCACCTCGATCGGCGCGGCCGGAAAGGCGAAGCCGGTGGCCGACTCCATCGCCGCGACGATGCGCTTGCCTTCAGCCTCCCAAAGCGCCCGATATTCGTCGGCCGCCGGCGCGAAATGCTCACCCGCCGGCGCGAAGGAGAGCGGCGGCGCGGCGGCGCAGAGCAGGGCGCAAAGCGCCAGCGCCAGGGGCTGGACCGGCTTCATCCGCACTTCCTCGTTCCCGCCGTCTTCGTTGCGATTCGCCGGACGGCTTCTCAGCATGAAAATGGGGCGGGCGCGAGGGGCGGGGCCGCCGAGGGCGGACGGACCGGCCGGGGTCTCGCCCTCGTCGGATCGCCTCGCCACGGGCCGGCGGCGTCTCGCCGACGGCCGGGTGCGGGCTTCACCGCGCGGCCTGCGCCACCATCGCCTTCAGAGTCTGCGCGTCGTCGATGGCATGGCCGTGGATGTCGTTGTTGAAATAGCACCAGACCGGGCGCCCCGCTCGCGCCTCAGCGACGATCCAGTCGGTCCAGCCGAGCAGGGCTCGGTCCGAATAGCGGCCCCAATATTTGCCCTCGGTGCCATGAAAGCGGACATAGGCGACCGGACCGACGGCGCAGCGCTCGCTCGCCGAGCCGGGCATGTCGTGGACGCACAAGGAGGCGCCATGGCGCTCGAGCAGCGCCAGCGTCTCGGCCACGTACCAGCTCCTGTCGCGAAACTCGAAGACGCTGGTCGCGTCCCGGGGCACCAGCTCGAGGAATTCCTCAAGCCGCTCGAGGTTGATCCGGAAGCGCGGCGGCAGCTGGTAGAGGATCGGCCCGAGCCGGTCGCCCAGGTGCCTGACCGGCGCCATCATCCGCTCCAGAGGCTCGGCGCATTCCTTGAGCTTCTTCGCCTGGGTGAGGAAGCGGTTCGCCTTGACCGCGTAGCGGAACCCGGGCGGCGCCTGGTCGCGCCATTTGGCGAAGGTCTCCGCCTTGGGCAGCATGTAGAAGCTGTTGTTGATCTCGACCGTGTCGAAATGCTCGGCATAGAAAGCGAACCAGCGCTTGGCCGGCAAGCCCTTGGGATAGAAAAGGTCGCGCCAGTGCTTGTAGTTCCAGCCCGAGCAGCCGATCCGGATCGTCTCCATCGCCGGCGGAACGATGCGGCGGCGAAATAGGTTTCGGCGGCATGCGCAAGCTGGGCCTGGTCGCGATAATCCTCGTCACCGCATTCGTCACGGCGGCCTTGACCAGCGCCTTCTGGCTGATCGCCTTCAACCTCGGCGGCCGCGACTCCGCGCCGGCCGCCGAGAACGTGATCACCGAGACGACCGAGCCCGATTCCCGCCCCGAGCTGGTGCTCGGTCCCTCCGGCCTTGCCGTTCCGGTCGCCGGGGTGCGGGTCGAGCATCTCCTCGACACCTACACCCAGTCGCGCGGCGGCGGCGCCCGGGTCCACGACGCCATCGACATCATGGCGCCGGCCGGCACGCCCGTCGTGGCGGCGGCCGAGGGGGTGGTCAAGAAGCTCTATTTCAGCCGCGGCGGCGGCGGAATCACCGTCTATGTCCGCTCGCCCGACCGGCAATGGATCTATTATTACGCCCACCTTCAGGAATATGCGCCGGGCCTCACCGAGGGGCAGCGGGTCGAGCGGGGCGCCCGCCTGGGCAGCGTCGGCAGCACCGGCAACGCCAATCCCGCCGGGCCTCACCTGCACTTCGCAGTCCACCGCATGGACGCCGCCGATCCCTGGTACGAGGGCACCCCGGTCAATCCCTACCCGCTCCTTGCCGGGGGCGGGGCGGCCCGCTAAAGCCGCGCCGAACCTTTCCCCGGACCGGCGAGCAAGTCATGAAGATCAGCGGCGTGGACATCCGTCCCGGCAACATCATCGAATATGAAGGCGGGATCTGGCGGGCGGTGAAGATCCAGCATACCCAGCCCGGCAAGGGCGGCGCCTACATGCAGGTCGAACTCAAGAACCTGATCGACGGCCGCAAGAACAACATCCGCTTCCGCTCGGCGGAGACGGTCGAGCGTGTCCGCCTCGATACCAAGGATTTCCAGTATCTCTACGCCGACGGCGACATGCTCGTCTTCATGGACAAGGAGACCTACGAGCAGGTCAACCTGCCGAAGGACCTGATCGGCGAGCCCGCCGCCTTCCTTCAGGACGGCATGGACGTGGTGATGGAGCTCTACAATGAGCGGCCGATCTCGGTGCAGCTGCCCGACACGATCGAGGCGACGATCGTCGAGGCGGACGCCGTCGTGAAGGGCCAGACCGCTTCCTCGAGCTACAAGCCCGCCATTCTCGACAACGGCGTCCGGGTCATGGTGCCGCCGCACATCAGTGCCGGAACCCGGATCGTCGTCGACGTTTACGAGCAGACCTACGTGCGGCGGGCGGAGTAGCTCCGCAATCCCTCTCCCTGCAGGGGAGAGGGAAAGCCGCGAAGCGGCAGGGTGAGGGGCTGACTTTCTTGCCCTCACCTTCCCAAAGCTGCGCTTTGGGCCCCTCCCTCTCCCCTGCAGGGAGAGGGTATGAAGGAGAGCTTGTGGTATCCCACTCCGGCCTGATTACGGTGATGACCCGAGCCGCCCGCAAGGCGGCGCCTCGCCTCCGGCGCGATTTCGGCGAGGTCGAGCAGCTCCAGGTGAGCCGCAAGGGGCCGGCGGACTTCGTCTCAATGGCCGACGAGCGGGCCGAGCAGACCTTGGTCGAGGAATTGCGCCACGCCCGCCCCGACTGGGGCCTGCTGCTTGAGGAGGCCGGCGCGATCGAAGGCGATCCGACGAAGCCGCGCTGGGTCGTCGACCCGGTCGACGGAACGTCGAACTTCCTTCACGGAATTCCTCATTTCGCCATCTCGATCGCCGTCCAGGAGCCCCGGCCCGGCGGCTCCGGCTGGGGCGATATCAGCCACGGCCTCGTCTACCAGCCGCTCACCGACGAGAGCTTTTGGGCCGAGAAGGGCCGCGGCGCCTGGCTCCAGGACCGTCGGCTCCGGGTCTCGTCGCGCCGCGACCTGGCCGAGGCGCTGATCGCCACCGGAGTCCCCTACAAGGGCCACGGCCATCTCGAGCGCTTCCAGAAGATCCTGGCCGCCGTCTCGCCCGAAGTCGCCGGGATCCGCCGGTTCGGCTCGGCCGCGCTCGACCTCGCCTGGGTGGCGGCCGGCCGCTTCGACGGCTTCTGGGAGGAGGATCTCAAATTCTGGGACGTCGCCGCCGGCCTCATCCTGGTGCGCGAGGCGGGCGGATACGTCACCGACTTCCGCGGCGGCGACGCCGGCATCGCCAACGGCCAGATCCTCGCCGCAACCGACCACATCCATTCCCGGCTCCACAAGCTGGTCGCGGGAGCCGTGCGCTGAACCGATCGCATGGTTCCCAATGCGGACATGCACAGACTGCCAACCCGTCACCCCGGCATGACGGCCATGCGGACTTCCCGGCTTCGCCCGGGATGACTCTAAGCGAGGGGAGAGTCCAAGCCTTGCCTCCCGGCAGGCGCGGTCCTAGAAGCCGCGCAACCTGCTGAGCCCGGAGTCTTCCGATGGCGCCCGTCGCCGCCGATTACCTGCCGATCCTGCTGTTCCTGGGCGTGGCTCTCGGCCTATCCTTCGCCTTCGTCGTGCTTCCGGTGATCGTCTCCAAGCTGACCGGAGCCTCGCGGCCTTATGCCGACAAGCTGGCCGAATATGAATGCGGCTTTCCCGCCTTCGAGGACAGCCGCGCCCAGTTCGACGTGCGCTTCTACCTGGTCGCGATCCTGTTCATCATCTTCGACATCGAGGCGGCCTTCCTCTTCCCGTGGGCGGTCAGCGTCTTCGAGGCCGGCTGGGCGGCCTGGTTCGCGATGATGATCTTCCTCGTCGAGCTCGCGCTCGGCTTCGCCTACGCATGGAAGAAGGGGGCGCTCGAATGGGAGTGATCCTCGACCCGCGCCGCGAGAATGAGCGCCCCGCCGACCTCCAGCAGCCTGACCCCTACGTTTTCAGCCAGATCCAGTCCGAGGTCGGCGACAAGGGCTTTCTCGTCACCTCGACCGAGGATCTCTTCCAATGGGCGCGGACCGGCTCCCTGTGGTGGATGACGTTCGGCCTCGCCTGCTGCGCGGTCGAGATGATCCATGTGAACATGCCGCGCTATGACCTTGAAAGATTTGGTGTCGCGCCGCGCGCAAGTCCGCGCCAGTCGGATGTGATGATCGTCGCCGGGACGCTCTGCAACAAGATGGCTCCGGCCTTGCGCCGGGTGTACGACCAGATGTCGGAGCCGCGCTACGTCATCTCGATGGGCAGCTGCGCCAATGGCGGCGGCTATTATCATTACAGCTATTCCGTGGTCCGCGGCTGCGACCGGATCGTGCCGGTCGACATCTATGTCCCGGGCTGCCCGCCGACCGCCGAGGCCCTGCTCTACGGGGTCATGCAGCTCCAGCGTAAGATCCGCCGCGAAGGCACGATCGAGCGATGAGAGCGATGGCGCTCCAGATCCTTCCCGGGACGGGGAGGGGGACCATGCGCAGCATGGTGGAGGGGGTTCTCCGCCTGCTCCCGGGCCCCCTCCACCACGCCGCTTCGCGGCGCGGTTCCCCTCCCCGTCCCGGGGAGGATTGCCAGTGACGAGCTCCGCGCCCCTCGTCCCGCCCCGCGAGGGCATCGTCGACGAGGTGAAGGCCGCGATCGGCGACTCCTTCCTCGGCGCCAAGGACGAGGTCGGCGAGGTCTCCATCGACGTCGGGCGCGACCGCATCGCGGACGTGCTCCGGACGCTTCGCGACCGCTTCGAATATCAGCAGCTGATGGAGATTGCCGGGGTCGACTATCCGTCGCGGCCCGAGCGGTTCGAGGTCGTCTACCACCTCTTGTCGGTGACCAGGAACCACCGCCTGCGGGTTCGAGTGACCACCGACGAGGACCACGCGGTGCCCACCGTCACCGGCGTCTTCCCCGTCGCCGGCTGGCTCGAGCGCGAGGTGTTCGACCTCTACGGAGTCCTGTTCGACGGCCACCCCGACCTTCGCCGGATCCTCACCGATTACGGCTTTCGGGGCCATCCCTTCCGCAAGGACTTCCCGCTCACCGGCTATGTCGAGATGCGCTATTCCGAGGAGCAGAAGAGGGTCGTCTACGAGCCGGTCACGCTTTCCCAGGACTTTCGCGACTTCGACTTCCTGAGCCCCTGGGAAGGCGCGGCCTATGCGCTTCCCGGCGACGAGAAAGCGAGCCCCGAAGCGCCGGGCGCTCCGACCCCGCTCAAGGCCGACGAGATCAAGCGATGAGCGCTCTGGCGGACGGCAGGCGGTGACGGACATCCAAGACCAGGCGCGAGCCGAGCAGGAGGTCGCCCGCACCGGCGCCACCCAGTCCGACATCGCCAGCTACACGATCAACTTTGGGCCCCAGCATCCGGCCGCCCACGGCGTCCTTCGGCTGGTGCTCGAGCTCGACGGCGAGATCGTCGAGCGGGTCGACCCGCATGTCGGCCTGCTCCACCGCGGCACCGAGAAGCTCTGCGAATACAAGACCTACATGCAGTCGCTCCCCTATATGGACCGGCTCGATTACGTCTCGCCGATGTGCATGGAGCACAGCTACGTCCTCGCCATCGAGAAGCTGCTCGACCTCGAAGTGCCGCTTCGAGGCCAGTATCTGCGGGTCCTCTTCGCCGAATTGACCCGGATCAAGAACCACCTGCTCAACCTCGGCAGCCACATCATGGACGTCGGAGCGATGACTCCGAACCTGTGGCTGTTCGAGCTTCGCGAGGACCTGATGAACTTCTACGAGCGGGCGTCGGGAGCGCGGATGCACGCCAATTACTTCCGCCCAGGCGGGGTCCGCCAGGACGTCCCGCTGAAGCTTTTGACCGACATCGCCGACTGGCTCGACAAGCGCCTTCCCGGCCTGTTCGAGGATTCGATCAGCCTCGTCGCCGACAACCGGATCTTCAAGCAGCGCAACGTCGACATCGCCACCGTGTCGAAGGAGGACGCGCTCGCCTGGGGCTTTTCGGGGCCGATGATCCGAGCCGCCGGAATCCCCTGGGACCTGCGCAAGTCGCAGCCCTATGAGGTCTACGACCGGATGGACTTCGACATTCCGGTCGGAACGAAGGGCGACTGCTACGACCGCTTCATGGTCCGGGTCGAGGAGGTCCGCCAGTCGGCGCGGATCATGAAGCAATGCCTGAACGACATGCCCGAGGGGCCGGTCGCCTCGCTCGACCGCAAGGTCGTCCCGCCCAGGCGCGCCGAGATGAAGCAGTCGATGGAAGCGCTCATCCACCACTTCAAGCTCTACACCGAAGGCTTCCACGTCCCCGCCGGCGAGGTCTATGTCGCCACCGAGAGCCCGAAGGGCGAGTTCGGCATCTATCTGGTCAGCGACGGCACCAACAAGCCCTATCGGGTCAAGATCCGCCCGACCGGCTTCTCCCACCTCCAGGCGATGGACTTCATGACCAGGGGCCACATGCTCGCCGACGTCACCGCCATTCTCGGCGCCATCGACATCGTCTTCGGCGAGGTCGACCGGTGAGCGCGCCCGCCGTGATCAACATCGCCGCCAAGCTCGCCGGCTTCTCCGACCATTGGAATCCGCGCATCGTCGGCCGCTACAACGGCAACGAGATCCGCCTCGCCAAGGCCGACGGCGAGTTCACCTGGCATAGCCATGCCGACAGCGACGAGCTGTTCCTGGTCCTGTCCGGCGACTTCGCGATCGAGTTCCGCGACGGTCTGGCCAGGCTGGCGCCGGGCGAGATGATCGTCGTTCCGAAGGGGACCGAGCATCGGCCCGTGGCCAATGGCGAGTGCGAGATCCTGCTGCTCGACCGCGAGGGCGAACCCAATACCGGGGCGAGCCCCTCCGGCTATACCCGCGCCAGGCTCGAGTCGATCTGATGGCCGCGGCCCGACTTCCCGCCACCCCGGAGATTCGCGAGCGCTGGGCCGGCTTCGCCTTCGCGCCTGACAATGAGGCCCAGGCCAGGACGATCGTCGGCCGCTATCCGCCGGGCCGCCAGCACAGCGCCATCATCCCGCTTCTCGACCTCGCCCAGCGCCAGGTCGGCGCGGAGACCGGGACCCAGGGCTGGCTGCCGATTCCGGTGATCGAACATGTCGCCGACTGTCTCGGCATGCCCCATATCCGCGCCTATGAGGTCGCGACCTTCTACACGATGTTCAACCTGGCGCCGGTCGGCCGCTATCACGTCCAGGTGTGCGGAACGACGCCGTGCATGCTGCGCGGCTCCGACGACCTCTTCGCCGCCTGCCGGGCCAGGGGCCTGAAGAAGGGCGGAACGACCGAGGACGGGCTGTTCACCCTCAACGAGGTCGAATGCCTCGGGGCCTGCGCCAACGCTCCGATGGTCCAGATCAACGACGACAATTACGAGGATCTGACGTTCGCCAGCATGACCGCGATCCTCGACGCCCTGGCGCGCGGGGAAGCGCCGGCGCCGGGTCCGCAGGTCGAGCGCCAGACGAGCTGCCCCGAGGGCGGCCCGACCACGCTCGTCGAGATGGCGAGCGAGAATCACGATTATCGGAGCCGCTGGTGACCCGCGGCGGTCTCTCGGCGGCGGTCGTCCCCGCTCTGGCCCTCGTCGCCTGCGGCCGGGACGAGCCCGTCGCCGACAACCGGGCCCGGCCCGCGCCGCCCGCGGCGGCCGCTCCGGTCCAGCCCGAGGGCGCCGTCGGAACCGCCGAGCGGCGGGTGCGCGAGCGGCTCGGCAACCCCAGGGGCCTCACCTTCGCCAATCCCCGCCGCGGCGCCAGCGAGGGCGTGCCGATCGTCTGCGGCGATTACGAGCAGGACGGGGCGACCCGCCGCTACATCGTGGTCGGCGGCGAGGAAGTATTCGTCGAGCCTCGCATGGGCCCGGGCGAGATGGACCGGGCGTTCGCCGAATTTTGCGGCGACGGCGAGCGCGGCTAGGGGAAGGGCATGAAAGGCAGTATCGCGATCCTGGTCGTCGGCATCCTCGCCGTCATCCTGCTCGTCGCAATCCTCAAGGTGGCCGTGAAGCTGGCGCTGATCGGAGTCGTCGTCGTCGTCGGGCTGGCGGCCTTCGCCGCCATGAAAGACGGGATCGGGGGTCCGCGTGCTTGACGACAAGGACCGCGTCTTCACCAACGTCTACGGCTTCCAGCCGGCGGGGCTGAAGTCGGCGCGCGAGCGCGGCGACTGGGACGACACGGCGGCGCTGATGGCGCGCGGCCAGGATTCGATCATCGACGAGATCAAGGCCTCCGGCCTTCGCGGCCGCGGCGGAGCCGGCTTTCCGACCGGGATGAAGTGGAGCTTCATGCCCAAGGAGCCGCCGCCCGGCCGCCCCAATTTCCTCGTCATCAACGCCGACGAATCCGAGCCCGGCTCGTGCAAGGACCGCGAGATCATCCGCCACGATCCGCACAAGCTGATCGAGGGCGCTCTGATCGCCGGCTATGCGATGCGGGCGCGGGCCGGCTACATCTACATCCGCGGCGAGTTCATCCGCGAGAGCCAGGCGCTCGAGGCGGCCGTCCAGGAAGCCTATGATTCCGGGCTGCTCGGCAAGAACGCCGCCAGGTCCGGCTACGATTTCGACCTTTTCGTCCACCGCGGCGCCGGCGCCTATATCTGCGGCGAAGAGACGGCCATGCTCGAGAGCCTCGAGGGCAAGAAGGGCATGCCGCGCCTGAAGCCGCCATTCCCGGCCGGGGCCGGCCTCTACGGCTGCCCGACGACGGTCAACAATGTCGAATCGATCGCCGTCGTGCCGACCATCCTTCGGCGCGGCGCGGCCTGGTTCGCCGGCATCGGCCGACCCAAGAACGAAGGCACCAAGCTCTTCCAGATTTCAGGCCACGTGAACCGGCCCTGCGTCGTCGAGGACGCCATGTCGGTGCCGTTCCGCGAGCTGATCGAGCGGCACGCCGGCGGCATCAGGGGCGGCTGGGACAATCTGCTCGCGGTCATCCCGGGCGGCTCCTCGGTGCCGCTCGTCCCGGCCGAGCAGATCATCGACGCGCCGATGGATTTCGACGGCCTGAAGGACCTCGGCTCCGGCCTCGGCACGGCGGCGGTCATCGTCATGGACAGGTCGACCGACATCGTGAAGGCGATCAGCCGGATCTCCTATTTCTACAAGCACGAGAGCTGCGGCCAGTGCACCCCGTGCCGGGAGGGCACCGGCTGGATGTGGCGGGTGATGGAGCGCCTCGCCGAAGGCAATGCCGAGATCCACGAGATCGACACGCTCTGGGACGTCACCAAGCAGGTCGAGGGCCACACCATCTGCGCCCTGGGCGACGCCGCCGCCTGGCCGATCCAGGGGCTGATCCGCCATTACCGGCCCGAGCTCGAGCGCCGGATCCGGGCGAAGCGGGCCGACCCTCCGGCTACTCTCCAGGCCGCGGAATAAGTCGGTCCGGGCGCGCCAGCCCAGCCGCTTTCCCGGCGGCGCGAATCGGTTTATCATCGTCCGTCACGATCACCGGCCGAACGGCGGTAGGCGAGAGGAGCACGTCATGAAGAAGGCGATGTATGCGTTGTTGGCGGCGGGCGCCGCTCTGGCCGTGTCGGCCCCGGCGACTGCCGACAATGGCGCCGACTCGGTTCGGGAGATTTATGAAGCCGGACGCTGCATGGTCGATCGCGACCGCGCTTCGGCCGTCGGCTTTCTCCAGGCGGTCCCGGTCGACAGCGAGACCACCGACCTGTCGCAGCTGCCCGACAGCCTCGTCCAGCGCTGCGCGGACGGCATGAGCTCGGCGCGGACCCTGCTCCTGCGCGGGGCCATCGCCCAGGCGCTGTTCTTCCGCGACTTCGGCGGTTTCGGCTTGGAGCCGCGGCGCTCGGCCCCGCTCGTCAATCTCGACATTCCGGTCCAGGATTCTCCGGAAGGGTCGGTCAGGACCGAGCTCTACCGCTGGGCCGACTGCGTCGTCCGCAACGACGCGCCGCATACCGAGCTTCTGCTCGCCAGCAGCGTGGGCTCGCGCAACGAATCCGCCGCCATCGAGCGGATGCGCGCGTTCATGGCCGCCTGCGCCCCGGCCGGAGCGCAATTGGCGGTCCAGCCGTCCGAGCTTCGCAGCCTGCTCGCCCAGAGCGCCTATCACAGCATGTATCGCTACTGGACCGACCAGCTGACCAGCGTCCGCGACCAGTGAGCGGGTAGGGGCCCGCTCCGGCTCACCGTGCCCGCCGGATCGGCGGCGGGAATTCAGGGGGTGACCCGCAATGGGTGACCGCGCCGAGATAATTGGAGAGGGAAGGCGGCGAATCTTCCGCAGCGCCGCGGCGGCCATGCTCGCGCTCCTCGCGGCGCCCGCGGCCGCCCAATATGGCGTACCGCCCCCGCAGAACGTTCCCGATGCCCCGTCGCGCTCCGCGGATTCGGAGGCTGCTCCGGCCACCCAGGCCGATTTGCTTCGCGCCGCGTCGTGCCTGGCAGGGCGCGACGCCCGGGCCGGCGAGGCGCTGCTGGCGACCGCCCCTTATTCTCAGCCCGAGCGCCAGGAAGCGGTCCGCGCCCTGCGCGCGGCCGAGCGTTGCCTGCGCCGCCGCGGCGGGCTCGCCACCTCGCCGCTGATGCTGCGCGGGGCGATGGCGGAGGCGCTGTACGAGAGCCGCTTCCCGCAGCCGCCCGAGCCGCGCGATCCGCCGGCCGCCCCGGCGCCCCTGCTCGGGGCCGAAGCCGCGGCCGAGCATTCCGAGGTCGCGCCGGCCTTCGCGCTCGCCGATTGCACCGCGGCCCGCCAGCCCGCCCTCGTCCGGGACCTGCTGGCGGCCGAGCCGGCGAGCGCGGCCGAGACGGCGGCGCAGCAGGCGCTCGGCCCCGTCTTCAGCCAATGCGTCACGGCCGGCACCAGCCTCAACATCGATCGCGCCTCGCTGCGCGCCATCCTCGCCGAATCGCTCTACCGCTGGTCGACGGCGCAAGGCGGACCGCCGCCATCGCCCTAGAAGCAGTCCGGTTGAAGCGGACATCCGTTCCCCGGCGAAGCCCGGGGTCCAGCAGCCCTGTCGGAAGGACCGTCCCGTTGAAGTGGAAACATCTGTTCCCCGGCGAAGGCCGGGGCCCAGCGGCCCTGTCGGAAGGACTGGGTCCCGGCCTCCAGGGTCCCCGCAAAGTAGTACTTTGCGGGGCGCCCGGCGCCGGCCGGCAAGCGCACGGGCGTGGGCGGCGTTCCCCGTGCCGCCCGGCCCCCGAATAACCGGCCATAGACCCTTGTCGCACCGGGGCTTTAGCGTCTAACGGCGGTGCGCGTCCCGAGCCCGGCAGGGGACGCCCGCCTCTGGAGCCGCCATGCCCAAAGTCAAAGTCGACGGCGACGAGATTGAAGTGCCGCAGGGCGCGACGGTCCTCCAGGCCTGCGAGTTGGCCGGCAGGGAGATTCCCCGTTTCTGCTTCCACGAGCGGCTCGCTATCGCCGGCAATTGCCGGATGTGCCTGGTCGAGGTGAAGCCGGGGCCGCCCAAGCCGCAGGCCTCCTGCGCGCTGCCCGCCGCCGAGGGCCAGGAAATCTTCACCATGACCCCGGCCGTCAGGAAGGCGCGCGAAGGGGTGATGGAATTCCTGCTGATCAACCATCCGCTCGACTGTCCGATCTGCGACCAGGGTGGCGAGTGCGATCTCCAGGACCAGGCGATGGCCTATGGCCGCGGCCACAACCGCTTCGGCGAGAACAAGCGGGCGGTCTCCGAAAAATATATGGGTCCGGTGGTCAAGACCTTCATGACTCGCTGCATCCACTGCACACGCTGCGTCCGGTTCATGGAGCAGGTCGCCGGCGTCGAGGAGATCGGCGCCGTCGGCCGCGGCGAGAATATGGAGATAACCTCCTATCTGGAAAACGCCCTCCACAGCGAGCTTTCCGGGAACGTCGTCGACCTCTGCCCGGTCGGCGCGCTGGTCTCGAAGCCCTATTCCTTCGAGGCCCGGCCCTGGGAGCTGCGCAAGATACCCGGCATCGACGTCATGGACGGGGTCGGCACCAACATCCGGATCGACGCGCGTCAGCGCGAGGTGATGCGCGCCCTCCCGCGGATCAACGAGGACGTCAACGAGGAGTGGGCGCACGACAAGACCCGCCATGCCGTCGACGGACTGCTCAGGAACCGGCTCGACCGCCCGTGGCTTCGCGAGAACGGCAAGCTTCGCCAGGCCGGCTGGGACGAGGCCTTCGCCCGCATCGCCGAGGCGGCCGCCGGCGCCGGTGGGAGCGTCGCCGCCATTGCCGGCGATCTTCTCGACGTCGAGACGATGTACGCCGCCAAGCAATTGCTGGCGTCGCTCGGCCCGGAAATGA
>Ga0196978_1001100_pt1 | contig 12480 bp, 7 predicted proteins | sample S3v_2013CmetaG_FD_155491 | JGI IMG/M metagenome (GOLD analysis project Ga0196978, IMG submission 155491) | Soil microbial communities from Anza Borrego desert, Southern California, United States - S3+v_20-13C | ecosystem: Environmental > Terrestrial > Soil > Desert | place: USA: California... | reverse complement strand
ATGAGGCGGGCGTAATAATGGTCGCCGCGCTCCTCGGCCAGTTGCAGGGCGGCGCGGAACTCGCGCTCGGCCTCCGTCCACTGCCCCAGCGCGACGAGGCACAGCCCGCGCGTGTTGGCGCACTTGGTGCGCACCACCGAGCGCTCGTCCGAGAGTTCGACGGCGCGGTCGAGGTAGGAGAAGGCCGTCTCGCACTCGCCGCGCCGGCGCGCGATGGTCGCCAGAGAGTAGAGCGCCTCGGCCTCGCCCTCGCGGTCGTCCTGCCCGTGGAGGAGCGCGGCGGCGCGGTGGTAGAGCGCCTGCGCGGCGTCGTGCTCGTCGCGCACGCGCGCGACCTCGGCGACGTGCAGGAGCGCCCGCGGGTGGCGCTCCAGCGACTCGCGCGGGACGGCGTCGGCGAACGAGGCGAGCGACCCCAGAGCGCCGGCGCTCACCCACGCGCCGCCGCGCTCGGCGATGGTGGCGGCCGCGCGGTCGTGCTCCTCGGCGGCGAGCAGGTGGCTCATGGCCTGCTCCCACTGGCCGCGCTCAAGGAAGTAGTCGGCGAGGCGCGAGTGCTCCGAGGCGACGCCCCGCCGCCCCGCCTCGGCGCGGAAGCGGCGCTGGAGGAAGCTGCGGAAGAGCGGGTGGAGCCGGTACTCCTCGCCGCGCTCGTCCGAGGCCAGAGAGATGAAGACGTTGCGGCGGACGAGCGCCTGCAAGGTCGAGGCGCGGTGCGCCTCCGGGTAGAGGCGGCCGCACGTCTCCGGCTCGACGCGGTCGAGCAGGGAGAGGCGCAGGAGGAACTGCCGCACGTCCTCGGCCTCGTCGGCGAAGACCTCCTCGGCGAAGTAGTCGAAGATGTCGCGCTCGGACTGGCGCAGGACTTCGACGAGGTCTGTGGGGGCCGCGGCCTCGCCGCGCGCGAGCGCCTGCCGCTGCGCCACCTGCCGGACGAGTTGCAGCGCCGTGATCCAGCCGTGCGTGCGCTCGCGGTACTCGGAGAGCTGTTCGGGCGTCAGCTCAAGGTCGAAGACGCTGCGGAACAGCTCGCGCGTCTCCTCGTCCGTGAAGAGCAACTCCTGCCGGTCGATGACGGCGAGGCTGGCCTGCGTCCGCATCCGGGCGAGGGCGAGCGGCGGCACGTCGCGCGAGATGATGACGACGTGGATGAGGTCGGGCAGGTAGGCGAGCAGGCGGTCGACCACCCGGTGGACGGGCGTGTCGGCGCCGAGGTGGTGGTAGTCGTCGAGGACTAAAACGAACTGCTGCTCGACGCGGTCGAGCACTTCGTTGAGGAGCACGTCGACGGCGCGCTCCGGCTCCTGCGCCAGCTCGGCGGCCGACTCGCGCAAATAAGAGGCCGTCGCTTCGCCGAAGCCGGGGTTGATCTGGCGGATGCCGTGGGCGACGTAGCCGAGGAAGACGAGCGGGTCCGCGTCGGCGCGGTCGAGCTGGTACCAGACGAAGGGGCGCCGGCGGGCGCGCACGAAGTCGGCGACGAGCGTGGTCTTGCCCGAGCCGGCCGGGGCGGTGACGAGCGTGACGGCGTTGGCGAGGTTCTGCCCCAAACGCTCGGTCAGGCGCGGCCGCGGCAGCAGCGACGGCGCGGGGCGCGGGGGCAGGAGCTTCGTGCGCAGGAAGAAGGTGGGCGGCTGCGGCGGCGCGGCCCCGTGGGGCGGGGTCGCGGCGGCCGCCCGACTCCCTTCCTGACGGTGCGGCAGGTTCGTCATCGGGCTTCCCTTGGGGCGGAGCGTCGGCGCGGATGGCCGGGGCGTTCGGCGGGGCGCGGGCCGAAGGCCGCCGGCCGTAATGGTCTTGGAGACGCCTACCTTAACGCAGGAGGCTCCCCGATGGCGAGGCCGGAGGGCGGCGCTCAGGCCGTGCCCATCGAAGACTTGCGAAACCCTTTGATCAGGCGGAGCGCGCCGCGGCCGGCCGACTGCGCCTCGCGCGCGGCCGTCAGCCGCTCGGCCTCCTCGAAGACGGCGGCGGCGCGGGCCTGCGCGTCGAGCGTGGCGGCGCGGCCGCGCGTGCGCACGAGCGCCTCGTCGGCCCGCGCCGGCGCGAGGCCGTAGGTGGCGAAGAGCCGGCGGGCCTCGCCCGCGTTGAAGCGCAGCGCCTCCTCGTCCACCACGCAGAGCGTCTGCTTCGAGCGCATCCGCCAGAGCGGCGTCGGCGGCAGGCTCCGCCCGAGCAGGCAGACGTGCGCCTCGCGCGGCAGAAGCGGCAGCCAGCGGCGGAAGAACGGAACCATCCAGTCGGCGTCGTAGACGAGGTGGAGGTCGTCGAGGACGACGAGGAGCGGTTCGGCCGATTCCAGAAGCTCGTAGACGAAATACTCGACGAGCAGCGGCACGTCGTCCGGGCCGACGCGCTCGCCGACGCGGGCCAGAAGGTTCGAGCCGAAGCCGGGCCGCGCGGCCGCGACGCTGGCCGTCAGGTAGCGGAAGAAGACGGAGAGGTCGGAGTCGGGCGCGTCGAGCTTGTACCACGCGACCGGCCGGCCGCAGCGGCGCGCGAAGTCGACGGCCAGCATGGTCTTGCCCGTGCCCGTGCGGCCGTGGACGATGGTCGAGTTGCAGGCGGCGAGGCTCTCGTCGAGGGTGGCGATGAGTCGTTCGCGTGAGACGCGCGGCAGCTCCGCCGGCGGGGCGATCTTCTCGGGGATGAGTTGCAGCATGCGACTCTCTTTCCTCCGGCTGATGAGGCGCGAAACTCCGGCGCGGGGCGACCGCATCTCTCAGGCCCCGGCCGCGCGCGGCCGGAACCTCCTCCGGCGACCGTCTACGAAAGGTAGTCTAAGCGCGCCCGCTTGAGGAATTCTTGAGGCGGCCGGGGGAGCCCGCGGCCGAGTCCCAAGCGGCTGAGCCGCAACGGTTTCGGCCGGCGGTAAGGGGGCGCGGGCGTCGTCAGTCGGGGGTCGGAGTCTTGAACCGGCGGGCGAATTCCAGCACCTCGCGGGCGAAGCGCTCGGGCATCTCCTCCTGCGGGAGGTGGCCGCAGGACTCGAAGACGACGAGGCGCGCGTCGGGCAGACTCGCCCGCAGGCGCCGCCCCTCTTCGAGCTTGATGACGCCGTCCTGCGCGCCCCAGACGAGCAGCGCCGGCTGCGTCACCCTGCCGAGCAGCGTCTCGACGCGCGCCATCTGGCGGTGCCGGCGCACGAGCCGCGCGGCCCGCTGCCCGGCGCGCGTCGTGAGCGGCAGGTAGTAGGCCGCGACCCGCTCTTCGGTCACCTTCGACTGGTCGTAAAAACTGTTCCGCAGGCCGTGGCGCACGAGGCGGTCGGAGGTGAGCGCGAGGGCCGTGGCGGCCGCGCCGAAGTAGGGCCAGTTGAGGTATGAGGGCGCCAGCGACGCGCCGCGCGGGTTCGTAAACGCGGCGCTGTCCACGAGCACGAGGCCGCGCACGCGCGCCGGGTGATCGACGGCCGCCGCCAGCGCCACGCCGCCGCCCAGCGAACTGCCGACGAGCACCGCCCCGTCGATCTTCAACGCGTCCATCAGCCCGACGACAAGCGCCGCCTGCGCCTCGGCGCGGTAGTCGCCCCCGGCCGGCTTCGCCGTGAACCCGAAGCCCTTCATGTCCACGGCGACGACGCGGAACTCGGCCGCCAGCGGGTCGAGGACATCCTTCCACGTGTAGGCCGACGAGTTGTTGCCGTGAAGCAGGACGAGCGCCGGCCCGCTCCCCTTCTCCTGATAATGCACGCGGACGCCGCCCACCTCCGCGAACCGGCTCGCCTCCGCGTGCGGCACCCGCGCCCTGTGCTCCTCGAAATCCAAATCCTCCGGCCGCGAATACCAGAACACGGCGAACGCCGCCGCCGAGGCGACGAGCAGGGCGAGAATGACGCGCAGCAGTTTCTTCATGGGGCGGCCGTCAGACCTCCAGAAACCCTTCGCCCATGTAATGACACCGGCCGCCGACGCGGACGCCCGTGATCTCTTCGCCGTCGCGGTCGATGCTGATGCGGACGAAGCTGGGGCGGCCCATCTCGAGCCCCTGCTCGCTGACGACGACGGCCGTCGCTTGGCGCGGGACGAGGCCGTGGCGGACGAGGTAGCTGCCGAGCGGGCCGCTGGCCGCGCCGGTCGCGGGGTCTTCCGTGATGCCGAGGCCGGGCGCGAACATGCGGCTATGGACGGTCGAGCCTTCCTGCTCGACCTCGCGCGTGAAGACGAAGAGTTCGAGCGGGACGCCCCCGCCCGCGGCCTGCTCGATGAGCTCGGCGCGGGGCCGGGCGCGGCGCGCGGCGTCGAGCCCGCGCAGCGGCACGTAGAGGAACGGCACGCCGCACGAGACGACCTCGACCGGCAGCGCGTCGTCCACGTCTTCGGCCGCGAGCGAGAGCATGGCGGCGACGGCGCGGCGGTCTTCGAGGCGCGGGCCGAAGCGCGGGAGCGGCTGGCTCATCTCGGCGTAGACGGGCCGCCCGTCTGTAAACTCGACGCGGACGGGCACGGGGCCGACGCCCTCCTGAAACGTGACCCGCAGGTGGTCGCGCCCCTCGTCCGGCTCGATGACGTGCTCGCGGGCGAGGACGAAGGCGGTGCCCACCGTCGGGTGGCCCGCCATCGGCAGCTCGTTGCCCGGCGTGAAGATGCGGACGCGGTGGTCGCACGCGGCGTCCTCGGGCGGGAGCACGAAGGTCACTTCCGAGAGGTTGAACTCTTTGGCGATGGCCTGCATCGTCTCGGCCGGCAGCCCGCGCCCGTTGGGGAAGACGGCCAGAGGGTTACCGCCGAAGGCGCGGTCGGTGAACACGTCGACGCGGTGGTAGAGGAGTCGTCTCATCTCGACCTCGGGAGGGTGACGGGCGGCGGCGAAGGCGGGCCGCTTCTGCCCGGCGCCCTTCTTCTTTTATGCTTCAAGCGCCTGCGCGAAGTCGGCGATTAAGTCCGGCTCGTCTTCGAGGCCGGCCGAGACGCGCAGCAGGCCGGCCGAGACGCCCATCTCGTTCTTCTGCTCGGCCGAGAGTTGCAGGCCCCACATCGCCGCCGGGTGGACGACCAGCGTCTCGTAGCCGCCGAGGCTCGCCGCGTAGGTCGCGAGCTTTAAAGAGGCGACGACGCGCGCGGCCTCCTCGTAGCTGCCGCCCAGCTCGAAGCTGAGCATGCCGGTGAAGCCCTGCATCTGGCGGCGGGCCAGCTCGTGCTGCGGGTGCGATTCGAGGCCGGGGTAGTGGACGCGCTCGACGCGCGGGTGCGCTTCGAGGAACCGCGCCAGCGCCAGCGCGTTGCGGTTGTGGCGCTCGACGCGCAGGCCGAGCGTGCGCAGGCCGCGCAGCAGGAGCCACGCGTCGAACGGGCTCATCGTCGCCCCGGCGACGAGCGAGAAGCGCCACGCGCGCTCGACGAAAGCTTGCGAGCCGACGAGGCAGCCGGCCGTGATGTCGTGGTGACCGCCGAGGTACTTCGTCGCGCTGTGGACGACCACGTCCAGCCCGAGTTCGAGCGGGCGCTGGTTGACGGGCGTGGCGAAGGTGTTGTCCACGACTGTCGTGACGCCGCGCGCGCGGCCGAGCTCGGCGACGGCGCGCAGGTCTGTGAGCGTCATCAGAGGGTTCGTCGGCGTCTCGACGAAGACGAGTTTGGTCGCGGGCCGCACGGCGGCGGCGAACGCCTCGGCGCGCGTCTGGTCTACGTAAGTCACCTCGACGCCGAAGCGCGGCAGCTCCTTCATCAGCGTCTCGGTCCCGGCGTAGAGGTTGCGCTGCGCGACGACGTGGTCGCCGGCCGCGACCGAAGACATCACGGCCGCGAAGACCGCTCCCATCCCCGACGCGGTCAGCAGCGCCGCCTCGCCGCCTTCGAGCGCGCAGAGCGCGGCCTCGGCCTCCCTGTGCGTCGGGTTGCCGTAGCGCGTGTAGAACTCGGCGGGGCGCGCGGCCGAGGCGATCTCGGCGAAGTGCTCGCCGGAGTCGGCGCGGAAGGCCGTCGTCAGCCAGATCGGCGAGCTGACCGCGTGCGTCGTGTTCAGTTCCTTGCCCGCGTGCGTGGCTCGGGTCTGCACGCCGGCCCCCTCGAAGTCCTTTCGCTCCATCGCCCGTCACCTTTCGCCCTTCGGAGTCGCGCCATCTTACAGGGTAGCGACTCTTTTTGCAGACCGACAGAGCCATTTTCGGCCGCGGCCGGAGGCCACACGATTGCGGACTGGTAAAAGTTGATTGGTTGAACCGATCACCCGCCCGCCGCCCGCGATAATTTCGTCCCGCCGTATTTCCCACGCCCGCCGCCGCACTGTACGCCCGGAAGCGGCTCCCCGCCGACGACATTTCCGAACGCATTGCGGAGTTAAACCGATGAGCAGCAGAGCTTTTATTCTACAGGATCATCCCCGACTTTCATCCCTTTCGTCGCTCAGGCGCGCGGCGCCGGCCTTCGTCGCGCTCGTCGCGACGCTGGCCGCGCTGGCGGCGGCCCCGGCCTTCGCGCAGAGCGAAACCATCATTCAGGCCGGACTGGCCGGCCCGGCCATCGGCGGCCGCAGGCCCGTGGGCAAGGCCGTCTTCCGCGACCGCGGGCCCCGCGACCGCAAGCTGGAAGTCGAGGTGGAGGACGTGAACCTCGCCGCCGGCACGGCGCTCAACGTCCTCGTCGGCGGCCAGCAGATCGGCACGCTCACCATCAACTCGCTGCGCGCCGGCGAGATCGAACTTGAGACCGAGCGCGGGCAGGCCGTCCCCGCCGTCGCCAACGGCACGACCGTCGCCGTCAGGAATCAATCGGGCGCGGACATCGTCTCCGGCGCCTTCGGCTCGGCCGCGCCGACCCCTTCGCCCTCGCCCAACCCTTCGCCCTCGCCGAACCCTTCGCCCTCGCCTAACCCGTCGCCGTCGCCCGGCGCCTCGCCCTCGCCCAGCCCGACGCCCGGCGCGATGAACGAGATCGAGGCCGACCTCGTCGGCGCGCCCATCGGCGGCGTCAGGCCGCGCGGCGATTCGGAGTTCGAGGTCGAGGGCGCGAACCGCGAGTTCCGCGTCCGCATCGAGAACGTCAACCTGCCGGCCGGCACGCAGCTCCGCGTCCTCGTTGACGGGGCCTTCGTCGGCAACATCCCGGTCGCCGCCGACCTGCGCCGCAGCGAGCTCAAGCTCAAGACCGAGAACGGCCAGACCGTGCCCGCGGTCAACTCGCGCACCCGCGTCGTCGTCGCCGACGCGGCGGGCGCGACCGTCGTCGCCGGCTCGTTCTCCAACATCCGCCAGCCGCTCCCGAACCCCGGCCCCGCGCCGATGCCGACGCCGAACCAGAGCGGCGAGGTTCGCATCGAGTCGCGCCTCGCGGGCGCGCCCGTCGGCGGCCTGACGCCGACCGGCCACGCGCGCTTCCGCCGCCGCGGCTCGGAGCGCAAGCTCAACGTCGAGGTCGAGAAGCTGAACCTGCCCGCGGGCACGCAGCTTCAGGTCTTCGTCGACGACCTCCTGATGGGCACGCTCACGCTGGGCACCACGCTCGAAGCCGAGCTTGAGCGCCACACCAACGACGGCCAGTTCGTGCCCGAGGTGACCACGGCGACGCGCGTCGTCGTCACCGACACGCAGGGGCGCACGCTCCTGAGCGGCGGCTTCAACACCGCCGGCCTCGCCGTCGCCTCCGGCACCAACGACATCGACAACACGGCCTTCTTCGTCGAGCAGCAGTACCGCGACTTCCTCTCGCGCGAGGCGGACGACGGCGGCCTGCGCTTCTGGTCGAACGAGATCGTCAAGTGCGGCGGCACGCGCGACTGCGTGACGCGGATGAGGGCCAACACCTCGGCCGCCTTCTTCCTCTCCATCGAGTTTCAGGAGACGGGCTACCTGCTCTACCGGCTCAACAAGGTGAGCTACGGCGTGATGCCGCGGCGCAACCAGTTCCTCGTGGACATGCAGGCGGCGGCGCGCGGCGTGGTCGTCGGCACGCAGGGCTGGCAGCAGCGGCTCGAAGCCAACAAGACGGCGGCCGTCGCGGCGTGGGCGGCGCGCCCCGAGTTCCGCGCGCGCTACGACGGGATGTCGGACGAACAGTATGTTGACGCGCTGCTCCAGAACGCCGGGCTGGCCGGCGACCAGCAGTTGCGCCGGAGCTTGGTTGACGGGATGACCGCGGGCGGGCACACGCGGGCCTCGATCCTGCGCCACGTGGCCGACCACGCGGCGTTCCGCGCCGCCGAGCAGAACCGCGCCTTCGTCCTCATGCAGTACTTCGGCTACCTGCACCGCAACCCGGACGAGGGGCCGGACTCCGGCATGGGCGGCTACTTCTTCTGGCTCAGGAAGCTCGAAGACAACGGCGGCGACTTCCACAAGGCCGAGATGGTGCGCGCCTTCATCGAGTCCATCGAGTACCGCGAGCGGTTCAACTGGTAACTGAAGTTTCGAGTTAAAAACAAAAGACGGAGCGCCGGCCGCGAAGTTGATGCTTCGCGGCCGGCGCTCCGTCTTAACTCGAAACTTTTATTCCGGCAGCGTCCACGTCTCGCCGATCTCGGTGAGGGCGACGCGCCAGCGCTCGTCGCGGGCGGCGGCGAGGAGGCGGCGGACGGGTTCGCCCTCCGGCTCGCGGCTGAGGCGGAAGGTCGAGTGGTGCATGGGCAGGATGTAGTCCGCGCCCATCTCGCGCGCCATCGCCCACGACTGCTCGGGGCTGGCGTGGGCGTAGATGTATGGGTCGTAGGCGCCGATGGGGAGGACGGCGAGGTCTACGCGCGTGCCGCGGTGGCGCAGGTGCGCGAAGGCTTTCGTGTAGGCCGTGTCGCCGCCGAAGACCAGCGCGCGCCCGCGCTTCTCGACGAGGAAGCCGCCGTAGCCGCGGTGCCGGTCGGTCAGGCGGCGCGCCCCCCAGTGGTTGACCTCGATCGACTCGACGCGAGCGCCGCCGACCTCCACCGACTCGCCCCACGCCAGTTCGTCGGCGCGCGCGAAGCGGCGCACGAGGTCGCGGTTGCCCTTCTGCACGACGGCGCGGGTGCGGCGCGGCAGACGCCGCAGCGTCCCCACGTCGCTGTGATCCATGTGCGCGTGCGAAAGCAGCACGGCGTCGAGCGCGGGCAACTCGCGCGCGCCGAGCGCGGGCCGCACGAGGCGGCGCGGCCCGAGCGTCAGGCCGCCGACGCGCACGCCCACGCGCGCCCCGAGCGCCGGGTCGGTCAACAGCCACGTCCCGTAGAAATTAATCAGCACCGTCGCGTGCCCCAGCCACGCCACCGTCAGACGCTCGTCCGACCACCCGGCCGGGCGCGGCCGGTGCGGCGCGGGCTTCACCGGCACGCGCGACTCGCGCACCCGATCCCTCACGAACCTCCCGGCGAACCTCCGCGCGAAACTCGTATAAGTCCTCAAATCCTTGACGGAAACACTCATGATGGGATTTAGATGCGGGGCGGGGGGAAGAAGTAGCCAGCGGCCGGCGGCAGGCGGCCGGCAGGAAAAACCAATCGCCCCGCTTCGGCGGCGGCGCGGCCCGGCCTCTTTTCTACCGACTACTGGCTACTGTCTGCTCGCCTGTTGTATCCTTCCCCGCGTTCCCTGAGACTTCGCAACCCAATCCCGCACACGGAAGCCGGAGGTTCTTTAACGATGCGCTCGCCAGCACGAGGCTTGCTCCTGTCCGTCACCCTCTGCGCGCTGCTGATGCCGGCGGCCGCCCTGCCCGCGCAGCGCAGGGCCGCGAACCGCAACGCCGCCGCCCCGCCCGCCCGCGCGCTCCACCAGCTCTTCGACGAGGAGTGGGAGTGGAGGATGCGCGAGTCGCCGACCTTCGCCTCCTCGCTCGGCGACCGCCGCTACAACGACCGCTGGCAGGACGCGAGCCTCGAAGCCATCGAGGCCCGCCACCGCCACCGGCTCGAAACCCTCAGGCGCCTGCGCGGCATAGACCGCGCGCGCCTGTCCGCGGCCGACCAGCTCAACTACGACCTCTTCCGCCGGACGCTCGAAACCGACATCGAGGCGCACCAGTTCCGCCTCCACCTCATGCCGGTTAACCAGCGCGGCGGCGTCCAGTCGGCCGACGAGCTGGCCGAACTCCTCCGCTTCCAGACCGTCAAGGACTACGACGACTGGCTCGCGCGCCTGCGCGCCCTGCCGCGCCTCGTCGAGCAGAACACGGCGCTGATGCGCGAGGGGATGCGGGCGCGCAAGCTCTGGCCGCGCGAAGTCCTCAAGCGCGTCCCCGCGCAGCTCGACAAGCAGGTCGTCGCGCGCCCCGAGGAGAGCCCCTTCTACGCCCCCTTCCGCCAGTTCCACAAAGACATCCCCGCCGCCGACCGCGACCGGCTCGCGCGCGAGGCCCGCGAGGCCGTCTCGCAGCAGGTCGTCCCCGCCTTCCGCCGCTTCCGCGACTTCTTCAACGAAGAGTACCTGCCCGCCTCCTTCGACCAAGTCGGCATCTGGCAGTGGCCCGACGGCGAGCAGGCTTACGCCTTCCTCGCGCGCCGCTACACGACCACCGGCATGACGCCTCAGCAGATTCACGAGAAGGGGCTGTCCGAAGTCGCGCGCATCCGCGCCGAGATGCAGCAGGTGATGACGCAGGTCGGCTTCCGCGGCACGCACAAAGAGTTCTTCAGGAAGCTGCGCACGGACGACGACTTCTACTACAAGAACCCGGGCGAGCTGCTCGAAGCCTACCGCGCCATCTCGAAGCGCATCGACCCGCACCTCGTCAAGGTCTTCAAGACCATCCCGCGCATGCCCTACGGCGTCGTCCCCATCCCCGACAAGCTCGCGCCCGACACGACGACCGCCTACTACAACCAGCCGGCCGCCGACGGCTCGCGCCCCGGCCTCTACTACGTCAACCTCTACAAGCCGGAGACGCGGCCCAAGTACGAGATGATGGCCCTGAGTCTGCACGAGGCCGTGCCCGGCCACCACCTCCAGATCGCGCGCGCGATGGAGCTGGGCGAGATACCGAAGTTCCGGCGCTACGGCGGCTACACGGCCTACGTCGAGGGCTGGGGCCTCTACGCCGAATCCTTAGGCGAGGACATGGGCCTCTACGACGACCCCTACTCGAAGTTCGGCCAACTCACCTACGAGATGTGGCGGGCCGTGCGCCTCGTCGTGGACACCGGCATGCACCACATGAAGTGGGATCGCCAGCGCGCCATCGACTACTTCCTCGACAACGCCGCCAAGACCGAGCAGGACATCGTCAACGAGATCGACCGCTACATCACGATGCCCGGCCAAGCGCTCGCCTACAAGATCGGCGAGCTGAAACTCAAGGAGCTGCGCGCGCGCGCCGCCGCGAGCCTCGGCCCCTCCTTCGACGTGCGCGAGTTCCACGACGTGGTGCTCGGCTCCGGCGCCGTCCCGCTCGACGTGCTCGAACGCAACGTGGACGAGTGGATCAGGTCGCAGAAGTCGCGCCCCGCCCGCGCCGCGCGCCCATGACCGGAGTCGGGATTTAAAACTGTGGGGGCAGGGTTTATCCCTGCCCCCACATTCTTACGCTCGCCGATTGATAACGGGTGAAGCTTGAGCACGAAGCACCAACGACACGAGGAGGCGGGCGGGACGGTCGCCTTCGCGCCCGAGCTGCTCTACGCGGGCGGGCGCTTCGAGCGGGGGCGCGCGCTGGTCTGCGACGAGCGGACGGGGCGCGTCGTCGGCGTCGCCGATGCCGGCGGAGATTTCGGCGGGCGCGTCGTGCGGCTGGCGGGCAGGGCGCTCTTGCCGGGCATGGTCAACGCGCACTCGCACGCCTTCCAGCGCGTCATCCGCGGGCGCACCGAGCACCGCGCCGCCGCGCGCGACTCGTTCTGGACGTGGCGCGAGATGATGTACGCGGCCGCCCAACGCCTCACGCCCGAAGACCTTTTCGACGCCTCGCGCATGGCCTTTATGGAGATGGCGCTGGGCGGCATCACCGCGGTCGGCGAGTTCCACTACCTGCACCGCGCGCCCGGCGGCGGGGGTTACGAAGACCCGAACCTGCTCGCCAAACAGGTCGTGCGCGCGGCGCGCGAGGCGGGCGTGCGCGTCGCGCTGCTGCGCGTCGCCTACGCGCGCGCCGGCCACGAGGCCGCGCCCGACGAGCGCCAGCGGCGCTTCATCGAGGCCGACGCGGACGCCTACCTCCGCCACGCCGAGTCTCTTAAAGACGACCTCGCGCGCGACGGCGCGGGCGGAGGGCGCGCGGGCGCTCCTTCACCGGCGGGCGAGGTCGCGCGGGGCGCGTGGGCCGGCGTCGCGCCTCACAGCGTGCGCGCCGTGCCGGCCGAGTACCTGCGCGCCGTGGGCGAGTTCGCCGCGGCGCACGCGCTGCCGCTTCACATGCACGTCTCCGAACAGCCCGCGGAGGTCTCGGCCTGCCTCGCCGAGACGGGGCGCACGCCCGTCGCGCTGCTCGACGAGCTGGGCCTGCCGGGGCCGCGCTTCACGGGCGTCCACGCCGTCCACGTCACGCCCGAAGAGGTCGGACTGCTCGCCCGCTCGCGCTCGACGGTGTGCGCCTGCCCGACGACCGAGCGCAACCTCGGCGACGGCGTCGTCCCGGCCGACAGGTT
>Ga0196978_1001098_pt1 | contig 12503 bp, 9 predicted proteins | sample S3v_2013CmetaG_FD_155491 | JGI IMG/M metagenome (GOLD analysis project Ga0196978, IMG submission 155491) | Soil microbial communities from Anza Borrego desert, Southern California, United States - S3+v_20-13C | ecosystem: Environmental > Terrestrial > Soil > Desert | place: USA: California... | reverse complement strand
ACCGCGGTTGCGGCGGTCTGCACGTCGAAATACGCCTGCCACACGTCGAGCTCGGTCTGACGGTACAGCGTGTCGCGGCTCGCTTCTGCCTGCGCGGCCTGCGCCTCCGCGAGACGCGCCGTATAGCGGTCGCGAAAGCCGTTGAATATCGGAATTCGCAGATTCAGGCCGATACTGAAGTTGCTTGCAGGCGCACGATCGTCGGTGAAAAACGTCCGACCGGCCGCGCCCGTGATTTCTACAGTCGGCAGCCCTGCCTTGCTCGCAGCCTCCGCAGTGGAGCGCGCCGCCCGCGCCTGTGCCTCGGCGGCGATCAAGTCGGGGCGCGTCTTGCGCGCGCGCTCGAGCAGATTGTCCAGCGAAGCACTTACCGCCTGCACCTGTGGCAGCTCGGTGAACGTTTGAACCTTAAGCGTCTGGTTCACGGGCAGCCCGACCGCGGCGGCGAGCTGTCCGCGCGCTTTTTCGAGCTCGCCCCGACTGCGCGTCAAATTGAGCTCGGCCTGTGCCACCTGTGTTTCCGCGCGATAGACATCCGCGACCGTCGCAAGACCCGATTCGCGGCGCCGGTTCGCCGCGTCGAACGACGTTCGCAAGTTCTTGAGCGAAAGCTCGTTCACGCGTACGAGCAGATCGAGGCCCATGAGACGGTAATAAGCCTGCTCGACCTGGAACACGATGTCCTGGAGCACCCGGTTTTGGGTGAGATTTGCAGCGAGCAACCGGAATTCGGCGGCGTCGATCTGATCGCTGCGCGCGGCGTCGAACAGCACGTAACTCAGCGTGACCGAAGGGCCATAGCGGTTCTGCCACGGCGACACCGAGCCGGTGGTGGCGGAAACCGGACGCACGCGTGAGCCGCTGATCAGGCCTGTGATTTGCGGCAGCAGATCCGCCTGCTCCACGCCCACTCCGGCCGCTGCAGCACGCGCTGCGAACCACGCCTGCCGCGCCCGCGGGTTGTTGCGCAATGCATACTCCGTGAGCTCTGCGAGCGTAAGCGGCGCCGCACTGACCGGCTCGGCGGACACGTGCGGCGCAGGAACCGGCGGCAGGGGTTTCGCGGGCTGCCACGGCACCTGCGGCGCGGGTGAGACTTTGCCTTCCGTGTGCCACAGGTCGGGGCCCAAAAACTGACCCCATGCACACGACATGAACGCCAGCAGCCCGATCGCGCACGCGGCCGATCTCCCCCACCCTTTTAGCTGCATGATTACCGATGCGCGGACAGCAGGTTAGCTATTGATAAGACAAAACAATTCATCATAGCATCAAAGTCTTTCGCGAAGTGCGCCCCTGCCGCGCGCAAACCTCCAATGCACGAAGCATCATGAAAGCTGCACAGTGGCGCTCGCGAAGCGTCGATCCCGAAGCCCGCACAATCGAGCGCGAGCCTTATTACGAGCCCGTCGGCGACGAGGTCGCGCTCTTCCAGGCGGCATACGAAAGCCGTATTTCTGCCCTGCTCAAAGGGCCCACCGGCTGCGGCAAGACCCGCTTCGTCGAATATATGGCGTGGCGCCTCGGCCGTCCTCTCGTCACCGTCTCGTGCCATGAGGATCTCACCGCCTCGGATCTCGTCGGGCGCTATCTCATTACGAATGACGAGACAGTCTGGGTCGATGGTCCGCTCACCCAGGCGGTGCGCGCCGGCGCGATCTGCTACCTCGACGAAGTCGTGGAAGCGCGCAAGGACACGACGGTGGTCATCCATCCGCTCGCCGACGACCGGCGCATGCTGCCGATCGACAAGCATGGGGAATTAATCCACGCACCGCCGGAGTTCATGCTGGCGCTTTCCTACAACCCCGGTTACCAGAGTCTGCTCAAGGACCTGAAGCAGAGCACGCGGCAGCGTTTCGTCGCCATCGAATTCGATTTTCCGCCCGCCGAGCTCGAAGCGCGCATCGTCGCACGCGAAGGCGGCGTCGACGACTCTACGGCGGCGTCCCTGGTGCAGCTCGCACACATGACGCGCAACCTCAAAGGTAATGGCCTCGAGGAAGGCGCGTCCACGCGGCTCCTCGTGCACGCGGCGAAGCTCATGCGTCGCGGTGTGAACGCGCGCGGCGCCTGCGCCGCGGCGATCGCCGAAGCGCTGACCGACGAGCCGGACATGGTGCGCGCCATCAATGAGCTCGTCTCGGCCGTCTTCTGATCGGGCGGCAACGCTTCGCAGCGACGAAGCGCGCAACGCGCGGGAAATCGAAGCGGCGCTCGCGCGCCTGCTGGACCCGGTACTATCATCGCGCCGCACGGCGAGCGCCGCGGCCGCCGCGCTCGCCGCGCTCGCGCCAGACCAGCAGAATTTTGTTCTGCGCTGGGTCGTCGTGATCGCGCGCACCAATATCGAGCTTGCGTTCCAGTTCGCCGTCGCCGCGCCGAATGCGCTTGTCCGGATGAATCCCGGCGCAGCCGAGGGCTGGGTCGTCGAATGCATGGACACCTACGATCGAGAGGGTCTGCACCGCGCGACCGAGGTGCTGCGCGATCCTTCGAAGTATTTGTCACGCGCGACGGACCGCTCGGCGGTCGAGCTTGAAAACGTATCACCCGTGCTGCGGCTGTTCGTACGCGCGCTTGGCGGTCGTCCGCTGAACATCGAGGCCGCTCCGGCGAGCTACACCGACAGCGAGACCATCTATTTGCCGGCGCGAATCGCGCGCGGCGCGAACGCCGAAGACAATTTCCTGCTGTACAAAGCCAGCGTCGCGCTCATGTGGGCGCAGACACGCTACGGCACGCTCACCACCGACGTGAGTGCCGCTTGCGCGGCCTTTCCGGAGCCGCGGCGCGCGCTCGAGCTCTTCAATGCGCTCGAAACCCTGCGGCTGGAGGCTCGCCTGGCCGCGACGCTTCCTGCGCTCGCGCGCCGCATGGCCGCGCTCCGGGGAGACACACACGTGGATCCGCGCTGCGCGCGGTTATTGCACCCCGGTGCGACGGTGGAGGACACCCTGCAGCTCATGCGGGAGCTTTACGAAGCTCCGCCCGCGCTGCCCGATAGGTTCGGCGTCGTCTTGAAGCCGGAGCTCGCCGCCGCTGTGCGGGACGCTCGTATCGCGCGCGAGCGAAACGAGCTGATCGAGGCGCTGGCGCAGCTACTGCGATCGCATGAAGCGCCCGGCCAGCAAAACGGCGACGCACGCATCCGCGTCTCTACTGAACAAGGGGCCGGCAGCGAATTCGTCGTCCACCTTGACGACGAAACCATCGCCGTGCCGCCCGAGGTTGCGCAACTGTTCGATTCCATTGTGCAGGACCTCGGCGAAGTACCCGACGAATACCTCGCACTGGGCGAGCACGCCCAACATGCAGCGCCAGGCGACGGTACCGCTGTCCGCGCCGGGGGTGACATGATGCAAACGCCTGCCTTCCATTACGACGAGTGGGATCACGTGCGTGGCCACTACCGCAAGGCGTGGTGCACGCTGCGGGAGCTCGAAGTCGAACCGGGCGATGCCGAATTCGTCGCGCGAACGCAGTCACGCTACGCCGCGAAGATCGCGCAGCTCCGGCGCACCTTCGAGCTCATGCGGGGCGAGGACCGGGTGCTCAAGCGCCAGCCGGACGGCGACTCGATCGATCTCGATGCATTGATCGAGTCGTACGCCGATATGCGCGCCGGCGCGGAGCTTCCGCCGCTGCTCTTCACGAAGCGCCGCAAGCACGAACGCGATCTCGCGGTGATGATCATGGTGGACATGAGCGGCTCGACCAAGGGCTGGGTCAACGAAGCCGAGCGCGAAGCGCTCGTGCTGCTGTGCGAGGCGCTGGAAGCGCTCGGCGACCGCTACGCGATCTACGGCTTTTCGGGCGTCACGCGCAGGCGCTGCGAGATCTATCGCGTGAAGCGTTTCGAGGAACCGTACGACGCCGCCGTACGCGAGCGCATCGCCGGCATCGAGCCGCAGGATTACACGCGCATGGGCGCCCCGATCCGGCATCTCACGATGCGTCTGAACCAGATCCAGGCGCGCACCAAGCTCCTGATCACCCTCTCCGACGGCAAGCCGGACGACTACAGCGATGCGTATCGCGGCGATTACGGCGTGGAAGACACGCGCCGTGCGCTGATCGAGGCGCATCGCGCAGGGGTAAAACCGTTCTGCGTCACGATTGACCGCGAAGCGCGCGATTACCTGCCGCACATGTACGGCGCGGCGAACTGGACGCTGATCGACGACGTCTCGCGCCTGCCGCTGAAGATCGCGGACGTGTACCGTCGCCTCACCGCGTAGTTCGTGTGCGGCCTATTGGAACGTCATCAGCAGCTTCGCGGACACACGCACCGGCAACATGGGCTCGCGGTCGTACACGACGAACACGTCCGCGTTCTTGCGCACGTGCACCGTGTAGGCTAGGCGGTACGCATCGCCGTAAAACGCCGTGATGTAGCGCGCGACCACCGTCTGGATCGGGCTGATATCCCATCCCGCCGAAATCACGGTCTGCGTGAACTCGCCGAAATTGAGCAGTCGCTCCGTCGTGACGTTCACGAATGTCACAGGTGACGGCCGCACCCACGCGTAAATGCTGGTGTAGCGGTACTCGCCGCCCCCGAGCATGCCCGAGGACATGGTGCCGCCGAAGCCGATGCTGCTGCTGCGCGTATTGAAGTCGATACTGCCGGTCCAGAAATGGTCGTGATTCACGACCGATGACCACGTGCCGGGTGTGCCGCCTACCGGACGATACTGGCCGTCGCTGTACCAGGCGCCGAGCCGTATCTGCTGCCGCGTCTCGATGGTGCCGCCGGCGTACCAGATACGCCGCTGAAGCCGGTTGTCGTCCGTGTGCCGCTCGTTGAAGGTGATATCGCCTTTGAGCTCGCGCAGCGCACCCTCGCCCAGATCGCGATAGTAGCTGACGAACGGTGCGTAACCGGTGGTGCCGGGGAGATCCCGGTCGAGAAGCGCGTTCAGCGGACGGTAATTGACGCTGTAGCGATCCGCACTCACGCCGAGCGACCAGTGATCGCGTGCCCAGCCTACCGAGCCCGCGACGCGCGAGCCGTCGCCACGCTGCTTGTCGGTGGACGTCGTAGCCACGTCTAGCGAATAGTTCAGGCCTGACGTTTCCCGTCCCTGTCCGCGCACCACGTACAACGTATTGCGCACGTCAGGCCGCTCGGTATTCACGAGCATGCCGCCGATGCTGTGCGTCGCGTCGAGCTCACGCTCGGCGCGCAGCACGTAATCCGTGCGGTCGAATGGCGCGCGCGTGGCAAGCGCGCCGACCTGATAGCCGCCGGCGCGGGTAAAAAACTTCGCGCCCACGTCGAAATCCGGTATGCGGTTCGAGTAGAAGTAGCCGCGCGTATTGCCGAAGTACGCGGAGCCTTCCTGGAAGAACGGTCGCGGGTCTGTCCTAAACTTCTCGTTGTAGTTGAAATTGATGTTCGTGATCGCGCTCTCGATCTGACTGAAGTCAGGGTTGAGCGAGAGCACGCCGGTGAGATTGGGTCGCGGCTGGTACCGAAGCTCGGCACCGGCGCTCAGCAGCGTATCGCGAAGCCGCCCTTCCTTGTCGAACATGTTCCGGCCGGCGACCACGTGCGGCATGAACGTCCACGGTTGCGGTTTCACCTGCGCCGGCAGCACGAGACCGGTAAGGCGCCCCATCTCTTCGGGCAGGTTGCGCACCGTCAGGTCGGCCCAGCGGCTCCATTCCGCGGTGCGATGGTGATATCGCAGAAAGTTGATCGCCACGGCCGTGGTTCCCGGCTGGAAGTTCAGGATCTCGAACGGAATTGCAATCTCCGCAGACCAGCCGTACGCGGTGCGCACCGCCGCTGCCTGCCAGTCGCCTTTCCAGGCGAGCTGCCGTGCGCGACCACCCGCGATGGCGTCGTCCTGCACGCCATTGGCGTTGACGCTGTACGTGGAGATCTCGCGATACGAGAGGAAAGGATCGATCTCGACACCAATCTGATCGTCGAGACCGAGGCCGGCGCCGCGCCGTGTCTGATACGCGCGTATGCCCTGCGGCTGACGATCGAAAACGCGGAATCCGAAGTACACGTATTCGCGGTCCGCCATCACGAGCACTTCCGTTTGCTCTGCAGGCCAGCGCTGCTGCTCCGAAATCCAGAAATGATCGGTAACGACCGCCGCTTTCCACGCCGTATCGTCGAGTGCCCCGTCGATCGTCGGTTTGAGCGCGCTTTGAGGGACTTGAATCACGCGGCGATGGCCCGGCGGCGGGCGCTCGTGCGGATGCGGCTGCGGCGTCATCGGCATGGGCTGGCCGGCGCCGGGCAGCGCATCGCGCTGCTGCGGCACGCGTTCGGGCGCTGCCGGAGGCAAAATCCGCTGACCAGGTACACGCTCGTACTCGGTGGCGAGGCCCGGCGCGGGCTCCACCGGGGCGGGCCCTGCGGCGGCCGCGGCCGCCGCAGACGTCGCAGCAGACGATCTGCCATCGGCGGCTTGAGCGTTGCCGGCGATCGCCGACAGCGCAGCGAGTGCGCCATGCAAGACGCACTTCAAATACAGCCTGTGGTACACGTCAGCCCGTTCCGCCGTCGCCGGGCGGAGAACTCACGACCCGCGCCGGGTTGCCCGCTACAACCGCGTGGGCCGGTACTTCGAAATCGACCACGGCACCGGCACCGACGATCGCTCCCGGCCCGATGCGGCTGCCTTTCAGCAGCACCGCCCCCATTCCCACCCACACGTCGTCGCCGATCACGATTGCGTCGTCGGCGGCGGCTCCGGCCGCGTGTTCCGTGTCGGACCACGTTCCCGGCGCAGCATGTGGCACGTCGGCTATCACGACTTCGTGCGCAAAAAAACAATAGCTCCCGATGTGCACCCGGCGGTTCGTCGCGACGATGACGCCGACGAGTGTCGAGTAGTCGCCGATGTGCACCTCGCCCGCAGGCCCGAGGTCAAAAAAGCAGCCGTGGTATATGCCGCACGCACGGCCCGTCGTCACAGCGGCGGGCCGCGTGCTCGCAAAATGCAGAAACGCGAAGCTGCTATAAAGCCAGGTCCCGGAGCCGAGCGACACGTTCGGCGGAACGGGGCGCGCAAACCAGTCGTGGCCCAGCGCAGCGGCATCAGCGCTCACGATGCGCCGCGCTCCACCAGCCGTGCGGGATTGCCGACGACGGTCGCACCGGGCGCAACGTCGCGCGTCACTACCGCGCCGGCGCCGACGTGAGCGCCGCGGCCGATGCATACACCCTTGAGCACGATCGCCCCGATGCCGATCCACACGTCGTCTTCGACCGTGACGGAACGACACTCGACGCGCGGGCGCTCCGCACGATTTCCCCCGGGCGCATTCGCGATCGCGTCGAGCCGTCGGGCGACAGGATCCGCAGGATGGAAATCGCTGTCGGCGATCGTGACGTGGTACGAGATCACCACGTGACGACCGATGTGGATACGGTCGGCGCACATGAGAACGGCGCCCACGAGGACCGAGTCGTCGCCGACTTCGACAAAACCTTCGGGCTCCACATTGAACTCCGTCCACGTGTGAACGCGCACCCGGTCGCCCAGTACCAGCCCAGGCTCGCGAACGCTCCGGAACCGGGCGAAGCTCTGCTTTCTTTCGAGAAAGCACCCCGCGCCGAGACGCACGTTCTCGGGCAGATCGCGATAATCCCAGGCACCGGTGAGCTCGTCGATGCTCATGTCGCATCCAGTCCGCAGCGGCTCAGCATGTCCCCGAGCACCCGTTCGGCATCGAAGTACTCGACGGCGATGTCCCGTGCCATCTTCGCGTGTCTCGCGTAGTCGCTCTCGACCGCCTTGATCGCTTCGGCGGCTTCGGCAAGCGACGAAAACGCCATCAGTCCACCGCCGACCGGCAGAAAATCACTGAAGCCCGTGTCCTGCACCACGACCGGTCTGCCGGCCGCCAGATAGCATACCGACCGGCAACTGAACCAGCCGGAGCGCGTCTCGACGTATACGTTTTTCGCTACGCTGAACTCGCCGCGCGAGCGTTGAACGTAGTCCCGGTATGCCGCCGCGGTTGCGGAGACCGCATGGGAATCGACGACTGACCACCCGAGCGCTTCCCAACGCGGGCGCGTCGGATACCATGTCTTCGCCTGCTCCTCGTCTTCGGGACGGTCGGTGCCGCCTGCCGCAAGCTCCAGCGCCGCGGGCACGAGCTTCGGCAGCGTTTCCACCTTCTCGAATTCCATTTCCTTCGTGCCGTAACGCACACCGCGGTACTCGATCGTTTCGGGATGATTTTTCCAGGTGAGCACCGTCGTCCAGCGCGCCGCCGGCGGCTGTGCGCGCCACATCGAGGGCACGACAGGCGCACGGGTCGGTTCCCAGGAGATACCGAGCGACGGCAGGACACAACCCTCGCGTCCGATGTTCTCGGCGTAGGAAAAGAAGTAGTCGTGCGCGCGGTAGCCTCGGCCGCCCCCCCACTCCGGCTGCGCGTCCAGGCGCGGATAGTTGCGGAAGTGATTCCAGCCCGGGTCGGTGTCGATCAGGACTTTCCTGTTGCACGCCATGTATTCATCGCGCAGGATGCAGCTTCCCGAGACGTTGATGAACACGTCAGCACGCGCGAGCACGTCGCGGATACGGTTATTGTCCATCCCGTACGTACGTCCATCAACGGACCGGAAGTACCAACGCCGCGCGAGCGTCTCCGAGAGCAACGGCAGCGAGCGCCGCAGGAAATCGACGCCGTACGTCGGGTCGTCCACGTAGCGCCTGTACGTGGGATCGTAGGTCTGCAGCGCCGTGTCCTCGACGTAATACACCTCGAAGCCCAGGCGCTCGAGACCGACCGCGTACTGGCCATAGTCCCAGACGACGCCGCCGACGGGATATGTGCCGATCATTCCGCTCGTTACTGCGATCACACGGCGCCTGTCGTATTGCGCGCCTCGGACGTCGCAAGCGCTCGCACGCGAGCCGCGACATGCTCGTTTCGACGCCGCGCCATCTCGAGGAACGCGCGTGCGTCGGGCTGCCGCTCCATGCGCTGCAGCAGATCGCCCAGCTTCGACACTTCGCCGATGTCCAGTACCCAATCGTCCATGCCCGCCATCTGCATGAAGGACTCGATTTTCCAGTCGCCTGACACCGCGACCGTGCGTCTGCCCATCGCGAGCGCGATCACGCATCCGTGCAGCGCCGAGCTCACGACCACATCGGCCGCGCGATAGCGGGACAGTGTGTCCTCGAGCGCCTCCGCACTGTCGCGAATGCGGTTGTTCGTTCGTCGCAGCGGCCGCTCGGTGAGCGCAGCGTAGCGTTCACACGCCGTCTGCATGCTGTCGAACACGTCGGCGCCGGCCGTCGTGTAGTTATCGACGTGCAGCACGCCCCGGCCCGGGGGCTCCTCTGCGACGGCGCAAACGCTGGAACACGGCACGGGCTCGCCGTCCACACCCGTGATTCGCATTGTCAGCGCATCGCGAAGCGCGTTGAGCGCGCTGGCGGCGGCGATGCGCCGGATCAGACCGGTCTCAGGGCGAGAATGCTCGCGCTTCAGGTCGCAGTAGCCGACGCCCCAGAGACAATAACGCAGTCGCGGCGCGAGTCCGGCGAAACCGGACCAGAACGGCATGAAGTAGTCCATGAACAGCCCGCCGCCGCCGATCACGACGAGATCCGATTGGTCGAGCTTCGCCAGCGCCGCCAACGTCTCCGGCACGAAAGGCGTGTCGCAGAGATGCTCTACGATCGGCAGCGGCGCGAGCAATCGCTGAATCCCACGCGCAGCCAGCAAGTCGCCGATGTTCGTACGATTGGCGAAAACGTGATGTATCACTGCAGCTTCTCGAACACTTCGGCGTAGTCTCCGCCGGGCCAGCTGTGCAGCTCGCCGCGATAGCGGTTGAGTCCCTTCACGGCCGCCTCGAATCCCACGACATCGCACTGGCTGCGGTAGGCGCGCACCGCGCGGAGCTTGCGCCGCATCCATGCGCTGATGTCGACGATGTGATCGATGCGCGCAATCGGTGTCCAGACCTCGAACTGGAATACCTGCATGCGGACGCGTTCGCCCACGGTTATGGTCCGCACCAGCCGGTTAGCCGCTCTGTGATCGCGATGCGCTTCGCGCGCGTGCGTCGTGTATACGACGTGCGGGCGCCACTCGCGCACGAGCTGGCGCAATCGTGCGACGAGCCCGGCGGATATCTGGAAGCGGCCGTCGGGCAGCCGCCAGAACTCCACTCGTTCGATCCCGAGGATGCGGGCTGCCCGCACCGCTTCGCGCTCCCGCACGAGGCGCGTGGCATCGGGGGTGCGGCCATGGCCGCCCATCTCGCCGGACGTGAGAAACAGCGCACGCACCTCGTCGCCCGCCGCGGCATGCGCGCACAGCGTACCACCACAACCGATTGCCTCGTCGTCGGGATGAGGGCTCACGACGAGCACACGGCTCATCGGCACAGCCTCGGATCGTAGACGCCCCAGTTGCGCACCACCGTCACCCGTGTCGCAAAGCGGGCTTTGAAGCCTTCGTCGCCGATGCCGAAATCGAAGGTGTGAGCATCCTCCTCCATCGCGGCAAGGAGCAGCTGCCGTAGCAGGACCTCACCGGGTGAGCGCCGCGCGAGGCTCCGATCGAAAGCGGGTTTGTACCAGAGGTACGCGCCGTCCCGGGAAAAACCGAAGTGAAAGGCGATCGGGCGCGCGTTCCAACGCAGTAACGTGAAGCGGATCCAATCGAGCGCGTCCGAGGCGCGTGCGAGCCGCTCGTAGAACGAGCGATGAACTGCATCGCAGAACAGACTCGGCGTCGGCGTATCGGCCCAGCGCTCGACGTGCTGGACGAAAAAGGCCGGAAGCAAAGGCTCGATGTCGGCCGCGGTGCGCATATGAACGACCTCCAGGTCACCTTCGCGCCTGAAATACCGCTCGTGCCGAACGAGGCTTTGCTTGCGAACCGCCGCGGCGCCGCCGCGCGCGAGGTCGAGTGCGGGCGCAACGAGGCTCTCTTCCTCGTGACAGACCAACGCAAGCGATTGCGCGGCGCGGCGCAACGCTTCTGCCGTGCGCGAGGTGTCGGGCACGTGATAGAAGCGAAACCCGATCAGGTCGGGATAACGTTCGCGCACGGCGCCGAGGATCGCAGCGAGCACGCCGGCTGCGGCCGCGTCGCCGATGAAATCGAGGTAATCGGAGCCCCCGGAGCCCACGAAGAACGCCATTCCGCCATCGATGAACAACGGTGCGATGACCGGCGGGCGCGCGGGCGCGCGACACACCACGATGACGAGATCGCCGCGCCCGTATGCGTCCCACCAGCACTGCTGCCACCCTTTCTCCTGAAAGACGGTTCGAGTGGCGGCGGAGCGCAAGGCTTCAGCCCAAGCGTCATCCAATCCGGTATCCCCGAAAGCGCCGCGCAGCGACACGCTGAATCTTGCACGCACGGCTGCAGTGACACTCATGAGCGTTCTCGGATCACGCGCTGATAAAAACCCTCCAGCGCCGCGATGCACTTCCGGGTATCCGCGTGCGCGACGGCGTAATCGCGCGCTGCCCGCGAGAAGCGAGCGCGGCGCTCCTCGTCGAGCAGCAGCTCCGTGAGCGCCTCGGCCGTTCCGGCGACATCGCCGGGTTCGACGAGCGCGCCTGCGCGCGCCTCCGCGATGACGTCGGACGCCCCATTGCCGGTGCAAGCCACCACGGGCAGGCCGCACGCCATCGCTTCGAGATAGACGAAGCCCGGCCCGCCCTCATACCGCGAAGGCGCCGCGAAGACATGGGCGGCGCAAAGCACCTCCGGCAGCGCGTCGTTGGAAACATGTCCCCGAAGCTGCAGCAGCTCCGGGCAGCCACGCGCGCGAGCGCGCGCGGCGAGCGCCTGCGCGAACGCCGCATCGGCGCGGCCCACGAGGCACAGCCGCAGCTCGGGGATACGGCGGGCGATCTCGCAGCACGCATCGACGAGCGTGCCGACGCCTTTGCTTTCGGCGACCCGCCCGACGAAAACGACTGTCGGGCGCGACAGCTGGCTCGCTCGCGATGGTATAAACACGTCGACATCGACGCCGGCGTGGATGACCGGCACGCTCGCGGCATCGAGCGCGTAATGCCGCGCACACCACTGCGTCGAGCAGCGGCTCGATGAAAACACGGCGTCGGCGAGACGCACAGACGCAGCCTCCATCGCGGTGCCGGTGCGGTAGAGCTCCGAGTCACGCTGCGGCCAGGCGATCGTATGCGCGAGCATGACGAGCGGCCCGTGCAGCTGGACGACCGACGCGACGCTCTCGCCATCAGTGCGGTTCAGCAGATGAACGTAAGCCTCGCCGCCGTATTCGGGAAAATCCACGATGTCGAGCGGCACACGTCGATTGAGCGCCGCGACTTCTGCAGCGACCAGCGTGCTGTAGCACAGCCAACGTGCAGCTTCCGTGTGAAGCGCGAGCCCATCGACCGCGCCCGGAATTCGCGTGACGTGCACCCCGTGCGCGCTCGATTCCTCGCGAATCCCGCGTACGCCGTGAGTGATGACATGGACTTCGTGACCGCGCGCGGCCAGGCCGTGCGCCTTTCTGT
>Ga0196978_1001097_pt1 | contig 12519 bp, 11 predicted proteins | sample S3v_2013CmetaG_FD_155491 | JGI IMG/M metagenome (GOLD analysis project Ga0196978, IMG submission 155491) | Soil microbial communities from Anza Borrego desert, Southern California, United States - S3+v_20-13C | ecosystem: Environmental > Terrestrial > Soil > Desert | place: USA: California... | reverse complement strand
GGGCGTGGGGGCGGGGCGGGCGGCGCGCGGCCGGTCGCCGGCGGCGGCCGAAGGGGGGACGTTGGTGACCGCCACCCGCGGCGGCCTCCGGGTCACGGCCGGCGGAGGCGGGTCGGCCGAGGCGAGGGCGCCCGGCGCTTCGCGGTCCATCGCCCGGGCGAGCTCGACGCCGCGCGAGCGATCCTGCTCCGACAGGTGCCGATCCATCTCGCGCAGCTGGCTCTCGGCATAGGGAAGGCCCTGCGCCGCGGCGCGGGTGACGAAGGCGTAGGCGCGCGGCCAATCGCGGCCGACGACGTCGCCGTTGAACAGGGCCGTGCCGTAGACATATTGCGCCCGAGCGTCGCCGCGCTCGGCGGCGCGCTGGACGTAGGGCATGGCTTCCTGGCGCCGACCGTTCTGGAACAGGATGAGCCCGTACATCGCCTGCGCCTCGACATGGCCGGCGCGCGCCGCCCGCTCATAGAGCTGCTCGGCCATGGCCATGTTCTGCGGCACGCCGCGGCCGAGCCGGTAGGCGTGGCCGAGGTTGAACTGGGCGTCGGCGTCGCCGCGCTCGGCGAGCGGTCGCCAGTTGCGGACGGCGGCGGCGTGATCGCCGGCCTGCCACGCTTCCACTCCGGCCTGAACGCTCTGCGCGAGCGCGGGCAGCGCCAGCCCGGCGGCGACGGCGCCGGCCGCGGCCACCAGCCAAAGGCGTCGGTCTTTCCTCATTGCAAGCAACTCCCACCGGAAACCTTTGCGAGCCGTCCTAATCGCGACTGCTTAACGCGGCCTTAGCATAGAAATCAGCATCTTGGCCACGCGCGTCGAGCTCCCGGACCGGCCCCGCCGAGGCCCGCACCGTTAACCAGATTTTAGCTTCGACGGGTCAAACCCCGGTTTCGAGCGTGGGAGCCGAGGGAAAATAAATGCGCGTTCTGGCACTATCCTCTCAGAAAGGCGGATCGGGGAAGACGACCCTGTCCGGCCATCTTGCCGTCCAGGCGCAGCGCGCCGGCTACGGGCCCGTCTGCCTGATCGACATCGATCCGCAAGGCTCGCTCGCCGACTGGTGGAACGAACGCGAGGACGACATGCCCGCCTTCGCGCAGACCACCGTCGCCCGCCTCGGCGCCGATCTGGAAGTGCTTCGCCAGCAGGGCTTCCGACTCGCCGTCATCGATACGCCGCCGGCCATCACCATGGCGATCCAGAGCGTCATCCAGGTCGCCGAGCTGATCCTCATCCCCACCCGCCCAAGCCCGCACGATCTGCGCGCCGTCGGCGCCACGGTCGACCTGTGCGAGCGAGCCGGCAAGCCGCTCATCTTCGTCGTCAATGCCGCCACGCCCAAGGCCAAGATCACCTACGAAGCGGCGGTCGCGCTGTCGCAGCACGGCACCGTGGCGCCGGTCACCCTCCACCACCGCACCGATTTCGCCGCGTCGATGATCGACGGCCGGACGGTGATGGAATGCGACCCGAACAGCCGCTCGGCCAAGGAGGTCGAGGAGCTGTGGGCCTATATCTCCGACCGGCTCGAGAAGAATTTCCGCCGCACCGTCTTCTCCGCCCCGGGCGGAACGGCGCCGCATCCGATGACCCCCCGTCCCGCCGCCGGCTTCGGCCGCCGCGTCATCGGCCAGTGAGGGAAGCGACGATGAACGAAGCCCGTCCCTTCGCCTCGCTGTCCTCGGGGCTGCTGGCCCGCAAGGGCGCCGCCAAGCCGGCCATGCGTCCGCAGGCCTATACCAGCTTCGAGGATCTCGGCTGGAACGACATGGGCGACTCGCCCTCGGCCGACGAGGCCGCCGTCGCCGAGATCCCGGAACATGTGCCGAGCTCGATCGCCGCGCTGACGCCGGCGCCCAGGCCCGGCCGCGAGGAGCCCTCGGTCGTCGCTCAGCAGCGCGCCATCCTGGAAAGCTTCGAGGGCGAGGAAGAGTCCGAGGATATGCCGGAAGCCGCGGTCGCGGCGGCCGAGCCGGAGCCCGCGCCCAGGGCCGAGATCGTCACCCTGCCCAAGCGAGTCCCGATCGCCGCCGGGCGCAAGGCCGCCTTCACTCTTCGGCTCGACCCGGAGCGCCACCTTCGCCTCCGGCTCGCCTGCGCGGTGACCGGCCGCTCGGCGCAACAGATCGTGACCGGCGCGCTCGACGAACTGCTCGCCGGCATTCCCGAAATCGAGGCGCTCGCATCGCGGGTGCCGAGCAAGGCCGGCACCGCCGGCGCCAAGCGGAGCTGACGGAGAATCCGACGATGAACAGGACCGCCTTCAAGATCGCCGCGTCGACCGTGATCGTCGCCATGACGATGGTCGGCTGCACCGCGCAATCGGACGCGATGCGCCGGCTGGGCTCGGCCCGGTCGGCCGATTCTCGCACCGACCGCCAGGCGCAGGCGTTTCACGAGCAGGGGCGCCGAGCGCTTCAGCAAGGCCAGCTCGCCGAGGCGCTCACCGCGGTCGAGAATGCGGTGGCGCTGTCGCCGCGCGATGCCGGCTACCGGCTGCTGCTTGCCGACGTCTACATGAAGAGCGGTCGTTTCGAGGCCGCGCGCGCCACCTTCGCCGACGTCGTCGAGCTCGATCCGTCGAACGTCCGCGCGGGCCTCAGCCTCGCCCTCATGCACGTCGCGCTCGGCCGGCCCCAGGCCGCGGTCGCTCAGCTCGACGAGCTGCAGGGCCGAGCCGCGCCGGCGGATATCGGCCTTGCCTATGCGCTCGCGGGGATGCCGGAGCGCGCGATCGAGATCCTCGAGCCGGCCGCGCGCGGCTACGACGCGACTCCGCGCCTGCGCCAGAATCTGGCGCTCTCCTACGCCCTGGCCGGCAACTGGCAGCGCGCTCGGACCGTCGCCGCCCAGGACATCTCCCCGGCCGATCTGGCCTCGCGCATGCAGCAATGGGCGGCGATGGCGCGTCCCGATGCGCGCTCGACCCAGGTCGCCAGCCTGCTTGGAGTGAGCCCGGTCCAGGATTCCGGTCAGCCGGTCCGCCTGGCGCTGGCGCCGAGCGCGCCGCGGCCCGATGTCGCTCCCGTGCCGGCCGAGGCTTATGCCCAGGCACCCCAGTTCGTCCTCGCTTCCGCCGACTCGGCGACGGCGCCAGCTCCCGCTCCCGCTCCCGCCGAGGCTCCCTCCTCGCCGGTGATCGCGCCCGAATCGGCGCCGGTCTCCGACTGGGGCGTTCCCCAGGAGGAAGCGGCTGCGCCGGCGGCGGCGGTCGAGCTGACTCAATCCTATGAGGCGCCGGAAGCGCCTTCCTATTACCTCCCGGCGCCGGCCGCCCCCCAGCCCGAGCCGACCGAAACCGAGGTGCGCTACGCCGCCGCCGCCCGCACCCTGACCCGGCCCGCTCCGGCCGTGGTGCGCACCGCCGCGGTCTCGCTGCCGCCGGCGCCGGTGTTCCGCCGCCGGGCCCAGGCCCCGGCCCAGACCCCGGCCCCGGCCGTCCGCGCCGGCAACAGCCGCTTCGTCGTCCAGCTCGGTTCGTTCAGCATCGAAGGCAATGCGGAGCGCGCCTGGGTTCAGGCCGAGCGCCGCTTCGGCCTCTCGGGGCACCAGCCCCTCACCACCACCTTCAGCCACGGCGGCCGAACCTTGCACCGGGTCTCGGTGGCCGGCTTCGCCAGCCAGAATGACGCGCAGCGCCTGTGCAGCTCGATCAAGTCGCGTGGCGGCGCCTGCTTCGTCAGGACCCAGGCCGGCGACGCCGCGGTGCGCTGGGCGGCGCGCTACGCTCCGGGCCGAAACCGCAACGCCTGACGACTCGCTCTTCCCGTCTTCGAGGGCGGCCGGTCCGACAGCCGGCCGCCCTTTTTTCTCAGTCCCGACGGTCGCGAGTCAGCAGGTCGAGACAGGCCATGCGAACGGCGACTCCGAATTCTACCTGCTCGCGGATCAGCGAGCGCTCGGGATCGTCGGCGACGTCACCGTCTATCTCCACGCCCCGGTTCATCGGGCCGGGATGCATGACCAAGGCGTGCGGCGCGGCCGCGGCGAGGCGGGCTCGGGTCAGGCCGTAGCGGGCATGATAGTCGCCCAGGCCGTCGGCGAGCGCTGAATCCATGCGCTCGCGCTGGATGCGCAGCATCATCACCACGTCGGCGCCGGCCAGGCCTTCGTCCATGTCGGTGAAGCCGGTCACGCCGGGCGGCAGCTCTTCCGGCAAGAGCGCCTTCGGACCGACCGCGCGCAACCGCGCGCCGAGCATCGGCAGGGCGCGCAGGTTCGAGCTGGCGACCCGGCTGTGGCGAACGTCGCCGCAAATGGCGATCGTCAGTCCCTGCAACCCTCCGAACCGGCGCCGGATGGTGAGCGCGTCGAGCAGCGCCTGGGTCGGATGCTCGCCGCGCCCGTCGCCGGCATTGATCACCGGACAATCCATCACCGCCGCGACATCGGCGGCCGCCCCGTCCGCCTCGTGGCGGATGACGAGGATGTCCGGCCGCATTGCGTTCAGGGTCAGCGCCGTATCGATCAGGCTCTCGCCCTTGCGCACGCTCGACGCCGCCGGGTGGAAGTTGGAGACCTGCGCTCCGAGCCTCTTGCCGGCGATCTCGAACGAGAACAGCGTGCGCGTGCTGTTCTCGAAGAAGGCGTTGATCTGGGTGAGCCCGGCGAGCCTCGAATCGAGCTTCCTCGCCCCTCGATTGAACGCGATCCAGCCCTCCGCCTCGTCGAGAAGCATCGACAGGTCCGAAGTCGAGAGCGGCTCGATGCCGAGCAGGTGGCGGTGCGGGAAGGGCGGCATCGCCGCGGCTCTAGAGGCGCCGCCCGGAGCCGGCAAGATCGGCCGCCGCCGCCATTCGAGCCGAACAATCGCCGTAATCCGCAAGCGTCGGCGCAGGATCACCCAGCATGACGCCAAGTAGTTAGGTAGCGACCGCCAAGACGGAATCAGCTATAGTTGAGTCGCAACGCTCGGAGGGCGAGATGGCGAGACAAAACGGCATAGTATCGAGGCGCGTTCGTCTGGACATTGCCGCCGACCGGCCGGCCGACGAAGCCATCCGTTCGCGGCAGGAGGTCAGCGTCGAGCTGGATGACGGCCGGCGAGTCCGGCTGGATGGCGCCGACGAGCGGTCGCAAGGCCGCGTCGCCGTCCTCGCCGGGCTCGAGAAGCTCGGCCGTCCCGTCTACCTCGAAGTCGATCCCGAGACCGACGCGGTCACTCGGCTGCTCATCCCGCATGTCGCCCGAATCGTCTCGATCAGGCAGAGCGATGCCGGCTACGACGTCGCGCTCGACGTCTCCCACGCCCGCCATAGCCTCGCGCGCGACAATCCCGACTTCGCCGAATTCGAGGGACTGCTGCGCGACGCGCTCGCGCGCCGGACGCCGGTCATCGTCACCGAGGACGACGACCACAACATCCTCGACATCCGTCTTTTTACGCCGGGCCCCGATGACCCGCCGCTTCCGCCCTGGCCGGGCGACGATGTCCCCCCGGATCGGCGCGGCCCGCGGGGCGGCCTTTTCAGCGGTTTTCGGCGCTGGCGGATCTGGCCGTGGCGCTGGCGCTACGGCTGTATCTCGATGGCGCGGGCCCAGCAGGTGTTCGACGCGATGAGCGCCACCACCTGCGACCCGCTGACGGTGCCGGCGCCCTGCATTCCCTTCCTTTATCCCGATGACGGCTGCTGGGCGCGTGCCCACGAAATGTGCCGGCTGATGATCGCCGATTTCGGGCTTTCGCCGCGCAAGGTCTGGATTTCCGGCAACCTTCATACCCTGACGCGAAACAATCCGAACTGCTTCGTCGACTGGGGCTGGCACGTCGCACCGACCTTGTGCGTCTATCGCCGGCGTCCGTGGTGGCTGTGGTGGTGGTGGTGGTGGCGGGGCGAGACGATGGTCGTCGATCCCTCCTTGTTCGCCACGCCGGTGTCGGCAGCCACCTGGAAGAGCGTTCAGGGCGATCCGGGAGCCACGCTCACCTACACCGACTGGACCGACTATCTCTGGGGCGCGACCGACCCGACCTTCGCCCAGACCAACCATTTTCTCGCCGTCTACCGCCTGCAGCTTCTGAACCGCTCGAACGGCCCGGCCGGGCCGCCGCCCTACGCCCATTGCCCGTGAGCGAAAGCGGGCGGCCCGCGCCGCCGGAGATCGACGGGCCGGCCGCCGCTAGCGGTCTCGCCGAAGATGCTGGTCGAGGAAGCGAAGATAGGCTTCCGAAGCGCTGATCCGGTTCTGCTTCCTCAAAAAGCCGTGGCCCTCGTCGGGGAACAGAAGATATTCCACCGGAACGTTGTTGGCGCGAACGGCGGCGACGAGCTCGTCGCTCTCGACCTGGAGCACGCGCGGATCGTTCGCGCCCTGGACGACCAGCATCGGCCGGCGGATTGCGGAGGCGTGGAACAGGGGCGAGATCCGCCGGTGCCGTTCCGCGTCCGAGGCCGGGTCGCCCATCTCGTCGAACAGGGCGACTCGCTGAGCGCCCCACCAGGCGGGGATCGATTCGAGCGTGCGCACCCAGTTGGTGACTCCGAAGATGTTCACCCCGGCGTCGAACGCTTCGGGATGGAAGGCGAGCGCGGCCGCGGTCATGTAGCCGCCATAGGAGCCGCCCATCACCGCGATCCGGTCGGAGACCCAGTCCATCTCCTCGAGCCAGGAGCGCGCCGCCACCACGTCGCGAAGGTCGACGTCGCCATGGCGGCGGTCGTCCATATGGTAGAAGGTTTTGCCGTAGCCCGAGGAGCCGCGATTGTTGATCGCATAGACGGCATAGCCGTTGTTCACGAGATGCTGGACCATCGCCGAATAGCCGCGCCGGCTCTGCCCCCCTGGGCCGCCATGGACGAAGACGATGGCCGGGACGGGGTTGGACGCGCTCGCTTCGCGCGGCCGGTAGAGGACGCCAGGCACCTCGAGCCCGTCATAGGAGCGGAAGCGGGCGACCGTGCCCTCGACCAACTGGTCCTCGTCGATCGCCGGATTGAGCGCCCGCGTCAGCCGACGCGCCTGGCCGGTGGCGAGGTCGGCGACGAAGATGTCCGACGGCGAGGTGTCCGACGCGACGGTGAAGGCGATCATCGTCTCGTCGCGGTTGAAGCGGACTCCGCCGAGATCGCCCTCGGGCACGCCGGTCAGGGTCACCGGCCGGCCGCTCCGGGTGTCGGTGATGGTGAGTCGGGTCGAAGCGTCCTCGTTGATCGCGTGGACCCGGTAGCGGCCCGACGGCGAATGGAGGACGAACATCACGTCCCACTCGGCCTGGATCAGCGGGCGCTTGGCGCCGTCGGCGAGGGCGTAGGTCCAGGCCTGGCCGAACTCGCTCGATTCGTTGGTGCCGTAGACGAGGGCGCTGCCGTCGGGGGTGAAGCCGTAGACGTCGTAGGCGACGTTGCCCTGATGCTCTGTGATCAGGCGCGGCTCGGCATTGCCTCCGATCTCGGCTAGATAGACGTCGCTGTTGGCGCTGCTGTGCGCCTTGACCAGAGCGACGTGGCGGCCGTCGCGCGAGATGTCGCCGAGGACATAGCCTTCGTTCTGGAAGATCAGCCGCCGCTCGTAGGTCTGCGCATCATAAGCGTAGATGTCGAACATCTGCGGGTTGCGCTCGTTGGTGCTGACGAAGAAGCTGCGGCCGTCGGCGCTGAAGCCCATGAACTCGGCCTTGAGATTGTCGCCGGGCGTGAGGTCGCGGACATTGCCGTCGGGCAGCCGCACGTAGAGGTGGTTGAGCTCGTTGCCGCCCTGGTCGGCGGTGAACAGCACCCGTTCGTCGTTGGGGAAATAGCTGACCGCGAAGCTGGCATTGTCGGTCGACCGGGTCACCGCCACCGGATCGCCGCCCGCCACCGGCAGGGTGTAGGCGTTGATCACGCCGCTGGCGTCGCTCCAGATCAGCAGGTTGCGGCCGTCGGGCGAGAAGGCGCCGTCGGGCGCGGCCATGCCGTAGGCGGTCGTCTCGAAGAATTGCCGCGCCGAATAGCGAACCGGCTCGCCGGGCCGGGCTGCCGGCGCGGGCTGCGCCGCGTGGGCGAGACCGGCGGTGCCGAGGGCGACGAAAGTCGAGGCGAGCAGGACGGCGGCGATCTTCATGCGCGGGGTTTCCTTTCAGGCAGGTGTATTAGATTCATAGGACGGGCGGGCGATCCTGTCTATGGCCGATCCGGCCCGGTCATCGTCAAGGCGTCGATCGCGCCCTGGAGGATGTAGGCGGCGGCCATGTTGTCGACCCGCCCGGCGCGGGCGGCGCGGCTGGCGTCGGCCTCGACCATCATTCGGGTCACCGCCTGGGTCGACCAGCGCTCGTCCCAGGGCAGCACCGGAAGGCCGAGCGGGCTGAGGTTGCCGATGAAGGCGCGGACCGACTGGGTGCGCGGCGAATCGCTGCCGTCGAGGTTGAGCGGCAGGCCGACGACGATGCCGCGGACCTGCTGCCTGGCGATCATCCCCGCGAGCACTTCCAGGTCGCGGGCGAAGCGGGTGCGGCGGATCAGCTCGGCCGGGCTCGCGAACGTCCATTGCGCGTCGCACAAAGCGGTTCCGATCGTCTTCGTTCCGACATCGAGCCCGATCAGCCGGCCGCCTTGCGGCAGGGATTCGCGGAAGGCCGCGATGTCGGCCGCGGTCATTCGTCCGTGAACGCGGCCAGCCGGCGCTCGGCGTCGGCTCGGACGTTGGCCCAGAACAAGGCGTAATCGTAGACGTGGTAATTGTTTCCCGGAAGCACATAGGGGCCCATTTCGGGAAGCCGCTCATTGTCGCCGACGAGCAGGAAGCCGCGCAGGTCGCAGCGCGCCGGCACCGAGCGAGCGCGGAACTCGGCGGCGGTGAAGGCGGCGTTGGGGATGAGGGTGCCGAGATTGGCCTCGGCCGGCGCGGCGCCGCCGCGCGCGCCGGTCAGCGGGTTGACGCAGAGCATCGCCGAGCCGGCCCGGGCGACTCCGCCTGACCCGCGCGAGGCGTCGTAGACGTCGGTGACCTGCTTCGGGTCGGCCGGCTCGGCGAAGCTCTGCCAGGAGAGCAGGCATCCCCCCTGGTCGGGGCGCTCGCAGGGGGGGAGGGGCAGGCCGGGCAGGTCGGCCGTCTCCGACACGGGCCAGCCCACGACGTAGGCGGCGGCGATGCGCCCGGCCTCGGGCGCGCCGCGGACCCGCTCGCCGAGCAGCCGGAGCAGGTGGAGGCTGCCCTGGCTGTGGGCGGCGAGGATGATCGGCCGACCGGCCGGGGCCTGGCGGAGGAACGCCTCGTAGGCGGCGAGCACGTCGCGATAGGCGAAGTCGAGCGCCCGGCGGGCATTGTCCTCGCCGGTCAGGAACGCCCCGAACGCCGCCTGCCGGTATTTGGGCGCCCAGATCGCTCCGACCGAATTGAACGCGCTCGCCTGGTGGCGGACGAAGAGTCGGGCTCGGGTCTGCGATTCCTCGTCCTCCAGGGGCGCGTTCCAGCCCGAGGATTCGAGGAAGCTGGTCGGGTGGACGAAGAAGACCGAGGCCCTCGGCGCGCTCGCCGCCGCGAAGCCGGGCGGTGCCCACAAGGCAGGGTTGCGCTCGATGTCCGGCCGGGCGATCCACAGCCCCGGCTGGTCGTAGCTCGCCCCCGTCGGCATCGCCACTTCCTTGAATTCGCCCTTGGGCACCATCGCCAGGCGCATCAGATCGTCCTGGAAGATGCGGTAGGCGAGGGCGCCGGCGATGAAGAGCACGGTCAGGCCGGCGACGATCCACAGGAAGCGCACGGCCGGGTGTGATCTTTGCTTCGCCACCCGCGCCCTTGAGCGCAAGCGCGCTTCGCTTGCAACCCTCTGACCGCCAATGCTAGCGGCGCGCGCATGTCCGTCGACGCCGAGATCGTCCGCCACATCGCCAAGCTCGCCCGCATCGCCGTCAGCGACGAGGAAGTGGCGGCGCTTGCCCCGGAGCTGTCCAACATCCTGGGCTGGATCGAGCAGTTGCAGGAGGTGGACGTCGAGGGCGTCGAGCCGATGACCGCGGTGATCCCCAACCGCTTGCGCCTTCGCGACGACGCGGTCACCGATGGCGGCATCCGCGAGGACGTGCTTCGCAACGCTCCCGCCGCCGAGCACGGCTTCTTCGCGGTGCCCAAGGTGATCGAATGACCGGGCTCACCGAGCTTGGCGTCGCCGCGATCCGCGACGGCGTGCGCGAGGGCGAGTTCAGCGCCCGCGAGGTCGCCCAGGCCTATATCTCGGCCGTCGAGAAAGCCCGCCTGCTGAACGCCTTCGTCGTCGAGACTCCGGAGCATGCGCTCGCCGCCGCCGACGCCGCCGATGCGGCGCGGGCGAGCGGCGACCTCAAGCCGCTGTCGGGAGTGCCGCTCGGGATCAAGGACCTGTTCGCCACCAGGGGCGTCCAGACCACGGCGGGGAGCCGGATCCTCGAAGGCTTCGAGCCGCCCTATGAATCGGCGGTCAGCGCCCGGCTGTTCGCCGCCGGCGCGGGCATGCTCGGCAAACTGAACATGGACGAGTTCGCGATGGGCTCGTCCAACGAGACCAGCGGCTACGGCGCCGTCATCTCGCCCTGGCGGCGGAGCGACGGCGGCAACGCCCCCTTGGCCCCGGGCGGCAGCTCGGGCGGCTCCGCGGCGGCGGTGGCGGGCCGGCTGTGCCCCGGGGCGACCGGAACGGACACGGGCGGCTCGATCCGCCAGCCCGCCGCCTTCGTCGGCATCTCCGGGATCAAGCCGACCTACGGCCGCTGCTCGCGCTGGGGCATCGTCGCCTTCGCCTCGAGCCTCGACCAGGCCGGACCGATGGCACGCGACGTCCGCGACTGCGCCGCTTTGCTCGAGGCGATGAGCGGCTTCGACCCCAGGGATTCGACCTCGCTCGACCTGCCGGTGCCGCGCTGGGAGGCGAGCCTCGATCCGGACCTTCGCGGCAAGCGCGTGGGGATCCCGCGCGAATATCGAATCGAGGGCGTCCCCGACGAGATCGGGCGCGTCTGGGACGAGGGCATCGCCTGGCTCGAGGACGCCGGCGCGACCATCGTCGACGTGTCGCTCCCCCACACCCGCTTTGCCCTGCCGACTTATTACATCATCGCCCCTGCCGAGGCCTCCTCAAACCTCGCCCGCTATGACGGGGTCCGCTACGGCAAGCGGGTCCAGCCGGAGCAGGGCGGCCTCACCGACATGTACGAGGCGACCCGCGCCGCCGGCTTCGGCGCCGAGGTCAAGCGGCGGATCATGATCGGCACCTACGTGCTCTCGGCCGGCTTTTACGACGCCTATTTCAACCGCGCCCAGAAGGTCCGCAGCCTGATCGCGCGCGACTTCGCCGACGTCTGGGAGAGCTGCGACCTGCTTCTCACCCCGACCGCTCCATCGGCCGCCTTCGCGCTCGGCGACAAGTCGGCCGATCCCATCGCCATGTACCTGAACGACGTCTTCGCGGTCCCGGCCAGCCTCGCCGGCCTTCCCGCCATGTCGGTTCCGGCCGGTCTCGACGACCACGGCCTGCCGCTCGGCCTGCAGATCGTCGGCAAGGCGCTGGACGAGCAGGGCGTCCTCGACGCCTCGCTGGCCCTGGAGGAACGCGCCGGCTTCACGGCAAGGCCGGAGGCATGGTGGTGAACGGGGAAGGGGACCCGCCTGTGACCGAGTCTTCCTATCGGATACGCGGCGCGACCGGCGACTGGGAGGTGGTGATCGGCCTCGAGGTCCACGCCCAGGTGACGTCGAAGGCGAAGCTCTTCTCCGGCGCCTCGACCGAGTTCGGCGGCGAGCCCAACAGCCAGGTCAGCCTGGTCGACGCCGCCATGCCCGGAATGCTTCCGGTGCCGAACGCCGAGTGCATCCGCCAGGCGGTGCGCACCGGAATGGCGCTGGAGGCGAGGATCAACCCATGGTCGCGCTTCGATCGGAAGAATTACTTCTACGCCGATCTGCCCCAAGGCTATCAGATCAGCCAGCTCTACCACCCGATCGTTGGCGAGGGCGAGATCGAGATATTGCTCGACGACAAGGACGAGGCGAGCGCCAAGAGGATCGGCGTCGAGCGCATCCATCTCGAGCAGGATGCCGGCAAGCTGATGCACGACCAGCATCCCAGCTTTTCTTATGTCGACCTCAACCGGTCGGGCGTCGCACTGATGGAGATCGTCTCGAAGCCGGACTTGAGAAGCCCAGAGGAAGCAGGGGCTTACATCCGCAAGCTCAGAGCGATCCTCCGCTATGTCGGGAGCTGCGACGGCAATATGGAGCAGGGCTCGATGCGCGCCGACGTCAACGTCAGCGTGCGCCGGCCCGGCGATCCCCTCGGCACCCGGACCGAGACCAAGAACGTCAATTCCGTCCGCTTCATCATGGCCGCGATCGAGCATGAGGCCAGCCGCCAGGTCGATGTGCTCGAAGGCGGCGGCGTCATCGTCCAGGAGACCCGCCTGTGGGATCCCGACAAAAGCGAGACCCGAAGCCTGCGCTCAAAGGAGGAGGCGCACGACTATCGCTATTTTCCCGATCCCGACCTGCTCCCGCTCGAGCTTTCCGACGCCTTCCTCGAGGAATGCCGCGCCAGCCTGCCGGAGCTTCCGGACGCCTAGCGCCGCCGCTACG
>Ga0196978_1001096_pt1 | contig 12527 bp, 18 predicted proteins | sample S3v_2013CmetaG_FD_155491 | JGI IMG/M metagenome (GOLD analysis project Ga0196978, IMG submission 155491) | Soil microbial communities from Anza Borrego desert, Southern California, United States - S3+v_20-13C | ecosystem: Environmental > Terrestrial > Soil > Desert | place: USA: California... | reverse complement strand
TCCCCACCACGGCAAATCGTAAGCTCCTGCGAACATGCTGCTCCCAAGTCAGGCAAATAGCCCGGGGCCACCGGGCTGCGCTCGTGCGCGGTTCGATTGATCCTCAATCGAGCAAGGCATGTTCCCACGCGGCTGTCGGCGAGACTCCGTCCGCGCCGGTTCGACGCGCTGCGTGACGACTCTCTCGATCGCCTTAAGCAGCCGCTGCCCCCTCGACCAAGAAACCTAACGCACTTCGCTTTTGGCAGGTAAACACTAGCTCGGCCGATTGCCGAGCGTCTTTCGCGCGACAGCTTCGAAGTTCTCTCACAGAATGGCGGCCATTCGCAGACACGCTTAAGGTAAGGACCATAACCGCACCAGTCGCGAAGTGTTCCGAAGATCATCTTGCGTAGCGCATTTCCGGGAGGTGGAGAAGACGGATAAAACTAGGGCCGCCATGGTCGGCACCGTCCCGCGCGGGACGCCCGCATCGAGGTCGTCGGTAACTCGAATGCGCTGGACGGCAGCCGACCCTATACTGGTGCCCGGCCAGCGCGCCGGAGAGCGTCCGTAGCGGTCCCCGCGCGGGCCGCCGTGGCAGAGGCGGAACTAGGCTGAATTCGTCAGAGGACCCCAACGGCCCGGCGAAAGGAGCCGGAATAGCAAAAAACAGGACGTACAGGCAGCGCCAACAGCACAGCTTCGCGCCCGGCTTTGCGAGGAGGATTGGCTTGAGGCTGAGAAGCAAATCCAGATGAGCGAGGAGACCTGACAACCGATGCGCCGCGCGAGCACTCGAGTTGCCTTGATGACGAGACAACACGAAAACGCAATGTATATCTATTATTGTGACCAACGGCACTGAAGGTCAGATGCGCGATTCGCCACACAGCTACGACACACGGGAGGAGTGCGTCGAAAGCGGCGCGTCACATGTGCTTACACGAGCACAATCAATCGGAGCCAAGCTCAGATCAGCAAAATTGAGGTAAGCCCCGTCGCCGAGCCTAATGTGCTGTGCGCCAGCGGCGATCCCGAACTGCAGCGGTTCGTTACGCAGACGCTTGATCCGGGCTACGTCAGCTCAGCGTGGACCGGTCGAGAAGCGCTGGCGTCCATCAATTCTTCCGCGTTTGATGCCTACGTGCTTGATTACTGGCTACCCGACTGGTCAGGCGTCAGCCTTTGTCGCGAGATACGCAAAGACGATCCGCACGTCCCAATCTGCTTCTTTAGCAAGGCGACGAGCGACGATGCGAAGAAGCGTGCGCTGCGCGCGGGTGCAGATGCGTTCCTCACCATACCGCTCGAGCCGCACGCGTTGCACAGTCGCGTCGAAACGCTACTCGCTTCTCGTCGCTCAAGTCTCGTGCGTGCGGAAAACGAAGCACGGCGTGCAATACGAAGTGAATTCGAACGCCGAGCAGCCGCTGCACAGTTGCTAAGCGCACATTCCACGGCGTCCGGCGAGAGCGCGAAGCGCAGCGCGCGTGCGAAGGCAATGCGCGCGTTCCTCGAGGCAGGCGGCACGCGAGCGACCTTCGATAGAAAATGGCTCCAGATGTACGCAGCTGAAAAGGCACCAGAATGAGTGCCGGAGCGCGCGTCTGACGGGAGTTGGGCCCGGCGAGGGGAGTACCTTGTGCATAACGTGCGGCAGCGCCGGTACGGCGCGACCTGCACGGCTGCTGTCAGCTAACATACGAGGGCGCGCCGCCGTGGTATTTGGCGCACAGATCATTAGAAAGCATCACGCGCTTGCATGGCTGGGCAATACAACTATTCCCTTGTTCTGGTGTCGGTGATCGTCGCCGCATTTGCGTCGTACACGGCGCTAGACCTCGCGTCCCGTATCACTGCCTCGCGCGGCTCGGCCGCGCGGGCGTGGCTGTGGGGTGGCGCGTTCGCTATGGGCGTGGGCATTTGGTCGATGCATTTCATCGGGATGCTCGCGTTCAACTCGCCCATACCGCTTGGTTACGATCTGCTCACGACGCTGGTCTCACTACTGATCGCGATCATTGCTTCCGGCTTTGCCCTGCACGTCGTCAGCCGTTTGTCTTTAAGCTGGCAGTTGCTCGCGATCGCTGCAGTCATCATGGGCGTCGCTATTGTTTCCATGCATTACGTGGGCATGGCAGCGATCGTGCTCGATCCGCCGCTGTCCTACAACTCAGCGCTCGTGATCGCGTCTATTGCCGTCGCGATTGCGGCATCCCTCGCCGCATTAGGTATGGCGTTCAAACTGCGCCTGAGCTCGCGCTGGCCGCGCGTACTGAAGTTCGCGAGTGCGATTGTCATGGGCATCGCGATCTCAGGCATGCACTATACAGCGATGGCTGCTGTGCACATTGATCCTAATGCGGTATGCCTCTCTGGCGCGGTAACCGACAAGTTCTGGCTCGCGGGTGCCGTTACGTCCGCGACAATTATGATTCTGTCAGTGACGCTCGCTCTGTCTCTCATGGACGCTCGCTTGGCTGCGCGGACCCAGCGCATGACCGCTTCGCTCGAGCACGCACACGAAACAAACAAGGCAAAAGACGAGTTTCTCGCGATGCTCGGTCACGAACTGCGCAATCCGCTCGCGGCTATCTCGAACGCACTCGCCTTGCTGGATCGGGCTGAACTGCGGAACCCGAGCAGCCAACTCGCGCGCGACATCATCGAACGTCAAACGAAGCACCTGCGTCGAATGACCGATGATCTGATGGAAGTGGGCCGCGTGATGGCTGGAAAGATGACTTTGCATGCCGAACCGCTAGACCTTTATGCATGCGTGACGAACGCCGCTGCAGCCATGACGGCATCTGAACGCGCGCGGCAGCACAACGTTGAATGCTACGGCGAATCTGTCTGGATACAAGGCGATGCGACGCGGCTCGAACAGATCGTAGCGAACCTGCTCACGAACGCATTCAACTACAGCCCGATCGGAACGTCCGTGGTGGTGCGCGTGCAGCGTTCACGCGACAAGGCAATTTTGACTGTAACGGACAATGGGATCGGCTTGGCAGCTGACGAATTGCCGCGCGTTTTTGACCTGTTTTACCAAAGCAATCCAGAAGGCTCGCAACATCGCGCAGGCGGGCTCGGAATTGGTTTGACCCTCGTACGCCGGCTTGTCGAACTCCACGGCGGCACGATACAGCTAACGAGCGGTGGGCTCGGGATGGGGACTACGGTTCAAATCCGTTTCCCCGCCATAGAACACGTGAATGCCGACAAGCGAGCAGCCTCAGCCGACTCACACGAGCGCCAGCACAAGATCGTACTCATTGAAGATGATCGGGATGTCCTTGAGAGCTTGCGTGTTCTTCTCGTGCGCAAAGGGCACGAAGTTATAACTGCGAAAGATGGGGAAAGCGGCCTCGACCAAATCAAGAAAGAGCGGCCTGACGTCAGCATCATTGATGTCGCGACGCCGCGTATAGACGGCTACAAGGTGGCGCAGCAGGTGAGGGCAAACAAGTTACCCGTTTTCTTGATTGCAATCACTGGCTACGGCGAGTCCGAGGACGAGCGTCGCGCTCGCAGCGCCGGATTCGACGCTCACCTCACAAAGCCGGCAGATCTGCAAAAACTCGAGGAACTGCTGGCTACAGCGCCCTAATCAGCTAGCTGCGCTCATGCCGTATGAATTCGATAGTGCCCAAACGCCGCTTCGCAGCCACGAGCCGCTTGCAGACAGGGCAGGCCGCCTGCATGTGACCCGATTTCGAGATGCGCAGCTGATGTCGCGCACCGCGCACAGGACGCCAGTGCCGTCGCATAGGGCACGCACGGATTAGTCTACCGGCGCCTGAAATGCAGGCTGAACGTGCCCTGATTTAGTGACACCTTCACAGCGGCATTTTGCCGCAGGAGGTGTGCTTTGAAGAAGCAGCATCGGCGTCACGACATCCAGTTCAAGGTCCACGCGGTGAGACTGGCCAATCATCCCCAGATCCTCACGCAAGACGTCGCGGCGGCGCTCGAGATCCATCCGTTTATGCTATCGCGTTGGAAGAAGGAGATGCGCGATGGGAAGCTCGTGATGGAGAGACCAGCGAAGCGACTGAAGGCAGCAACCCTGACGGAAGCTGAAGGACGGATCCGGGAGTTGGAGCGCGAGAACGCACAGCGGCGCGAGGAGAACGACCTGCTAAAAAAGCTCGAACCCTCCGGCTCGCGACCAAAGCAGAAATCTTCTCGTTCATCGCGGAGCACGGGGGGCGCTTCAAAATAAGGTGGTTGTGTCGTTATATGCACGTGTCGAGCAGCGGCTACTATGCTTGGCGCACGCGCGAGGCTAGCCCGCGTGCGCAGGCGAACGTCGAGCCGATCGCGGCGATTCACGATATTCATCGTGACACTGAGCGTGCAATGGCAGCCCTCGAATGCATCTGGAGTTGCTCCACCGCGGATACCGCTGCGGCCGGCACCGGGTCGCGCGTTTGATGCGCGCACACGGCATCGTTGCTGAGCGGAAGCGCCGATATCGCCGCAACAGCGGGCGCGACGAGCTGTATGCTCGTTTCAACAACGGACTGTGCAGCGTCGTGCCTGTGGCCCCAATGAGCTGTGGGTGGGTGACTACACATACCTTCGTACCCCCGCAGGGCTGGCTATATCTGGCGGTGGTGCTCGATCTATATGCGCGTCGAGTGATCCTGAATTGCGGCCCGAAGAGGTGCATGCGATCGCCTTAGCCGCCGGGCGGGTATGACGGTCGTGCGTCGGCAGAGCCGGCCCAAGGAAAGCGCAACGCCTGCAAAGCGAAGGTCCTCGCACCGTGCTGCCCCGCCGACTGCACGCTCAAGTCGCGCGCGCATAGCAGACGCGAACCCGATGCAGCCGCAGCCGCATTGGATGCCCTGCTCGATGCGATTGCGCAATTCACGCGCGATAGCGTCGCAGTAGATTGACTCACATAACAAGGATTCACGAGCAATGAAGATCGTGCGCTTTTTATCGGCCGCCGGGCCGAGACTCGGACTCGTGCAGGACGAGGACGTCCACGACTTGTGGCTCGGTGCCCAATGCCTCGGCCTGAGCTGGGCGGACTAGGTATTCCGTGACATCAGATCATTTCTTCTTGCTGCTGAACGTGCGCAAGATCTTGCCGCTGAAATCGCTGATCGAAGATCAATCGAACCGCTCTCACTCTCCGCGCTGAAGATCCTCGCACCGTATGAGCCGAGTTCGACGATCCTGGCACACGTCGTGAATTATTGGGAACACGGGAAAGACGCTAATTTGAAGCCGCCCGAAAGCCCGTTCTTCTTCTATAAGCACTCCGGTTCAGTGGTAAATCCAGGCGATCCCATCCTGGCGCATTCGATCTCACAGAAGATGGATCTCGAGGTGGAGATCGCCGCAATCATCGGGCGCCCGCGCGGAATGTGAAAGCAGAGCGTGCCTACGACTACATCGCCGGCTACACCGTTTTAAACGACGTGAGCTACCGCGATTTCGAGATGGTCGAGCAGTTTCCGGATCTCGCCCGTCGCTATGGGAAGAACTGGACGCAAGGCAAAGGACTCGACAACGCGTGTCCTATGGGACCGTTTCTGGTTATGAAGGACGAGGTTGGTGAGCCTTAGCCATTAGAGATTCGATGCACGGTCAATGGCGAGGTGCGGCGGCACTCGAACACCAAATCGATGATCTTCAAGGTGCCCGAGCTTCTCGCGGATATTTCGCGATCCATGACACTTTATCCGGGAGACGTGATTTCGACAGGCACTTGTGAGGGTGGCGGCGTAGGCACGGGCAAATGGTTGCAGCCGGGCGATCGAGTGGAATCGTTACGTGGAGCGCGTCGGCACATTGGTGAATGTCGTCGCAGCGGGCCGATGACACACAATAAGGGAGATGGCTTGTGACGCGGCTTTACGTTCTAGCGGCATTCATCGTGATGACTTCGGCGGCCTTTGCGCAGGCGCCGTGGCCAACGAAGCCGGTCCGCGTGATAGTACCGTCTCCCCCAGGCGGTGGCACCGATACCACGGGCCGTTTTCTAGCTGCACAGTTCACCGCTGCTCTGGGCACAAATTTCATAGTAGATAACCGCGGTGGTGCTTCGGGTGTAATCGGCTACCAGCTCGCCGCGCGGTCGCCGGCCGACGGTTATACGCTGCTGGTCGCGCCGTCGTCGATGACGACAGTGCATCTACTTACGCGTGATCCAGGATTTGACGTGGTCCGTGACTTTGCACCCATCACACAGGTGGTTGAGATTCCGCAGGTGGTGGTCGTGCACCCCACACTCGCGGCTCGCACGCTTCAGGAGCTGCGCTAGCGAAGAAGACGGACTTGTCGTTCGCCTCGCCCGGCCCTGCAAGCGCCCCGCACTTGGCTATGGAGTTATTGAAGCTGTCGCGGGTTTCCGATGACGCACGTGCCGTTCAAAGGCGTGGGACCTGCCCTGATCGATGTGGTTGGAGGACGCGTGCCCGTGATGCTGGTGAATCTGATTTCGATTAAGCCTCACATTGAGACCGGGAAGGTGCGGCCACTCGCGGTCACGAGCCGCAAGCGGTTTGAGGCACTACCTAACGTGCCGACGATCAGTGAATCTGGCTATCCGAAATACGAACCTGTTCAGCGGTTCGGACTTCTCGCAGGCGCAGCCACCCAAGGCGATCCTTGCCTGCGCGCATGAGGTGACTCTCAAAGCGCTTCAACACCCGGACGCAAAAAGGCAGCTTGGCGAGGGCGACCTCGTCGGAAGAAGCCCGCGGAATTCGCCCGCACCATCCGAGACGACGTGAACAAGTGGACCAAGGTCGCGAAAGTCGCGGGAATTCAGCCGCACTAACCAGGAAGGTGCATTTAATGAATGAACCAATTTCGTGGCCGGGCGGTAAGCGGGTCGCAGTGCTTGTGAGTGCCGTTCTAGAGACATGGGGGAGGGCAAGTCCCCGACTTACTTTCCAAGAACCACGCAGCTTCGAGCCGGTGCCGTAGATCTACCCGCGCGCACTGGTCCCAGTACGGTGGCGAGGAGGGCGTTTGGCGCCTGTTGCGCCTGCTGAACAACATTGGCATCCCGGCGACCGTGTTCGCCAATGCGCTCAGCGCCGAGACCTATCCGGATCTGATTCGGGAAATCGTCCGGTGCGAGCGGGCGATCGCGGGTCATGGCTACGCACAAAACGAGTATCGGCTGGATATGTCGGACTCGGACCAAGACGCGACGATCCGGACGTCCCTCGACATTTGGAGAAAGCCTCAGGCAACAGACCGACCGGATGGGTAACTCCGGTGTACTCCTGGAATTCCGTTACCGCAGACCTGTTGGCGCGCGCCGGACTGAGTGGCATGCCGATGCTCTCAATACAAGCCTGCCACGCCTACAGAAAACGGCGGGCGGCGCGATTGTCGCCTTGCCGTGGAGTGATTTTGTCGACAACCGGGTAAGAGGCACACCGTCGGAGTTCTTCCAGACGTATGTGAACGCGTTCGATTACCTGTACACACCGGAACGGCTGGGACTGCTGCACGTCGCATTTCATGGACATTTCGGTGGACGGCCCGTAATGGCTGCCAACATAGCCAAGGGTTTGCGCCATCTGAGCGCCTACCAGGACGTTTGGTTCGTTCGCCACAACGAGCTCGGCGAATGGTTTCGAGGGCTGCGCGTCGATGCGATCTCGGAAGCAGCGCAGTTTGGCAGCCGAGTGTGAGGCGGTGGCAGCGTTCGTCGGAAGCAGAGTGTTCTGCAGCGGAACCGTGATCGCGCGCTTCACTGTCCTGATGCTGATTGTCGCGATGGGCGGCGTGGCCCACGCACGCAATCACTTGACTGCTGCACTGGCAGTCCCGGTCGTTGTCGACAATCGTTCCGGCGCGCCCGGCGTACTCGGTTACCAGCTCGCGGCGCGCGCGCCCGCGGACGGCTACACGATGATCGTGGCGCCATCGAGCATAACCACCGTTCATCTCGTCACGAAAGAACCGCGGTTCGACGTGTTGCGTGACTGCGCTCCGATCTCCCAAGTGATTACGACGCCGCAGATCGTCGTCGTGAACGCGTCGATAGCGGCTCGGAATATTCAGGATCTCGTCGCGCTGTCGAAGAAGGGCGCGCTCACGTTCGGTACTCCCGGTCAGGCGAGCGCGCCGCATCTTGCATTCGAGTTGCTGAAGAGCGTCTCCGGCATGTCCGCCACACACGACGTACGTACGTCCGCACGTTAGACGTCAGAGCGGATGTCCAGCCCAGCGCGCAATCAGATCTGGTTTGTCCAGTTGCTCAATCCACCACGCGAGGGCTTTGCCCTTCGAGCGCCCATCCCAAGCTAAATAGAAATGTTCAGGTGAGCGTGGGTTCTCGAGCTGCACCTCCACGAGGCTTCCGGCGGCAATGTGGGACGCCACGAAGCACCGCGGGAAATAACCTACGCCGAGCCCTTTCAGCTGCGCCGAGAGCTTGGCCTGCAAGTGAGGCACAGTGAGCGTCTTCTGGCCGAGGAGAAGGCCGACGGTTCTGGGCTCGAGCCGCTGCGATGTGTCGCCGATCGCAACGGCGCGGTATTGCCGCCACACGTCACTGGCTATGGGCGACGGGTGACGAGCCAGTGGATGATCCGGGGCGACGACGGCGGCGAATTCGATCTTTCCAATCAGCCGCGTCTGATAACCCGAGTCTCCAGGGCCTTCCCCGCTTGCGCCCACGACGAGATCGGCCCGCTGGGTTGCAAGTGCGTCCCAGCTCCCGCCGAGCACTTCATGAGTAAAGCGTAAGTCAGTGGAGTCGAACTCCCTGTAGAAATAGACCGCGAGCTCGAGCAGCGGCTCGCACGGGAGTAGCGCGTCGAGCGATATTCGCAACGTCGCTTCGCATCCTTGTGCGAGGCCTCTCGCGCGGTCCTCGAGATGCGCCAATGCCTGGAGTATCAGCCGGCCCTCGCGCAGGAGCTCCTCGCCGGCCTCCGTAAGACGTGCGCGCTTTCCGCTGCGGTCAAATATCCGAACGCCCAGATCCTCTTCCAGCTTTTGGACCGCATAGGAGATCGTGGACGGCACGCGGGAAAGTTCTTCCGCAGCAGCAGCAAAGCTGCCGCGGCGACTGATCGCATCGATGATGAGCAACCCGTCGACGCTTAGCTTCATGTTCGATCCTTTCGAACGAACCGCTCGAAATTAGTCGACCAACTCGAAAGAGCGGCCGGCTAGCATTGTTTCTCCGCGGCGGGCCATTGAATTGCAGTTCAGCTGCGAATCGCTCCCGTCTCTTCCCGAAAGTATCCACTGGCGCGCTCCAATGCGCGAGCGCCAGAACAGCCATTCAGGAGACAACAATGTCGAACCGCGAACTGCTCACTTCCGAGAACTCCGCGTGATCTTCATCGACCAGCAGCCGCAGATGGCCTTTGGTGTCACCCTCGATCGATCGCCAGCTGCTTCGAAGCAACGTCGGCGCTTGCGTGCACTTCGAAGCTCTTCAAGGTCCCGACGATCGTGACAGCGGTCGAAACGCTCGGCTTCAGTGGCTACGTATGGCCGGAACCCTGCACGTGCATCCCGGCGATCCGATCGAGCCCAGCTCGACGAACTCGCGGGATGACGCGAAGTTTCGTGACGCGGTGGAGAAAGCCGGACGCAAGGGACGGTGTGCCTTCGCTCGCGGACGCGCTGCGCGTGCTGTGCAAGCAGGCGCAGCGCACGCCTCCGAATCATTGAGGAGTGCGTAAAGCATTGCTCGTCATGCACTCCCCGGCGGACACGACCGTAGGGATCGACAACGCCACGCGCATCTTTGCGGAGGCGAAGCATCCCAAAAGCTTCATCTCTCTCGATCACGCCGATCACCTGATTAGCCGACGCAGCGACGCTGCTTACGTGGCCGATTTGATCGCAGCTTGGGCTCAACCCTACATCAACGTCGTTTAGGCGCGAGCAGGGGCGTCGACGCAGGCGGACGGGGCGATCGGCTGATCGCCGTCCACAACGTGCGCACATCTTTAGTTAGTGGTTCAACAGGTAAGGAGCATGATCATGATTCGTGTTGGCATCATCACCGGAAGCACCCGTCCTGGACGTAACAACGAGGCTGTCGCTCGATGGGTGTACGAGATAGCGAAAACACGCAGCGATGCGGAGGTCGAGCTCGTCGACATCGCCGACTACAAGCTTCCATTGCTCGACGAGCCCATCCCGCCGTCCTTCGGCCAGTATCAGCATGAGCACACCAAAAGATGGGCAGCGAAGATCGGCTCCTTCGACGCCTATGTATTCGTCACGCCCGAGTACAACCACGGCGCTTCGGGCTCGCTCAAGAACGCGATCGACTTCCTCTATCGAGAATGGAACAACAAGGCGGCGGGCTTCGTGAGCTACGGCAGTGCCGGTGGTGCACGAGCGGTGGAGCACCTCCGCCTAGTCATGGCGGAAGTCATGGTCGCCACCGTGCGTGCACAGGTGATGCTATCGCTCTTCACCGACTTTGAGAATTTCAGCGTCTTCAAACCCGACCCGCGACACGAGAACTCGGTGCAAACGATGCTCGAGCAACTGGTTGTCTGGGGCGGTGCTATGAAGACAGTCAGGACGAGGGAACCAGCCCGATGATCGAACTTCGGATTCCGCAGCGACGGCGCGATGTCGGCGGTTTCACGTCGGGAGAGTCCTGCCATACGCCAAACGACGTATGGTGGGGCCATTCATTTTCTTCGATCACATCGGCCCTGTCGATGTCCCACTTGGGATCCCGGGAACGGTGGACGTGCGACCGTACGCAGATCGGCCTCTCCACTCTTAAGTATCTGTTCAATGGCGAGATCATGAACCGCGCCAGCGTCGGCTCGGAGCAGCCCATCCGGCCCGGCGAAGTCAACTGGATGACTTGCGGGGCGTGGCATCACCCAGTCGGAGCGCTTCGAGTGCGCCCGCCGTGACGGTGGTCACATGACAGCGTGTAAGCCATGAATAAATCAGTTTTCTAGACGGAATCTACTATCTAGATGAACTGGTTCTCTCGATGGCGCCCCGATTGCATGGTCGGGTCCATCAACTTGGAGGACTTCTCGTGACAGCTGCTCGTATTAGCACCCCGCCCCAAAGCGCGCCGAAAGGCTGGCGCATCAGCCTATGGGTCTCCCAACTTCTGCTGGCTGCGATGTACATCCCTTCGGGCCTCATGAAGCTGACCAAGCCGCTGGCGGAGTTGTCTCAGCAAATGGCCTGGACGGCCGATCTGCCTCAGCTTGTGCGCATCGCCGGTGCTGCCGACCTCGCCGCAGGACTGGGCCTGATCCTGCCGGCGCTGACCCGCATCGCTCCGCACCTGACCGTGTGGGCTGCGATTGGCGCGACTGTGCTGCAGGTGTTTGCGATGGTGCTGCACGCCTCACGCGGCGAGTTTGGCGTGCTCCCCATAAACGCCATACTGATCGCGCTGCAACTGTTCGTCATCTGGGGGCGGACCAAGAAGGCTCCGATCACGCCGCGCTGACCGGCAACCTACCAACGGAGGCAACCATGTCCCAACCTTCTGGTTCCCGGCGCATGCCGGTGTACTTTCTATCTCATGGCGGAGGCCCCTGGCCCTACATGACAGGGCCGATGCGCCAGATGTTCACATTGCTCGAAGCGTCGTTGCACGACATCCCAAGGCAGCTGCCGCGGCAGCCGAAGGCCGTTCTCGTCGTGTCGGGTCACTGGGAGGAGTCGGAGTTCACGATCTCGTCCGGAAAGGAACCCGACATGGTCTTCGACTACCACGGCTTTCCGCCGGAGATGTACCAGATCAGGTACCCGGCGCCCGGGGATCCAGTGCTCGCGGAGCGTGTCGGTGATCTGGTGCGCAAGGCTGGCTGGCCGGTCCGGCTTGACCCGCAGCGCGGGTTCGACCATGGCACCTTCAGCATGATGAAGCCGATCTACCCGGATGCCGACATGCCGATCGTGCAGATCTCGTTGAAGGAGTCGTTGAACCCCGCCGAGCACCTGGCCCTCGGCCGGGCGTTGGCGCCACTGCGCGACGAGGACGTACTTATCATCGGGAGCGGCTTCACCTCGCACAACCTGCGCGAGCGCGGACCGCAGATGGCGGCGCCGTCGCAGGCGTTCGACGCGTGGCTGCGACGCGCAATCATGAACCCCGACCCGGTGGCGCGCGCCAATGCGCTCCAACGCTGGGAGGACGCCCCGTTTGCCCGGCTCAACCACCCGCGGGAAGATCACCTCATGCCCCTGATGGTCGTCGCCGGCGCTGCCGAGGGCGAGCCCGTGACGCCGGTCTACGGCGAGCTGTTCGCGGGCTACATGACGGCGTCCAGCTTCCGATTCGGAGAGGACACCAGCCCATCCCGGTTCGATCGACTCGCGGCGGGCGAGCAGGCATCGAACTGATCCTGAAGCCATGATGAATACCTCCATTGCAAACGCCACCATGCTCCCTGTGGGACACGTGTTCGACATCGAGTTCCCGCAGTTCACGCCGCGGATCAGGTTCGACTCCGCGTCCGAGCTCACCTTCGAGATAGTCGATGGTCCATTCGCGGGCATGAAGGACACCGTCCGCTACGAAGTGGTCAACCTGCGTCCGGGCCTTTTTG
>Ga0196978_1001095_pt1 | contig 12527 bp, 12 predicted proteins | sample S3v_2013CmetaG_FD_155491 | JGI IMG/M metagenome (GOLD analysis project Ga0196978, IMG submission 155491) | Soil microbial communities from Anza Borrego desert, Southern California, United States - S3+v_20-13C | ecosystem: Environmental > Terrestrial > Soil > Desert | place: USA: California... | reverse complement strand
CCGGGGCATGGCACGCCATTCACGGACGCGCGCAACGCGCTCGAGCGGGCGTTCGAGCGTCTCGACGCGTACGCGGCCGATCCACTCAGGCTAGCGCGCCATTGCCTCAAGGCGTTCTTCGTGTTCGCGCTGCTCGGGCGCGAACGCATGGCGACCGCGGACGTGCCGCCGTACTTCGAGCGCGTCCCGTGTTATCGCGAATACAACGAGCGGTTCTTCGGGATCGCGCCGGGCACGCTGGCGCGGCAGATCACCGGCGAGCTGCTACGCAGCGGTGCGATCGTCGAACGCGACGGCTTCCTGCTGGCGAAACCTCAGTCGCTCTCGCGATAGCGGCGTCCGCCGAGGATGTGCAGGTGCAGGTGGAACACGGTCTGTCCCGCGTCTTCGCCGTTGAAGATCTGCACGCGGAAAGCCTCGTCGACGCCGAGCTGGCGCGCGATTTTCCCGACGGTCAGCATGAGATGTCCGAGCAGCGCCTCGTCTTCCTGCGTGGCATCCGCGAGCCGCGGGATTTCTTTCCTGGGCACCAGCAGGACATGGGTCGGCGCCTTCGGATTGATGTCCCGGAATGCGACGCACTGCTCGTCCTCGTAGACGATGTCGGCGGGCAGCTCGCGGTTGATAATCTTCGTGAAAACAGTCGTCATCGCGTCACCTCGTCTGCGTCACTTCTTGCCGTCACTTCTCTTCGTCACCTCTTCCATGGCTTTGGCGTTCTCGACGGTCCAGCGCGCGAGCTCCTCGATGAACACATCCACGGCTTCGGTCAGCGCCTTCACCGCCCCGGCCGCGTCGCCGCCGGCCGGGCGCTCGAGCTCGAAATTGCGCTGCGCGAGCACCCTGCGGCTGTCGCTCTCCACCAGCGTCGCACGTGCGCGCAGCGTCGCGCGGCTCTGGCCGGGCGCATCGAAGTACTGGCTGAAATCGAGCAGATCGACGCGAACGGCGTAGTCGGAACGCACGCCGAAATTCGGCGCGACCACCCCTTTCGCCATGGCGCCGAGCCGCGCGCGGATGCGCTCGGTCACGAGCCGCGCCGGTTCGTCGGTCCAGCGGCTTTCCGCATAGACCTGCGGCTTCGCGGCATCCTGGTACAGCAGCCGGTACACGATTCCGCTGTCGTCGAGCGGCGCTGCCGCTGTCACCGGCGCGACGAGCACGATGCCGGGAATCGCCGGATTGGCGCGCGCATAGGCGGGCGGCGGGCCGAGATCGAAGCTCGTCGGCACGTGCGATATGGGGCGTTCGAACGCGCACGCCGCGAGCATCAGCACGAGCGCACACGCGGAGAGCCGGCACGCAGTGAGCGCGGGCGCTCGCCAAGTCATTTGGCTGCGCCTTTGCCGTCGAATCCCGTCTCACCCGGACCCGGTGGACCGCTGCGGCGTCCGAACACGACGCTCTGCGGCTGCTCCTTGATCGAGTTGGCGAGCCGGTCGAGGCTTCGGGACGTCCGCGCGAGCTCTTCGGCGAGCGCATTGATGCGCGGCAGCGTCTCGGTCGTGACGTTGTCGGCAAGCGCGGTGATCGCCCCGCCCGCTTTCTCGGCGCTGCCGGCGACGCGGTCGAACGCTTGCAGCCGGTTTGCGAGATCGCGGTTCGTCGCGGCTATCTCGATGAGCAGCTTGTCGGCCTGCTGGAAGGCCTTGCGCGCATCCGCGACGAGGGCATCGGAGTTGCGCGCCGCAGGCTCGATCGCCTTCGCCAGGACCGCGAGCTCGCGCGTGGCCGTCTCGATGCTCGAGAGCGCACGCGAGAGCTGCAGCTGGTTGTCGTCCGAGAGCAGCGTGTTCATGCGCTTCATCACTTCGCGCGCATCCGAGAGGACCTGCTGGGTCACGTCCGCGAGATTCGAGAACAGCGACTCCCGGATCGGAATCCGCGTCGAGCCTTCCTCGGTTGCGGGCGGCAGACGCTCGGCGCTCTTGCCGGTGTCATCCAACATCACGTACGAGAGCCCGGTGACGCCCTGATACCGCAGCTCGGCGAACGTAGCGCGCGTAAGCTGCATGCTGCTGTCGATGGCGACGTCGATGAGGATCACGCGCGAGTCGCTCGGATCGAAGCGGATGCGAGTCACCTTGCCGATGTCGACGCCGCGATAACGCACGACCGCCTGTTCGTTGAGGCCGGTCACCGCGTACTTCGATTCGAGCACGTAATACGCTTTCTCGTAGGTGTCTCCGCTGAACCACATCGCCGCCGCGACGACCGCTGCACCCAGGAGCAGCGTGAAAAGGCCGGCGGCGAGTGCGTGCGCCTTGTTTTCCATGCGCTATGCCTCCACCGGCCCCGTCGCGGCGGGCTCGCGGCGCCCCGCCGCCTCGAAGGCGCGCCGACCGCGCTCACCCTGAAAGAAGTTGCGCACGAACGGGTGGTCGTGCTTCGCGATCTCGGCCACGGTCCCGACGGCGACGAGACGCTGGTCGGCGAGCACCGCCACGCGGTCCGACAAGGCAACCAGCGTGTCGAGGTCGTGCGTGACCATGACGACCGTAAGGCCGAGCTCGCGGTGGAGGCTGCGGATCAGCTTGACGAAGCTTTCGCTGCGGTCGGGATCGAGTCCGGCAGTCGGCTCGTCGAGGAACAGCAGCTCCGGCTCGAGCGCCAGGGCGCGCGCGAGCGCGACGCGCTTCACCATGCCGCCCGAGAGCTCGGCCGGCATCTTGTAGGCGTGACGCGGCTCGATCGACACCATCGAGAGCTTCATGATCACGAGCTCGCGGATCATCGCCTCGTCGACCGTCTTCAACTCGCGCAGCGGCAGCGCGACATTGTCGAACACGTTCAGCGCCGAAAAGAGCGCCCCCTCCTGGAACAGGACGCCCCAGCGGTTGCGCAGCACGCGCAGCTCTTCGGGATCGCCCTCGTGCAGGCGCCGGCCGAATACGCATACCTCGCCGCGCGCCGGGCGCTCGAGCCCGAGCATCTGGCGCAGCAGCACGGTTTTGCCGCTGCCGCTGCCGCCGACGATCGAGATGATCTCGCCTCGATACACGGTGAGGCTCAGGTCGCGATGGACGACCTGGCGGCCGAACTGCGACCACAGATGGCGCACCTCGATGATCGGCTCGCTCAACTGAATATCCCCACGTCCGAAAACATGACCGCGAAAACGGCGTCCACCAGTATCACGACCGTGATCGCCGTCACCACCGAATTGGTGGTGCCGATGCCGAGGCTCTCGGTGTTCGGTTTGATCCGAAGTCCGAAATGGCACGCGATCAGCGCGATCAGTACCCCGAACACGACGCCCTTGCCTAAGCCCAGCCACAGATTCGCGATCGGCACGGCCGCCGGCAGACTGGAAATGAAGTGCCGGTAGTCGATGCCGAGCTGAAGCTGCGCCGAGACCATGCCGCCAGCGAGCGCCACGGCATTGGTCCACAGGATGAGGAGCGGCATGGCGATCGCGAGCGCGAGGATCTTCGGCAGCACGAGCCGTGTCGTGTGCGGGATCCCCATGACCGCCAGCGCGTCGAGCTCTTCGGTCACGCGCATGACGCCGATCTGCGCGGTCATCGCCGAGCCCGAACGGCCGGCGATCAATATCGCCGCGAGGACGGGCCCGAGCTCGCGGATGATCGCGATGCCGAGCAGATTCACGATATAGATGTCGGCGCCGAAGCTTCGAAGCTGCTGCGCGGACAGATACGAAAGCACGATGCCGACGAGGAATCCCACGAGCGCGGTGATGCCGAGCGCCTGCGCGCCGGTGCGATAGAGGTTCGCCGAGATCTCCTTCCACGGTATGCGGCCGGGCACGCGCGCGAGGTGCAGCGTGTCTAGGCTCACACGCCCCAGCAGCACGACGATGCTGGCGATGTGCTCCGCGAAACCGAGCATGCCGCTGCCGAGCACGACCAGCGGTCCGCCCCATGGTCGACGCCGCCGCGGAAGATCGGCGTCGGGTATCTGGAGATGTGCAAACAGCGGCGCCTGCTCCGGCTTGAGATTGACGCGCTCGGCCATGCGCCGGCCCCACGCGCGCCACAGCAGAAGCGCGCCGGCGTGGTCCAGCGCGCTCACGTCGCAGAGATCCCAGCCTCCGGCGTCGCGGTGCTGTTCGAGCCGGCGCTCGACCTCCGGAAGCACGCGTTCCAGCGAGCGCAAGTTCCAGGCGCCCGAAAGCGTGACCCAGGGCTCTCCACGGTCATCGCGGGTCAGCCGAATGTCCGGGCCCACGACTGCGATATCAGCCATGCCGGATTCGCCAAGACGCTGACATCAAATTGTTTTTGAGCACTGGAACCATGACCCGTGCCGGCAATCAAACGCGGTGCCGACGCGGTAGTGCAGTGCAATAAAAATATGAGCTGGAAGGGTTGACGTTCAGGATTTCACCCCTATAATGCGTATTGTGCGGTGCAGCAAAGCCGATCAGCGACTCACACAGGAGACAGCGATGTATCAAACCCCGGAACAACTGATTGCCCTGAACAAAGCGAACGTCGAAGCCGCTCTGCGCTTCGCCGGCGTTGCCCTCGACGGCGCCGAGCGCCTCATCGAACTGCAGCTCAAGACCGCGAAATCGGCCCTGTCCGACGGCCTGCAAAACGCCCGTGCGCTCACCAGCGTGCGCGACCTCGACCAGCTCACCGCGCTGAAGGACACCGTGGTGCAGCCGTCCCTCGAGAAAGCGACCGCCTACGCCAAGGAAGTCTACGACGTCGCAACCGAGACTCAGGCCGATCTTACCAAGCTCGTCGAAGAGCAGGTTTCGGAGTTCCAGAAGCAGGTGGTCGCGACGCTGGACCAGCTCGTGAAAACCGCTCCGGCGGGCTCCGAAGTCGGCATCGCGGCGATGAAGTCGACGCTGGCGGCCGTGAACTCCGGTTTCGATAACCTCACGAAAGTCGCCAAGCAGTTCGGCGAAGCGACGCAGAACAACATCGAAGTCGTCGCGAACCAGACGATCGAAGCGGCGAAGAAACAGGGCAAGAAAGCTGCTTGATGCTGTGACTGGATTCCCGCCTCGGCGGGAATGCTGAAACCCGGGGTCTTCCCCGGGTTTTTTTGTTAACCGGAAAAAACGGACAGACCCGTTTTGCGCTTCGCAGCGGAAAACGGCATCAGTCCCCTCGCTCGGTCCAGGGAAAGCCGAGCGCGGTGACCCCGTTCTTCAGCACGTCGATCGCGATCGTCACGTCGGCCGTGTCGCCGCGCACCCCCAGCTCGACGTGGCGGTTCGGCTGCATGCGCGGCAGGCTGAACACCTTGCAGCGGGGATAGCGCGCGAGGCAGTCATTCATGAGATCGATCAACTGGCTTTCGCCGCAGCCGGTCACGACGATCGAGCGCTCGCCGACGCGCCCGGGCGCGATCAGCTCGCGGTACCGCGTGTCCAGCACCCACGCCATCATCGGCCACGCCATCTGCGGGAAGCCCGGCAGAAAGTAGTGCCTTCTCAAGCTGAATCCGGGAACGCGATTGAACGGATTGGGAATGATGTCCGAGCCAACCGGAAACTCGCCCATCTGGAGGCGCCGCGGCGTGAGCTCGTCGCCGAAGCGCGCGCGTAACTCGACTTCCGCATCCGGATGCAGCGCGAGCTCGACGCCGGCCGCGTTGGCCGCGCACGCGCGCGTGTGATCGTCCGGAGTCGCGCCGATGCCGCCGAAGCTGAAGACGACATCACCCGACGCGAACGTGCGCTCGAACGTGGCGGTGATGAGCGCCGGATCGTCGCCCAGGTAGTGGCACCATGCGAGCTCGAGACCGCGCTCGCCGAGCGTCTCGATCGCCTTCGCCATGTGCTTGTCCTGCCGCTTCCCGGACAGGATCTCGTCGCCGATGACGATCGCGCCGAACTTCACTTCAGCTGTGGATGTACGACTCGAGCTGCTTGATCGTCTGCTCCTGCTCCGCGATCACTTCCTTCACGAGGTCGCCGATGGAGACGAGCCCGATCAACCGATCGCCTTCGCACACGGGCAGGTGCCGCACGCGCTGTTTCGTCACGAGCGCCATGCATTCCTCGACGGTGCGTTCCGGGCTGACGGTGATGACTCCGGGCGTCATGATGTCGCGTACCGGCACGTCCTGGGACGACCTGCCGTGCAGGATGACTTTACGGGCGTAATCGCGCTCCGACAGGATGCCCACGATGCGGTCGTTCTCCATGACGATCAGCGCCCCGATGTCTCTCTGCGCCATCACCTGCAGCGCCTCGATGACTTTGGCATCGGGGCGAATCGAATAGACTTCGCTGCCCTTCGCGGCGAGCAGTTGTTTCAGGCTTTTCATAGGAATCTCCGGGAATTCGCAGTCACTCTAGCAATATTCGAGCGAACGCGGCGCGCTATGCGTCTTCGCCGCCGGGCCGCGGACCGCGCCACGGCCTGAACTGCTGTACGTTTCCGAGGCGCACGGCGCCGTGCGGCGGCTGGAGCAGCATCGCCGTGATCGCTTCTTCGGGCGCGGGCGCGCAAAAGTAATTGCCCTGCATGGCCTCGCAGCCGTGCTCGCTCAGGAAATCCCACTGCTGGCGCGTCTCCACGCCTTCGGCGATCACCTGCTGGTTGAGGCTGTGGGCCATCGCGATGACCGCGCGGGTCAGCGATGCCGCGTCGGCGCCCGGCAGTTGCGACACGAGCGAGCGATCGATCTTGATCGCATCGATGGGGAAACGCTTTAGATTCCCGAGCGAGGAGTAGCCGGTCCCGAAATCGTCCACCACCACGTGCGCACCCATGTCCTTCACCTGCGCGAGCAGCTTCGCCGCGCGGTCGGAATGCCGCATGAGGATCGCTTCGGTGATCTCGATCTCGAGCTGTTTCGCTTCGATGCCGGCGTTGTGCACCGCCTCGCGCAGGCGCTCGATCAGGTTGTCCTGTCCGAACTGGCGCATCGACAGGTTGACCGCGATGCGCAGACTGCCGATGCCGCGCTGCTGCCACGCTTTCAATTGCCCGCAGGCGGCGTGCAGCACCCAGTCCCCGATCGCCGCGAAGAGGCCGGCGTCCTCCGCCAGGGGCACGAATTCGGGCGGATTGAGCACGCCCTGGCTCGGATGCACCCACCGCACGAGACTCTCGACGCCGGTGACGCGGTTCTCCTTGAGATTCACGCGGGGCTGGTAAAAGAGCGTCAGCTCGCCGCGTTCGAGCGCGCGCCGCAGCGCCATCTCCAGGTTCAGCCGCTCGACGAGATGCGTGTTCATCTCGGACGAGTGGAACTGGAAGTTGTTCTTGCCCTGCTGCTTCGCGCGGTACATCGCGATGTCCGCGTTCTTCAGGAGCTCCGCGGCGTCGTGACCGTCCTGCGGATAGGCGGCGATGCCGATGCTCGCGGTCACGTTGTAGCTCCCGTCCCGCAGCAGGAACGGCTGCGCGACCGTTTCCAGAACCTTGCGCGCGACCTCGAGGAGCTGCGTGTCTTCGCGATAACCCTCGATCAGCACCACGAACTCGTCGCCGCCCATGCGTCCGAGCGTGTCGCCCTCGCGCATGACTTCGCGTAAGCGGACCGCGAGGTCCGCGAGCAGCACGTCGCCCGCATCGTGGCCGAGCGTGTCATTGATGAGCTTGAAGCCGTCCAGGTCGATGAAGAGCACCGCCAGCCTGCGCTCGTGACGATGCGCCTGCGCGAGGGCCTGTTGCAGCCGCTGGCTGAACATCGAGCGGTTGAAGAGCCCGGTGAGCGCATCGTGGCTCGCGACGAACTGGAGATTGCGCTCGGCCTGCTTGCGCGCGATGAACTGCCCGATGTGCGCGCCCAGGTTCTGCGCGAGCTGGGTCAGCGCCTCGTCGGGCTGGCGCACTTCGCGCGCGAAGAATTCCATGAGGCCGTAGAACTCGCCGCCGATCATGATCGGGAACGCGAAGGCCGATTTAAGCCCCGCCGACAGCGCCTCGGCGCGCCGCATGAGCGTGCCGTCCTTCTCGATGTCGCTCACCCATACCGGCGACGCGCTCGCCCAGACCCGCCGCGTGAGTCCCTCGGGCGCGCCGGGACGCTCCAGGCGCGAGCGCGACACTTCGCGGAACGCGGCGACTTCCGGCACGCTCCAGATCTCGGCGCAGCGCAGGAGCAGGTTCTGCTTGTCGAGCACCCAGCGCGCGCCGTACGCGAAACCAAACGATTCGCACAGCGTCTCGATCACCTCGGGAATTGCGTCCTCCACGCTCTGCGCTTCCGACAGGATCATCGTGATGCGTGCGATCACGTTCTGCTGCTTCTCGACGCGCTTCCTCTCCGTGATGTCGGCAAACATCGTGATGTAGCCCGACGGCCGCCCGCTTTCATCGCGCACGAGCGCCGCCGAAAGGCTTACGTCGATCAGCTTCCCGTCCTTGCGCAGGCGCACGGCTTCGAAGTTCGAGACCGACTCGCCGGCGAGAATCTTGCGCCGGAGCGCCTCCGCCTCGGCCCCGGCATCGGCCAGGTGGAATGGCACGAGCTGTCCCCGCACCTCGTCCTGCGACCAGCCGAAGATCTTCTCCGCCGCCGAGTTCCAGCTCTCGACGCGGCCGTTCGGGTCGCGCGCGATGATGGCGAGCGGCGAAGCTTCGATCATGGCCGCGAGCTTCTGCGAGGCCTGCCGGAGCTGTTCGGCCATGACGCGCTGCGCGTAAATCTGCTCGTTCAACTGGTGGTTCGCCTGGCGCGACGCCGCGTGCGTCTCGGAGATGCGTTCGAGCAGATCGTTGTTCTCGAACTTCATCGCGATCGCTTCCTGGAGCATGCCGGCGACGAGCGGCCCGGTCGCGAGCATCACGACGAGGAACACGAGCATGAGCACGCCGAGATAGAAGTGCACCGTAGTGCCCTGCAGGAATACCGTCGGGATGATCGGCAGCACGGCCGGGATCAGAAACGCGAGAAACGCGTGATGGACCGGCGCGAGCGAGAGTATCGCCGAGACCACCATGCCCGCGATGATGAGTATCACGAGGAACTCGTGCGGCATCGACCCGGCCGGATACATCACGGAACCGAGTACGCCCCACAGGACCCCCACGGCGCCGGCCCCGAGCACGAAGTGAGCGCACCAGCGCGGCGCTTCCTCGGCGGGCGGCTGACGTTCCATGTACGCGCGATAGAGCATGAAGCGCGCTGCGGTGACTGCAGCCATCGCGAAACCCCAGACCACGAGCTGGGCGACCGGCGCGACCGGCCAGAGACCGCCGACCACGAGCAGCATGCACAGGATCGACCCCGCGTAAGCGGCGGTGGAAAAGCGGAAGAGGTGCCGGACCTGCTCGGCGAAGATCGCCTGGCGGCGGGTGGGACCGCTCGGCGGGACCGGCGGCGGCGTCAGCGCAGACGCTGTAACTCCCTCACCCATCTCGGTTTTCTTCCGTCGCGTCGGCCTTGTCAGGGTCGGGTCATTGTGACAGAAATCGCCTCCGCCTTGCGCAGCAGGTTCTCGGCCATACGAATGTTCGCGACGTCCACCAGCCGGCCGTCGAGCTGCACGGCGCCACGGCCTTCACGCGCCGCCTCCTCCATCGCCTGCACGATGCGGCGCGCACGTTCGATCTCTTCCCGCGCCGGCGTGAATACCGCGTTCACGGGCGCGATCTGCGCGGGATGGATCGCCCACTTGCCGTCGAAGCCCAGCACCGCCGCGCGCCGCGCCGCGGCGAGCAAGCCGTCGGCGTCCTTGATATCGCCGTACACACCGTCGATGGGGCGCAGCCCGTGCGCGCGGCAGGCGACGAGCATGCGCGCCTGCGCCGCGTGCCAGGGATCGGCCTGAAGGAAAGCACGCGTGCCGCCCGTGTCGGCGTCCGTCAGCACGCCGTATTCGGGATGCATGCCGCCGATGACGGTGGTGCGCATCCCGAGTGACGCCGCGAGGTCACCCGAGCCGAAGGCCATCGCTTCGAGCCGGGGGCTCGCCTGCGCGATCGTCTCCACGTTCGAGAGCCCGAGCGCCGTCTCGATGAGGATCTCGAAGCCCACGCGCCGCTCGCGCGGCTTCGCCTGCTCGATCTGCGTCACCAGCATGTCGAGCGCGTAGACGTCGGCGGCGACGCCGATTTTCGGAATGACGAGCAGATCGAGACGCGGACAGCTCTCCACCACTTCGATCACGTCGCGGTACATCCACGCCGTATCCACGCCATTGATACGCACGCCGATCGTCTTCGCGCCCCAGTCGACCTGATTCAGTGCAGCGATGACGCTGGCGCGTGCGCTGACCTTGTCGTCCGGCGCGACTGCGTCTTCCAGATCGAGAAACACCGCGTCCGCCGCCGAGCGTGCCGCTTTCTCGAACAGCGCGGGCGTCGCGCCGGGCACGACGAGCTCCGAGCGCGTGAGACGCGCGCGTGCGGGCGGGGTTTGCGTGAAGCTCATCGGGGCCCCAGCCCTTCGACGATCTTGATCAGTGCGGAGAGGTCGTTGCCGCCTTCGCCGTGTCCCACCAGCGAATTGATGTGCTGCATCACGACCGCTGCCGCGGGCAGTCCCTGCCCCGCCGCGTGCGCGAGACCGAGCACGATACCGAGATCCTTGTGATAGAGCCGCGTCTCGATGCCGGCGGCAAATTCGCGCTCGACCATGCGCTTACCGAACATCTCGAGCACGCGGCTGCCGGCGATACCCGTGAGCAGGACCTCGCGCGCCTTCGCCGGATCGAGACCGCAGGCGCGCGCGAGCGTAAGCGCCTCGGCCGCGGCCTCGGCCGTCACCAGCAGCGCGAGCTGGTTGCACGCTTTGGTCGTCTGGCCCGCGCCGCTCTCGCCCATGTGTACGATCGACTTGCCGAGACATTCGAAGAGCGGCTTCACGCGCTCGAATGCTTCGCGCTTGCCGCCGACCATGATCGAGAGCGTCGCCTGCTGTGCGCCGGTCGGGCCTCCGGACACCGGCGCGTCGAGCATCTCGACGCGCTTTTCCGAGAGGCGGGCGGCGACGTCACGCGCAACGGTCGGTGAGATCGTCTCCATGTCGACGACGACGCTCCCGCTACGGGCCCCGGCTATGATGCCGTCGGCGCCCAGCGCGACCTGCTCGAAATCGCTCGACGTCGTCACCATCGTGAAAACGACGTCACTCGCGGCGGCGAGCGCCGCAGGGGTGTCGTACGCGCGCGCGCCCGCTTCGAGGAGCGGCGCCGCCGACGCGCGGCGGCGCGCATACACGCCCATCTCGTGACCGTGTTTCATCAGGTTGAGCGTCATCGGGCGCCCCATCACGCCCAGACCAATGAAGCCGAGTTTCATGTTTGTTTAAGAGGTGACGAAAAAGAGGTGACGGAAAAAGAGGTCACGAGGAAAGAGGTGACGAGAAAGAGGGTGACTCGGGGACGAACGAATCATACAGCCATGAACGGAAGCGACGAACAGCCGGTTTTCGTCACCTCTTCATCGAATCAGCCCAAGCGCCATGACGAGAGGCAACGTGAGCCAGAAGAGGATCGTCGCCCAGCCGATGAGCAGCGCCGTCGCGGCAGCGTCGAGACGGAAGCGGTCGGCGAGGAGCAGCGCGGTCACCATCGGCGGCGTGCATGCCTCCACGACCGACGCGTATTGCGCCTCGCCCATAGCCGGAAAGAGCACGCTCGCCGCGCCCCACACGATCAGCGGCGTGGCGAGCAGCTTGACCCCGGCCGCGGAAAGGATCTCGCTGCGCGGCACGAGGTTGCGCCACGGGATCGTCATGCCGAGCACGAACAGCGTCACCGGGATCGTCGCCTGGCCGATGAACCACGTCGCGTTCACGAGCGGCCGGTAGGTGAGCCCGAGCTGCTGCGTGCAGATCCCGAGCACGAATGCCCAGATCGGCGGCATCGAGACCATGACGCGCCACACCGACGGGTACGACTCGACCGCAGTGTGCGAGCCGAGCCGCGTCGCGATCCACACGCCGAGGCTCCACACGAGCGGCATCGTCATCAGCATGTCGTTGAACACGGCGTAGCGCGTGGCCTCGCGGCCGTAGAAGAAAATCAGCACCGGCACGCCGATATTGAAGGTGTTGCCGAACATGCCGCCCAGCATGATGCCCGCGCGCGCGGGATCGGTGAGATGCGGCCAGAGCGACGTCCGGTAGAGCAGGACGTACAGCAGCAGTCCCGACGCGAGCGAGCCGATGCCGACCAGGAGCGGCACCGACAGGAGCGCCGCCGTGAGCGGGGTCGATGCGGACACCGCATACAGGATCGAGGGATAGAACAGATACATCGCAAGGCGGTTGAGCAGCGTGCGCGCGTGCTCGACCTGCGTGTCGGGAAAGAAGCGCGGCCAGAATGCGCCCGCCGCGACCAGCAGCGTGACCGGCAGCATGACTTCGACCATGAGGTCGAAGAGGCGCAGGAAATAGCTCATCGTGACGGGTTATACCCGCCGGCGGCTCAACCTGCCTTCACGTCCGTATTGATCAGATTGGGGGGACGCCCGCCGGTGAGCGCCGCGACCGCGTTCTTCGCGGCGGTCATGGCCATCGCGCGCCGTGTCGCTTCCGTGGAGCTGCCGATGTGCGGCACCAGCACCACGTTGTCGAGCTCGAGAAAACCGGGATTGAGCTTCGGCTCGCCTTCGAAGACGTCCAGGCCGGCCGCGCGGATGGTGCCT
>Ga0196978_1001093_pt1 | contig 12529 bp, 10 predicted proteins | sample S3v_2013CmetaG_FD_155491 | JGI IMG/M metagenome (GOLD analysis project Ga0196978, IMG submission 155491) | Soil microbial communities from Anza Borrego desert, Southern California, United States - S3+v_20-13C | ecosystem: Environmental > Terrestrial > Soil > Desert | place: USA: California... | reverse complement strand
TCACGCCGCTGATGCTCATCCGCTGCGCGGAGCAGAAGCTCGACGGGAAGGAGATGAAGCTGAAAAAAGATTGGGTGCCGCTGGAAGAGATTTCACCGAACCTGCAGCTGGCGGTGGTCTGCACGGAAGACCAGAATTTCATCGAGCACAACGGCTTCGATTACGCCGCGATCGAGAAAGCGATGGACGATTGCGAGGAAGGCGGGCGCTGCCGAGGGGCGAGCACGATCAGCCAGCAGACGGCGAAGAACGTTTTTCTCTGGCCGGGACGCAGCTGGATCCGCAAAGGCTTCGAAGTGTATTTTACTTTCCTCATCGAGCTGTTCTGGAGCAAGGAGCGCATCATGGAAGTATACCTCAACGTGATCGAGTTCGGCGACGGGGTGTACGGTGCGGAGGCGGCCTCGGCGCAATTTTACGGCAAGCATGCGAAAGACATCACGCAGGGCGAAGCGGCCTTGCTCGCCGTGGTGCTGCCCAACCCGCTGAAGCGCTCGCCCGCACGGCCCACCGCTTACCTGAAAAAGCGCCAGGCCTGGTGCCTGCAGCAGATGGGCTTCTGGGGCTGGAAGCTGAATTATCACCCGGAGGAAAAAAAATCAACCAGCCGCAAGAAAAAAAAGTGAGCGCGCCGACCTATCCCGCCGATCCGCAGCAGTACGAACGCTGCCTGCAGCTCATCCTCGATTTTTTAAAAGAGATCGGCATCGGAACGCGTTTCGTGCCCGGCCCGCTGGAAAATACTTTTGTGCCCGGCATCCGCATCGAAAACGGCTCGCTCAGCATCTGCCGCGCGCAGCTTTTATATCCCGGCGACCTGCTGCACGAAGCCGCGCACCTCGCCGTCGTTCCTCCCGAAACGCGCGCGAAAATGAACGACAGCGCCGGCGATTCCGGGGGCGATGAGATGGCTGCCATCGCCTGGTCTTATGCCGCCCTTCGCCACCTCAGGCTTTCGCCGGATATCGTTTTTCACCCGGAAGGCTATAAAGGCGGATCGAAAAGCATCATCGAGAATTTCACCGCGGGACGGTACTTCGGCGTGCCGCTGCTGCAGCTGTACGGATTAAGCCGGGAGAAAAAACAGGCGGAAGAAAAAGGAGAAGAAGCGTTCCCGGTTATGAAAAAATGGACACGCGATTAGCTCTTGGAACTTAGCGCTTAGAACTTAGTTTCGCCGCACGGCCTCGCCGGCAGTTTAAAAAAACGCGGTGGTGTTTATACGATCGGAAAAATTCAAAAGAGCGGAGGCATTTCACGCGCTCGAAAAACTAAGTTCTAAGCGCTAAGCGCTATTTTTTCCGCATGACCATCAAGCCGTCCCTCACCGGGAACAGCACGGCTTCCACGCGCGGATCTTTGCACACTTTTTCATTGAAGGCGGCGATGGCTTTGGTGTCGGGATCCATCTTGTCGGCGGGCTGCAGCACTTTTCCGCTCCAGAGCACGTTGTCTGCGATCAGGAAACCGCCGGAAGGAACCAGGGGCAGCACGAGATCGAAGTACGTTCCGTAATTGATCTTGTCGGCGTCGATGAACACGAGATCGAACGCGCCGCTCAGCGTGGGAAGAATGTCGAGCGCGTTGCCGACGCGGTAGTCGATGCGTCCGGAAGCGCCGGCTTCGTCGAAGTAGCGGCGGACCATCTGCTCCAGCTCTTCGTTGATGTCGATCGTCACCAGCTCGCCGCCGGGCTGCAGGCCTTCGCTGAGGCAGAGCGCCGAGTAGCCGGTGTACGTGCCGATCTCCAGGATGCGTTTCGGCCGGATCATCAGGCTGAGCATGCGCAGCACCTGTCCCTGCACGTGGCCCGAGAGCATGCGCGGCATGAGCACTTTCGCATGCGTTTCACGGTTCAGCTTGCGAAGCAGCTCGCTTTCCGGCCGCGTATGTTCAGCGACGTATTGCTCGAGGGGCACGGGAAGAAATTCCATAGGCAATTCTTGTTGGGAGACGAAGCAAAAGTAAAAAAACGGTTCAGGCAGCGCCTTGGACTTATCTTCTATCGCATGGGAATTTAATAGTTGTTGTCACGCTTTCCGTATGGTTTTTACGGAGAAATGAAGATGCGGACGAAGTGATCGTAATCCAGGCACCGTAGTTCAACATCCTGTCTCACTCTACGATGCCGTAAACGTCAGGCTGCTCAGGTTTTTTTCATCCATGATCTCGTTCGCCGTATCGCGCAGGGTTTTTGCGTCCAGGGCGTCGATGTCGGCGAAAATTTTTTCCAGGGGCTGCACGCGGTTCTGCATCAATAAGCTTTTGCCGCAGCCGAGCAGCACGTTGAGACGGTGTTCCTGCAGCAGGGCGAGCTGTCCGCGCAATTGTCTTTTCGCGGCGTGGAGCTGCGCGGCGCCGAGCGGTTTTTCGCGGAGGCGTTTCAATTCTTTCTGCACGAGCGCGCTGCATTTTTCGAGGTGCTGCGGATCGGTGCCGAAGTAGACATGGAAGAGACCGTTGTCGGAGTACGGCGTGTAGCCCGCTTCCACGGCGTAGGCGAGGCCGTGCTTTTCGCGGATGGAAAGGCTGAGGCGCGAGTTCATGGCGGGGCCGCCGAGCAGGTTGACGAGCAGGGAGAGCGCGGTGCGGCGCGGGTGCTTCAGCCCGTAGGCCGGCGCGCCGGTGACGTTGTGCGCCTGGTGCGTGTCGCGGGGCTGCAGGGCCTGCGCGGGATGATAGTTGCGGAACGGCTTGCGCAGGTGCTTTACGCCGCGCGATGATAATTTGCCGAACCATTTCTGCGCAAGCTCTTCCGCCTGCGCGGGCGTGAACGCGCCGCAGGTGCAGAAGACCATGTTCGGCGCGTGGTAATAGGAGCGAATAAAGTCCGAGAGATCGTCGCGCGTCAGCCCCGAAAGGCTTTTCTCCGTGCCGAGGATGTTGCGCCCCAGCGCATGCCCGCGGAACACGCCCGTCTCGAAATCGTCGAATACCTGCTCGGAAGGCGTGTCGAGATACATGCGAATCTCTTCGGCGACGACCTCTTTTTCTTTTTTGATCTCGGCGGCGGGAAAAACCGAATGCAGCACGATGTCGGAAATGAGGTCGGCGGCGCGGTCGAGGTAATTCTGCGTGAACGAGGCGTGGATGCAGGTGACCTCTTTCGTCGTGTACGCGTTCAATTCTCCTCCGACGGCGTCGAGGCAATTGAGGATCTGGATCGCGCGGCGTTTTTTCGTGCCTTTGAACAGCGTGTGCTCGATGAAATGCGCCAGGCCCTCTTTGCCTTCCGGCTCGTCGCGCGTGCCGGCTTTCACCAGGATCGCGCAATGAGAAATGGAGCCGGGGGAGGAGAGGTGCAGGCCGCGCAGGCCGTTTTTCAATTCGTACAAATGAGCGGAGTCACGCATGCCGCAAAGTTACGCATTCGACGGCGTGCAAATTCCGCCGCGCCGCGCCGGATCGCGCGAGTCGCCAAACGCCCTGCCGGCAAGGCTTTCAGCGGATCGCTCCCCGCGCGCAAACGGGGTTTTGAACTTTTTCATGTGCATAATTCCAAAATGCGCCCGGTTCGGCCCCGTTTGTTTTTATTCATTTTAGTCGTATGAAACGCTTTGTCCTGTTGTTGCAGGTAGTGTTGTTGCTTTGTCCGCTCGCGGCTGGAGCACAGGGTAAGAGCAAGGACGTCGACGAACTGCTGGGCGATGCCGAGTATTTCTTCGAGCAGAAAAATTACCTCCGTGCGCTGCCGCTCTACAAGCAGGTGCTCGCCATCGAGCCGGACAACGTGATCGTCAAGTACCGCCTCGGCGTTTGCTACCTTTTCAAGGCCGACGAAAAAGAGCAGTCGATCAACTACCTCGAAGAGGTGAAGAAAACGAATCCCGACATCGAGGACAGGCTGCCTTTCTTCCTCGGGCGCGCGTACCACATCAACTACAAGTTCGACGAGGCCATCGCGTATTTCAACGAGTACCAGCAGAAGAAGCTGCCTCCGCAGGAGAAGAACGTCGTCGACCAGTACATCAGCTATTGCCAGAATGCGAAAGTGCTCACGCAAACGCCGGTGGAGATCGAGATCAAAAACATCGGCGCGCCGATCAACACGGAGAATTCGGAGTACGTGCCGGTGATCACGGCGGACGAGACGATGCTCATCTTCACGTATAAAGGCGTGCGCAGCACCGGCGGCCTGCAGGACCCGAAATTCCGCCCCGATACCGACGGCGAATATTACGAGGACATCATGGTCTCGCAGCGCGTAGGCGAGAACTGGCTAAGCCCGGAGCCGATCGGGAATAAGATCAACACCAAGGGCCACGACGCGAGCATCGCGCTCTCGAACGACGGGCAAATCCTCTTCATCTATAAAAGCACGCCGAAAGACAAAGGCGACATTTTCGAAAGCCGGCTGAAAGGCGCCGAGTGGATGGAGCCGGTGCGGCTGGACAAGAACATCAATACCGGGGCCTGGGAAGGCAGCTGCTCGCTGTCGAACGACGGGCAAACGCTTTATTTCGCCAGCGAGCGGCCCGGCGGTTTCGGCGGACGCGACATTTACATTTCGCAAAGGCAGGCGGACGGCACCTGGGGCACGGCGCGCAACCTGGGTCCGACGATCAACACGACGTTCAATGATGATGCGCCGTTCATTCACCCGGACGGCATCACGCTTTTCTTCAGCTCGGAAGGGCACAACAGCATCGGCGGCTACGATATTTTTTACACCGTGTACCGTGAAGACGGCTGGGGCAAGCCGATCAATTTCGGCTACCCGGCCAACACGCCTTTCGACGAGCGCTTCTACGTGCTGTCGGCGGACGGCGCGACCGGTTATTATTCTTCCGACCGCAAAGGCTCTTCGGGGCAGCAGGACATTTACGCCATCAGCCCCGGCTTCCAGGGCGAGCCCCCGGTGCTGGCGCTGGTCGTGGGTTTCGTCACCGTCGATCAGAAGCCGGTGGACGCCACGATCACGGTGAACGATTCGACCACGGGCGCGAAGCAGGGCACGTACAATACGAATTCCGCAACGGGAAAATATTTGATCGCGCTGAAGCCCGGCAACGTGTACCGCGTAGCGATCGAGGTGGAAGGACAAGATATTTATTACGAGTACGTGAACGTGAAAGGCCTCGACACCTACGTGCAGGTGAACAAGGATTACAACTTCGACGGCAACAAGCCCCCGCGCCCGATCGTGGCGGATTCGAGCGATGCGCTGCAGAACAAGATCGACGTGCAGCTGCGCAAGATCCGCGAGGAGCAGAAGACCGACGTGTACGAGCAGAAAATTTATAAGAACATCATCAAGAAATACGGCGAGGTAAAGGTCGACAGCGTGACCTACAGCGTGGAGCTGGGCCGCTACGAAGATCCCGCCGATTTCGATTCCACCAAGCTGGCCGGGCTCGGCCCCTTCAAGCGCAAGCTGAACAAGGACGGCACGAGCACGATCTACGCGGCCGGCCCGTTCAAGACGTTGCTCGACGCGGAAATGTACCGCGCGAAATTACCGGCCCGCGATTCCACTATCGCGCGCAGAGCGACAGTAACGGTCGACGACCGCGGGAAGCGCAGGATGGTGCAGGATTATTACCGCAAAGAATATACGCGCAAAGGCTACGAGCCGCCGGATGACACGCGCCTGATCAAGAGCAGGAAAGCGAACATCTACACCACGGAGACCGACGTGAACGTGGATTACGACAAGCTCGTGCAGGATAAAGGAACGTTCGAAGCGGAAGGGCTTTCCTACAAGCTGGAGCTCGCCACCGTAACCAAGGACAGCGCATTCGATCCTGCGCTCTTCGAGAAATACGGCAAGGTGGAGAAGAAAGAATATCCCGACGGCAAGGTGCGTTATTCGATGGGCCCGTTCAAGACGCTGAAGGAAGCGGAAGATTTCAAGAAGATGCTCGTGGAGAAAGAAGCGGAGGCGAGCAAATCCATCGTGACGGTATTTTACTTCGGCCAGCGCCAATCGGTGACGGATTTTTTCAGCAAGCCGCCTGTCACGGGCCCCTGCGACAACAAGCCGGTCGATCTTGCCTGGTTCATGGACAAATCACTGAACAACCCGGAAGTGTATGCGAAGTTCCTCGCGCTCTCGGGCAACTACTGCAAAGAAGGATTGATCTACAAAGTGCAGATCGGCGCGTACCGGAAGCCGCAGAATTTCAAATACCCGCAATTGGAAAGCTACGGCCCCGCCGAGATCATCCCGTATCCCGACGGCATCACGCGCTTCACTTTGCGCCAGTTCAAAACGATCACAGAAGCCGAAGCGTTCCGCCAGGAAATGATCGCGAAGAACATCAAGGACGCCTGGATCACCGCGATGTACAAAGGCGAGCGCAAGACGCTGGAGGAATTGATCAAAGTGAATTTCTACGGGGCGGGGATCGACTAACCCCGCACCCGGCGCGCGGCGCAAACTCATAACTTCCTGCTGCCTCGTGCCCGCATCGAAGACGAAGAGAGGGACCGGTGATGAGTTAATACTTCAGCTTCTTCGGGATAACCACCAGCGACAATTCTTCTCCTCCTTTTTCCAGGCTCGCGATGAGCCGGAATTTTTTGCTCGAGGTGTCCAGCGCCTGGCACTCGATGGGCCAGCAGTCGGCTTTGGTGAATTCGGTTTTCAGGGTGGCGACGGCCTTGGCGATCTCTTCTTTGCCGCGGATGCGGACGAAGACGTAGTGCAGGCGCTTGTCGCAGAACTCGTATTCGATGCGGGAGGCGATGAAGCCGTTGAGCTGCAATTGCTGACCGGGCTTGAACCAGATCACGCAGCGGGTGCTGCGGATGAAAGCGGCGGTGTCTTTGTAGGAAGTGGTCGTGTCCATCACCACTACGCGATCCTTCAGCGAATCTACATGCATGCCGAATTCGATTTCAGGCAGGCCGAGGAAGACGAGCTTTTGCGCGGACAAGGCGCCGGATGACAGGAGCAATAAGCAGAGCAGGGTTCTCGCGTGCTTCACGAAGGCAAAGCTAATCAATGTAATCGTTTCCTCTCGGCTGCGCTCGAGGTGACACGTAATTCAGGCGCTTAAAGAGCCACCGGTACGAAGTCACGCACTCGTAATACGTGTCACCTCGACGCAGCCGAGAGCTGCTTTTCAATTCAAGCCCAAAAATTTCAAAAACGCTTTGTTGTCCGGCTCGCGGCCGAGGAAATTTTTCACGAGCACCAACGCATCGTCGCTGCCGCCTTTGGCGAGAACTTCTCTCCGGTAACGTTCGCCGGTTTTCGGAGAGAGCACGTCGCCTTTTTCGAATTCGGAGAACATGTCCTGCGCGTAGACGTTCGACCACATGTAGCCGTAATATTTCGAGCCGTAGCCGGTGAGGTGGCCGAAGCTGGCGGCGAAATGCGAGCCTTCGACGTAAGGATAGAACGTGATCTTGTTCTGCAGCTCTTTCACCTGCTTCACGATGTCGTCGGCGGATTCGACTTTCAGCCCGTCGTTCAGCGTGAAGTCGAGCGTGCCGTAAAAGACCTGCTGCAGGGCGCTGAGGCCGGAGTTCACGTTTTTGCTGGCGATCATTTTATTCAACAGCTCGTCGGGGATGACCTCGCCGGTCTTGTAATGTTTCGCGAAAAGCGCGAGCACGTCTTTTCTCCAGGCCCAGTTCTCCATGATCTGCGAAGGCGCCTCCACGAAATCCACCGCGACGTAGGTGCCGGAGACGCTGGCCATTTCCGTTTCGCTGAGCAGCACGTGCATGAGGTGGCCGAACTCGTGCAGGAAGGTGGCCACGGTGCCGTGCGAGAGCAGGGAAGGCTTGTCGGCGGAGGGCGCGGGGAAATTGCAGACGAGGGCCGCGCTGCGCAGCTGCATGCCGCCGGGCACTTTTTTCGAGCCGGTGAGCGAGAAGCAGCCGGCGTGGTTGTACTTGTTCTCGCGCGGGTACAGGTCGAGGTAGAAATAACCGATGCGCGCTTTCGTCACGTTGTCGTACACCGAGTAGGCCTGCACCTGCTTGTACCAGATCGAAGGATTTTTGTCTTCCACGAAAGAAACGTTGTACAGCTTCTGGTAAATGCCGAAGATGCCCTGGATCACGTTCTGCATCTCGAAATATTCTTTCACCTGCTCGGCGTCCACGCTGTATTTCTGCGCGAGCAGCTGCGTGGTGTAGTATCCCGCTTCGTACGGGTAGATCGCTGTTTCCGCTTGGCCCGTCTCTTTGCTTTTCAGCGCGAGCAGCTCTTGAATGTCCATCTCGCCTTTTTTGCGCAGGTCGGCCGCCAGCTTGGTTTCGAAATCCCACACCGTCTTCGTGCTGCGCGCCATGATGTCGCCGACGGCGTATTCGGAATACGTGCGGAAGCCGAGCAGTTGCGCTTTCTGCGTGCGCAGGCGGATGATGTCGACCAGCAGCTTTTCGTTGGCGGGGGCCACGTTCATTTTCGCGAGGTAAAATTTCTTGCGCGCTTCGTTGCTTTTCGCGTACGACATGAACGGATAGTACGTGGGATTGGAAACGTCGAGCACGTAGCTGCCGTCGGCCTTCAGGTATTTTTTGCGGTAATCTTCCGCCGTGCCTTCCATTTCCGCCGCGCTGAAGACGACCTGGCTGCGATCGGTGGAAATGTTTTTCCCGAATTCCACGATGAGCTCGTTCAGCTTCTTGTTGATCGCTTTCAGGCTGTCGCGGCCGGCGGGGGAGAGGGCCATGCCGTTGCGCTCGAAATCGGCCAGCACTTTTTTCAGGAAGAAGGCGCGCTCGCCTTTCAGCGTTCTCGATTCGGCGGTGGCGGAATATTCTTTCGCCGCGCGATACAGATCTTCGTTCAGCAGCAGATCGTCGAGCATGGCGTTGAACTTTTCCAGCTTCTCGCCCGACTTGTCGCGGATGGTTTTGTCGGTGTGCGTGTTCACCAGCAGCTCGTACACCGACTGCGAGCGCAGCAAATGATTGTAAATATCATCCAGCGGCGTCATCGTGTTCTTGAACGTGCGCTGCGTGGCGGGAATGCCTTTGATCGCGGCATTGAGCTGGGCGATGCTGTTCTCCGTGTACGTGGTTGCGCTTTCGATAGACGCCACGTCTGCGCGCGCGAAGTCGAACACTTCGTTCCATTTCGGCATCAGCGGATTCCCGCTCGCGCGGGAGGGATGATCCTGCGCTGCGAGAAGGGTGAAAGAAAAAGCGGAGATGAGTAGGAGGGTGAGACGTGCGATCATGCTCCTGAGTTTTGGTGCGTGGAGAAGAGTAATGAAAGTTAAAGCGAAATGAAGTGAAACGCAAGAAGTACTTGCTCGTCCCTCTTCGACTGCGCTCAGAGTGACAAGTTGCGTTTTACGAAGTGAATGCAAAGTCTTCCGGCTGCTCAGCGTGACAAGTTGCGAATCGGAGTGAAACGCAAGAAGTACTTGCTCATCCCTCTTCGACTGCGCCCAGGGTGGCAAGTCGCGTTTTAGAAGTGCATGCAAAGTCTCCGGCTTCGCTAAGCGAGGCAGGTCGTGTTGGAATTTGAGAATTATTTCTTGGGATTTTTATAAATATCCGGCCGCGTGATCTCCATCATGCGCTCGGGCGTTTTCATCGCGTGGAAACCGAATTTCTCGTAGAGGCTGTGCGCGTCTTTCGTGGCCAGCATGAAGCGGCGCAGGCCCTGCAGTTGCGGGTGAGACATAATGCCTTCCATCATCCATTTCGAAAGGCCGCGGCCCCTGGCGCTTTCGGTGATGAACACGTCTGCCAAATAAGCGAAAGTGGCGTAGTCGCTGATGACGCGGGCGTAGCCGACCTGCTTTTCATTTTCGTAAAGGCCGAAAGCGAGCGAGTGCTCCGCTGCGAGCTTGACGATCTCGAAAGGGATGCCCGGCGCCCAGTAGCTGTTCGTCAGCTCGCGATGTATGAATTCGAGATCGAGCTTGTTCTTGTCGGTACTGAGAAGGTAATTGCCTTTGTGAAGTTCCATGCTTACTCCTTATTCTCCACCACCGCCATTCGTCCGCCCTGCGGGCTGAAGGTGAGACGCGTGATGTTTTTCAGCCCGGCGAAAGCGAGATCGAACGTTTCCGTCCACTCGCTGCTTTTGCCGGGCTGCCAGCGGTAGATCTTGGCGCCTTTCGCCATGAAAAGGTTGCCGTGCTTGTCCACGCTGAAATCCTGGCTGCCTTCGACGGCCGGGATCGGTTTGAAATCGGGGATGTCGATGCCGGCCATGTTGGCGGCCCTGATCCAAAGCTTGCCCTTCGAGTCGAAAACCGTGTACAGCAGAATTTGCCGCCCGGTCTCGTTGCGGAACGTGTGCATCGAGCGGCCGATGCTGTCGGCGACCGTCTTCGTTTGCCCGGTGCGCACTTCGGCCATCTGCAGCGTGAAGGGCTGGGTGAGCACGAAAAGAAAAACGGTCTCGTCGCCCAGCCAGCAGTGATAGCCGATGGAATCCGTTTTCGGCAGCACGACGGAAGGCAGCTTCGAATCCTTGTGAAATTTCCAGAGGCGCTGCGTGGAATCTTTTTCGACCATCACGGTGGAGATGTACTTGTTCCCGTTCATGAACGTGGGCGAGTACTCGCTGGTGCCGGAAGATTTTTCGAAGGCCTCGTTCTTCTTGTCGCGGATCACGTATTTGTATATGTCCGTCTGCCCGTCGCCGCGGTCGGAGCTGTAAAGGATGTAATCGCCGCCGGGCGAGAAGGCGGGCTGGTTGTCGTAGCCGGGATTCTGGCTGATGTCCAGCCCTTCGCCGATCGTGTATGCTTTGCCGTTGAACTTGTAGTTGAACATCCAGATGTCCGTCTTCGGCGCCTGCGCGAAAACCGTCGTGGAGAAAAAGAGAAGCGCGATCGTTCTCATGAATGGTGTTTTTTTTCTTGTTCCTGCATGTGCGAAGCGATCTGCTGCGCTGCGCCGTCATCGCTCTTGCCGAGCTGCGCCGCGATCGTTTGCCGCTCGTTCGCCGTCTTGTTCTGGCTGAGCTTGAACTTCCCTTCGAGCTGCAGCACTTCGATCTCGAACGCGACGATGCCTTTGATCATGTTCGCGACGTATTGCCGGTCGAGCGCCTGCCACTGCGCGAACCAGCCCGGCTCATAAGCACGGATCATCTCTTCGAGCAAGGCGCGCGCGTCTTGGTCGTTGTGCAGCAGCTTGATCAATCCGCGCGCATGCACCGCGATGTAATTCCAGGTCGGCACGTTCTGCGCTTTTTCATAGTTCGAAGGCGACACGTACGCGTGCGGCCCCTGGAAAACGACCAGCGCCTCCGAGCCGTCCTGCAGCGACTGCCAGTGCGGGTTGGCCTTCGCGAAATGGCTGCGCAGGACGATGCGTCCTTCGCGCTCGTGCAGGACGAAAGGCAGGTGCGTCGCTTGCGGAACAAGCGCGCCGTTGCTGGCGATCAGCGCGAAGGGAAAAGCGCGCATGAAGGTTTTCAGCTCTTCGAGATCGGTGTTGCGGTAATAGGGAGGGATGTACACAGAGTAAATTTAAAAAAAGGCGACGCTTCGCGGCAAAGGGCAAAAAGATGCTTTGTTAAAAAGCAACGCTTCGCGGCAAGAAGGCAACGCTTCGCTTGCAAAAAAAAGGATGCTTTGTCAAAAACATTACTTCGCGGAAAAAATAACGCTTCGCGCAAAACACAAATTCGATCTCTTACTCCGCATCCACGGTTGCAAGCGAAGCGTTGTTTGTCGCCTTTTTGCCTATTGCGCGAAGCGTTGCCGTGTTAAGCGGGTACTGCGCGCAAGGGTTTACTTCTTCAGCTTTTCCATTTTTCTCGTCACGGCGGCGGCGAGGCGCTGGCCGCTTTGCTCGCAGAGGCGTTCGTAGATGCTGCCGGCGAGGGTTTTCTGCCGGTACTCGGTGCGATCCTTGTTCGTGCCGAGCGCCAGGTCGAAAACGGTGCGGTTGTTTTTCAGCTGCTCGTCTTTGCTCGCGCCGGCGAACACTTTTTTCGATCGCCCGTTCCTTTCGCTTATGAGCAGGCCGTTGACCGAGATGTCGCAGGAGGCGAGCTGGAACGTTTGCCCGTTGTACGATGAAGCCGTGTCGCGCACGGTTTCGCTGCGGATGCTTTCGGTGATCGTGTAGCTGGAGAGCTGCAGTACGTAATCGGCTTTGCCGGAATCGACCACGGTGACCTGGAAGCCGGCGAGCTCGGTTCGCAGCACGGCCAGCGTTTTCTCCAGGCATTCGCGCTCCGTGCCGTTCCAGTATTTCGCGCCGTCGGCGATGACCAGTTCAGGCTGCGGAGCTGCGCTGATGCGCAGGGTAGCGCCTTCGGGAATTTTGCGGCCGAAGCAGGAAGACAAGGTGAGCACGACGGTCAAGAGAAGAAGCGGGCGCATACGCGGGATTTTTTTTCGAAAATACTGGTTTCGCGCAAACTCCCGGCAGGCGGCGGCTGCACGGTGCGCATGCTGAAAATTCGTACCTTTATACATGCGTTTTTCCCCGAAAATAGTTTCCTGCTTTTCCCTCCTTTTCCTGCTTTTCGCGGGCTGCAAAAAAGAGACCGTCAACGATACGCCGGAGATCACGATCAATTCTCCCACGGAAGGGTTGCAGTACAGCGTGGGCGACACGATCAACGTGGACATTTCGCTCGTCGACGACGAAG
>Ga0196978_1001084_pt1 | contig 12629 bp, 9 predicted proteins | sample S3v_2013CmetaG_FD_155491 | JGI IMG/M metagenome (GOLD analysis project Ga0196978, IMG submission 155491) | Soil microbial communities from Anza Borrego desert, Southern California, United States - S3+v_20-13C | ecosystem: Environmental > Terrestrial > Soil > Desert | place: USA: California... | reverse complement strand
TCGCGCAGGGTGTCGTACGGCAGCTTTTCGTAGAGCGCGGGGTTCGCGACATGTCCGATCGCGGCCATGAGCAGCGTGTACCCGTCCGGCGTCGCCTTCGCGACGATCTCGGTGCCGATGATTCCACCCGCGCCGGAGCGGTTGTCCACGATGGCCTGATGCGACCACTTATGGGAAAGATGGTCGGCGAGCATGCGCGCGAGCAAGTCGGCCGTGCCTCCCGAGGGGAAGGGCGCGACGATACGGACGGGTTTCGTCGGGTAGCTCGACGCGCCGGCCGCACCCAGGGCCGGTGGCGAGAGGATTGCGAAGGCGCAGGCGCCAAGCAGGCAGGCGTGTCTCATCTGATGCATTCCGGAAGTTGTCACAGTTTCACTCCGGCGGACTCGAGGATGCCGCGCACGCGGGCGCGCTGCTCGTCGGAGATGACCAGGCGCTCGGCGAAATCCTTGCCGACCGGGCGCGTCGCGTCGATGCCCATCTTCGTGAGCGTGAACGTCTCCGGATCCGAGCTCGGATCGAGGATCGCGCCTTTGCACCCCGGGATGAACACGATGTCCTGCTCGGCGCGCACGCGCGTGGAGATCGCCCACATCACATCGCTCATGTCGAAGATATCCACGTCCTCGTCCACGACGATCACGTACTTCGTATAGAACTCGGTGCCGAGCGCCGACAGGATCGCCTGCTGCGGCTCGCCCTGTGAGATCTTTTTCATCTGCACGATCGCGAGGAAAGCCCCGCAGGTGCGATGCGGCACGTGCACGTTGAGCACGTTCGGCAGATTGCGCCGCAGCGTATTGAGGATCTCGCCTTCTCGCGTGATGCAGGAGACGAGAATGTGATCCTGCGACATACCGGAGGCGACCGAGTGGTACATCGCATCGCGCCGCATGCGGATGCGCTTCGCGACGAACACGTTTTCGGTGCTGCGATACGACGCGTAGCCGGTGAACTCGCTGAACGGGCCTTCCGGCTCCTTCACGTCGGCGAGGATCTCGCCTTCGATCACGATCTCGGCGCCCGCGGGCACCTGCAGGTCGTGCGAACCGGTGGGCGCCACACGGTACGGCTCGCCGAAGAGCGCGCCGATGATCTCGAACTTCCGCACGTGCGGCGGATAGGCGTACACCATCGAGCCCATGTAGTGCAGCGGATGGATGCCGAGCGTGATTGCCGCCGGCAGGTTCTGCCCGCGCTCGGCGGCGCGCCGGTGGAATTCGTGCATGCGCCGCCGCGAATGGAGCGAGACACCGAGCCGGTTCCTCCCCTTGAGCATGAGCCGGTGGAAGCCGGTGGTATCGACGCCGGTGACCGGGTCGCGCGCAGTGATCTGCCCTGCGGTGATGTACGGCGCGGCGTCCACAGAGAAGTGCAGCGGGATCGGGAGCTTGGTCAGATCGACGTCTTCGCCTTCGAGCACGACGTCCTGCCACGGCGCCTCCTTCACCACCTCGCACGGCTGGTATTTCTGGCACCGCTCGCGAAACGCACTGGGCAGATCCGCCACCTCCACGCCGAGGCATGCCGCCAGCAGCTTGCGATTGCCGGCGATGTTCGTGACCACCGGCATCTTGAAGCCCTCGACGTTGTCGAACACGACGACCGGGCTCTTGCCCATGCGCTCCAGCTCGAACACGAGTGAGGTCATGTCGAGCTGCTGGCGCACCGGCGTCTTGATGCGCAGGAATTCCTCCGGGAACTCGCGTTCCACCATCGCGAGGAAGCCCCGCAGGCTCTGCCGGTCGTCTCCTCCCCCCAGATTTTTCGGTACTGCCATCACCCCTCCTGTTATCGGACGATCACGGGCTCGCCGACCTCTTCGCCGAACGGCAGCTCCGTTCCGAGCCCTTGTTTACGCGCGCGCCCGAGCACCCATTGCCCGATACCCGCGTCGAGTATGCCCATGCCGGGAGACTCGTAGAGGATGATGTCCTCGGGACTGCGGCGGCCGGGTTTCCTGCCGCTCACGACGTCGCAGAATTCAGCCTGCACGTCTTCGGCGGCGAACTTGCCGCTCGCGAGCAGCGTGTTGAAAGGCTTGCGCGGTGGATTATCGCCCAGGACCTGATCGCTGCCCGAAAGAAATACGCGCGAATTGAGCACCGTCGCCTCGTCGAACTCGCCCGGCGCGAGCGACATGAAGAGCGCGCCGGGTTCCAGCCAGTCGCCCTCGAACACGATCGTATTGCCGCTGGTGGCGGTGATCATCACGTCCGTATTGCGGACGGCCTCGCGGCCCGACGACACCGGTTCGACCTCGACGTTCTGCGCGGCCCGAATCGCGTCGCAAAAGCGCCGGACGTTCTCCGGATTGCGGCTGTACACCTTCACTTTCCTGATCGGGCGCACGGCGCACACGCACTGCACGAGGGAGCGCGCGTAGCGCCCGGTGCCGATGATCCCGATCGTGCTCGCATCCGGACGCGCGAGATGCTTGGCGGCGACGCCGTACGGCGCGGCGGTGCGGATCGCGTGCAGGTGAAAGTCGGAGATGATCGCGGACATGCCCATGTCGGACCAGTCGAAGAGGCAGATCACCTCCGAGCGATTGGTGCCGCGATAGCCCGAATAGACGCGCACCGCCGCGGCGCCCTGCTCCGGCACCATCCCCGGCAGGATCCGGATGTTGTGCCACAGGTGCCCGCGATGCTGCGGATGCTCCATCGTGTAGCGCTTCAGATGGAACGTGCTGCCTTCGGACTGCTGACGCAGCACCGCTTCGATGACCCCGACGGCTTCCGCGTGGCTGTCGCCGCCTTCGAGGGCGCGTTTTACGTCCTCCTCGGTCAGGAAAAGCATGTGATCTCCTTGTTAGTCCCCACCTGAATTCTCCCCGCAAGGGAGAACATCCCCTCGCCTGCCGAGGCCGAGGTGGGCGTGGATGGTTATTGCGCCTTGATCCCTGCGACCTGCGCGACTTTGCGCCACTTCTCGATCTCGGAACGGATCATCGCGGCGAATTCCTGGGGTGTGCTGGTAACCGCGTCGGCATCGAGGTTCGAGAATTGTTGTGCGATTTTCGGATTCGCGATCGCTTTGACGATCTCCTTGTGAAGCCGGGCGATCACCTGCTGCGGCGTTCCGGCCGGTGCAATTACGCCGTACCACTGATTCACGGCGTAACCCGGTATCGTCTCGCTGATCGTGGGCACGTCGGCGTGCCTGCGTTTGGTACCGCTGGTCGCAATCGCGCGCAGCCGGTCGGCCTTGATGTGCGGTACCGCGCCGGGGCCGCCGCCGAATGCCATCGCACTCTCCCCGGTCAGCACCGCGACCATCGCCGGGCCGGTGCCTTTGTATGCGATGTGCCGCGTCTTGACGTTGGCGAGCTGGTTCATGAGCTCCGCTGCGAGGTGCGTGTTGCTGAGATAGCCGCTCGAGGCGTACGTGAGCTCGTCCGGCCGCGCGCGGGCGAGTGCGAGCAGCTCTTTCATCGTGCGCACGCGCAACGACGGATGCACGAGCAGCACGTAGTCCGTCGTTGCGACGAGGCTCACCGGCGCGAAATCCTTGATCGCGTCGTACGGAAGATTGGGCGTTACGGCGGGCACTACGGCGTTGGGGGCGCCGCTGCCGAGCAGCAACGTGTATCCATCGGGGGCCGCGCGCGCGACGGCTTCCGTGCCAATGCGGCCCGTAGCACCGCCGCGGTTCTCGACGATCACCTGTTGGCCCAGTTGCTCGGAGAGCGCGTGGCCGATGAGCCGTCCCGATGCATCGACGCCGCCGCCGGCGGGGTACGGCACGATCAAGCGTATCGGCTTCGTCGGCCACGCTTGCGCCACGGCGCCGGTTGTAACCACGAAGCACAGCGAGCTGAGAAATGCCGCAATGATGTTTTTCATGGTCTCCTCGAAACGGTTGGTATCGTCGCCCCGCGAAGGCGGGGGTCCAGAGATACTAAACCGGGCGCGCCGCGTTGCCGAGCGATGTCAGTCGATGGTGCGTATCGCTTCGATGTGGTGCCGAAGCGCGGCTTCCTGCGCGCGGCGTGCTCGACCGGCTTCGGCTACATCGACCTGCACGAATCGTAGCTTGCGGCCCGGCCTGCGCCGTGCCACGAGCGGAATGTCGGCCGAGATCACCGTCGCGATCTTCGGGTACCCCCCGGTCGTCTGGTTGTCGACCATCAGCACGATCGGCTGCCGCGAGCCGGGAACCTGCACCGCGCCCGTCACGATGCCGTCGGAGACGATGTCGTACCCGGACTGGTGTCCGATCTGCGGACCTTCGAGCCGGTAGCCCATGCGGTCGGCGTGCGGCGTAACGGTGTATTCCGATGAGAGAAACGTTTCGATAGCTGCCGCGGTGAAGTAATCGTGCTGCGGCCCGAGCACGACCCGGATGGGTTCGTCGAACCCGAGCTCGAGCGGCTCGGCGAGCGCCCGCTCCGGACGCCGGTCCACGCTCGAACGTGCGATGAGCAGACGATCCTTGGGCTGCAGGCGCCGGCCCTGCACGCCGCCGATCGCACCGCGGACGTACGTCGACGCACTGCCGAGCACCGCCGGAACTTCAATCCCGCCTTCGATCGCAAGATACGCGCAGACCGAATCGCCGAGCGCGCCGACGCGCAGCACTTCGCCGCGCGCGAGCCGCACGCTTTGGCCCGCTGGAACACGACGCGCGTTCTCGCCCTTGATCTCGATGCCCGCGCCGCAGCCGACGAGCGCGACGCGCACCGAGTCGGCGAGCACTTTGAGCGTGACGCCCTGAAGGAGCATCTCGAGGCACGGCGCGTTCGCGCCATTTCCGACGAGCGCGTTGGCGAGCGCGTAGCTCACGCGATCGAGCGGGCCCGAGCGCGGCACGCCGACGTCCTGGTAGCCGCTGCGGCCGGCGTCCTGCACGGTGGTGAAGGGGCCGGCAGAGATGACCTCGAAACCGTCGTTGTGGATTGCGCCGTGCGCCGGGACCACGTTGTTCTGGATTCCGGCCTCCGGCGGAATGACGGAAGCGCGGATCTTCTCGAATTGGAGCGCACTGATCGGCTCGAATTTCACCTTGTCGCCCGGCCTGAGCAGTGCCGGTTCCTGGCGCTGCGCATCGAAGAGCCGCACCGGCGTCGTGCCGATGAGATGCCAGCCGCCCGGACTCTCCACCGGATAGATCGCAGTCTGCCCGGTCGCGATGGCAATCGATCCGGCGGGTACTTTCACGCGCGGGTCGGTGCGGCGCGGGAGCACGAGCGGCTGCGGCAGATCGCCCATATAAGTGAAGCCCGGTGAAAACCCGAGCATGTAGACGTGATAGGTCTGCTCACTGTGCAGCCGCACGACCTCGGCTCTCGTCATGCCGGTGCGCTGCGCGATATCGGCGAGGTCGGGTGCATAGGCTTCGTCGTAGCACGCGGGCAGCCGCCAGAGCCTCGCCTCTGTTGCCCCTGCGTCGCTCGCGCCCAGCAGCGAGTCGAGCCTTGCGATCAGCGTCGCCGTGTCGATCGCCAGCGGATCGTGCAGCACCATGAGCGAGCGATACGTCGGCACGGTCTCGAGCACGCCGTCGATGGCGGCTGAGCGCACGCGCGCGCTCAGCGCCAACACCTGCTCGCTCACGATGCGGTCCACGCGATTGCCGAACTCGACGACGACCGCGGAATCGCCGGAGACGAGGAAACGGGCACTCATGCGCCGATAGTATAATTTTGCGATGCAAACGCGCCCTGTACTGGCAATCCTCGGCGGCACGGGCGCGCTCGGCACCGGACTCGCGATGCGCTGGGCCGCGGCCGGTTATCCCGTGATCGTCGGTTCGCGCACGCGCGACAAAGCGGAAGATGCCGCGCGCCGCATCGAGGCGGCAAACGGTGCGCCGGCCGTTCGCGGCGCCGAGAACAAGGCCGCGGCCGCGGCAGGCGAGATCGTCGTGATCGCGGTGCCGTGGGCCAGCCACGATGCGATGCTCGACGAGATCAGGGACTGCATCGCAGGCAAAATCGTCGTGGATGCAGTCGTGCCGCTCGTCCCGCCGAAGGTCTCGGTCGCGCAACTGCCGCCGGAAGGGTCCGCCGCGCAGATCGCGCAGAAGCGTCTCGGAACCGCCGCGCGCGTCGTGTCGGCGTTTCACAACGTCGCCGCCGCGAAGCTTTCCGCCGGCGGCCCGGTCGATTGCGACGTGCTGGTGTTCGGCGACGATCGCGAAGCCCGCGATACCGTGATTGCGCTGGCCGATGCCGCCGGCACGCGCGGTCTCGACGGCGGCGCGCTCGCGAACTCGGTCGCCGCCGAGGCGCTCACCTCGGTCATCATCGGGATCAATCGGCGCTACAAAGCGACCGCGGGCATCCGTATCACCGGCATCGCGGAAGATCGTCATTCCCGCGCAGGCGGGAATCCAGAGAAGTAGTGAACGATCCGTCGCCATTCCGGCGCAGGCCGGAATCCAGTGCGGTTCTGGACCCCGGCCCTCGCCGGGGTGACGAATTCATTGTGAACGCCGATCTCGGCGACCTCCTCGAAGCCGCCGCGCAGAAGCGCGACGCGGCGCACGGCAGCGTCGTCACCTACTCGCGCAAGGTGTTCATCCCGCTCACGCAGCTCTGCCGCGACGTGTGCCATTACTGCACGTTCGCGCAGCGGCCGCGCAGAGGCGAGCGCGCGTACCTGACGATCGACGAAGTGCTGGCGATTGCGCGCGCGGGGGCGGATGCCGGCTGCCGTGAAGCGCTCTTCACGCTCGGCGACAAGCCGGAGCTCCGCTATCGGATCGCACGCGAAGAGCTCGCGCAGCTCGGCCACACGACGACGCTCTCCTACCTTGCTGAAGCGGCGCGCGTCGTTTATCAGGAAACCGGTCTCCTCCCGCACGTGAATCCGGGCGTGATGACGGCCGCGGATATCGCCGCGCTGCGCACCGTCTCGGTTTCGCAGGGGCTCATGCTGGAGAGCGCCTCGGAGCGGCTCTGCGCGCGCGGCGGACCGCACTTCGGCTCGCCCGACAAGAAACCCGCGGCACGGCTCGAGACGTTGCGCCTCGCCGGCGAAGCGGCGGTGCCGATGACGACGGGCCTTCTGATCGGCATCGGCGAGACACGCGAAGAATGCCTCGAGGCGCTGATCGCGATTCGCGAGCTGCACGAGCGCTACGGCCACATCCAGGAAGTGATCATCCAGAACTTCCGGCCGAAGCCCGATACGCGCATGGCGAAGGCGCCGGCAGCACCGCTGGAAGAGCACCTGTGGACGATCGCCGCGGCGCGGCTCGTGCTCGATGCGGGCATGAACATCCAGGCGCCGCCGAACTTGAGTCCCGGCGCATTACGGCCACTGATCGACGCCGGCATCAACGACTGGGGCGGCGTGTCTCCGGTCACGCCCGATCACGTGAATCCCGAAGCGCCGTGGCCGCACCTCGATGCGCTCGCGCGCGAGACCGCCGCGGCCGGCAAGATGCTCGTCGAGCGGCTCGCGATCTATCCGTCTTATGCGCGGGACACGGCTCGCTGGGTCGATCCCGGTCTACGCACGGCGCTTCTGCATCGCATCGACAGCGACGGTTTTCCGCGTACCGACGGCTGGTCGCCCGGAACGATCATCGAGCCTCCGACTGACTCGCTCGGCTACCTTCTGGGTCCCCGCCTACGCGAGGACGACGGCCGTTTTCGTCATTCCCGCGCAGGCGGGAATCCAGTAGCAGATATTGCGCTGAAGGCCAGCGCCGGCGAAACGCTGACCGAAGCCGAGATCGTTCGCCTGTTCCGCGCGCGCGGCGACGAATTTCACGCCGTGTGCGAAGCGGCGGATGCGCTGCGCGAACGCATGAACGGCGACGTGGTGAGCTACGTCGTCAACCGCAACATCAACTACACGAACATCTGCTCCTATCGCTGCCAGTTCTGCGCGTTCGCCAAAGGCAAGGCCGCCGAGAACCTGCGCGGCAAGCCGTACGATCTGCCGCTGGAGGAAATCCAGCGGCGCTCGATCGAAGCGTGGGAGCGCGGCGCGACCGAAGTGTGCATGCAGGGCGGCATTCACCCGTCGTACACCGGCGCGACCTATCTCGACATTTGCAAAGGGGTGAAGGCCGCGGTCCCGCAGATGCACGTCCACGCGTTCTCGCCCCTCGAAGTGTGGCAGGGCGCGAAGACGCTCGGCGTTTCACTGCCAGAGTTCCTCTCCGAATTGAAGCGCGCGGGGCTCGGCACGCTGCCCGGCACCGCCGCGGAGATCCTCGACGACGAGGTGCGCGCGACGCTCTGCCCGGACAAAGTGAAGACCGGCGAATGGCTCGAAGTCATGCGCAGCGCGCATCGCGCCGGCTTTCGCTCCACCGCGACGATCATGTTCGGTCACATGGAGCAGCCGATGCACTGGGCGCGCCATCTGCTGCGCCTGCGCGCGTTGCAGGCCGAGACAGGCGGCTTCACCGAGTTCGTGCCGCTGCCGTTCGTGCACATGGAGGCGCCGATCTACATCAAGGGCAAGGCGCGGCGCGGGCCGACGTTCCGCGAAGCCGTGCTGATGCACGCGGTCTCGCGGCTCGTACTTCATCCGCTGATCACGAACATTCAGGCGTCCTGGGTGAAGATGGGGCCGCAGGGCGTGAAAGCCTGCCTGAACGCCGGCGTGAACGACCTCGGCGGGACACTCATGAACGAGTCGATCTCGCGCGCGGCCGGCGCAGCGCACGGCCAGGAGATGACGCCCGCCGCGATGCACGCGCTGATCCGCGAGGCCGGGCGCACACCGCGGCAGCGCACGACCCTGTACCAGCCAGTCGCGAGGCAAATCGTCACCCCCGCGTAGGCGGGGGTCCAGCACCGGAGCGGTGCGCTATCAGCGCGCCCTACGCCGTGATGCCGTAGGGTGGGTGAAACCCACCATCAATTGCGCTTCGGCGGCTGGGCGGCGAACGCGGACTTCCTCAGGCACATGCGCCCCCGCGGGTCCTGCCACAGGAGCTCGTCCACGTGGAGCTTGCCCATCGCGCGGCCGACCATCGCAAAGCCGTACTCCGCGAAGCGGTCGGCGACCTCCGAGTAATACAGCGGCTCCTTTTCGATCGCAGCGCGGATCTTCGTCGCAAGCTCCGCCACCGCGTCGCGCGTGACGGCGCCTCGCGCGGGCGCGGCATCGGCCTTCCCTTTGACGTAATCGCCGATTTTGGCGCGGTCCGCATACGCGTACGAGATGCGCTCGTAGCGCTCGTGCGGAATGCCTTCGCCGATCGTCGCGTCGATGCCGACCTTCGCGCCCGTGGGCACGACGCCGGGCGGCGTCACCGGCAGGCTCGGATCGAGCGGCTTTGCGCGCGCACCCGGAATCACGACGACGTCGCGATCGCCCTGCACGCGCGTCGCGATCGCCCATTCGACGTCGATCGGATTCCAGACGTCGATGTCGTCGTCCACCACGACGACATGCTTCAGGTCCATCACCGCGAGCGCGGCAAGCAGCGCGTTCTTGCCCTCGCCGGCCTGCTTCCTCACCGAGATGATGGCGTGCCACTGCGTGCAGCCGCCGACGGTGACGTTGATGTCCTTCACCTGCACGCCGGCGTTCTTGAGCGCCGCTCGAACTGCCGCGTAACGCGTGGGCGCGCCGAGCCAGATGTTCTCCCACGGCATGTGCAGCGAGTAGTAAATGGGGTCACGCCGGTGCGTGATCGCCTTGATGCGCACCAGCGGATTCCAGTGGAGACCGCCCATGAGGCGCGTGAACTCGCCGAAGCGCCCTTCCGGCCAGGTCCAGCCGGTCGGCAGGATCTCGCCTTCGAGCACGATCTCGGCGCCCGCGATGCTCGGCAGGTCGATCGTCAGGCACTGGGCGAGCTCGACCGGCGCACCGCGGATGCCGCCGGCAATCGCGAGCTCGTCGATGCCGAGCGCCGCCCGGAATCCCGCGCCCATGATCTCGAACGGATGCGCGCCCAGTGAGACCGAGATCGGCAGCGGCTCGCCGCGTTCCAGCGCGCGCTGGGCGAAGAACCGCAGGTTGTTCGGCGTGACGATGTCGATGCCGGTCAGGGTCGGCTCTTTTACCAGCAGCCGGTACACGCCCGCGTTGAGGCCGTACTCCGGGTCCTTCGCGATGACCACACCCGCGGTGATCATCGGCCCGCCGTCGTAGATCGAGGACATCGGGATCGGCAGCTTGTAGAGATCGACGTCGTCGCCGGTGAGGACGACCTCCTGATGCGGCGCTTTCTCGACGTAGCGCGGCGGAATCGGCTGGTCGATCCCCCGGCGCAGCTTTATCTCGATCCCGGAAAACGTCTCGCACGCCATCGACATCGCCGCCCGCTTCTGCGAACGGATAAGCCCGGAGACCACCGGCACGTCGTAGCCGATCACGTCGTGAAAGAAGAGCGCCTGGTCGGACTGATCGACCAGCGTGGCGATGTGCGCAATGTCCACGGGCTGGCGAATATCGGTGAGCTCCCGCGCCTCGCGCAGGCGATCGAGAAACTCGCGGAACGTCTCGTTCATCGGGTGGTCCTGAACTGTAGGGAAGATGCGCTTATGTTACGCTACGCACCCGCATTTCGAGCCGGCTCCCCCAGCCTTCGCTCGACAACATCCTCAAGCGTTTTACGCACTATCAGGAGAAGGACATGGCCACCATCAACATCAACGCCGACATGGGCGAGAGCTTCGGCCGCTTCAAGGTCGGCAACGACGAGGCAATCCTCAAAGTCATCAATTCAGCGAGCATCGCGTGCGGCTTCCACGCGGGCGATCCGACGGTCATGGCGAATGCCGTGCGCATGGCCAAGGACAACGGCGTCTCGATCGGCGCGCACCCCGGGTTCAACGATCTGTGGGGCTTCGGCCGCCGGCAGATCCAGATGAATCCGAAAGATCTGGAATACATGATCTCGTATCAGATCGGCGCGCTGAACGGCATCGCTGCCGGCGTCGGCATGAAGGTCACGCACGTGAAGCCCCACGGCGCGCTCAATAACATGGCGCACGTCGATCCCGAATACGCCAAAGCGATCGCGCGCGGCATCAAGGCGGTCGACCCCGCTATCATCTTCGTCGCGAACGTGCTCTCGGAGATGGTCAAGGCGGGACGCGAAGCCGGGCTGCGCGTCGCCGAAGAGGCCTACATCGATCGCACGTACGACGACACCGGCGCGATGACCTCGCGGCGCTTTCCCAACGCGATGATCCACGACAAGGACAAGGCGGTGAACCAGGTGCTCTCGTTCGTGAACGAAGGAGCGGTCATCAGCACGAGCGGCAAGAAGTTCAAGACGAAGATCCACACGTTCTGCTGCCACGGCGACGAAGGCACGGGCGTGGAAGTGGTCAGCGCCGTGCGGCAGGCGCTGGAGAAGAACGGCGTGCAGTTGAAGACGCTGCCGGAGATGGATCTGTCGTGAGCGCCTGCGTGCGCCACGAGATTGCTTCGTCGCGGCACTGGCCGCTCCTCGCAATGACAACGGGCGTGTCATCGCGAGCCGGCGCGCGTTCGCCGGCGTGGCGATCCCGAGGCGCTCGCATGGCGGTTCTACTCGCCGCGGTATGCGTGGCACCCGCGGCGCACGCGCAGCAGTACCCAACCAAGCCCATCCGCATCGTCGTGCCCTTCCCGCCGGGCGGCTTCTCCGACGTCTTCTCGCGCATCATCGGCGGCGAGATGACCAAATCGTGGGGCCAGCAGGTGGTCGTGGACAACCGTCCCGGCGCAGGCGGCAACATCGGAGCGGACATCGTCGCAAAGGCGCCGCCGGACGGCTACACGCTCGTGATGGGCACGATCGGCACGCACGCGATCAACGCGACGCTCTTCAGTCGGCTGCCTTACGACCCGGTCCGCGATTTCGTTGCGGTCGCGTTCGTCGTCGAAGCCGAAGGCCTGCTCGTCGTGCATCCGTCGCTTCCCGTGAAAACCGCCAGGGAGCTGATCGCGCTCGCGCGCAGCCGACCCGGGCAGCTCATCTACGCTTCCGCGGGCGCGGGCACGACCAGCCATCTCGCCGGTGAGATCTTCAAGACCATGACGAAGACCGACATTACCCACGTGCCCTACAAAGGCAACGTGCCGGCGATCACGGACCTGATGTCGGGCCAGATACAGATGCTCTTCGCCACGCTGCCGACCGTTCTGCCGCAGGTGAACGCGAATCGCCTGCGCGGCATCGCGGTGCTGGGCTCTAAACGTTCGGCCGCGCTGCCGAACATGCCGACGCTTGCGGAATCCGGACTGCCCAAATTCGAAGTCGCGAACTGGACCGGCCTGCTCGCGCCGGCGGGCACGCCCGCCGCGGTCGTGAGCCGTCTCAACGCAGAGTCGAACCGCGTGATGCAGCTCCCCGAGGTTCAGACGCGCCTGCCGCGCGAGGGTCTGCGCCACGTCGCGATGACGCCGCAGCAGTTCGGCGATTTCGTGCGCTCCGAGAAAGAGAAGTGGGCGCCGATCGTCAAAGCGACGGGCGCCAAGGCGGACTAACAACGTTCGTCACCCCCGCGAAGGCCGGGGTCCAGAAAACCGGTACTGGATTCCGGCCTTCGCCGGAATGACGAGCGCCGCGATTCCCGCCTTCGCGGGAACGACGGCTTACACCGTCAGCGCACTTTGCTCGTCAGTCGACCTTGATCCCGGCCGCCTTCACGATCTTCGCGTGCTTGTCCGACTCCGCGCGCATGAATGCCGCGAGATCCGCGGGGCTGCTCCCTACCG
>Ga0196978_1001080_pt1 | contig 12680 bp, 21 predicted proteins | sample S3v_2013CmetaG_FD_155491 | JGI IMG/M metagenome (GOLD analysis project Ga0196978, IMG submission 155491) | Soil microbial communities from Anza Borrego desert, Southern California, United States - S3+v_20-13C | ecosystem: Environmental > Terrestrial > Soil > Desert | place: USA: California... | reverse complement strand
AGATTATCGAGCGTGATTGGGCGGCAGTCGTTGCCACCGATGCCCATAATCTGAAGCACAGGCCACCAAATCTGGATGTCGCCTACCGTGCGCTGGTACAACTCGGCGGCGAGTCGCTCGCGCGGCGATTGACCGTCGATACGCCGGCCAGGATCGTCGGTATACCCGCTCAGCGCGCAGCCGTCGCCTGACGCCTGCGGCGGTCATTCGCCGCCTGCACGTCGCGACGCATAGTCGCCGGATCGCGCTTCGCACGTGCGGGTCTGCCTTCGGACTTGCGCTAAACTCGACAGTTTCCGTGAAGGCGCTTTCGCTCATGAACCATCCCGGGACTGCACTACAGACGCTGACCGACAAGCTCGTTGCGCGCAAGGAGAACGGCGTCGGCTGGATCGTTTTCAATAATCCCGCCAGACACAACGCCGTTTCGCTCGAGATGTGGGAATCGCTCACGCTCGTGCTCAAGGCTTATGCCGACGATCCGGACGTGCGGGTGATCATTCTGCGCGGGGAGGGCGAGAAGGCGTTCGTCGCCGGCGCGGACATATCGCAGTTCAAGGAGAAGCGCTCCAGTCCCGAAGCCGTTCAGCACTACAACGCGACAGCCGATGAGGCGAGCAGGGCGTTGAGGAGTGCCACCAAGCCGACGATCGCGATGATTCGTGGGTACTGCATCGGCGGAGGCACCGGCATCGCGGTGAGCTGCGACATCCGGATCGCCGCCGAGGACGCGCGGTTCGGCGTTCCCGCGGCCAAGCTCGGGCTGGGCTACCGTTTCGAGGGCATCCGGCGGCTTGCAGATGTCGTCGGGCCGTCGTTCGCAGCCGAGATCTTCTATACCGGCCGCCAGTTCACAGCCCAAGAGGCGCTGCAAATGGGGCTGATCAACCGGCTCGTGCCTGTGGCGGAGCTCGAGAGCCATACACAGCAGCTCGCGAGCACCATCGTCAATAACGCCCCACTGACGATCGCATCAGTCAAGCGCGCTCTTCTCGAATATGGCAAGGATCCCGACGATCGGGATCTCGGGCTGTGCCAGAAGATGGTGAACGACTGTTACGTGAGCGAAGACTACAAGGAAGGCCAGACCGCCTTCATGGAAAAGCGCAAACCCGTCTTCCGGGGGCGTTGAAATGGCGCTCGACGTAAACCGTCCCGACCTCGTCGTGGGCGTCATCGGCACGGGCGCGATGGGCCGCGGCATCGTCCAGGTTGCTGTCGCCGGGGGCATCAACGTATTGATGACGGACGCAAGGCCCGGCGCTGCGCAGGACGCCCGCGATTTCGTCGCGAAAATGCTCGCGCGCGCGGCGGAGAAGGGCAGCATGACCTCTGAGGAGGCCGATAAGGCGGCGGCGCGCATCAAAATCGTCGATCGGCTTGCCGAATTCAAAGCGTGTCATGTCGTCATCGAGGCCATAGTCGAGAATCTCGACGCGAAGCGCGAGCTCTTCGGTCAGCTCGAGGAGATCGTCGCGCCGGATGCGATCCTCGTGACGAACACGTCCTCGCTCTCCGTGACGACGATCGCCGCAAAGCTGAAGACGCCCCGGCGCTTCGCGGGGTTTCACTTCTTCAACCCCGTGCCGCTCATGAAGCTCGTCGAAGTGATCCAGGGGCTGCACACCGAGCCACGGGTGCTCGAAGCGCTGACGGCGCTCGGCAAGCGCATGACGCGGGAGCCGGTACGCCTCGCGGATGCTCCAGGGTTTCTCGTGAACCAGGTGGGCCGCGGCTTCACGCTCGAAGCCTCGCACCTCGTGTACGAGGGTGTCTCGACGTTCGCCGACGTCGACCGCGTCATGCGCGAGGTCGCCGGTTTTCGCATGGGGCCGTTCGAACTGATGGAGCTCACCGGTCTCGACGTCACGCAACCGGCTTCCGAGCTCATCTACAACCAGTTCTTTCACGAGCCACGCTACCGGCCGAATCTCATCATGCAATCCCGCTACGAGGCGGGCGTGCTCGGACGCAAGACAAAGAAAGGCTTTTACGAGTACGACGCCGAGATGAAAGCCATCGTGCCGCCCGAAGCAGCGGCTCCGGGGGATCGGCCTTCGAGCGTGTGGGTGAGTCGCGCGGACGTGCAGGGCCATCAGGCGCTCACCGCGGTGCTCCAGAAGCTGAATGTCGACGTGGAGAGCGGGACGACGCCGAGCGGCAGCGCGCTGATCCTGGTGACGCCGATCGGCGAAGATGCGACGACGTGCGCGACGCAGCAGGGGCTCGATCCCAAGCGCACCATCGCCGTCGACACCCTGTTCCCGATGGTCAAGCGGCGCACGATCATGGGCACACCGGTGACCGATCCTGCGTACCGGCGTGCGGCGCACGGGCTCCTTGCCTCCGACGGCGTGCCCGTCACCGTCTGCCGCGACAGTCCTGGGTTCATCGCGCAGCGCATCGTCGCGATGATCGTTAACATCGGCTGCTCGATCGCGCAATCGCGCACCGCCGAGCCGGCGGATATCGACAAGGCGGTGACCCTGGGGCTCAACTACCCGAACGGGCCCTTCAAGTTCGGCGACGTGCTCGGCGTGCGTCGGATCCACCAGGTGCTTTCCACCATGCAGCGGCTGTATGGCGATCCGCGTTACCGGCCGAACATCTGGCTTACGCGCCGCGCGACACTCGGCGTTTCGCTGCTCACAACTGAACCTTAAAGGATTACCGACATGCTCGACGCTTACATCTACGAAGGCCTGAGGACGCCGTTCGGACGCTACGCCGGCACGCTCGCCAAGGTGCGGCCGGACGATCTCCTCGGAGACGTGATCCGCAACCTGCTCCAGAAATCGGCGTTTACCGCAGAGCAGATCGAAGACGTCGTCGTCGGCTGCGCGAACCAGGGCGGTGAGGACAGCCGCTGCGTCGCGCGGCACGCGAGCCTCGTGGCAGGCCTGCCAATCGAAACCTCAGGCACCGTGCTCCAGCGCAATTGCGCGAGCGGACTCGACGCCGTCATCCATGCCGCGCACGCGATCACGGCCGGCGAAGGCGACGTGTTCGTAGTCGGCGGCGTGGAAAGCATGAGCCGCGCGCCGCTCGTCATGAACAAGCCGGAGTCGGCGTTCGGGCGTGACGTGAAGCTCTTCGACAGCACGATCGGGCCGCGTTTCTCGAATCCCAAGCTCGTCAAGCGTTTCGGCGACGATCAGATGCCGCAGACCGCGGACAACCTGGCACGCGAGTACGGCATCACGCGTGAAGACGCCGATCGCTTCGCGGCGCGCTCCCAGCAACGCTACGCGATCGCGAAAGGGGAAGGTTTCTTCAGCGGCGAGATCGCTCCGGTCGAAATGCCGCCCTCACGCAAAGGGCCGGTGCCGCCGATTGCGGACGACGAGCACCCGCGCCCGGAAACGAACGTGGAGGCACTCGCGAAGATGAAGTCTCTGTACGAAGGCGGCGTCACCACCGCAGGCAACGCCTCCGGGGTGAACGATGGTGCAGTCGCGCTGTTCGTGGGTTCGCGCGCGGCCGGCGAGAAGGCGGGCATGAAACCCCTCGCGCGCATCATCGCGAGCGGGGCGGCTGGGGTACCGCCGCAGATCATGGGCATCGGCCCGGTTCCGGCATCCAAGAAAGCGCTTGGCCGCGCTGGTTTGAGCGTCGGCGACCTGGACGTCATCGAGATCAACGAGGCGTTCGCGGCGCAGGTGCTCTCTTGTCTGAAGGGTCTTGGCGTCTCCGGCGACGACAGCCGCGTCAATCCGAACGGGGGCGCAATCGCCGTCGGACACCCGCTGGGGGCTTCGGGCGCCCGGCTGGCATTGACCGCCGCGCGGCAACTTCAACGCAGCGGTGGGCGCTACGCGCTGGTGAGTCTGTGCATCGGCGGCGGTCAAGGTCTCGCCGCGGTGCTGGAGCGGGTGTAGCGGGAAAGCGGGCGCTTCAGGCGCCCGGTTTCCGGACGCGCTTCAACGCGCTTTCGTAAATCGAAGGCCACAGCCGCTCGAAATTCGCGCGGCTTCCGCCTGCGGCCCCGAAAATCCGGCAAGCCTCGACCTTGAGCCGGGTCTGCGTGCGAGCAGCCGGCGGGGCTTTTGGCGCGCGGCGCTGCAGCCGCGCAAGGCGCTGTCCGATGTGCTCCTCCATCGCCTGTATGCCGCGCTTCATCGCGTCCATGCTGCGCAGCTCCGCGAGCATGACGAGCTGCCCGACAGTGCCGCCAAGGTTGTGGGCGTCGTCGGAACGTGCCACGAACGCCTGCACGCAGCCGCTTGCCAGCGCCGCCCGGCGCTCGGCCAAGGTAACGTCGGATGCAAAGACCACGATCGGCGTCTGCGGGTCGACGTTGCGGATGCGCCGGCAGATCTCGATCGGCTCGGACCAGCCGAGCGGCGAGCACACGATATAAACATCGTACGGCGTGTGCCGCGCGAGCCGCAGCGCGGCGGCCCAGCTTTCGACGGCCGCGAGCGCATAGCCGGGCAACAATGGCCGCAGCGGATTCGATCGCAGGCGCTTCGGCACGACGCACAGCGCCGAATGAACTGCAGCGCGATCGGGAGCGATCTGTGTCCGGCTCACGTCCGGCGCGCGCTTGCGCGCAACGCGCACTCCCCGAAAATCGCGCATCACCATGCCGTGCTCATCGTGAAAGGGCCGGGCCGCGCGTGCGGCTGGCCGTTTTGTCGCCGTTTTCACACGATCGTAGAGGCTTTCGTCCCGCTCCGGAAGGAAGGAGAGCCTGGCATACCTTGGTGACCTACGTCGGGCTCAGCACCTATTTACATAATATGGATTATGCGAATTTCGCCGTGTTGCTGGCACTCAGCGCGGCCGCCATCGCGTTCCTGAGCGCCCGGACGGGGTTTCGGCCGTCCGCGGCCGCCAATCGCTTATAGCGCGTTCTGGCGCGTTTTTCGCCCCCGGCCGGTTCGTCGCCAACAACAACGGAGCCGACACCATGTGTCCGGAGCTCTACGGCGTCGCGATCGGCGAGCTCGCCGCGATCGCGCGCGTCGATCGGTCCACGGCGAGCAGATGGAAGCGCGGCCTGGCGCGGCTACCGTTCGCGGTGCTGGCCCTGGTGCGGCTGCGCTGCTTCGGCGAGCTCGAGCTCGCGCTCGGTCCCGACTGGCACGGCTGGACGATCGGCCGCGACGGTCGGATCTATCCGCCCGGCTACCGTGTGGGGTTCACGCCGGGCGAGATCCTCGCCATGCCGTACCTGTACGGCCAGATCGCGGCGCTCGAGCGGCGCGTGCGCGAGATCGCGCGCGAGCGCCGGCTAAACGTGCATCACTCCCGGCTGAGGTGTGCGCGGCGCGCGCGTCAGTAGCACGATGATCGCGGCGAGGATCAGCCAGTCTTTCCAGTCCACGCGGCGCGATCGAAGAGGTAGAACGCGAGCAGCACGGCGACGCCGATGAGCACGAGCTCTTTGTTGCTCATGGTGCGCAGATCTCGAGATACACGCGCGGGTCGGTAACGACGACGGTCGTGCACGCGTTGAGCGCGCCCGCGAGGAGCAGCGCGGCGATCGCGCGCCTCACAGCCGCGCGAGCCATTGGCTGAGCACGTTCGAGGAGCGTTGCTGATGCAGATACCAGATCAGCAGCGCGCCGCCGGCGAGCAGCGCTACGAAATGTTTTTTCTTCATGGGTTGAATGGTCCTGGCGGCGAGTTCTGGCGCACGAGCTCGCGCAGTGTCGGCGAGCGCGAAATGATCCAGGCGGCGATCACGGTCGCCGCCAGGACCGCGATCACTTCCTGCGAGAGCTTCGGCAGATCCGGGAAATAGTGTTTGAGCTTCACGCTTTGAGATCCCTTGGCGGCTCGCGCTTCACCGCCGGCGCCGTGCGGTGCTCGAGGATCGTTTCAACGCGCGTGATGCGGTGTTCGATCCTCACGACGTAGACGAGCGCGGCGCCGACGATCGAATTCGTCACCGTCCAGGCGAGCGCCGCGATCGTCCAGAACGTCGAGGGTTTCATTTTCAGTCGCTCACTTCCGGCGCCGGCGCCGGCGCCGGCGCCTCGAGCGCTCGAGCGCCGCGCCAGTGACGCCAGCCGCACGCGCGCACGAACAGCCAGTACGTCGGCGCGAGGATCCAGCGGCCGAGCGGCGAGATCGCGCATTCGCGCATGCGCGCGAGGAACCGGCGATCGGCCTCCGCGCGCGTGATCGGGTTGCCGTCGCAATCCTGGCCGGTGCGGTAGTGCACGTCGTGCTCGTCGCACGCTGCACGAAACCACAGGTCCGGCGAGCTCGAGCAGCCGTCCGCTTTCACGAGCTTCGCCAGGAGCTCGTAATGCTCGCGCGCGCTCGCGCCGCGCTTCACCATGATCCGCTCGCGCCGGCACCGCGAAATCCTGCGCCGCCCAGACGCGCCGCGTTGCCCTGGATGAACTGCTGCGACATCCACGGAAAGCCGGTCGAGACGCCGTCATTCATACGACTGTAGGCGCCGAAGTCCGCATCCTCCTGGTCGAGCGCGGTCCAGATCGCGGCGGCGTTCGGCGCGTATGCGCTCTCGCCGGTGAGCATCATCTTCTCGGCCGCGACGCTCGCCGGGTTCATCCACTCCCAGACCTTCGTTCCGAGCGTGGCGTACGGATCGTTCGTCACGGTCTGCACGATCGAATTCGCGCCGCGGTAGGCGAGATTGTTCGAGCTCGCGGGGTTGATCGCCTCGAGCGCCGAGCTCGCCGCGCTCACCGCCTGGCGGCCGTAGCGCAGCCCCAGATACGCCGCGGCGCCGGCGGCGATCACGATCACGAGCGTTTTCGCGTCGAGATTCATACGCCCTGCCCGCCCGCCTCACGGTAAGCGCCCTTCACGAAATCCCAGGAGCGCGTTCGTTGCGGGTACGGCGATCCAGGCAGCGAGGCCCAGATCGAGCGCACCTTGCGCACCGCCTCCTCGAAGTTGCCGACGACGACATCGCGCAGCGCGCCGCGCTGGCGTATGAGCTCGATCGCGGCCGCGTCCTGGCTCGCCGGCGAGAAGTCCGGCAGCCCGAGCTGCTCGGCGAGCTCGTCCCACGTGCGGGCGAGAAACTGATAGCGGCCGGCGGCCGTCGAGTAATTGGTTTTGCCGTCCGTTTGCTTGAACGGCGTGCGGATCCGCGGATGGTCGGAGAGATCGTCGAAGCGCGCGCCACCGAAGCGCACGTTGTAGTCGGCGCCTTCGGCCGCGGCGATCATGTCGAGAAACGCGCGCAGGTTTGCGTTCACAGGTTCGGCCTCCGATGTCGGTTCGGGAACGCTCGCGAGCAGATCTCCGAAGCTGCCCCACGTCGGGACGAGCTCGCCCGGCCAGTAGCCGCCCTCGAGCGCGAAGCCGCCGAGCTCGCCGGCGCCGGCGCCGACGAGCTCGCCGGCGCCGGCGCCGAGCTCGCGGCGAGATGCAAACGCGCGAGCCGCGAAGAACGCGGAGCCGACCAGGACGATAGCGAGCGCGGCACGTTTCGCATTCACCAGACCGCCTGCCACACGTACGCGTCGGCCGAGTCTTTCTTGCAGACGCGCATGATGTCGGCGACGCCGGCGCCGCCGCGCGTGACGACGTGCGTCCCGCGGTTCGTCGAATTGCAGGTCGGCTCCACACCGCCTTCCATGACGATATGCTTGACTTGAATGTTTGCCGTGCCGTCCGTCGAATCCAGCACGGTAAAGAGCCCGCCGGAGTGCTGCACGCGTGCAACGCCGGCCGCGCCGCCAATCGCGAAGCCTTGTGCGTTGGTGCTGCGAATGACGCCGGAGCTCGTGACGGCGTAGCCCTGCAGCGTGACCGTCGAGCCGTCGCCAAATATGCCCGTCGCGCTCGCGTTGATGTTGCGCGCCGCGTAGCCGCCGCCGGCGGTGGACGTGACGACGTTGCTTGCTGGGACGTTCGCGTGCGTAACGTTGGCGCCGATATCGATGCCGTACGTTGTCTGATTCAGGACAAGGTTGTTGTCGAACGTCAGGCCCTTCACATAGTCCGCCTGCACACCACGCACCGCGGTTCCGCCGCCATTTAGCAGGTTGCCGATGATGCTCACGCCTTTGACGCCGTTATCGGCGCCGGTCGTGCCGAGGATGTAGATGTGGGCTGCGCCCTGGCCTTCGATGTAATTACCGTGGATCGCGATCGTGCCGTGCCCTTGCGCGGCGCCGCCGCCGTCGGTCACGTAGAAGCCGTAAGCCGATAGCCCTTCGACGTTCGAGCCGAACGCGCCAAACACAACGCCACCATCGACAAACACGCCGGCACCATCGACGGAGTGCTGCGCGGAGTAGTCGCCGCCGTGCAGGTTCACCGCGTTCGCGCGGTACGAATGCAGGCCGTACTTGTAGCCGGCGGCGGCGCCGCCAAACAGGTTGTGCGTCCACTCGGTGAGCTTGATTCCGGTGTACCAGCCCTGGTACGTGTCCGCGTTGAACGATCCGACGCGCACGTTGCGCGCGGTGAACGTATGCGCGCCGGTCTGGACGTCGATGCCGATCACGGTCGCGGCCGGCGCGCTACCTGAGCGCGTCGGCTTTTGAAGAATGAAGTCCTCGAAGATGACGTTGGGCTCGGTGACCTCGATGCCGGCGCCGGCGAGTGAATCGGTCCAATAGAGCCCGCTTGCGTTGCCGTCGCCGTAGAGCTTGATCGAGCCGTCCACGGTCAGCGTCGTACTGCCGACGTTGTAGGCGCCCGCCGGCAGATAGCAGCCGCGGTTCGGCGACGTCGCCGCGCAATGCGTGAGAAACGCCTGCAGGGCTGCGCTCACGTCCACGGCGCGCGTGCGCGCGCGCACGTCGGCGATCTGCGCCGCCGTCATGAAGTCGAGCGCGGAGACGCTATCGTCCAGACGCGAAGAGACGGGCCGCGCGATCGTGCTGCTGCCGCTCGGCTTGAAGTAGACCGCGCTCGCCGGCGGGTTCGGCGAGCCGCTCGCGGCGCCGGCGATCGCCGCCCAGGTGAGGAACAGCGCGCCCAGGAGCGCGCGCGCGATCGTGCGCATCAGGAGATCTCCTGGACGCGGAGCTTCTGGCCCGCGCTGCCGCTGATGGCATACCAGGCGGCCGCGGCACCGTCGCTCTCGGTCCAAGATTGCCCCGGCGCGACTTTCACGCAGCCGTTGCTCGTCGTGATGCCGGTGGCCCCCAGGTAAATATCGTCGGTGTTCGCCGCCGGCGCGAAGACGCGCAGCGAGCGGCGCGATGCGCTCGCGGCCGCTACGGCGCCTTCGGTCGTGCCGATGGTTTTTTCCGCGACGTTCGTGATCGTGTCGCCCTGCTCGATCAGCGTTACCGAAACCTCGCCGTCGATCCGGTTCGAATAGAAGTCGCCATTGCCGACCATCACGATGCCGCTGATGGTGTTCGCCGCGTCGTAGTTCGTTATCAGGATCTCGGCCTGGATCTCCGGGAAGCGCACCGTCTCGCCCGGCAGCAGAATGACCTCGTGGCCGCGGTTGGTCTTGACGGCGATCGCCGGCGCGGCCGCGCCGGCCGTGTTCTTGTGGTACGCGACGAAATTGCCGGCGACCTGGTGACGCTGCGAGCCGCCAACGGCGACGCTGAATTCGTAGTAGCGCATTAGAGCTTCGTGCCTTTGAAGACGAACGCGGCTGCCACGATGCCGGCGATAACCAGTCCCGTTTGCGCGATCGTGCGATTGCCGGTCGAGAGATCGCCGACCGTCGAGTACGCGTTAGCGATCTGGTCGACGTTTTTCACGGCCAGGTTGATGTTGTCTTTCGTGAGCGTGAGCGCCTTCTCCGCGAAGCCGATCACGCTCTCGAAGGTTTTGCCGGTGCCTTCGCTCGAGCTCTTCGCGAGATCGATCGTGTTTTTGAGCGCGCGCTCCGACGCGGCGATCGTGTCCTTCGAAAGCGCGACCGCCTGCTGTATCGCGCCGAGATCCGTGGAGCTCGTGTTGACGCTCACCGTGGACGAATCGCTCGAGATCCCGAGACCGGTCTCGACCACGAGCCGTTTGTCGATCGACGTCGTCGTCGTGGCGCTCGAGCTCGAGCCCCCTCCCCCGCCCTCGAGCGTCGCCGGCCGAGCTCCGCCGGCGCGCTCTCGGAACGCCTCTACGGGTAGATCCGGGATTCCTAGCAGTAGGAGCTCGCGCGTCACGCCGTGCCCCCCTGGCGCCGCTTGCGCATGATGAAGCCCTCGCACGTGTAGCCCTGGCGCGCGAGCTCGCGCACGAGGCCCAGGCGCCGCGTGTAGATCGTGATCGCGCGCGCATCAATAAATTGCTGCTCGAGCAGCGGCAGCACGTGCCGTGTGAGCGGCGCGCGGCCGCGGCCGCCAGGATCGGCGCCGATCGCGCCGACGATCACGCCCTCGTTACCGTGCGCGCGCTGCTCGACCTTGAGCGCGTAGTGACCGACGAGCTCGGCGCCGCGGCTCACTTCGAACAGCGCGCAGCCGTCCAGGAGATCGCGCACGCCGCACAGCCCGCCGCCGGTGTCGTACTTCGCGCCCAGGAGCGCCGCGAATTGCGCGCGGATCTCGGGCGTGAGCTCGACCGGTGCGATCAGGAGCTTTTCTTTTTCCATACGATGAAGGCGAGCAGCGCCGCCGCGACCAGCAGCGGCGAAAGCTGGCCCAGGTCCGTTTGCGTGCGTGGAGCTCCGGTTGCGCTCGAGCCGCCGAGCGCGACGGTCCAGCCGGATGAGTCGAACGTGTGGTACGAGCTCGCGCTCGAGTACGCGGATCCGGCCGGGCGCCCTACCGCGGCGCCCAGGACCTCCGAGCCCGCCATGATCCATTGCGGGTCGATCGCCATGTGCGCCCCTTACGCGAGCGCGTAGACCGCGACGCCGGCGATAATCAGCCAGAACAGCATGGAGCTCTGTTGCTGCGCGAGCTGCTGCTGCTGTTGGTAGAGCGGGAGCGTGTTCTCGAGATACATCGGGCGCGTTTTCGCGTCGATCACGCGCGCCAGGCCGAACTTGAGCACGTCGCCCCACGAATTCGCCGCCGGATTCACAGACGACGGCGACCAATTCGCGCTCGGCATGTTCGTGAAGTAGCTATCCGGCGCCGGCGTCGACCAGAAGCTCCCGTTATCGCCGAGGACGATGGTCGAGCCGTCGTCGTCGGTGTAGGTGTTGCCGTTCCACATGCTGCCCCCCGGTGATTACAGGTTCTTCGGCTTGTCGAGCATCTGGAAAACGGCCGTGATCGTGTCGCTCGCGGTCAGGTTCGGCTGAATCAGCAGACTCGCCGCGTCGCTCGTGACGAGCGCGCCCGACTGGTTGTTATCGACGATCGGGTCGTAGACGTAGAGCTTCGACTGCGGCACCTTGCGGTATTCGCGCTGGATGTAGCGCGCCTCGCGATCGCTCACGTCGTCCCAGACCGGCACGCCGTTTTTCTTCACGCGGAGATCTGCGATGTTGCCGCTCGAATTCGCGCTGACCGTGATGTCGAAGCCGTCGCCGGCGACGAAGTCGGTTGCGCCGTCCGCGAGCGTGAACGAAAGCCCGCCGCCGCTGTAGGCCGAGGCGACGACGCCGCGCACGCTGACGAGCTCGCCGTCCGGATCCTCGTGGACGAACGTGCCGACGTTCGCGCCCGGCTCGACAATCGTGATCTTGTGGACGCCGACCTTCGCGCCCGCGGCGACCGTGACGGCGCCCATGGTGCCGTTACCGGTGTTACCTGCCCACGCGGCCGAGCTCGCGCTCGCGGCCCAGTCGGTGCCGGTGTAGAAGAGGAACGCCCGCTGCATGAGCGCGCCCATCGGGTTGAAATTGATGTCCTGACGGCCGCTCGAGAGCGTGGACGTGGACTGCTTGACGAGCTTCTTCAGGAGATCGTTGCCCTGGGGCGGCGTGAAGAACGCGAACGCCTCGAGCGTCGGCGCGCTGGCGCCGGAGCCGATTTTGACTTCCAGGTAAACGTTGTCGGCGAGCGTCGTCATGTCGATGCCGCCGATCTCTTTGCCGACGATATCGGGCGCGTCGCGCTCGGTGAAGTCGAGCGTCAGGTGATAGTCGTCGTCGTGCAGCCCGACGTACTTGTTGATCTTGTCGAGCTCGGAGCCGGTGACGTCCCAGATCGAATGCGAGCCGATCTTGACGTTGATCTGCTCGAGCAGCGCTTTGGTGAGCGTGGTTCCGCCGAGCACGAGCAGGATGCGGGTGAGCGTCAGCGCGTACTTCGGAATCATCACGAGTGCGCGCGAGCCGGCCGCGACCGGGTTAAACGCGGGGAGTTTCTGGACGATCATTTGAGGGAGCCCTCTTCTTTTTCTTCGTGTTCTTGTTTTTCTTCGGTGGGCGGTGAGCTTCGAGCTCTAGCCGCGGAGCGCGGTGTCCACGAACGGACCGACCACAGGCAGGCGCCGCAGCACGTAGATCGAGAGCAGCACGGTCGCCGTCATGACGACAGCGCTTTTGATTTTCGATTGCATCGTTACCTCTTCAGGTGGGCGCCGATCACTTCGGCAGGTAGTCGCCGATCACAGGAATCGACCACTGGCTCTGAATGAACTTCACGAGCGCGTACGTGGCGAGCGAGATCGCGGCGACCTTCAAGACGGTTTGCGAAACGGGCATGTGTGCCTCTTGTTTTTTTCTCGAAACGGAACGCCGGCGGCGAGTCGATCCGGCAGGCTTACGGGCCGGCGCCGGTGAATGCCGCCGGCGATTCACGGCGAATTTGACCGCTCAGGTTCGGCTTTGGAAGGGGTCGATTCGCCCCTACCGGTAGGGCTAGCCGCCGGTAGCGCTACGG
>Ga0196978_1001079_pt1 | contig 12684 bp, 8 predicted proteins | sample S3v_2013CmetaG_FD_155491 | JGI IMG/M metagenome (GOLD analysis project Ga0196978, IMG submission 155491) | Soil microbial communities from Anza Borrego desert, Southern California, United States - S3+v_20-13C | ecosystem: Environmental > Terrestrial > Soil > Desert | place: USA: California... | reverse complement strand
GCTGGTCCGATATACGTCTCGGCGCCTGGCTCGTGTCAATCACGCGATCTGCGCGATCTCTTCCTGCAGGTGCCGATGTCCCGCGGCTGCAGCCTGTCTACCGGTCTCCTCGAGCAGCGTCCGCGCGCGCGCCGTACTGCCGCTTGCGGCAAGGAGGCGCGCCAGCTCCAGACGCGAGCGCAGCGCGGGCAGCAGCGCGCCTTCGGCATCGTGGCGGGAAATCGCCGTTTCCAGATGCACGGCCGCGGCACCCGAGTTGCCGGCGGCTGCCGCCAGCAGTCCGAGCGCGTGCTGCATCGAGCCTAGACAGACGGTGCCCTGCCCGATCACCGCCCACAGATGCTCGTGCGCAAGCAGACGCGCGTGCAGCCATGCGGCTTCGGTGCCGCGAGCGAGGGCGCGGCAGGCCCGGGCGACCAGGAACATGCTCGGCAGCCACAGCGAATGTCCTTCCATCGCGCGCAGGCCCGCGAACTGTCCGGCCGCGATGGCATCGAAGTAGGTGCCGGCGCGCTCGTGGTCGCCGCTCTGCGCGTACAGGTCGGCGAACGAGTACGCCCACGGTAGATCGGGCATCTGCGCTTCCAGCACGTGCAGCATAGGGAGGATCTCGCCGGAGCGTCCCTGCTCGGCGCGCAGTGCCATCATGAGCGCGCCGAAGCGGACGTGCGGCGCCACTTCGTCGCTTTCGTGTCCGCGTTCCAGCGCCTCGGCCACCAGCGCTTCGGCCCTCTCGAAGCGGCAATCCAGCAACGCCCGCATCGCATCGAACATGGTGACGTCGGCGACGAAGGCGGCCAGACGCGAGCGCCGCGCGGCCGGCACGAACGAGTCGATGTCGGCCATGGCGGCGCGCACCTGTCCGCTCTCCAGACGTGCGCTGATCCTCCAGACCATGGCGGCCAGGCGCGATGCCGGTGCGCCGGCCGCGGTCGCCAGCCGTTCCTGCTCCTGCGCCAGCTCGATGCGCCATGCCACGTGCGCAGGCCGCCACAGCGCCAGCGAAACATTGTCGAGCACGACCAGGCGGCTCTCGACGTCGGCGGCGCCGGCGGTCAGCGCCAGCGCGCGCCGGGCCAGGTCCTCGCGCCGCTCCATGGTACCCGGCACGTTGTAGAGCGTGGCCGCAAGCCTGCTGAGGGCACGCGCGGCCAGGCCGGGCGCCACATCGGGCGCCGACATCGCGATGGCTGCCGCCTCCTCGTGCAGCTCGAGCTGCTCGAAGCCGCTGAACGGCCGGCGCGAGCGATCGGCGGTCGCCGCCAGCAGCAGCCGGTGCGCATCGCCGAGGCTGCGCGCCACTTCGGCGGCGTGGTGGTAGGCCGCGCGCGAGTGCTGGCCGTCGCCGGCGCTCTGGTGCGCATCGCCGGCGGCGAGCCACGCGTCATGGAGCTCGATGCGAAGGCCTGGGAAGCTGCGCGCCAGGATGATGGCGACCTGCTCGAAGCGCCGCGCGGCATCCTCGTGCGCCTGCCGCGCAAGTGCGCGCTCTGCCGCCGTCCGCGCATAGGCCAGCGCCTTGTCCGGCAAGGCACCGGCCTGGAAGAAATGATGCGCCAGCTCCTCGGCGCGTCCCTCGACGCCGTCGGCCATGATCTGCTCGATGTTCTCGCCGATGCTTCGATGCAGCTCGCCGCGCCGCACCGGCGTCGCCCGGCCGTAGATCGCGTCGCGAATGAGCGCATGACGGAAGCGGAAGCGCGCCGGGTCCTCGATGTCCTGCTCGAGGATGCGTGCTGCAAGGCCTTCGTCGATCGCCGCCACGCATTGGTCAGGCGTGATACCGCTGGCGCCGCAGACGACGTCGAAGACGAACTCGCGGCCCGCCACTGCCGCCACCGTAAGGACGTGCCCGCACGACGGCGTCAGCCGTGCCAGGCGCCGCTCGACGATCTCGCGAACGCCGATCACCTCGGCGCCGCGACCAGCGACGGAATCGGCGCCGGCGGCGGCGCCTTGCTCGCAGAGATGGCGAACGATCTCCTCGGCGAAGAACGGATTGCCTTCGGTCATGCGTGCAATCGCGCCGACCAGTGCCGGGTCCTTGGGCGCACCCGGAAGGCGCGCCAGCAGACGCCGCGATTCGGCTTCGGATAATCCCTCCAGACGCATGCGTCCCGCGCCGTGCTCGCGCTCGATGGTCTGCAGAAAGGATCGGAGCCTCGCGGCCTCTTCGCTCTCGCCCTCGCGCAGCAGCACGACCACGAGCAGGGCCAGCGCCGCGCCATGCTCGATCACGTGCTCGAGCGCCCGCAGCGAAGCGCCGTCCGCCCACTGTATGTCGTCGAAGCACAGGACGAGCGGGCCCTGACCGCATGCCAGCGCGATCAGACGCAGAAGCGATTCGTCCATGCTGCAGGGTTGCGCGACCGCCGAGGAGGAAACACTCGTGCGAGCCGAGATCGCGGGCAGCAGGCGCGCGATCTGGCGGGCGTGCTCCTGCGAGATCTGCTCGATCACGTGCTGCGGCAGCGTCTCGACGAGGCGGCGAAGGACGGGCAGCCAGGGCCAGAAAGCCGGCGGCGAGCTCTCGTCGCAGGTGCCGAGCACGAAGCGTGCTTCGTGCGCAGCGGCATGCGCGGCAAGCTCGCGGGCGAGCCGGGTCTTCCCGATGCCGGCATCGCCCGAAAGGATGACCACGCGCGCGCTGCCTTCGGCCGCTTCCTCGAGCATGCGCACCAGCGCATCGAGCTCGGCGCGGCGCCCGACCAGCGGCGTCTCGCTTTCGATGGCCGCAACCGGCGGCGCCTGGTGCACGAGGGCAGTCATCGGACGCGCGCTCCCCCGCCGGCTGCAATCGCGGACGAAGCGGAAGCCGCGGCCATGCGAGGTGCGCACCCAGGTCTGATCGGTGTCGCCGAGCGCCTTGCGCACCAGCTTGATGCCAAAGCTCAGCGAGGAGTCGCTGACGGCCACCCCCGGCCACACCGACGCCAGCAGTTCCTCCTTTCCGACCACGCGATCGCGATTGGCCAGCAGATGAACGAGCAGATCGAAGGCTTTCGGTTGCAGGTCGACGCGCCTGCCGCCGCGGGTGAGCTCGCGGCGCTGCTCGTCGAGCAGGAAGGAGCCGAAGGCGTAGACGCTCACGCAGACCGCCGTGGTCAGGCGGCGGAGACTACCGCCGCTTTTTCCTCGTCACGTTCCTGTCCGGCCGCCGCCCGCACACGCACCGCGATTCCGTTGAGCACCGATGCTCCGCTGACCGGATCGAAGCCCCCTTCGTCGACGAGGTCGTTGTAGTTGCCCGAGCCGTGCCCGGCGGCAACCGTCTGGCGCGTGCCGTCACCCGAATGTCCCCAGCCGTACGGGAGCGAGACCACGCCTGGCATCACCTCGTCGGTGATGCGCGCCGGCACGGTGATCTGCGCCTTGCCCGTGGACAGGACGATCCTGTCGCCGTCGTCGAGGCCGAGTGCGGCGGCATCGCGCGGGTGGACGAAGGCGACGCAGCGAGGGCTGCCCGAGACCAGGCGCGGCGTGTTGTGCAGCCACGAGTTCATGCTGCGAAGCGTGCGGCGGCCGATCAGGCGCAGCTCGCCGCGCGCGCGCTGCGGCACTGCGATGCTGGCACGCAGCCGGGCGAAGTCGTCGGCGATCGGCTCCGGTACCAGGTCGATACTGCGCTTGCCGAGGATGGCGGCAAGACGCGGCTCGAGCGGACCGAGGTCCATGCCGTGCGGATGTCGCTCGAGCTCGGCCAGCCTCAGCTTGTGCGGGCCGATGCGCAGCAGCAGATCGAGCAGCCGCCGCGGCGTCAGCCACGCACCGGCCTTGGAGTGGACGAAACCGAGCAGGCGCGCGGCGCCGCCCTTGTGCCGTCCGATTGACTCGGCCAGCGAAGTCAGGATCTCCCAGTCGTGGCGCGAGTCGTCGCCCCTTGCCAGCATGGCCGGCGCGAAATGGGCGGTGTTGCGCACGGCCATCGCGTGCTCGAGCAGCGGGTAGTGGTCGCACTCCAGCGAGGAGACCGGCGGCAGGATGATGTCGGCATGGCGCGTGGTCTCGTTCAGGTAGATGTCGACGCACGCCATGAACTCGAGCCCGTCTAGCAGCTCGCCCACGCGTCCGCCGTTGGGAATCGAAAGCACGACGTTGGCAGACAGCGTCAGAAGGCCGCGAATCTGCCCCGGCCCCGGCGTTGCCATTTCCGAGTACATCGCCGCCACCGGCAGCTCGCCGTTGAGCTCGCGCAGCCCGAGTACGCGGCTGCGGAAGGCACCGAAGCTGCCCGACTGCCCGAGCATGCCGGCCAGACCGACCAGGTCTACTGCCGGCGTCGAGAACATCGTGCCGCCGGCGCGGTCCATGTTGCCGCTGACGATGTTGACCATGTCGGCAAGCCACGTCGCCAGCGTTCCGAACGACTGCACCGAAGTTCCCATGCGGCCGTAGACGGCAGCGCCGTCGGCCGCGGCCAGCTCGCGCGCGATGCGGCGGATGGCGGACGCATCGATCCCGGTGCGCGCTGCGACGGCCTCGGGCGCGAAGACTGCGGCGAACTCGGCAAGACGCTCGATACCCTGCAGCGGCAGAGCGCGGGCGCTGGCGCGGTCGAGCCTCTCTTCGAACAGCACGTGCAGGAGCGCGGCAAGGAAGAGCGCGTCGGTGTCGGGCTCGATGAAGTGATGCTCGTCGGCGGCTTCGGCTGTCTCGGTGCGGCGTGGATCGATGACGACGATCCTGCCGCCGCGGCCGCGCAGCTCGCGCAGGCGCCGCTTGCAGTCGGGCGCCGTCATGATGCTGCCGTTGGAGACCAGCGGATTGGCGCCGAGGATCAGGAAGTAGCTGGTGCGCTCGATGTCGGGAACCGGCAGCGCGGCCGGCGTGCCGTACAGCAGCTGCGAGACCAGCATGCGCGAGAACGCATCGACTGAGCCGGAGGAATAGACGTTGCGCGTCTGCAGGCCCTTGGCGAACGGCAGCAGGTGAAGCATGGCGGCGTAGTTGTGCGAGATCGGATTGCCAAAGTAGAGGGCAAGGCCGTCGTTGCCGTGCTTCTTCTGGATCGCGGCGCAGCGCTCGCCGACTTCCTCGAAAGCTTCCTCCCAGCCGATCTCCTCCCAGTCGCTGCCGCGCTTGCGGATCGGGCGGCGAAGCCGGTCGGGGTCGGCGTGAATGTCCTGCTGGGCGATCCCCTTGGGACAGACGTAGCCGCGGCTGAACGGATCGAGCTGGTCGCCGCGGATGGAAAGGATGCGCGGGCCGTCGTGCTCGATCTCCAGGCCGCAGATCGCATCGCAGAAGTTGCAGAAGCCGTAGTGCGTCGTCATCGAGAAACCTCGCCCGGTCGCGGCGATCCTAGCCGCGGAGCGCCGGCAGACGAAGCGAACAGAGACAAGAGGGGTCAGGCACGTTTTTCGAAAAGGTCCCTGACCCCTTTTGCGGCCGCCGGCCCTTGTTGGCTGGCGCCAGGGTGTGTAGCTCTCGTGGAATGCGATCCCGCTCCGCCGCCCTTCCCACGCTCCTGCCAGCGTGCCTCCTGATCCTGCCACCCACTCCGGCCGCAACCTGCGCCTTCTGAAGGAGGCATTGCGCGACATGCTCGCCGCTCTCGTCATGTTCGGTGCCGTCGCACTCGTTTTCGGCGGGATCTTCTGGCTCGGCATGGCCATGGAGCGAAGGCGCGACGCCGCCATGAAGCGCGTGGCCGACACGCTCGGCTGGCGCTTCACGAGCGATTGCGATGTCGAAGCCGTGCGCAGCCTGGCCGGCGACCTGCCGCTGCTCGCGCACGGGCATACGCGCGAGGCCGAGCGCATGATGCAGGGCCGCGCCGGCGGCCGCGACGTCGCCGTCGTCGACTACTGCTGGAGCGACGGGCACGACGATGCGCGCATCTCGCGCCAGCAGACGATTGCGCTCCTCGACCTCGGGCGCGCGCTGCCGGCATTCGCGATCAAGCCTGCCGGAATCGTCGAACGGGTCTCGGACATGTTCGGGGAGAACGGCGCCCCCCTCGCCGGTGCCCTGCGCTGGATGCAGGAGGGTTCCGAGCGCAGCGCCAAGGACATCGGCGGCGACTATCGCCTGTTCGCGGAGAATCCCGAGGCCGTTGCGGCCGCGCTCGGAGCCCGCGCGGCCGAGCTGCTGCGCGGCACCGAAGGCTGGCAGCTCCAATCGAGCGGCAAGGCGCTGGCCGTCTTCCGCAGCGGAGCGTACGTGCCCGAGAAGGAGATTGCAGGTCTGGTCGCCGAGGCCGCGCGCTTTGCCGAGGCCATCGCGCAAAGCGGCGTCGGCTAGAGGCTCGACCCGCACGAGGGCCTGAGGCCGGGACGTTTCGCACCTCGACGAAGGCGGCGTTCCTACAGAAGGAAGTTGCCCACGCCCGCTGCCACCGGTTTTTCCGGATTTTCCTGCCAGGCCAGCACGCGCACGTTGGCGATGCGGCGTCCGTGCTTGACGATCTCGGCGCGGCCATAGGTGTCGCGCGGCCCGGCCGAGCGCAGGTAGTCGATGCTGAAGTTGATGGGGCGCGCCACGCGGCCGCCTTCGGCGAACTCGACGAGCTGCAGCAGCGCGGTCAGCTCGAGGAATGCGCCGACCACTCCGCCGTGCACGGCGGGCAGCGCGACGTTGCCGACGAGGTCGTCGCGAAACGGCAGCACGCAGACCACGCCTTCCTGGCGTTCCTCGAGCCGGACTCCCAGATAGCGGGCGTAGGGAATGGCGGGAATCGCCTCGATGCCCTTCATTCGCGCGCCTTCTCCTTGGCCGCGGTCACGCGCTGCTGCCATGCGCTGGCGTCGAGCGGGCCGACGATCATGAACGTGGCCAGCATGCTGGCGAAGGGATCGGACTGCTCACGGTCCCAGGCACTGCCGCGCACGAATGCGACGTGGTTGGTCACCTTGTAGCACTCGGCGCGAGCGGTCAGGTCCAGCCTGGACTCGGCCGCGCGCAGGTAGTCGATGCGAAGATCCAGAGTGGCGATCCTCTTGAACTCGGCGAGGCTGCACTGGACGGCAAGGCCGCTGGCCTGATCGAGCAAGGTGGTGATGACGCCGCCGAAGACGACCTGACGCAGCGGATCTCCGACCAGCTCTTCGCGCCAGGGAAGCTGGACGGTGGCGAAGCACGGACCGATCTCGAGACAGCGCATGCCGATCTGGCGCGCATGCGGAACGTGCTCGACGAACTCGTTGCGGCCCGCGCCGAAAAGGAACTGCATGACGAATTCGCGCTCGGCCACGTGCGGCGCTATCGCGATCGTGCCCGCCTGGCAAGCGTGGCGAGGATGGCGCGCGGCGCGCCGCTCAGCGCTCGGCGTAGACGAAGAAACGCATGCTCTGGCGCAGCGCGAAAGCGCCGTGCAGGTACAGGCCTCCGAGCCACAGCGGCACGTGGAAGACGTCGGCGTGCGCATAGGCGGCAAGGCCGGCCCAGCCGAGCAGCCCTTCGCCGAGCATCCCGCCCACCGCCATCAGCGACGCCAGCAACAGCAGCCAGGCGCGCTCGTAGGTCAGCCACCAGCGCAGCAGGAAGGAGCCAAGGAAGATCGCCGACAGCAGCGCCGGCTCGCGGCTGCCAAAGCCGCTGAGCAGATAGGAAAAGGCGAAGGCGGCAAGCGTCTCGGCGAAGTCGCCGGAGGTGCCGGGCCGGCGGCTTTCGGTCGTGGCGACAAAGGCCGACACTCGCTGGGCCAGCAGCAGATAGACGATCGCCATCGTCAGGAACGTCGCCGCGAAGCCCGGCGCGACCCACCACGCCTGCCCCAGCAGCCACGGCTGCGGATACGAGATGGTCCCGGTGTGCACGTGCATGGCATCGCACGACCACGCCACGGCGGCGCCCACGAGCGTGACGTGCAGGATGCCTGGACGGTGAATGCGGTCGGCGCCGTGCACGGCAGCACGTTTCGCCGAGCGCGGCGAGCAAATCCACCGCGGCCGCGCTCCGTTCTGGCGCACCTTCCATCGTGAGGTGGCGCCTAGCGCCTTCCCTGCAGGAACTGCGGAGGAGGCCATGACACATACCTTCGAAGAACGGCTGATCGACCAGGCCACCTGCGCCCTGGAAGTCTTCGGCCTTTATCTGGGAGACCGCCTGGGCCTGTACCGCGCGCTGCGCGACGGCGGCGCGGCCACGCCGGGCGAGCTGGCGCGGCAGTGCGCGATCCATCCGCGCTACGCCCGTGAATGGCTCGAGCAGCAGGCCGTGGCCGGCGTGCTGACCGTCGAGGATGCCGAGGCCCCGGCCGAGCAGCGCCGCTACCGGCTGCCGCAAGCTCACGTCGCCGCGCTGACCGACGCCGAGCACCCCAACCACCTGGCGCCGCTGGCGCGGATGATCGCGGGCATCGGTGGCGCGCTCGAAGAAGTGGTCGCCGCCTATCGCAGCGGCGGCGGCGTCGCCTACGCGCGCTACGGCGCCGACTTCCGGCATGGCCAGGGCGGCATCAACCGGCCGGCGTTTTCGCGTGATCTGGTCACGTCGTGGCTGCCGGCGCTGGGCGATACTGCCGAGCGTCTTCGCACCGGCGGCCGCGTGGCCGATCTCGGCTGTGGTCAGGGATGGTCCGCCATCGCGGTAGCTCGCCAGTATGCCGGCGCCGAGGTCGTCGGAGTCGATTGCGATCCCGGCTCGATCGAAGACGCGCGGGCGAATGCCGCCCAGGCCGGGGTCGCGGTGCGGTTCGAGTGCGCCGACGCCGCGGCGCTTTCCAGCCACGGCCCCTTCGACGTCGTCATGCTGCTCGAGGTGCTGCACGATCTGGCGCGGCCGGTCTCGGCGCTCGCGGCCGCGCGCGAGGCACTGGCCAGGGGCGGCGCGGTGCTCGTCGCCGACGAATGCGTGGCTCCGCACTTTCATGCCCCTGGCGATGCCCTGGAACGCATGATGTACGGCTGGAGCATCACGCACTGTCTGCCCACGCAGCTGGTCGAGCAGCCCAGCGCAGCCATCGGTACGGTGATCCGCGAGTCGACTCTGCGCGAGCTCGCAAGCCAGGCCGGCTTCGGCAGCACGCGCGTGCTCGACGTCGACGGCGGGTTCTTCCGGCTCTACGAGCTGCGGGCCTGATCGCTGCCGGCCGACAGATGCCATGCCGTCGCGGTCTCGGGATGGTACGAGCACCACGTGCCGGTGCGGATGGCATTGTCGAGATGACGCGCGAGCTCGGGATGCAGCTCGCGGATGTGCCGGATAGCCGCACGGATCCGCCACGCCACTGCCGAGCGCGCGCGTTCGGCGGCCGAGCCTTGCGGGCGCTCGCGGCCACCGAGACCGAATGCACGCGAGAGCTGCTGCACGAGCGCGTCCAGCTCGGCCTCGGCGCGCTCGGCAGCGCCGAGGTCGTTGTCGTGCTGCGCGCGGTCGATCTCGCCCTGCAGCTCGGCCACGCGCGCCTTGTAGTCGCGGCGCGCGCGGTCATCGAGCACCGGCCCGTGTCCTCCTCCGACCTCGCTACCGCCGATCAGCTCGAGGCAATGCACGTCCTGATCCGGTCGCGACAGCAGCGTCGCCAGGTCTTCGAGGCCCTTCTTGTGCCGCACCTGCGTCGTCTTGCCGGCAAAGCGCAGAGTCCAGGCATCACCGCTGCGCGACCACAGGTTGGGATCGGCGTCCGGCAACGGTAGTCGCAGTTCGCCATCGTCGCGTCGCGGACTGCCAGCGCTCGGCGCCGACACATTGGGCGCCGCACCGAGCAGCTCGCGCACGCGCTGCAGGTCGGCCGCCGCCGTGGGCGAGGCGGCCGCGTCAGGCAATTGGCGTGCGCTCGTCCGCGCGCCGCCAGCGAACACGCCGCCGAGCACGATCGGATGCACGCCGGGAGGAACCGCGCCAAGAAGGACGTCGCGCGCCGCATGGTCGCCGCCGCGTTCGGCGATTGCGGCGGCGTCGCGCAGCGTAAGCGCCAGCTCGGTCAGGTCGCCGCAGGAAGCGCAGAAGTTGACCGCGGCCAGCCACGCCGGCCGCGAGAACTCCCAGCCGTGCTCGATGCCGTCCAGAGCCGCCGTCAGCCGAAGACCCGCTTTGCTGCCGAACGGATAGACGAAGTCGGCCTGCGCGGCCCTGGCCGTTTCGAGCGCCGCGCGAGCATCGGCCACGCGCCCGGCACGCACCAGATGATGCGCGATCACGATGCGAGCCCACACGCAGGCGATGGAATCGCGCGACGTCGCAGAATCCTCGGCGATGCGAGTCAGACGCTGCAGCGCGCCGTCCAGTGCCGGCCCGGCACTGCAATCGGTGGAGTCGGCAAGCACGGCCAGCTCCCTTTCGAATGCGGTCAGACCGGCTTGGCGCGCGATGATCGATCCCCTCTCGAAGTGCTCGACGGCAGTGCGAAAATCACCCGCGTCGTTGGCGATCAGGCCGAGCGTGCGCAGAGCGATCACGCGCGCGATCGGCAGCGCCGAAGGCTCTTCCAGGATGTCGCAGGCTGCGGCGCGTGCCGGCTCGATGCGGCCGACCACGAGCAGCGAGCTGGCGGCCACGCTCGTCGCTTCGGCCCGCAATGGCTCGGCGCCACCCGGCAGATGGGCCAGCACCTTCTGTCCGATCGCAGCGACTTCGGCGGCGCGGCCCTGATGCGTTGCCGCCCACAGCGGCAGCATCAGGCGGAAGGCGCGCGCGCGGTCGGCATCGTTGGCGAGCGCGTGGTCGATGGCCGTCCCCAGGGCCTCGAACTGCAGCAGCACGCTGGCCAGGACCTCCGAGGACCAGCGCGAGGAGCCGGTAGCGACGATGCGGTCGGCTTCCTCGGCCATCGCCGCGACGAAGCGCTCCATGAGGGCGTCCCACTCGCCGGCCGCACGCGCCTGCTCGATGGCATAGTCGCGCAGCGATTCGAGAAGGCGGTAGCGGGTGGTGCCGCCGGCGACGTCGGCGATCAGGAGCGAGCGGTCCACCAGGCGCGCGAGCACGTCGATGGTGTGCAGCAGGTCGGTGCCGGCGGAGGCAGTCACGTCGTGCGCCACGCGCGCCGAGAACGGACCGCGAAAGACCCCGAGCGCCCGGAACACGGCTTGCTCCTCGGCATCCAGCAACGCGTAGGAAGTGTCGATGGCGGCGCGCAGGCTGCGGTGACGCGAGCGGCCCACCGGCGCGTCGCGCTGGAGCAGATCGAAGCGGCGATCCAGGAGGGAGAGAATCTCGACGGCGCTGAGAGCTCGCGCACGGGCGGCCGCCAGCTCGATTGCCAGCGGAACGCCGTCCAGACGCCGGCATAGCTCGGCGCGCGCAGCCAGCTCGGCCGCCGACTCTTCCAGACGCGCACCGGCGGCGCGCGCACGATCGGCGAACAGCCGCGTAGCCGCAGCGCCGGCAAGATCGGCGGAGGAGTCGCTGCCGGGAAGGGCCAGCGGACCCAGGACGAAGACTTCCTCGCCGTCCACGCCGAGCGGCTCACGGCTGGTGGCGACCAGCCGCAGCGTCGGAACCTCGGCCAGCAGGCGTTCGCTGACGGCGGCGACGTCGGCGCGCAGATGCTCGCAGTTGTCCAGGACCAGGAGCGAGGGGACCTCCTGCAGCCCCACCACCATCGCCTGCAGGGACGGGAAACCCAGAGCGCCCGCAATCTCGATGCCCACGTCCCGGCCCGGCGAGATCGGCGCGAGCTCGCTGCGCCGCACGCCTCCGGGAAACCGCCCGTTCCACCACGGCGTCAGCTCGTCGACGATCCGGGTCTTCCCCATGCCGCCGGGACCGACGATGGTCACCATCCGGTGCTCGTCAACGAGGCACTGGACGCGCCCGCACTCCTGGCTGCGCCCGATGAAGGTCGAGATGGCCACGAACGGTTTTTTGCACGTGGGCCCCGCCGCAGGGAAGCGAGGATTCCTTCCAACCGGAGGCGCGGCCTTCCGCCACAGTGACGAGCGCCGGGCAACCCGTCGCCATCACGACCCAGGAGAAGACCCATGGACTGGACCGAACCCATTCGTGGCGTCGGCGAGCACCTCGTCGGCGTCTTCACCCATCCCCTGAACCTGACGGCACTGGCGATGTTCTGCGCCCTGGCCGTACTCGAATACGCGTTCCCGGCGCGGCCGCTGCCGCCGGTGCGCGGCTGGCGCTCCAAAGGCACGCTGTTCCTGCTGCTCGGCATCACGATCTCCTCGTCGACGCCGCTGCTGTGGGACGCCTACCTGAGCCGGTACACGCTGCTGGACGCGACCGCGCTCGGTGACGTCGGCGGAGCCATTGCCGGCTTCGTCGTCTATGAGCTCGGCGTCTACACCTGGCACCGCGCCATGCATGCCTCCACCCTGCTGTGGCGCGTCTTCCACCAGATGCATCACAGCGCCGAGCGCATCGACGTCTTCGGCGCCTTCTACTTCCATCCGCTCGATACCGTCGCGTTTTCGCTGGTGACGAGCGTGAGCCTGGTGGGCGTGCTCGGCCTGACGCCGAACGCGGCAATGACGGCGAGCCTGATGCTGACGTTCTGCAACTTCTTCCAGCACGCCAACGTGCGCACTCCGCGCTGGCTGGGGTACGTCATCCAGCGCCCAGAGAGCCACGGCGTGCATCACGCGCGCGGACGTCACGCGTTCAACTACAGCGACATGCCGCTGTGGGACGTGCTCTTCGGGACTTTTCGCAATCCGGCCAAGTGCACCGATGCGGCCGGCTTCTACGACGGCGCCAGCGCGCGCGTATTCTCGATGCTGGTCGGCCGCGACGTCAGCAGACCGCACGTGGGCAGGGACTGGCAGGAAGCCGTGGCCGCGGGCTACG
>Ga0196978_1001078_pt1 | contig 12692 bp, 10 predicted proteins | sample S3v_2013CmetaG_FD_155491 | JGI IMG/M metagenome (GOLD analysis project Ga0196978, IMG submission 155491) | Soil microbial communities from Anza Borrego desert, Southern California, United States - S3+v_20-13C | ecosystem: Environmental > Terrestrial > Soil > Desert | place: USA: California... | reverse complement strand
ACGTATTCTCCACGCTCACCGATTTCGTTTCCCGCTCGGGCTCCACGGCGCGCTCGTCGATGCCGCGCACGATCTGGTAATAGAAGCGGCCCGTTTTTCCGAAGAGCTTGACGAGCTGCTCTTCCGTCATTTTTTTCAGATCGGCGCCGGTGAACAGGCCCATCGCGTTCATCTTCATCGCCGTCACGCGTCCCACGCCGTAGAAGTCGCCCACCTTCAGCGTTTCCATGAACGATTCCACTTTCGAAGGCGCGATGAAGGTGAGGCCGTCGGGCTTCTGCATGCCGGAGGCTACCTTCGCGAGAAATTTATTGATCGAGACGCCCGCGGAAGCCGTGAGCTGCGTTTCCTCCTTGATCGCCTGCTTGATCTGCTTCGCCACGTCGAGCGCCGAGCCGATCTGCAATTTGTCGTTCGTCACGTCGAGGTACGCTTCATCCAGCGAGAGCGGCTCGACCAGGTCGGTGTAGCGGTGAAAGATAGCGCGCACCTGCTGCGAGACTTCGCGGTACGCGGGAAAACGAGGGGGCACGAACACCGCCTGCGGACACAAGCGCTGCGCTTCTCTTCCGGGCATGGCCGAGCGCACGCCGAACTTGCGCGCCTCGTAGCTGGCCGTGAGCACCACTCCCCGCCCGCCCGGCGAGCCCACCACCACCGGCAGCCCGCGCAATTGCGGATCGTCGCGCTGCTCTACCGAAGCGTAGAAAGCGTCCATGTCGATGTGAATGATCTTGCGTTGCACGGGGAGACAAAGATCGGAAGATCGTGGTTACATCCCCATCCGTTCCAGCAGGCCGACCTGTCCCGTGATGTGATCCACCACGAACACGCTGCCGATGGACAGCAGCCAGAGCAGGGCGAAGAAAATCCTTCCTTTGGTACCGAGATCGTCGTGCACGCGGTTGTCGAGCAGGCCGCAGATCGCGTTCAGCTCCTGCGCGTCGACGGGAACGCTGGTGGCGTGATTGGGCGGTAAAGTGCGGAAGCGATCGAGGTACTGCGGCAGGCTTTCGCGCATGATCCAGAAATCGCGGTCGCTGAGCTCGTCGTAGCTTTTGCGGTGATCGACGTTTTTTTCGCGCAGCGCTTTGTAATACGCCTGCGCGCGGAATTGCCGGTATAGCGGGAGGCCGAAGGAGAACACAAGCCAGGCCAGGAGAATGTAGCTGCCCCAGAACAGCAGCGCGAGCAGCACGAAAGAGATGATCGCGAAAATAAAATACGCCGTGAAGCCCGAGCGGAAAAATAAAATGCGGAACAGCTGCCCGCCGTCGAGCGGGAAAAACGGCAGCAGGTTCAGCGCGTTGAGATAGATGAACCAGCGCGCAGCCAGCTCGAGCGCGGCGTTGTCGATGAAGTAGCCGCCCTGCTGCACCGCGCCGCCTTCGAAGAAGATCATCTCCCGCTCGGCGAGAAATTCACCGCAGAAAAAAATGATCGCGTAACCGATCAGCAGCCCCGGCAGCGGCCCGGCGAGGATGACGATGGCGCTCTGCTTTTCGGAAATGTCCTGCTTCCTGCCGATGGCCACCGCGCCCGCCAGCGGGATAAAAAGCATCTGCAATTTTTCGTAGCCGAACAGCCACATCGCGCTCAAATGCCCCGCCTCGTGGATGACGACCACCGCGACAAGAATAGCGATGCCGATCCACGATCCGCCGCCGAGCAAATAACCGAGCAGAGCGAAAAGCGCCAGGGAGATGAGCGCAGCCGCTAAGGGATTGCTCTTGGGTTCGTTCACGAGCGGCTTCGGGGGATACGCCGGCTGCTCCGCGTTTTCAAAAGTTTCCGTCATGGGAGTTCCGCCATCAGGATGAACAACCGCTCGAATTTTTCTCTCAGCTGCGCCGCGTCCCAGAGCGTATTGTTGGCGGTCATGGAGAAGGCCAGGAGCTTCCCGCTTTTCGTGCGCACGTACCCGGCGTAGGCTTTCACGCGGCTCATCGTTCCGCTTTTCGCGCGCAGGTTGCCCTCGGCTTCCGTCTCTTGCGCGAGCTTGCGGATGGTTCCGCTTTCGCCCGCCACCGGCAGCGAACGGTAAAAAGGCTTGAACACCGCGGAGTCCTGCGCATACACGCGCAGCATGTCCACCAGCTGCTTCGCGCTGATCGTGTTGAAGCGCGAGATGCCGCTGCCGTCCACCATCCAGAAGCCGCGCAGGTCGATGCCTTTGCTTTTCCAGAACGCGATGATCTGCGCCACGCCGCCGCTGGTGCTGCCGTAGCCGGTCTTCGCGTACGAGATGCCGCGCAGGATGGATTCCGCGTAAAAATTATGGCTCACTTGATTCGTGTGGTACACGAGATCGGAAAGCGCGGGCGATGACGTGCTGTAAAATGTTTTGCGCTCCTGTTTCTCCCACTTCGTCCTGCTCAGGCGGATCTTGCGCAGCGTGACGGCGGAGTCGCGCACCTTGATGCCGGCTTCGCGCAATTCGTTCAGCAAAGTTTGCGCGCAGAACAAAGGCGGATCGGGAATGGCGCTGCGCGCTTCGAGGTACGAGGCCACCTCGCCGATGGCCACGCGCTCGTGCTGGTACGGCCCGCCTGCCACGTACGCGTAGCTTTTCCCGGCGGACGGACTGTGATTCACCTGGCAATACAATTTCATGCCCGGCACCTGCGGCTCGGTGCGCACGGAAACGCCGCCGCCCGACGCGGTGAGGTACATGTCGTAGCAATTCTCGTGGATGGACAGGGCGCAGGGACCGATGCCGTAATCGTTCTGCATGTCCTCCCAGGCCCAGCCGCCGGGGATCGGGTCGCGGTCGCCTGACTCCGCATCACCCACGATGCAGCCCGCGATGCTGTCGATACCGAGATTTTTTATCGCTTCGCGCCAGTTGCCCATCACTTTGCTCACGCTGCTGCCGTACGTTTCCGCACCCAGCGCAGGATCACCGCCGCCGCGGATGTAAATATTCCCGTTGAGCACGCGCGATTCGATCTTGCCGTCGTACTGCAGGCTCGTCGAAAAACGTTGGCCCGGCCCGAGCAGCGCAAGAGCGGTTCCCGTCGTGACCACTTTGATCACCGAGGCGGGAACCAATGCCTGGCGCGTATTGTGCGAATAAATTTCTTTCCCGCTGTCGGCCGTCGCCAGGCAAAAGCTCCACGAGCCGCCCACGAGCTCCGGCGCATTCGTAATGGAATCGACGGCAGATTTTAATTTCCCGAACGCGCTGGTGTCGGCGGGCGCGGCGGCGGTGTCGGGCTGCGCGGAATCTGTTTTCTCCGGGAGCGATAAAAGCGCGGCGGGCGTTTTATTTGAAGCGAAGAGCGGGATAACGTAAAGGCTGCTGAGCGTGCTCAGGCCGATCGTCACGACGACGATCGCGATGACCTGCTTGACGGAGAGCTTTTTGCCGAGCAGCGTTTTCATGGGTGGAAATCAAGCATAAATGTAAGGAAATGATGTGCTGATAACCCACAACATCCAAGGTTGGCGGGCCCTTCGAAAAAAAGATCGACGTTTGTAAAATAATCGCCCGCCCTTCGCCGACTACCTGGCTGTGAAGGACGTGTTCACCTTAACGGATCCGATGGCCGAAGCGCAGAACCAAATGCTCGAGCAGACGGTGAAAAGAGAGCGGAGGCGCCTGCTCGATTTCATCCGAAAGCGCATTCCGGCCGATACGGATGCGGAAGATATCCTGCAGGACGTTTTTTACGAGTACACGGAGAACCTGCGCATGGAGCGCGTCATCGGGCAAGTCTCGTCCTGGCTCTACCGGGTGGCGCGCAACAAGATCGCCGATATTTTCAGGCGGCGCAGGACGGTTTCGCTGGAAGCGCATTTTTCCTCCGAGAACGCGGACGGCGAGGAAGGCCTGGGCATCAACGACCTGCTGCCCGATCCTTCCGCAGGTCCCGAGACGCAGTACGTGCGGCGCATGCTGATGGACGAGCTGATGGCCGCGCTGGACGAGCTCCCGGCGGAACAGCGCGAGGCGTTCTGGCAGAACGAGGTGGAAGGCAAAAGCTTCCGCGAGATCTCTGAAGAGACCGGTATTCCGCTGAACACGCTCCTTTCGCGCAAACGTTACGCAGTTTTGTTCTTGCGTGAGCGCCTGCGCGGGATGTATGATGAAATGTTGAACGATTAAAAAAACGAAATATCATGGGTAAGCGAATAGGTAAAGGAATTGCGATCGGCATCTGCGTGATCGCCTTCATGTTCGCCTTCGGCTGGGTCGTGATGATGCTCTGGAACACGCTGATCCCCGAGATCTTCAACGGGCCGGTGGTCACTTACTGGCAGGCTGTTGGTCTGCTGGTGCTGGCCCGCCTGCTGGTCGGGCGCGGCTGGGGAGGCTGGGGCGGCGGCGGTCACTGGGGCCACAAACGCCAGTACTGGAAACGCCACTGGCGCGAAAAGCTGGAAAGCATGACGCCCGAAGAGCGCGAAAAATTCCTCGCCGGGATGAAAGGCCGCTGCGGCTGGTACTTCCGGGGAGAATGGGATGAGAAGAAGGAAGAAAAAGAAATGGACTAGTAGTAACCGGTTGGTAAAATGAAGAAGGCCTCGCGAAATGCGAGGCCTTCTTCATTTTACTTGTACCCGCTTTTATTTCGGATTTCGGATGTACGATTTCGGATTTTTCGCTCCTGAACCACGCGGGGAGGATGTGCGCAAATCCGAAATCGAAAATCCGAAATTTCGCCCGGGTCACGCGGGGAGGATGTGCGCAAATCCGAAATCCGAAATCGAAAATCCGAAATTCCTCAGGCCGTTCTTTTCTTCGCCCTGCGTGTCAGCGCGTAAATGATCAAGGTCAGGCTCAGTCCGGAAAGCATGAGCACGAGCATGTCTTCTCTCGAAGCGCTGCTATCGAACAGGCTGCCTTGCTTTTTCTTTTTGCCGCTGCCGTCCTCCTTCTTGATGTACTGGTTGTACTCGGAAGGATAATCGGCGTGCTCGGCCACGTTCCAGCCGGTGAGCGAAGCCAAATTGTTCAGCTCTTCCTGGCGGCGCTTCTGCAGCCCGATGAGGTAGTCGTTCGCTTTTTCACATTCAAAAGTGCTGGGCGCGGGATAATGCAGCACGTAACGCGCTTGGTAATTCTGCTTGTTCGGCGTTTCCTGGAACATGAGATCCTGCGGGAAGTTCGCGCGATCATAAGTTACGTGCAGGCGCGTGAAATAGACTTTTCCTTCGTAGCCGCCGTGGTATTGCTGCACCCAGTCCACGCCCGCGTTCAGCAGGTCCTGCAGCATGGGCGGCGGGCCTACGCAGGGATCGCATTTCTGGCTGATGCTGCTGCTGATGTCCCAGGCGTACTCGAGGAACACGTTATTTTTTCCTTCTTTCTCCAGCGTCTTGTAATACAGGTCGCGGTAGAACTCGCCGAATTTCGCGTCGATAAAAAGCGGCACGTTCTGCCCGGTGGGCATTTCAACGGTGCGGTAATTCGTCACTTCCGCGCGGCCCACTTTGGAAAACGCGTACACGATCATGTCCTGCGCGGATTTTGCGTTGGCCATGCCCAGGCGGATGGGCAGCATGTATTTCGGCGAGTCGAAGCTGATCTGGATGGGGCGCAGCTTGTCGGTGCCGAGCTTTTTCATCTCCTCGCTGTTCGCTTTCACCACGAAGAATTTCAGGTTGCTCTTGATGTAGGGATCGAGCACTTCCTGCGCGCCTTCGGGAATTTTGTAGCCGTTGGCCAGCAGCCAGCGCTCGAGGCCCGCGGATTCGGTGGCGGAGAGAATGAGAATGTCGTATTCCCCCACCTGGTACTGCGCCTCGATCTTCACCGTTTCGTTCACGGATTTGTTCACCATCGAAGCGCGCGCGCTGGTGATCTCCACGTTGGAAAGTTGCTTGCTGCTGAAATAGCTCACCGGCTTGCTGCAGGGATCTTCATCATAATACGAGACCAGGCGCGGGCCGGAGTAGCTGTCCACTTTTTCAAACAGGCTTTGATCCACGATTTTGATCTGTTCCTTCTTGAGCACCACGGGAACAGGCACCACGACGGCGAAATCTTTCACATCGCCTTCGAAATCGCTTGACATCGTGATCGTCGTTTTGTCGCCGTTGCGCACGATGATCACCTGCGAGCTTTTGTTGAAGAGCTTCGCATCAGCCTTGGCCACATAGAACCCGCAGAAGGCCGAGGCCTGCGAGCCTATGAAAAGACCGGCGAGAATGGAAAAAGTAAGTTTACGGTACATGTGATTGGTTTTGTTGGTACGACTCTCGTTGTGGTGTGTGTGAGTTCGTTTATGCCTGCGCCGGCTTTTGCTTCGTCCGGCGCGATAAGGTAAAAAGAATGAGCGTAAGGCTGAGTCCCGAAAGCAAAATGATGAGCATTTCTTCTTTCGACGCAGAGCTACTATCAAAAAGCGCGCCCTGTTTCTTTTTTTTCTCCCCTTCCTTCGATTTTTTTATGTGCCGGTTATATTCCGAAGGGTAACCGGCGTATTCCGACACGTCCCAGCCGCTGAGATCGGCAAGATTATTCAGCTCTTCCTGGCGGCGGCGCTGCAAGTCGATGAGGTAGTTGTTCGAAGCTTCGCAATCGAAGGAGCTCGAGGGCGGGTAGTGCAGCACGTAACGCGCCTGGTAATTCGCTTTGTTCGGGGTTTCCTGGAACATCAGGTCCTGCGGGAAATTTTCGCGGTCGTAGGTCACGTGCAGGCGCGTAAAATAAACCTGCCCCTGGTAACCGCCGTGGTACTGCTCCACCCAATCCACGCCCGCGTTCATCAGGTCCTGCAGCATCGGCGGGTTGCCCACGCAGGGGTCGCAGAACATGGTCACGCTGCCGCTGATGTCCCAGGCGTATTCGAGGAACACGTTGTTCTTGCCTTCTTTCTCCAGCGTTTTGTAATACAGGTCGCGGTAGAACTCGCCGAATTTCGGCTGCACGAACAGCGGCACGTTCTGTCCCGTAGGCATCTCGATCGTGCGGTAATTCGTCACCTCCACGCGGCCCACTTTCGAGATCGCGTACACGACCATGTCCTGCGCGGCTTTCGCGTTGGCCATGCCGAGACGGATCGGCAGCATGTACTTCGGCGAATCGTAGCTGATCTGTATCGGGCGCAGCTTGTTGGTGCCGAGCTTTTTCATCTCCTCGCTGTTCGCTTTTACTACGAAAAATTTCAAATTGCTTTTGATGTACGGTTCCAAAACTTCCTGCGCACCTTCGGGGATTTTGTAGCCGTTCGCCAGCAGCCAGCGCTCGAGGCCCGCAGATTCCGTGGCGGAGAGAATGAGAATATCATATTCGCCTACTTGATACTGCGCTTCGATCTTCACAACATTCGCTGCCGAGTTGGCCGAGCCGAAGCACACCGCCATGCTGAAATCAGTTACCGTTACCGTGTAACGCGTCGAGTCCAGCCAAACGCGCTGGCAAGGATCGTTGTCATAATAGGAAACCAGGCGCGGGCCCGAGTAATCATCCATCTTTTTAAAAAGCCCGTCATCGACCACCTTGATCTGGTTTTTCTTCAGCACCACCGGTACGGGAACAACGACGGCGAAATCTTTCACGTCGCCTTCGAAATCGCTGGACATCGTGACGGTGGTTTTGTTGCCGTTGCGCGCGATGATCACCTGCGACGTTTTATTGAAGAGCTGCGCGTCGGCCTTCGCCACGTAGAAGCCGCAGAAAGCGGAAGCGTGTGTGGCTGCGGCGAGAAAAATAAACGTAAGTGCGTGTTTCATGCGTGCGGGTTTATTGTGTGTGTTTGCCGACGCGAAAAGCCGCGCTCCCACACGGCTCCGCGCATCTGAAAAATTATCTTTTTACCGTCTTGCGCGTCAGCGCGAAAAGAATGCAGGTCAGGCTCAGTGCCGAAAGCATGAGCACGATCGCCCTTTCGCTGTCCTGCTCCTCGTCTTCCCAGGCGATGAATGCGCCCTGCTTTTTCGCCTTGTCGCTGCCTTTCAGGATGTGGTTGTCGTACTCGCGCGGGTAGGCGCTGTACTCTTTGATGCTCCACCCGGTGAGCTGCGCCAGGTGCTGCAGCTCATCCTTGCGGCGGCTCTTCAATTTGCCGAGATACGCCTGCCCCTGCGGGCAGGAAAAATCGCCGTGCGCGGGATATGTGATGATGTAACGCGCCTGGTAGTTCTGCTTGTTCGGCGTTTCCTGCAGCATCAGGTCCTGCGGAAAAGTTTTGCGCTCGTACGTGATGTGCAGCCGCGTAAAAAATACTTGCCCGGCGGTGATCGGCGCATTCGGGTTCGACAGCCAGTCGACGCCCGCCACGATCAGGTCGTTGTCCACCGGGGGCGGGCCCACGCAGGGATCGCATTTCTGCGAAGGGGCGATCGACGTGCCCACGTTCCAGGCGTACTCGAGCAGCGCGACGTTCTTGCCTTCGCGCTCCCAGGTTTTCGTGTACAGGTCTTTGTAGAATTTGCCGAACTTTTCTTTGACGAACAGCGGGATCGTTTTCGAAGTCGGCATTTCCACCGTGCGGTAATTCGTTACTTCGGTGCGGCCCACGCTGGAGAGCGAATACACGATCATGTCCTGCGGACCTTGCGCGTTCGCCATGCCAAGCCGGATGGGCAGCATGTACTTGTGCGAATTGTACGTGATCTGGATCGGCCGCAGGTGGCGGTCGGCGCGTTTTTCATGCTCGCCGAGGTTCACTTTCACCACGAAGAATTTCAGGTTGCTCTTGATGTACGGCTCCAGCACCTCTTTCGCGCCCGTCGGAATTTTGTAGCCGTTGTCCGTGAGCCAGCGCTCCAGCCCGCCCGACTCTTCCGCCGAGAGGATGAGGATGTCGTACTCGCCCACGCTGTATTTCGCCTCGACCGTCACCTTGTAATCGATGCGGCCCACCGACTCCATGTCCTTGCTCATAGAAGCCGCTTCCCCGAAAGCGGCGGAACGGGTTTTCGCATAATGCTTGCGGCGGGGCGGCGAATAGCAGGGATTGCGGTCGTTGTATGAAACAAGACGCGGCCCCGAGTACGCATCGAACTTATCGAAGATGCCGCGCTCGACCACCTTCACGTCGCCTTCCTTCAGCACCACCGGCACCGGCACCACCATCGCGAAATCTTTCACGTCGCCTTCGAAGTCGCTGGACATCGTGACGACGGTCTTCTCACCGTTGCGCACGAGGATGACCTGCGAGGCTTTGTTGAAGAGGCTCACGTCCGCTTTGGTGACGTAGAAGCCGCAGAAGGCGAAGGCCGGCGCAGCGGCGAGCAGGGCGAAAAGAAATGTGCAGGTTCGTTTCATTTGTGCGTGTGTTGGTACTCGTAAACGCACGCGGTGGTCGGAGCGTGACGCTCCGACCACCGCGTGCTTGGACTAAGATCTTTTTAGAGGCCTGCGCGTGAGCGCGAAAAACACCAGGCTCAGGCTGAGCACCGAGAGCAGCATCACCGGCAGCTGCTGGCCGCCGTTCGTACCGCTGCTCCACGAGAAGAAGCCGCCCTGCTTCTTGCCGCTGCCGCTTTTGCTTTTCTTGATGTACTTGTTGTATTCCGAAGGATACGAAGCGTGCTTCATCGCGTCCCAGCCGGCGAGCGAGACCATGTTGTTCAGCTCTTTCTGGCGGCGCTTCTGAAGATCGGCGAGGTAAGCGTTCGCTTTGTCGCAGGAGAACGTGCTGGCGGCGGGATGCGTGATCACGTAGCGCGCCTGGTACTGCTGCTTGTTCGGCGTTTCCTGGAACATGAGATCCTGCGGGAAGGTCGTACGGTCGTACGTGACGTGCATGCGCGTGAAGAACACGTTGCCCTGGTAACCGCCGTGGTATTCCTGCACCCAATCCACGCCCGCGTTCGCAAAATCCTGCAGCATGGGCGGCGGGCCGACGCAGGGATCGCAGAACTGGTTGACGAAGCCGCTCACGTCCCAGGCGTATTCGAGGATGGCCACGCTCTTGCCTTCGCGCTTCCAGGTGCGCGTGTAAACGTCTTTGTAGAACTCGCCGAATTTCTGCTGCACGAACAGCGGCACGTTCTGCCCGGTAGGCGCTTCGACGGTGCGGTAGTTCGTCACCTCCACGCGGCCGTTCTTCGTGAACGCGTAAACGATCATGTCCTGCGGGCCGCTGGCGTTGGCCATGCCGAGGCGGATGGGCAGCATGAACTTCGGCGAATTGAATTTGATCTGGATCGGGCTGAGCTCCTGCTTGCCGAGCTTCTTGTGCTCCTCGAGGTTCACTTTCACCACGAAGAATTTCAGGTTGCTCTTGATGTAGGGGTCGAGCACTTCTTTCGCGCCCGTGGGGATTTTGTAGCCGTTGTCGATCAGCCAGCGCTCGAGGCCGCTCGATTCTTTCGCGGAGAGAATGAGAATGTCGTATTCGCCGACGACGTATTTCGCTTCCACTTTCACCTGGTAGTTCACCGAGTTCACGGATTCTGCGCGCTCCATCGCGGCGCCGGCCATCGGCATGTCCATGCGGTCGTAGAGGTAATAATCGCGGGGCGGTTCGTAGCAGGGATCTTCGTCGTAGTATTCTACCAGGCGCGGCGCGGAGTAAGCATCGAGCTTGTCGAAGAGCAAGCGCTCCACGACGTGGATGTTATCTTGCTTCAACACCTCGGGCACAGGCACGACCATGGCGAAATCTTTCACTTCGCCCTGGAAGTCGCTGGACATGGTGATGACGGATTTTTCGCCGTCGCGAACGAGGATGACCTGCGAGGTTTTGTTGAAGAGCTTGACGTCGGCCTTCGCCACGTAGAAGCCGCAGAAGGCGAAGGAGGCGGTGCTGAGGAGCAGGCCGGAAAAAAGCGTGATGATATGGCGATTCATGGCTATCGTTTTTTGTGTCGCGCGGCGCGCGGCGGTGTAGATACAATTGTACGTGCTTGCGTACGTACTACTTCGCAAGCTCGGGTTTTGTCCATTGGAAGCGCTCGCCGGGCATGAAGCGGTCGAACAGCGGCGTCAGGGGCGAGAGGAAGAAGAGCGCCCAGAGCGGGGCCGTGTGCACCCAGAGCTTCGTGGAAAGGTACCACGCGAGCGCACCCACCATCGCCGCCCAGATGATTCGCGCCTTGGCGTTGGAAGGCGTAGCCACTGGATCGGTGATCATGAAGAAGGTGAACAGCAGCAGCGAGCCGGTAGTGAGCGTCTGCTGGAAGTGATCGACCGGCCAGCCGAGGTACAGGATATTCCGGGCAAAGGTCAGCCCAAGGAAAGTGACGATGAACGCGATCGCCGTGCCGAGACGCTTCACGCGCAGCAGCACGATCAGGCCCGCAGCGCCCACCATGAAGAAAAGCAAGGCATTGCTGCCCCACTGCCCGGGCGACACCCAGGCGTCACCGCCCTCGACGAAGAGGCGCGTGATGAGAATGGTGACGATGATGCCGAAGTTGGTGGGGTTGAAGATGTGCTTGTTCTTCCAGCGGATCAGGAATTTGCTCCCGATGCTCAGCACCGCGGCCAGCACCACCGTCCACAGCGAATTCGCCTGCAGCATCAGGCAGAGGCTGAACGCCGAGATCAGGGCGCTCTTCAGGCCGGAGTAATCTTTCGTTGTAAAATGAATGCCGACGGCCTGCACGGCCAGGCAGGTGAGCAGGGTCACGTTGAAGCGGAGCAGCGACATGTCCCAGTTCAGCGTGAAAATGCCGAAGAGCAGGAAGGTCAGCAGGAAAAGCACCTGGTAGTGCCGCGCGTCGCCGCTGAAGTAATCGTAGATCGCGCGGAAAGGAGCGGCGATGCGGGCGGCGGTAGAAAGTTGTGGCGTCGGAGAAGTCGTTTCCATTGGTCGTTTCTTTTTGGGAATTCGAGTAAAAGATGAGGGATAATCACCTTTTCCACAAGACGGGGAAGAAATTTTTTTGATGAAAAAAAAGGATTGCGGAAGAGACAAACGGGTGCGAGATGCAAAGATCGGACCAAAAAAATCTCAAATTCAGAATCCCAGATCCCAGGCGTATTCGCATTACCGGATAAAGCTAATCCAATAACATCTCGTTCGGATTTGGGATCTGAGATTTAGGATTTGCCGAAAACCTAGTATTCCGGGCGAACGATCTTCTTCGAGCGAAAGCCGTCGGCGTTGCGCACGATCACGCAGTACAAACCGTTCGGGTACGCGCCGAAACTCAGGTCGAGGCCGTAACGGTCGTTGACGTAATAAGAGTTCGTGTAGAACATGCGGCCGTAATGATCGAAGATGTCGATGTCCACGTAACCCGGGTTGCGCACGATGATATCGAGGTGCACCAGGCCGGTGTTGTGCACGGGATTCGGGTTGATGTCGAAATCGATGAAGTCGCAGATGCCGCTCTGCCAGCTCAGCAAGCCGTTGTTGCGCGCGAAGCAATCGTTGCGGTAGGTGAACCCGTCGCAGCCGCAGACCGGCTCGTAGCGCGGATCGCAATAAAAACCGTATTGGATGGCCAGCGAATCGACGCATTGCGCCTGCGAGCGCGCGGCAACGCACAGCACAAAAAACAGCATCGTCACCTTCAGCATGCGCACCATAAAGCGAATTTACGGCTTTCCCCGCGGAAAAAAGTAAAAGATGTAAATTGGAAGAATGAACCTGCGATCCCTTTTTTTCCTCGCCGCTGCTTTGCTCTGCACGCTGCTGCCCGCGCAATCGCCGCGCTTCAGCTGGGGCGCCTGCGCCGGTACGACGGATGCCGACGAAGGCGTGTCCATCGCGGTCGACGACAAAGGCAACACCTACGTCACCGGCGGGTTCGTCATGGACAGCATCCGCTTCGGCCACGTGCGCCTG
>Ga0196978_1001076_pt1 | contig 12696 bp, 12 predicted proteins | sample S3v_2013CmetaG_FD_155491 | JGI IMG/M metagenome (GOLD analysis project Ga0196978, IMG submission 155491) | Soil microbial communities from Anza Borrego desert, Southern California, United States - S3+v_20-13C | ecosystem: Environmental > Terrestrial > Soil > Desert | place: USA: California... | reverse complement strand
CACCAAGGCGCGCGCCGTGCAGAGCCGCATACGAGCGCTCGACAAGCTCGAGGACGTCACCACGCTCGTCGACGAGCGCAGCCTGCGCTTCCGCTTTCCTCCGTGCCAGCGCTCGGGCATCGACGTCGTCACGATCAAGAATCTGGGGCACGATTACGGGCCGCATCACGTGTTCGACGACGTCTCGGGCACGGTGCGGCGCGGCGACAAGGTCGCCATCATCGGGCCCAACGGCGCCGGCAAAACCACGTTGCTCAAGATCATCGCCGGCGAACTGGCGCCGAGCCGAGGCGAGCTCAAGCTCGGACACAACGTCAAGCCGGGCTACTACGCCCAGCATGTCACCGAGAAGCTCGACGTGCGCAACACTATCTTCGACGAGGTCTGGCAGCACAGCGCCTACGACGACATCACGCAGGTCCGTAACGTGCTGGGCACGTTCCTGTTCTCCGACGACGACGTCGACAAGAACATCCGCGTGCTGTCGGGAGGCGAGAAGGCGCGCGTCGCCCTGGCCCGCCTGATGGTCGATCCCGGCAACCTGCTGCTGATGGACGAGCCGACCAACCATCTGGATCTGGAGTCGTCGGAGGCGCTGGCCGAAGCGCTGACGACCTACGATGGCACGGTCGCCTTCGTCAGCCACAATCGAAGCTTCGTGCGGCGCCTGGCGACGCGAATCTGGCACGTGCACGACGGCGGCATCGAAGAGTTCCCGGGATCCCTCGACGAGTTCCTCTACCATCTGGCGCAGGCCCGCCGCGGCGGCGATGGCGCGCGATCCAGGGCTTCCGGCGATGCCATCGATGCCCAGGCAGCCGCGGTTCATGGTGATGGCAAGCCGCGTGCGGCTGCAGCACGCCCGTCCGCGGCTCCAGCGTCCGGTCCGCGGCCAGGCAATGACCGCGCCGCCAAGCCGGTCGCGCAGGCGCGCCCGGCTTCGAGCAACCGCCAGCGCGAGCAGAAGAACAAGACGCGTGAGCTCGAGCGCAGGATCACCGACTACGAGACCAGGATCGGCGCGTTGGAAAAGGCGCAGGAGGAGCGCAGCCGCGAGCTTTCCGACCCTGCCGTCTACGCCGACCAGTCGCGCTATGGATCGCTGCTGGCCGCCTACACCGAAGACAAGAAGAAGCTCGAGGAGCTCATGCTGCGCTGGGAGCAGGCGCAGGCATCGCTGGCAGGCATGACCGGCGAAGCCGACGCCTGAATCTTCGCGACGTCATCGAATGGCCGGGCTCAGCGAGCGCGCCCAGCGCTGCAGCGCCGACGTGAACCGGGCGACGTTGATCGCGCCCAGATTGACGAGAAAATCTCGATGCGGGCGGCCGGCGCGGTAGCCCGGCTCGCGCTGCGGATGGCGCAGCAAGGATGCGATCGCGTCCAGGTCGGCGTCGAGCAGGATGGTGCCGTGCAACATCATGGCGGTGCGGGTGCGTTTGAGCGCGACACCGGCGGCTTTTCGGTCGCCGACGCACAGATCCCCGCTCTCGTCCGCGTGCAGCGTCGCGCCCACTCCGGCCTCCTCGAGCGCAGCTACGGTGGCGCGATGACAGAAGCGCTTGGAGCCGGGAATGCTTTCGAGCTCGCGATCGACGTCGTAGCGAAGCGCGATCGCGTATTGCAGCGTTCCCTCGCCGACGACGACGGCGCCGCCGCCGCTGGCGCGGCGGATGACGGGCACGTCCAGCCGCGTGCATTCGGCGCCGCAGACCTCCCGATCGAGTCGCTGACCCACCCCGAGAACTACGGCATGGCCCGCGCATTCCCAGGTGCGTATGCTCGCCCCCGGATCGGCGCGGCTCAGGAGGGCAAAATCGCGCTCGATCTCGGCGCGGACGAGGTGGTCGCTTCCGGCAAGGAGCCAGGCGTGTGTCGCGATCGTCATCGGAAAATCAACGATGACTCCTTTGCCACGGCAGCGCCGCACGTTCACCAATGAGGTCGTGCGAAAACGTGATCTTCCAAACCCGTCTTCTGCGCAGCTAACGTCTGCGACAGGAGCATCAGGCATGCCGAGGATCACCTTCGTTCACGGCGACATCACACAGCAGCAGGTCGACGTAATCGTCAATGCCGCAAACCAGGCATTGCTCGGCGGGGGCGGAGTCGATGGCGCGATCCACCGCGTCGGCGGCCCCGAGATCATGGCGCAGTGCGAGCGTATTCGCGCGGAGATGGGTGGCTGTCCGCCAGGAAGCGCCGTCGAAACCACCGCCGGACGCCTCCCCGCACGCGCGGTGATTCACACCGTCGGTCCGGTCTGGCACGGCGGCGCCGACGGTGAGCCCGAGCTGCTCGCCTCCTGCTACCGGCGCAGCCTGGCCCTTGCGGCCGAGCACGGCTATCGCACCATCGCCTTTCCTTCCATCAGCACGGGCGTGTACGGCTACCCGGTACGTCAGGCGGCAGCAGTGGCCGTCTCGGCCATTCAGGACGAGCTGCGCGAGCATCCCGATGCCTTCGACGAGATTCGCATGGTGCTTTTCAGCGAGAGCGACCTGGCCGTGTACGAAGCGGCGCGCGGAACCAGCCGGCGCCGCTGAAGCAGAGGCCACTCAGGACTGCAGGTAGGGCAGGCATCCCGTTTCCATCAACGTCGGTTCGAGCTGCGCGCGCACCGGCGATGGCAGGCTTGCCCAGTGCGAGCGTAGCTCGTTATAGCAGCGAGCCTGATACCCGTAGGGCAGACGCCGGTAGACCTTGCCGTCGACGACGGCCTCGAAGCTGTGGCGGCCTTCGGCGACGCCGGCAGCGTTGGCCACCATGAACGGAAAGTATCCGCGCGCCGCCAGGCGCAGCAGCGATGCCCGCGCGGCTGCAGCCACCAGATGCTCGCTCCACTCGCCTTCGACGCCCGAGGCGTCCTCGAGACCCATCACCCACAGCTCCAGCGACGGCGCCAGGCGGCGAAGGATACGCTGGGGAAGCGGGTCGGTGGCCAGCTCGGCCAGCTGACCAAAGAACGCGAAATCCGCCAGACTTGGGCGGTTGCCGAAGAGATACAGCGACTGCTCGGCCAGCGGCTCCAGGATGGTCAGCAGCTCGGCGTAATGCGCCTCGATGATCGCGCCTGCGTCGCCCTCGCCGCAGACGATGGCCATGCGGCTGCGCTGGCGCGTGAAGACCTGCGACTCGGCCTGGCGCCGCATCTCGGTGTCCAGACCCGGAGCGCGCTCCTGAACGATCCAGTGCGCCGCGAATCGTCCCGTCTCCTCTTCGACCCAGCGGTAGTAGTACATCGCCTGCATGCACCACTCGTCGGCCATCTCTTCGAGCAAGTGACACAGGAAGGCGTCCGACTGCGCTGACGGGATGATGCTGCGCACCGCCGGATGCCGCGCTTCCAGCTCGTGGGCCAGCGGCGTGGTATCGACGGCATGTCGCATCGAGCCGTCGGGCTGCGGCAGCGCCAGGATCGGGATGAGCTGGGGACGCACGGCCTCGATGGCAGGTCCCATCTCCGGGCCGCGCAGGCGCCAGATGTGCGGGATGCGCCGGTAGCGCAGGATCGCGCGCAGCTTGCGCGAGAAGGGCGAAGGGTTGGCGCCGATGATCTGGTAGCACTGGTCCATGGTGTACTCCGGACGATCACGCAGGATGCACGGCCGCTGGCGGCGAGTCTTGTCCGTGCGGGCCAGGTTTTGGTCGGCGTGGGTCAAACTGCTATGGCTCGCGCGTTTATGCCCGCACCTTTGACGACCGTGAACACCTGGGCCATCGCGGTGGCGCGCACTCTGGAGGCGCGCGGTGTGGACAGCCAGCGGCTGTTCGAGCGGGCAGGGATGGACACTGCCGTACTGGCTGATCCCAATGGCCGCTTTTCCGTCGAGCAGATGGGCAGACTGTGGCGTCTGGCCGTCGAGGTCACCGGCGACCCATGCCTGGGCCTGCACGCGGCCGAGTACGTGCAGCCGGCGACGTTTCACCACCTAGGTCTGGCGCTGCTGGCGAGCATGACGATGGAGGATGCGCTGGTGCGCGGTGCACGCTACTCGCGCATCGTCAGCAACGCCGCCGACGTCACCGTCGAGAGCACTCCCGAAGGCATCTGCCAGCGCATCGCGTTCCGCCCCGGGCTGGAACAGATCGATGAGGACATCGACCTGTTCATGGCCTCCTCCCTGAAGATGGGACGGCTCCTGAGCGGGCACCTGATCCTGCCGCGCCGCATCCGGCTGCGGCGCAGGGCCACGGCCGCGATCGCTGCCCAGTTCGATCGCTTCTTCGGAATCGGCGTCGAGTTCGCGGCAGGCGAGAACTCGCTGCTGGTCTCGTACGAGGATGCGCGCCGGCCCCTTCCGATGGGCAACGCGGTGCTTGCCGGCCAGAGCGATGCGGTCATGCTCGAGCTGATCGCTCGCGCCGACGATGCCTCCATCGCCGAGCGCGTCCGCAGCGAGCTGGTGGCCCGTCTGCCTTCGGGCGAGCCGGTGCGAGCCGAGGTGGCGGCGCGACTGGCGCTCAGCGAGAAGACGCTCCAGCGCCGTCTCAAGGACGAAGGGACGACCTACCAGGAACTGCTCGATCGGACTCGGCGCCAGCTCGCCGAACAGTATCTTCGCGAGGGATCGCTGTCGGTCTGCGAAGTGACGTTCCGCCTGGGCTTCTCCGACCAGAGCGCCTTCACGCGCGCGTTCAAGCGCTGGACCGGCCTGGCGCCCGGAGAGTTTCGCGACCGTCCGGCGTAGTGGGCGGCGCTCGTGTGGACACTTGCCGTGCGCGTGGCAAGCGTCATTTGCGCCGCCCGGGCGGGCCAAGCGACCTGTGCCGCCCCGGGCCTGCGTAGCAGCGGTCCCGGGCCTGCGTATCGCCTGCGGCCCCGGGCGTGCGACGCGTCCTGCGCCCCGGCGTGCGAACCGAACAGCGCCCCGGCGTGCGAACCGACCTGCGCCGGCAGCGAATGTCCCGCTGCGACAACGCTTTGGCCCACGCAGGCAAGCCGTGCCGGACGGATCTCGCTATCTTCCACTCATGGATGATCGCGTACCCGCAGGCCACTACACCCACTACATGCTCTGGTGCTCCTACTACAGCGGCAAGATGCAGGCCTATCTCGGCTACAAGGAAATCCCGCACACCAACGTGGAGCCGAAATGGCGGGACCTCGCCAGCACGATCTACCCGAAGACCGGCATCATGAAGGTGCCCACCATTCGAACGCCGGACGGGCAGTGGATGGTGGACAGCACCCCGATGATCGATTGGTTCGAGCAGCGCTTTCCCGCCGGTGCCGTCGTGCCGGAAGATGCCTACCAGGCATTCTTCTGCCGCCTCCTCGAGGATTACGCCGACGAGTGGCTGTGGCGTCCGGCGCTCTACTACCGCTGGGCGTTCCGCGAGGACGCGCTGACCCTTAGCCATCGCTTCGCGCAGACCTTCCTGCAGGACTGGATCATGCCGGCATGGGTGATGGCCGCGTTCGGCCGGAGGCGCCAGTACCGGATCTACGTCGCCGGTGACGGCGTGACCGCGGCCAACCGCGAGCACGTCGAGCAGACCTACATCGGCACGCTCGACCGCCTCGAGGCCATCCTTTCGCGACAGGCATTCCTGCTCGGCGACAAGCCTTCGCTGGTGGACTTCGGCTTCTTCGCCTCGATGTTCCGCCACTTCAGCCAGGACCCCACGCCCAGCCGCATCATGCACATGCGAGCGCCGAACGTGTACGCGTGGCTCGGACGTCTATGGAGCGCACGTGCTTCGCGGGTCTATGGGCAGTGGGCGCCGCCGGGAACGCTGCCGCCGGGATGGACGGCGCTGCTGCAGGAGATCGGTCAGACCTACCTGCCGTATCTGCATGCCAATGCCGTGGCGTGGAAGGAGAAGCGTCGGCGTCTGGACGTGGAGGTGCAGAGCGTGGCGTATCGCAACCTTCCCGTGGTCCAGTACCGCGTCTGGTGCCGCCAGGAGCTGCAGCGGCGCCACGGCGAGCTTCCTGCAAGCGCTCGCGAGCAGGTGGACGCGACCTTGCGCGAGACCGGTTGTCTGGAGCCTTTCCTTCGCGACGGAGTGATCGAATCCGGGCTGCACACCCAGGCGCCGCCGCCGCTGTGCCAGCCTCGAGCGATGGGCGCGGCCGAAAGATTCGCGGGCTACGTCACCGGCACGCACTGGCATACGCCGCGAGCGTTCCTGCGCTAGCCGCTCAGACCTCGCGCACCGGCATGTCCTGGTGCCGCAGCACCAGCGGCTCGGCTTTCTCCTCGATCACGCTCTCGCGCTCGTCGCTGTAGGTGAAGCAGGTGTTGCGCATGCCGGGAATGGCGGCGTTGACGGCGCGCCACCGATCGATGGGAACGTCGGCCTTCTCGCGCTGCTCCTTGGGCACCTGCGAGAAGAAACGCACGAAGTGGAGCTGATAGGCCGCCTGCGCCATCTCGACGACGAGCTCCGAAACCCTGTGGCATCCACCTGCGCCGCCCACGGCTTTGCGCGCCTCGAGCGTGAAGCCTCGTCCCACGCGCATGCCGACCAGGCGCTGCACGTTCGGACGGGTCAGGTTGCAGACGTTGGTGAAAGGCCCGTTGCGGACCTCGCTGCGGGCGGCGACGATCTCGAGCGACGGGTGCAGGATCTCGACCTCGACGTGCACGTCGTGCACCTCGTCCTGCAGGACGGCCTCGATCAGGAAGCGGTCGCCCTCCATGGGATAGATGCTGACGGACTTGCTGCGGTGGAAGATGGCGCGGACTTCGCTCATGCCGCTGTATTCCGGTGCCGGCCGTGGTTGTCGAATGGGGGAACGCCGCATCATGAAGGCGGCTCTGCACGCCACGCGGGCATGCAGAGCCGCTTCGGCTCAGCGGCAGGAGAGCGGTGGAGCGGCGGGGTAGGGACTTCTTCGTGCCCGCTCCCCCGCCGCTGTTGCCGCGTTGCTACGAGGCCGGATCGGCGCCGTCAGAAATCCGGATGCTTGATGGAAGCTTCGAACCCGCATTGCGAGTCGGTGGTCGTGCGCTGGGCGCACGGGGTCGTCGGAAGCGACACGCCCGAGTCCTCGACCAGCATGCGCGTCACGGCGACCATCGTATAGCCGTCCCGAGGGGCGCGTGATGGTGCATCGAAACTCGTGCCAGCCGTTCGGCAGCGAGTTGGCGGCCAGGCGCATGACCAGCTTGTCCACCTCGAGCATCCCGCGCGGACGAATGTGGTTGCCTTGGGTGTCGTAGAGATCCCAGGAGAAGGTCAGAGAGTCCGCGCTGCACGTCAGCGGATCGGTGAAGGTGGAAAGATCGAGAATCGTCGGTTCGCCGATGGCGTCCATCGTCATGGGATCGTAGTCGCCGTGGTCAACGAGGAACCGACCTCGAAGGTCCAGAGCGTGTCGTCAGGCGGGCCGGTCTGCGCCAGCAGCTGGCTTACCGAGTCCAGCTGTATCGTCGTTCCCGGAGGAGAGAACCCCGGCTCCTGGCCGGGCGCGGCGCAGCAGCTCGTGTCCAACACGCAGGAGGAGCTGCAGGAGAGCGCGCCATCGGGCCGCGCCGCGCCGGTGGCGGAGCTGCACGTTGCGTCGCCGAGCGCCGTCGTATCGCAAGCCTCGCCGCCTTGGATGGTGCCGTTGCCGCAAAGATGGCAGGCGCTGGTGTCGAGCTGGCAGTCCGCGCTGCAATCGAGCGTCCCGTACGCGAGCGCTCCGCCGGTCGCCGACGAGCAGGTCGCGCCGCCGAGCATCGCCGCGTCGCAATCTTCGCCGGGCGTCCAGGGCATTGTTGCCGCACGCCAGATCCTGCTCCCAGGTCGCGAGGCCGCCGGAGGCCGTGGCGAACTCGCCCTGGCAGGTCTCGGCCTCGCTCTGACAGGCCGACAGATCCGCGGCGCAGGTGCTGGTGTCTGGCGGAAATTCGCCGCTGCCGGCCACGTCGGCGATCACGATGGAAAAGGCGGAGACGTAATCGCGCAGGTCCTCTTCGGAGACGACGTTCGCGCAGGTGCCGCCGGCGTCGGTCGCCTTGGCCTCGATCTTGTCCCAGCCGGCGGCGAAGCCCGCATCGCACTTCGCGATCGCGGCGGCGTACGCCTCGGCATCCGCATTGCCTGCCAGCTTGCCCTCGGCCTTTCCGCGGCACACCGCGTACTTGGCGGCGAGGTCGTTCTTGGCGCTCTGGCACCGCTGTTCGGTGGTACGGCCTGCGTAAGCAGAGCCCATCGGCGTCAAGGCCATGACCAGAGCAGCAATGGTCGCTGCCATCACTCGTGGTGATCGTCATCGCTTCCGTTCTCCCCAGGACGGCCAGAGCTTTCGTGGTCAGCTCTTCACCGCGCTGGGATCCAACAAAAGGATGTTCGGAAGTCGTGGACTTACGAAGATCGATCGGTACTCCAGGCTCGGGGTGTTGGCGGTTGTGAGCGGTTATACGGGGGAGGTCGGAGTTGAGGCAACTCCGGAGGAGTGGATTCGTACCGCCACCAAATGCGCCAGGCCTCTCGTATGCTTTTCTTTCCGCGGGTCTCGGACAGCGTCGCGCCGCTCGCGACGGTTCTGGCGCGCAGGAAGGTTTTCGTGCTGACGGTAGAACGATTCACCGAATACGCGGACCTCAATCTACACGGAAGCGATTGGCGGTTTCCGCTGCCGGACCCGCGCGGTGACGCGTGCTGGTACGGCGTAGTCGAGAGTATGCCGACGACGTCGCTTGGTGCCCGCCGGGTTCGCTAGATGACCGGCGGGCGCGCGCTACTGCTGAAAGCGCCGCGTACTGGCGTTGGCGCTGACGAGTGGACATAAAGTTCACAGGTCGACGTTCGAAGTTGTGCGCTGATTCTTCCTAACCGCGTTACAGCTACCGGGAGGTCCACGGTCACTCGATGTGAAGCGAGCTCGTGCTTGAAGGACGGGTGTCGTTCGGCTTTCGCTCGCTCGACTGAACAAGAGTCCATCTAGGTCGATGTTGGCTTTCGGACCAAACGTTTCAGCTGGAGTGTGGCCTTGTATGCATTAATCGTATCGATCACGCCACAAATGCCTTTGTCTTCGGTGAAGAGTGTGACGCGTTCGCCTCGCTCCAGCGCCAGTTCCATCGCCGAGGTGGCGATCACCGAGTCGGCTGTTGTCATGCCGCGACCTAGCTCCGCCGATCGTCGCATGAGATGTCGCGCTCGCAATAGGTCCGTCTGCGACAGAGGCCGGACCAGAAGTCGCTTCGCATCGAGGTCCTCCCAGAATTTGCGATCCATTCTCTGAAAGTCCTTCAGTTTCAGTTTCTCGCGACGACAAGCCTTCGCGAGCACACTCGCGATCTCAAGGATTGTGAACTCGGATATAAAACAGGTGTTTCGGGTGTCGTTGATAGTCCGGCTCACCGTTCGTGCGTGACGTCCGCCCGTATAACGGTACTGAAGTGCCGATGTGTCGAAGTAGCAGAGGGTCATTTAGGCCGCCCTCGTGAGGGTTTCTTTTGCTTCAATTCCTGCTCAACAGCCCGAACATCCTTCTTTCTCTTCCCGGCGTTGAGCTCACGTTCGGCCACGTGCTGCCAGGAGTGATGCTCGCGCGCAAGAGCGAAAAGCGTCTCCACCGCCTCCAGTAGTCTCTCGTCAGACACAGGCTTCTGAAAGAATGCGTCTGCCTCGAGTTTCGCTTTGAGAGTGTCGGCAATCCCGGCTTCCTCCAGCGCCGGATCGACTCTTCCGGAGACGATGATCGAGCGAACGGTCGGCAGGACCTTTCGGATCTCGTTCAATAGTTGCAGCCCGGACTTGCCCGGCATGATGAAATCGAGGATTACGAGATCGAAGGCATGATTCGCGACTTTCTGGAGTGCTTCTGTGGCATTCGCCGCGGTTTCGACCGCGTACTTCTCGATGCGAAGCGACCTCGCCCACGCGTTGCGTACGTCCGGCTCATCATCAACGACCAGTATACGTTTTGCCATGCTACTCCTCAGGCAGAAGCATCCAGAAGCGCGCACCCTTCTTGACCTTCGAATCAAAACCTACGCTTCCACCATGAGACTGCACGATCGCTTTGCAATAAGAAAGACCCACTCCCATCCCACCGGTTTTCTGCGTCGTAAACTGTTTGAAGAGCCGTTCGGAGATTTCGGCGGACACACCTGGACCGTCGTCTACGACTTCCACGTAGTGGTTCTGTCGTTTCTTGCGGACGATGACACGAATGTTCCCGCCCTCCGATCCGAGTGCGTCCATGGAATTCTGGATGAAGTTCACGATTACGACGTTTACAACAAACTCATTCAGTGTGGCAGCCTGGCTGGGCGGTGCTTCAAGTACCAAGGAAATACCTGCCGCCTTGCATCGTGGCTTCAGAAACTCGACCTCAGCGCGAATGACTTTTACGAGGTCGACGACGGCTTTCTCTTCAATACTCCCCTTGGCGATGTCCGAGACGAAAGCAATGTTCTTGTCGATTCGTTCCACGCCGCGATCGATGGCGCGCTGCGCGTCGGTGATGTCCTCATCCTTAACGCCTAATGCGACAAGCTTCTTTCGAATATTGTTGGCCTCAGTCCGAATCGCCTGCATTGGTTGCCTGAGCTCATGCGCAAGCCCGTAAGATACGACACCCAACGTATGAAGGCGCGCCTGCTCGAAAGCGATAGCTTTGACACGCCGGTTCTCCTTCCAGCGGGGTTCGGCTCGGGAAGACCGAAGGTGCTCTTCGAAAGAGTCGAGTTGCCTCCGAAGCAAAGTCACCATGCTCGAGGCAGCCGGCGTACTTAGCAACGCCTGTCGACTTGTAGTGTCGGCAAGCTCAGGATTCGAGAGACGCGATATCTCGACGAACCCGAACAGGCGACTCGGGACGATGTGCGCGTGTCCAGCACGTTTCGCCCGCTTTTCGGCGATACCGAGCCAATCGGCATCCCGTGAGCCGAAGGGTTCGATGCGGAACCCGTCCCGATAGACACGCACGCCTGGCTCAAGGCCCCTTGCGAGCTTCTTGTTCGGTCGTTTGTGGAAATATAAGAAGCGCGCTCTCAGCGCGCCGAGGGACTCTATGTGCTTGCCCTCGCTAGACCGTTCATCGATGAGCGTGATGTTGTCGCCGAGCGACTTGATCCTACGCCGCAACTTGTGCGCCTCATCCAGAGCGACGTCCATTACCAGATCGGCCTCTGGAACCTCCGGTTCGATTGTCTCACGTGCAGATCGCGTTCCGGCCAGCTCTAGCGTCACCGAGAAATCCTTCGGAGGTCGAAATGGGTCGAACAAGTCCTTGAGCCAATTGCGAAGCGAATCCAGTTTTGCGCTGGTCCACTGTGTTCGAAGTCTACCAATCTCCAGAGTCGTTCCGTGTTGATTCAAGACTTGAGGCACGGGACCGACGGTGTACTCCGCGTGGATCTGATTGAATGCCTTCGCTCGCGCTTCGAAGGCGCGCCAGTCGATCCGGAGCCGGATTCCCTCATTTTGTCTGCGCTGCCGCGTGAACACTTCCAGGGTTCGCCCAAGCTTGTCGGCGGCGAAGCGGCCAATACCCTTTTCGCCCGTTGGAACCCGGACTCGTCGCGTCTGATCTGGGCGATCGCTGTAACCGGCGAACATGAAATTAGACCGAATGTCGTCGATGGACATGCCTGACCCATCGTCGGCGATCCGAATATATCCCGGCTTCTTCTCGCTGTCCGGTTGAATGAAGATGTTGACCTGCGTCGCACCCGAGTCGTACGAGTTTTTGACGAGTTCGACGATCGCCATCTCCTCGTTGGGAACGAGGTCACGACCAATGAGTCGCTGAAGATAGGCCGAGGCCTCAAACTGCAGGGTTTTCTTTGTACTCATCGTTTACGAAGAACGACGATCGAATCACGAAGAAAATGGTTGCCGACCACTCGTCGCTGTAAAGGTCGGGCGAAGAGAACGGACTGCACCTCGAAGCCGATCTCTTCTGCTACGCGTGCGAAGATTAGGTCGGTCGGAATCAGGTAGGGCTTGGACGCGCCGCCATGGAGCGAATTCCCCACGACGTAAATCGCGGTCCCATTCCGACGGAGCAGTCGAAAGTGGGAATCCAGACTACGCCAAACGTCATAGGTGTAGCCGAGCAGGACCTTCAGACGGCCGCGGCGGTGAGTTTCCTCAATAGCTACGACTCGACGCGCGATTGTTCCTAGTAGTGGCGACAACCGCGGGCCGTCCAGGATCCTCTGAAACTTACCTTTGAAACTTGCCTCGTCTCCAGGGGCGCTACAGGTTGGGTGACTGCGAAATGTCTTCCGACGAAGGCCGAGAAAATTCTCGGCATTTGACGCAAACCCGAGGAGCCACAACTCGAGTTTGTATAGCTCGTTGTAGTCGATGTTGTTCGGGTACGGTGGTGACGTGACGATGAGGTCGATACTTCCCCGCTCAATCTGTACGGGCCTGCGCCCATCGCCAAGATGCACAGTTGCCGACATTGGCCGAGGTTGTGATCGTCGAAGCGTCTCTATGTCACTCGCCATCGCTTCGACGCGTTCACAAAACACCGTCTTGAACTGGGTGCGAGAACGGTCGACCAGACGAAGCGCACGGCCATCTCGACGCACCTTGCTGAGAGGTTCAACGGAAGAGGCGAGTGCGACCAGTAATGCATTCCGTTCCCGGCGTTTCGGCACGAGATCAATTCGCTGCTTAGTCGCCAGTATGCGTCGTGCAAAAGTGGAGGAAATGCAGCGGCCTGTGGATATGCTGGATAGGGTGGGAAGCTCCGTTGTCGTGTCGCGCCGAGCTTGAGCGACCTGCTGGCCGAGT
>Ga0196978_1001072_pt1 | contig 12760 bp, 11 predicted proteins | sample S3v_2013CmetaG_FD_155491 | JGI IMG/M metagenome (GOLD analysis project Ga0196978, IMG submission 155491) | Soil microbial communities from Anza Borrego desert, Southern California, United States - S3+v_20-13C | ecosystem: Environmental > Terrestrial > Soil > Desert | place: USA: California... | reverse complement strand
AGCTCTCCGCGAATACGCAGGCGCAGGCGTTCGCGCTGTTCGACGCGATCGGCCGGCCGGAGCTGAAGACCGACGAGCGCTTCAACACGATCGCCGCACGATTCAGAAACGTCGGCGAGTATTTCCGGATTCGCGCCGAGGCGCTCGGAGAGCGCACGACCGCCGAATGGCTGGAGATATTCGAAAAGTGCGACGTTCCCGCGATGCCGTACCACACGCTCGATTCGCTGATTGACGATCCGCATCTCGCGGAGGTCGGCTTTTTCGAAACGGTCGAGCACCCGACTGAAGGACCGGTCGTGAACATGACGCTTCCCAACAGGCTGGGGCACGGTGCGCGCAGCGATTTCACGCCGGCGCCGAAGCTGGGACAACACAGCGTCGAGCTCCTGCGTGAAGCCGGCTACGGCGAGGACGAGATCAAATCGCTGGTCGATGCGCAGGTGACGCTCGACGGCGCCATCGCGGCGTAACCCTCGGCCGTTTACTGCGTTAAGGCATAATCGCCCGGCTCTTCGGGCGACATCCCGCTCTATACACAGGAGAACTTCATGTACTTCACACGGCGTGCCGCGTCGATCACGGTCGCGGCCCTGCTCGCTTCAGCTCTCGGCCTGAGCGGCGCCTTCGCCGCCGACAAACCTGCGGCCAAAGGCGAATTCACGCCCCAAGTCGGACAGGAGGGCAAGGACGTGATCTGGGTGCCCACGCCCCAGTCACTGGTCGAGCGCATGCTCCAGATGGCCGGCACGAAGCCCACGGATTACGTAGTCGATCTCGGCTCCGGCGACGGCCGCACGGTAATCACCGCGGCGAAGAAATTCGGCGCGCGCGCGCTCGGCGTGGAATACAACCCGGACATGGTCGCGCTCGCAAAGCGCGCCGCGGAGAAGGAGGGCGTCGCGGACAAGGCGCAGTTCGTCCAGGGCGACATCTTCCAGACCGACTTCACCAAGGCGAACGTGCTCACTCTGTATCTGTTGCCTTCGCTCAATCTGAAGCTGCGACCGATCATCCTCGACAAGATGCGTCCCGGCACGCGCGTCGTCTCTCACGCGTTCACGATGGACGACTGGCAGGCCGACCAGGTGGACTCGTCCGAGGGACGCACCGCGTACATGTGGATCGTGCCCGCCAAAGTCGCCGGCAACTGGACCATCGATGTCGCGGGCGGCGGCGCGCGCAGCTACGAAGCGAGCTTCACGCAAAAGTTCCAGATGATCGAGGGCAACGCGCGCAGCACCGGGAAGCTCTCGCCGGTGTCGAACGGCAAGCTCCGCGGCGAGCAGATCACGTTCACGATCGAAGACGGCGGCAAGCGCGAGTTCACGGGCCGCGTGATCGGCGACCGCATGGAAGGCACGGCCAAAGGTGCGGGCGGCGATGCGAAATGGACGGCGCGCCGCACCGAAGGCAAGTGACCGGGACATTCGTTCGGCCTGAGCCAGTCGAAGTCCGAACGGAATCAACGCGGTTCGTGGGTTCGACAACCTCACCACGAACGGCCGTTATTTCGAGCACGGCACATTGTTACCTGAGCGGCGGCTGGGTCTCGAGCACGGTTGGCCGCATGAGCCGATAGATCGGCACCTCCGCGGGCGCCGCCTCCTGCGGGTTCGCGGTGCCGCGCCGGTCCGCCGGAATCATGCCGTTCGCGACGAAGCTGGATGCGGACTCCGGCTCGAGCGCGGCGACCAGCAGATTCGCGCCCGGCTGCGCCATCGGAAAAACGAAGCTGCCCCTGGGAAAGAACCGCTTGCGCGTCTGCACGTCCGTTGTGACCGTGCTGCGAATGTGACCTTCCACGAAGATGCCCCCCTGCCGCCGCTCGATGACATCGTAGCTTTCCACCTCGAGCTCGACCGGGGCGACGAGACGCACCGCCCGTAAACCCGATGCCGCGAGCCGCCGCGCGACCTCCGCGTACGACGGCAGCAGCACGTAGGCGTACGGCCGGGCGCGCACAAGACCGGCCTGCGCGTCGCGCGGATCGATCCACTCGACTTCCACTTCCTTCGGTGCCGCAGTCGGCGGATCGAGGAAGGTGAGCTTCTGCGTGCGCGAGGGCATCTTGAGCGTGACGGCCACCATATCGGCAGCGGCCTCGCGGCCGCGGCGCGCGGTCTCCTCCCGCGCGGACTGCGTCACCTTGCGGATCGCGGCCGCGTTTTCGGCAGCCGCTCGCAATATGCTCGCCATCACCACGTAGTGCGTATGCACGCGCCGCGCGTAGCTGTCGCGGCCGATGCCGACGCCGCGCGTCTCCACGAGGAGCGAGATCGCGTTATTCAGGCCGGCGTAATTGCGGCCGATGTCAGGTGCGGTGCCGCCGCCGGCGACGCGCTTGTCCTTCGGGTTGTAGCTCGTCGTGTAGTACCAGAAGTGGCTGTAGCCGGCCGCGCCGACGTCGCGGGCGATCGCGCCGCTGAAGACCGTCTCGGCCATGTCGTTGAGACGCCGGTCGATGTTCGGATGCGTCGCATGCGCCATCAGGAAATCGTACGACTGCACGCCTCCGAACTTATCCACCCAGCGCGTCGCGACGCTGAATTCGTGCGCGTCGACGAACACGTCGGGCGGCAGCTCCGTCGTCATGCGCCGGATCGCCGCGGTCTCCGGCAGATCGAGCTTCAGATGATCGCGGTTCACGTCCACGCAGCTCGCGGTGCCGCGCCAGAAATAGTGCGCGCCATCCGGATTGGCCCGCGGCATGATGACCACGGTGACGCGATCGAGCAGCGGGCGAAGCTCCCCCTCGGCGAGCGCTTGTGCGAGCGCGAGCAGCGCCTCGCCGCCCGCGGGCTCGTTACCGTGGAGCTGACCGACGAGCACGACGACGGGGCGCTCCAGCCGCCGCAGCTCGGCAAGGCTGTAGCGCCGCGAATTCGTGAACAGCAGCACCGGCACCGCGCGGCCCTCCTGCGAGTAGCCCGCGGTGCGAAGCTGCAGATTGTTCGCGCGCGAGGCGAGCGCCTCGAGAAAATCCATGAGCTCGTCGTACGTCGTGAAGCCGGTTTTTCCGGACGCGAAGGCCGGCGTCGCGAGTCGCACGTCCGGATCGGGGTAGCGCTTCCTGAGCGCATCGCTCTGCGTGTACTCCGCGCCGCGCGCGCAGCGCGCATGCACCGTGTCCGCGGCGATCAGGCTCGCGGCCGCGAGCGCGATGGCGGCGACAGCGCTGTTCCACTTCATGGGCAACCCTCCCGCGCGCCTCGCACGACGCGTCCTATAATGAGCGCGCGCCGGACGTCCCGCCGGCGCTTCTTATTCCCACAAATCATACGCGGAGCATCCGGCACATGGCACAGGAACGTACCAGCGTGGTCATCATCGGCGGCGGCATCATGGGCGGCGACATCGCCATCGTGTTCGCCGCGAACGGCTGGAACGTGCACGTGATGAGCCCTTCGGCGAAGACGCGCGATGCGCTGCCGGCGCGTGTCGAGACCGGGTTGCGAAAGCTCGACGCGGAGCCCGGTCGTGCGCGCAACGTGAAGACTTACGCGAGGCTGGAGGACATCGACTGGTCCGGTGTCGGCCTCGTGGTGGAAGCCGCAACCGAAGACCTGCCGCTCAAGCAGAGGCTGTTCGCCGAGATCGAAAGGCTCGCCGGCGCCGACGTGCCGCTCGCGAGCAATACGTCCAACTTTCCGATCGGCGAGGTGGGCAAGGGCCTGAAGCACCGCGAGCGCGTGCTGGGTCTGCACTTTTTCATGCCCGCGCATCTCGTGCCGCTGGTCGAGATCGTAAGCGCGGACGCGACCGATCCGAAGATCGCTCAGCACATGGTCGATCTGATGAAGCGGCTCGGCAAGGCGCCGATCTGGGTTAAAAAAGACGTGCCCGGATTCGTGGGCAATCGTCTGCAGCACGCGATGATGCGCGAAGCGCTGTGGCTGGTCCAGGACGGCATCTGCGACGCCGAAGCGGTGGACACCGCGGTGCGCTACGGCTTCGGCTTCCGCTTCATCGCGTGCGGACCATTCATGCAGAAGGAAATGTCGGGGTGGGACACGAACTGGTTCGTGGGCTCGGCCCTCTACCCGCACCTCTACAAGAACGACTCGCCGCCGCCGATGCTGAAAGCGCTGGTGGACAAGGGCCACCTCGGGATGAAGACGAAGCGCGGGTTCTGGGAGTGGACCGACGAGGCGATCGCGAAGCAGAAGGGCCGCATCGAGAAATCGCTGCAGGCCGGCATGCAGATCCTCAAGAACGACAAATAGCGGAGCCGAAGTAAAACCGAAGGAAGGGAGGTTACGGAGGGGAACCATCGGTTCCCCTCTGTTCGTGATCGGCCGCGGCTGCGGGCGTAGCCCGCGAGGATTCTTGCCGCGGCAGGCCCGAGCCTTCGGGCGAGCCGAGTTCTTATTCCACCCAGTCGAACTCGACGCGCTGCCAGCCGTCGAGCCATTCCGAGACGTGGCCGAGCTTGATTCGGCGCGAAGTGTCCCCGTCGTGCAGAACGAAGATCTGACCCGGCGCGTTCGTACCAGGCTCGAACAGCAGGCTCGCGCGCGCGTTGAGCTGCACGTCCTCCGGCAGCATCAGCGCGGTGCTGCGCATCGCCGAGCCGGCGAGCTGCGCGACGCCGCCTGCGAGCCCGCTGCCTTCCAGCGTGACCAGTATGGCTGCCTTCGCGAGGATTTCGACGCCGACGTCCGTCTGGTTGCGTGCGTCAGTGCGCAGGCGCCGCACGATGCCGACGCACCACTTATCCGAGCGTTCGAGCTTGAAGCCGAGGATGCTGCCGACCCTGAGCCAGCGGTCGAGACGGCGCACGACACGCGCGCCGATACCGCGCGCGCTGAAGTCGGTGAGCGTCCACGCATTCATTGCGACCACACCCCCGCCCTGCTCCGCAGGCTCCCCGGAGGCCTCGCCGAGCATGGACAGGTCGCGGCTTTCTTCGAGTGCGACTTCGAGCGCGCGCTGCAGCGCCGCAATGCCGATTTCGACCTGAATCTTGGTGTTCAGGCGCTTGCGCTCGTCACGGCGCGCAGGCGGGTTGTCGTCCCAGTACCGCGCCACGTGCTCGAGCGCGCCGCGCACCTCGGTGATACCGAACTCGCCGGTGAATGGGTTCATCGCCGACCCCTCCTCCGAGCTTCCCGATAACAGCGCCTGGAGCTTCGGCAGCACGTGCTCCCCTGAGAAGAACAGCAAGCCACCCTGGTTGCTGAGCTGTTCCGGAATACGGGCGGGCGGCCCCGGGCGGTGCAAATCGAACAGGTAATGCCTCCAGCTCTCGTCGTAGGCCTCGCTCACACCGAAGGCCGCACGATACGCATGCGCGACGGCGTACACGATCTGCACCTGGCGCGGCGTCAGACTTTGCGGCGCGGCCGCTGCCATCATGACGCCGAGCGAGAGCTCGTGCAGAGGTGAGGTGTACTGCGATTCACGCGCGTACGCCGGAATCGCCTTCTTGGCGAAGCCGTGGCCCAGCGCCGCACGGTAGCCGTGGACGAGCAGCTCCCACGATGCCCGATCCGGCGGCAGATAGCGCATCCAGCTCACTTTCATGCTGCGCGTCACCGTGCGCATCATGCGAACGACCGCCGTCGCTATGCGCGGCGCGATGTCATCGCCGGGATTCGCCTCGTACGCCTGAAGCGCCGCGGCGTATCCGGCGGCGAGCCGGTCGAGATAATCCATGAGCGCGCGCCAATCACCGGGCTGCGCCGGTAATCCGGTGCGCGCGCCGACATACGCAAGCGTCAGCTCCTCGGCGCTCGCGTGCGTCGCGTCGTCGATCATCGACACCAGCATCAGCCGATGGGCGGCGCTGAACATCGGCTCCGATTCCGCCGATTCGAGCCACGCCGAAGCCTCGAGCACCGCCTTGGCGGGGTTTTCGTACGGCAGCTCCTTCAGCAGTCGCGCGGCTTCCGCCTGCGTCGACATCGGATGCGCGGCTTTCGGCTGGCGGCCTTCACTCCATTTCATTCCGAACATGTTCTTGGCCCTCTATCTGGGCGGGCTGTCAGCGAGCCCTTTTTGTCGTCGATGGCTGGAGCATAGGTACGTACGAATGACCGCGGGCATGACCTACGTCTCACTCCAGTCAAAAATGCCGCTGGCGGCGATGCCTGCCGGGTTCGGGGCACAAAACACAAGATTTTGTAGTCCTTTTGTCTTGCCCAACGTTATACGGTGTTGGTACCATTTCGAGGCGAAGCACGGTTCGGCCCGCAGGGGCCGGCGCATGAGGCTCCAAGAAGCCCGCACACCGACTGAAGGGATACGTGTGACGACACAGTCCAGCGAGCGCAAGGCGCTCTCCCACCTGCCCGGGTACGTGGACGACCGCGCTCTCCATGCTTCCGAAGCCGGTCTCGTCCTGGAGCGGCAGATTCGCAAGGGCACCAGCCTGTCGAGCTGGTACTCCGGCTCCGAAGCGCAGTTCCGCGCCGCGCGCTTCGTGCGAATTCCGAACGGATTCGTTTTTCCTGCCCGCGTCGGCAGCCGCAAGCCGCTCGCGCTCCGTGTTTTCTGCCCGGCGGCGCCGCGCGCGGAGCTGAAATGCACGATCGTGAAAATCAGCGAGGACCGATACCGGCTCGCGATCGCGAACGAGACGATGCCGGCCGCCTGGCGCGCCCTCGGCTCGCGGATCTCGGTCTACAAGTACTGCGATCTGCGCGAAGGCGCGAACACCGGTCCGGCCACGGTATACGTGGGACCGCTTGCGGCGCTGCAAGCCGCGGGCATCGCGCCGCCGGAAGCCGAGCACCCGCTCAACACGTCCGAGCAGCGGGTCTGCCTGTGGCAATCGCAGGCGCTCGAAGGCGGCCGCCATCGCTTCGTCGTCTACCACGAGGCCGAGGCGCGGGCCCGCGCACAGGACGAGGAACGCGGCCGCTCGAATTTCCGCACGACCGAGCAGTACCAGGATTGGCTGCTCGAAGTCGTCGCCGCGAGCATCGGCATGATTCGCCGTCAGCTTCGCGTGAAGACGCGCAAGCGCTACATCTACACCGTCTCGCCGCGCACGCTGAAGGAGCTCGAGGCGCATTTCGCGCGGCTTCGCAAGACCATCGCCCGTGCCGAAATTATCGTAGAAAAAGAAGACGTTCGCGCCGAGGAGCAGCGCGCCGAGCTGCGGCGCGCTGCGCTTGCTGCAATGCGTGATGTCGAGTTCCAGCGGTTCCTCGGCAAGGCGATCGCACCGCCCGGCACGCGCAAGCGCTGAAGGCGCTGTCCGGCCCGCCCCAGAGGCATGCCGATTGCACCCTTTTCCTGTCAGACGCGCATCGTGCGCGGTCTTGTCGTCGGATGGGGGTTTTCAGTGGATACACCGGACAACCGTGGCGCAACCGCAACCAGGCCCATCAACGGTTCCGAATTCGTGGGCAGCGAGGCGCCGGCCGCGCGGGACGACAGCATCCTCAGACCGGCACTCACGAAGGAGGAGCTGCAAAACCTCCTGTTCGATTCACTCGGCCTATCGAAGCGTGAATGCCGCGAGATGGTGAACGCGATCTTCGAGGAGATGCGCGCGGCGCTCGAAGCCGGCGAGACCGTGAAGCTCGAAGGTTTCGGCCGCTTCCAGGCCAAGCAGCGCCCGCCGCGCTGGGCGCGCAACCTGCGCAGCGGTGAGCGCATCGCCGTGGCGGAGCGGCGCGTCGTGACTTTCCATCCTTCGCGCAAGCTGACCGAAGACATCGGCCGCAACAATCCGACCGGCGGCAAAACGCAGCCGAGCTAGTTTTCCCTGTCTTCCGCGGATGGCGCGTCGCCCGCAGACGTGCGACGCTATGCGTTCTCGCGTGCTCACGCGGATTGCGGGGAGACCATCATGATCACGGCAGCACTCGCGCGTTTCGTTCTCGATACGCGCGCCACCGATATTCCGGACGACGTGCTGAGCGGGGCGCGCGACGCGCTCATGGATACCGTCGGCTGCGCGCTGGCGGGCACGCTCGAGCCGGTGTCGGAGATTGCCGCGCGCTGGATTGCGGAGGTTGGCGCGCGGCCGCAGTCGGCGTTGTGGGGGCAGAGCGTTCGTACCTCGCCGGCCGAAGCGGCTTTCGCGAACGGCATCGCGGCCCATGCGCTCGATTTCGACGACAGCCTGCCGAGCCTGCGCGGCCATCCGAGCGCGACGATGGTGCCGGCGGCGCTCGCCGTGGGCGAGACCGTGCATGCGCGCGGCGACGACGTGCTCGCGGCGTATGCGCTCGGCCTCGAGGTAGCCGGAAAGCTCGGCCGCGCGATGGGACACGGCCATTACATGCGCGGCTGGCACAGCACGGCGACGATCGGCGCATTCTCGGCGACGGCAGCGGCGGCGCGGCTGTGGAGGCTCACGCACGCCCAGCTTTGTACTGCGTGGGGGCTCGCCGCTTCGCAGATGAGTGGCCTGGTGCGCAACTTCGGGACGATGGCGAAACCCCTCCACGCCGGGCACGCGGCGCGCACCGGCGTCGTGTGCGCGTGGATGGCGAAGCACGGGTTCACGGCCGACGAGAGCATCTTAGAGGGCGCGCGCAGCGTGCTCACGACGTACGCCGGCGAGGACGGCGCGAACCTGGAGGATCTCGCGGGACAGCTTGGAAAGCCCTGGGAGATGCAGGAACCGGGCATCTTCGTGAAGCGCTGGCCGTGCTGCTATTGCAACCATCGGCCCATTGCGGGGCTACTCGAGCTCATCAGGCGGCACGAGATCCGCGCCGCGGAGGTGATCGCGGTCGAAGTCGGCTTTCCCCCGGGCGCGGACAATGCGCTGGTCAGCACCAACGCGCAGACCGGCCTCGAAGGCAAATTCAGCATCGAATACGTCGCCGCCGCGACCGTGCTGGACCGCAAGCTCACGCTGGAGACGTTCACCGACGCGATGGTGCAGCGGCCCGAAGTGCGCGCGCTGATGGCGAAGTCGCGGCGTTACCGGATCGAGGATGAAGGCGTGTACTCGGGTGTGGTCGGTTACAACGACGTCGCGATCGAGACCTCCCGCGGCCGCTTCGAGATGCGCGTCGACAAGGTGCCTGGCTCGCCGGCGGCACCAATGACCAACGACGACCGGCGCGAGAAGTTCATCGATTGTGCCGGCCGCGTGCTCGGCCAACCCGGCGCCGAGCGGCTCCATGGGCTCATCGACGGCTGTGCGGAGCTCGCCGACGTGCGCGAGCTGGTCGAAGCGACGGTGCCGCGCGCGCAGCGGGAGCGCGCACCGGCTTAGAGCCGCGCCATGACGGCGCCTCATCGCGTCTTGCTCGCGGTGGCACTCCTCGCCGCGTCCGGTCAGGTTCGCCCCGCGACCTTGCACGATCTCGATGTTGGCCGTGCGCTCGAAACGGCGCGGTCATTCGCGCACGGCGCGAATGCGGTGGTTCTGGCCGTACGAAGCTTCGATTCGGGTGAGCTTCCGACGTCGCGCCCGGACGCGCAACAGCTGACGCAGCTCGAGAGCTCGGCGGTGGGGAGCATCTACGCGCACGCCGCGGCCGCCGCGTCGGGGCTCACCGCTTCGTCCGAGCCGGTAGCCACCGCACACCCGCCGCCGAACCTCTCAGCAGACGAAGAGGTCAAGGCCGGCCGCGCGCTCACCGCGCGAGTGCTGGGTTCGACAAGGCTCGTCGAGGACGCGGCGCTCCAGCTCTACATCAATCGCGTGGGCCGCTGGATCGCGGATCGCAGCGCGCGGGCCGACCTCGATTGGCGGTTCGCCGTGATCGACTCGCGAGCGTTCAACGCCTATGCCGCGCCCGCCGGTTACGTGTTGATTACGCGCGCGCTTTATGACGAGCTCGAAAACGAGGCGCAGCTCGCGGCAGTACTCGGACATGCGATTGCGGTCGTGGCGCAGCATATGAGCCTGCGCCTCGCCCGCAGTACCGCGGCGGCGGCCGTGTTGGCGCGGTTGGCGCCAACGCTCGGAGTTGGCCGCGCCGCCGGCCGCTTCGAACATATAGCTGGCCAAGCTGGTGCGTTTCTCGAGAGCAATCTTAGCCGCAACGCCGTGTACGAAGCCGATCGAGCGGGCGCGGTGCTCGCGGCGCGCGCAGGTTACTCGCCTGACGCGATACTTGCCGTGCTGCGCAAGCTGCAGGCGTTGCGCTCCGGCAACGCGCGAGCATCCCCGCTCTCTACGCATCCGCTGCCATCGGAGCGCGCGGAAAAACTGCAAGAGTCGGTGACGGCGATAGAGACGTCAAAGGGCGCTGCGCCGCCCATCCGGCGGGGTGGCGCAAGCGCCGCGCGGCAATAGAAGTACACGCTCACTTCGGCTGATATTCGTTTGACGCGCGTGTCCGCGCGTCGCGCGCCGCTATACTCGTCGGCGCACGTTCACAACAATCAAGAGCGACTACATGCCGACCGACAGCTACACCGAATCCTCCAGCGCCGTTTCCACCGAGATCGCCAGCACCGGCACCGAGCTCGCCTCCTATCGCGCGCTCGCCGAGCACGATCGCGCCGCGATCCGCGCGATCATCGAAACGAAGATGCGCATCAAGCTCGCACAGGGCCAGGCGCGGGAGGATGCGAAAGCGGTCGCGGACCGCCTCGGCATGAAACCGAGCGAGCTCAACCGCATCGTGAGCCTCGCGATGCGCGAGCGCGAGCGCGGCAACGTGCTCGCGCAGGAAAAAGCGCTGATCGATCTCGCCGAGCAGCTCGTGTTTTAAAGCCGCAAGGAAAGGAGGTTTCGGAGGAAACAGTGGCACCCAGTAGGGTTGCCCATGCTGGGTTTCCCTCTGAATCGTTTACCGGCCGAGGCGGCTGCCGAATGGCACGCCTACTGGACCTGGATGCCGGCTTTCTTGAACACAACGCGATAGTTCTGGACTTCGGCTTTGACGAGCTTGCCCAGCTCGGCCGAACCGGCCGGAAGCGGCTCCATGCCCTGACGCGTGAGCTGCTCCTTCATCTCCGCGGATTGTGCGATCTGCAGGAGCTCTTTCTCCAGACGCGCGATCACCGGCGCCGGCGTGCCTTTCGGCGCGAAGAAGCCGAGCCATAGCGAGACGTTGAACCCGGGGTAACCCGATTCGGCCGCCGTCGGCACGTCCGGCAGCGCCTGCGAGCGTTTTGCCGAGCTGATCGCGAGCGGCCGCACGCGTCCGGCCTTCACGTGCGGAATGAGCGGCGGCATCGCGCCGAACAGCGCCTGCACCTGGCCGCCGAGAACCGCCGTGGTCGCGGGACCGTTGCCGTTGTACGGTACATGCGTCATGTCGAGCCCGGCGCGCGAGGTGAGCGTCGCCATCGCCAGGTGCGTCGTCGTGCCCTGGCCGGCCGAGCCGTAGTTGAGCTTGCCGGCGTTCGATTTCACGTACGAGACGAACTCGCTGAGCGATTTCACGGGCACGCTGTTGTGCACGACCAGCAGATATGGCGCGTTCGCGCCGAGCGCAACCGGCGCGAAATCGCCGATCGGGTCGTAGCGCAGCTTCGAATACGCGGCGACGGCGATCGCGTGCGTGGTCGTCGTGCCCATGGTGAGCGTATACCCGTCGGGTGTCGCGCGCGCGGCGAGCTCGGTGCCGATGGTGCCGCCGGCGCCGCCGCGGTTATCGATCACGACGGGGGTGCCGAGGCGCTCCGCGAGCTGCTGGCCGAAGAGGCGCGCGACGGTGTCGGTGTTGCCGCCCGGCGCGAAGCCGACGATCAGTCGGATCGGCTTGGTGGGAAACGCCGCCGAGGCGGTTTGCTGCGCGGATACGGTACTGGCGGCGGCAACGAGCAGCAGTGCAACGGCTGCCTTATGAAATCGAAACATGGCACCTCCCTCTGGTTTAGAACGGGCCACGGTATTCGTTATATGTTGTGCCTCGTGAAGAACCGGCCCGGCGGCTGACATAATAAGCCACGAACACGCCATCGGAGGATGCATGCCAGGGATCGCCAGCCGATTCAGGAAAAAAATTTTCGAGACGCGGCTCACGAGCATCGTGGCCGCCCACAACGGACTCGGTGCGCGGCTCGCCGAACAGGCCGGCTTCGACGGCATCTGGGCGAGCGGCTTCGAGCTGTCGGCCTCGTACGGTTTGCCCGACGCAAGCCTCATCAGCATGACGCAGCATCTCGAAGCATGCCGCGCGATGGCCGAGGCGACGCAGATCCCGATCGTTGCGGACATCGACACCGGCTACGGGAACGCGATCAACGTGATGCACGTGATCGAGCGTTACGAAGCCGCCGGTATGGCGGCGGTCGTCATGGAAGACAAGCTGTTCCCCAAGGACACGAGCCTGCTTGCCGGCGGCCGGCAGGAGCTCGTGCGCGTCGAAGAGTTCCAGGGAAAGATCGAAGCGGCGCTGGCAGCACGCCGTGACAAGGACTTCATGATCATCGCGCGCGTCGAAGCGCTCATCGCCGGGATGGGACAGGAGGAGGCGCGCATGCGCGGCGAGAAATACGCCGAAGCCGGCGCCGACGCGATCCTCATCCACTCGAAGTCGAAGAAGCCCGACGAGATCGTGACCTTCATCAAGGAGTGGCGCCTGCCGGTGCCGCTCGTGCTGGTGCCGACGTCGTACCCGGACCTCACGGAGGCCGACATCGAGCACCTCGGCAAGGTGAAGCTCGTGATCTACGCCAACCAGGGGCTGCGCGCCGCGGTCACCGCGATGGAGAAGGTGTTCGCGCAGATCCGCGCGGACCGCGGCATTCAGAACGCTGACAAGACGATCGTGCCGGTGGAGCGCATCTTCGAGCTCCAGGACGTCGCGCGGATGAAGGCGCGGGAGAAGAAGTACCTGCGCTGAATTGCGCAGCGCAGCACGCAGAATCCCGCCAGTGCTTGAAATAC
>Ga0196978_1001070_pt1 | contig 12775 bp, 11 predicted proteins | sample S3v_2013CmetaG_FD_155491 | JGI IMG/M metagenome (GOLD analysis project Ga0196978, IMG submission 155491) | Soil microbial communities from Anza Borrego desert, Southern California, United States - S3+v_20-13C | ecosystem: Environmental > Terrestrial > Soil > Desert | place: USA: California... | reverse complement strand
GTTCGCGAAGAGGAACATCGGCGTATCGACGAAGTGCGTGACCGGCGTGAGATCGCGCAGCGGGTCGTACGGCATCTTCGAATACAGCGCGGGGGCGATCGAGACCTGGCCGTTGCTCGCGAGGATGAGCGTGTAACCGTCGGGGTTCGCGTTCGCGACGATCTCTCCGGCGATCAGCCCGCCCGCGCCGCCGCGGTTGTCGATCACGAGCTGCCTCCCGGTCTGCTGCGCGAATTTCTCGCCGACCGCGCGCCCGGGGAGATCGAGTCCGCCGCCGGGTGGATACGGGATCAACATGCGCACCGGCCGCGCGGGAAATTCCGCTTCCGCCGACGCAGCGCCCGCGATCGTCCATATCGCGGTGGCCGCAACACCGAGGCACATCGCGATAAATCGTTTTGCTGAGATCATGGCTCCTCCTTTGGGTTACGCTTTTGTCGGTGGGTCATCGACCCACCGGATGAAATGAACAACGACCAAGGGCGGGCCGTATGACACTCTCACGCGCATTCATCATCGCCGCATGCGCGGCGTTCGGCGCCGCAACGCCGGTGTCGGCCCAGCAGTATCCCGTAAAACCCATCCGCATAATCGTTGCGGCGGCGCCCGGCGGCGGCACCGACTTCATGGCGCGCATCGTCGCGCAGAAGCTGACGGAATCGCTCGGCCAGCAGGTCATCGTCGAGAACCGTCCCGGCGCCGGCAGCACGCTGGGATTCGAAGCCGGCGTGAGAGCCGCGCCCGACGGCTACACCTTCAACATGATCACGCCGAGCTGGTCGATCAATCCCAGTCTGTACCCGATCAAGTTCGACGCGGCAAGCGATTACACGCCGGTCGTGCTCGTCGCGCGCGGACCGTTCGTCATTGTCGTGCATCCGTCGCTCCCCGCACGCACGACGCGCGAGCTCGTCGCGCTGGCGAAAGCGAAGCCCGGGCAGATCACCTACGGCAGCAGCGGGCAGGGCGCCATCGTGCACCTCGCGACGGAGCTCTTTCTGCACACCGCCGGCATCCAGATGACGCACGTGCCCTACAAGGGCGGCGGCCCGGCGCTCACCGATCTGATCGCGGGACAGATCCAGGTCGTGTTCGCCACCCCGCAGGCGGGACTGCCGCAGGTGAAGGCCGGCCGCGTGCGCGCGATCGCGGTGACGACGCCGAAGCGCGTCAGCGCCGCACCGGAAGTCCCGAGCGCATCCGAAGCGGTGCCGGGTTACGAAGTCACCAACTGGCACGGCATGATCGGGCCCAAAAATCTGCCGCGCGCGATCGTCGATCGCGTCAACGCCGAAGTGAACAAGCTCATCAAGACGCGCGATCTCGAAGAGAAGCTTCAGGCGAACGGCGTCTCGGCGGAAGGCGGCGCGCCCGAAGTCCTTCAGGAGCTCATCCGCCGCGAGATCGGCCAGTGGCGCAAGGTGGTCGCGGCCGCGGGCGTGAAAATCCACTGAACGGCTCACTCTGCTTTCGCGCCCGACGCCTTCACCACCTTCGCCCATTTCGCGATCTCTGACTTGAGATAAGCGCCGAACTGCTCCGGCGTCCCCCCCACGGGATCGAGACCCTGCCCCACGAGCTTGTCGCGCACGTCGCGCTGCTCGAGGATTTTCTGAACCTCGCCGTTCAGCTTCCCGACAACGTCCTTCGGCGTCGCGGCCGGCACGAGCAGGCCGTGCCATGTGCTCGTGTCGTAGCCTTTGAGCCCTGCTTCCGCAATCGGTGCGACGTCCGGCAGTTGAGGCGAGCGTTTCGCGCTCGTGACGCCGAGCGCACGCACCTTGCCGGCTTTCACCAGCGGCACCGCTGCCGGCACGGCCGTGAAGTACAGGCCGATTTCGCCTGACAGCAGCGCGGTCACCGCCGGTCCGGTGCCCTTGTACGGCACGTGCAGGATGTCCGTGCCGGACATCGTCTTGAGGAGCTCGCCCGAGAGATGCGTCGCGCTGCCCGCACCGGCCGACGCATAGGTGAGCGCGCCCGGCCTGGCTTTGGCGATCGCGATCAGCTCGCGCGTGTTCTTCGCCGGAATCGACGGGTGCGCGAGCAGCACGTACGGCGTCGTCGCGAGCTGGATCACCGGCGCGAAGCTCGTCAGCAGGTCGTAGCTCAACTTCGGATAGAGCGACGCGCCGATCGCGTGCGCGACGTTCGCCTGCAACAAGGTGTAGCCGTCGGGCGGCGCTTTCGCCGCGGCGTCGGCCGCGATATTCCCGCCGGCGCCGGGCCGGTTGTCGACGAGAACCGGCTGGCCCCAAGCTTCGGTCAGTTTCTGGCCGATCAGCCGCGCGACGATATCGGTGCTGCCGCCCGGCGGAAACGGCAGGATCACGCGCAGCGGCTTCGACGGATACGCCGTCTGCGCCGCCGCGGTCACGGCCGCGAATGACAGTGCCAACAACGTTGCAATGCGATGAAGCGACAATACGTTCTCCTTGCGTTTGCGGTCCTGCATCAGCCCATCCACTGCAGCACCGGCGCCGCCGCTTCTTCGAGCGGCTGCGCGATCACGTCCACCAGCGCGGGTCCACCGTGCTCGACGGCCTGACGGATCGCATCCCCGAGCTTCTCCGGATCTTCGACGCGCCACGATTTCACGCCGTAGCCTTCGGCGATGCGCGCGTGATCGGAGCGCGAGAAATCGACCGAGAAGTAACGCTCGCCATAGCTCGCCTTCTGGCTTGCCTTGATCCAGCCGTAGCTCGCGTTCGAGAACACGATCATCAGCAGCGGCACCTTGTTGCGCACGACCGTCTCGAGCTCGCCCACGGAAAAGCCGAAGCTGCCGTCGCCCATCAGCGAAACGCAGCGCGCGTTGGGACGCCCGTACCATGCGCCCGTCGCCGCCGACATCGAGTAACCCAGCGCGCCGTGCGCGCGGTTGGTGATGAACTGCCGGCCCGGCTCGAGGATCTCGTAGTAGCCGGAGACGTACGGACACGGCGTCCCCGGATCGGCGACGACCACCGCATCCTTCGGCAGCACGCGATGGAGCTCCGCAAGCACGCGCTCGGGCCGTATCGGCCGCGCGTTGTCGGCGGCCAGCCGTTGAAAGGCGTCGAATTTCGTCTTGCGCGCGCGTGCGACCACGGCCCTGCCGTCGAAATCGGTGCGTGTGCGCTTCCCGACGTTCGCGCTCACGTAAGCATGCAAGCCTTCCAGCGCGAGCCGCGCATCGCCCACGATCGCGTGCGCCGTCTGGTAGTTGGCCGAGATCACCGACGGATCGACGTCGATGTGCACGATCGGGATATCGCGCGACGGGTTCTTCCAGTGCTCGGTCGTCGTCGATCCCGCGCGGCAGCCGATGAAGATCACGAGATCCGCCTGCTGCACGACTTCGCGTGTGGCGATCACGCCGCCGTTGGCGCCCACGACGCCCGCGCACAGCGGGTGGCGCTCCGAGAGGCTGCCTTTGCCGCTTACCGTCGTGCACACCGGCGCATTGAGCAGCGTGGCGATCTCGTCGAGCACGCGCATCGCGCCGGCGATGATCACGCCGCCGCCGCAGATGAAGACCGGCGCACGTGCCTGAAGTATCGCCGCTCCCGCCGCTTGAATCGCCGCCGGTTCAGCAACGTAGCGCCACGCGGGATAACGGTCGTGGTCCTTCTGCGCCCACAGCTCGCCCGGATCGACGTTCGCCTTCATCACGTCGAACGGCAGCCCGATGTGCGCGGACCCCGGTCGTCCCGTCGTCATCTGCCTGAACGCGGCGCGGAATGCCTGCGGGATCTGCTCCGCCCGATCGCACACCGTGTTCCATTTGGTCAGCGGGCGATAGAGGCCATCCTGATCGAGCTCCGTCAGCGGATACCGTCCGCGCGAGAGCACCGGCACGTCGGAAGTGATGGCGAGCACCGGGATGCACGACTCGTTCGCTTCCACGAGGCCCGGCGCCAGATAGGTTGCGCCGCCGCCGCTCGGGCCTTCGCAGATGCCCGGCCTGCCGGTGACGCGCGCATAACCGTCGGCCATGTACGCCGCGCTGCGCTCGTCGCGCGTGAGCACGTGCGTCATGCCGTGCTCCATCTTGTACAGCGCATCGTAGAACGGCAGGCTCGTGTCGCCGCAGAGGCCGAAGATGTGCCGCACGCCGTTCAACTGAAGCATGCGCACGGCGGCTTCGGCGCCGTTGAATTTATCCATCTCACTCTCCTGTTGGTGACGTCACCTTGGCGATTACGCCACACACTTGCATCGTCCTCACGAACAGAGGGAAACCGATGATGCATGGCGCCTGATCGGCGCCGTGTTCCCTCCGTAACCTCCCATCCTTCGGTTCAACCCCGTGTCACGATTGTCGGCGTCATCACGAAGTGCCCGTCAGCAGCGCGACGTTGCCGCCTGCGGCTGCCGTATTGATCGTCACCGTCTGCTCCAGGCAGAAACGCGGCAGGTAATGCGGCCCGCCCGCTTTGGGTCCGGTGCCGCTCAAACCGTGGCCGCCGAAAGGCTGTACGCCGACGACTGCGCCGATCATGCTCCGGTTCACGTACACGTTGCCCACCCGCGCGCACGCGGCAATGCGCTCGGCGCGGCCGTCCACCCGTGTCTGGACGCCGAGCGTAAGGCCGTAGCCCAGCGCGTTGATGCGCTCGACGAGCGCGTCCACCTCGCCCGACCAGCGCACGACCTGGAGCACGGGGCCGAAGATCTCCTCGTCGACCGTCTCGACCGCGTCGACTTCGTAAATGCACGGCGCGATGTAATCGCCGTGGACAGCGGCCGGCGCATCGCGGCGCGCGATCAGCCGACCCCGCCGCTCGAGCGCCTCGAGCTGTTTCTCGAGCTGCGCTTTCGCGGCCGCATCGATCACCGGCCCGACGTCGGTCGCCGGATCGGCAGGGTCGCCCACCGTGAGCTCCATCAGCGCGCCGCTCAGCATCTCGAGCACGGCGTCCGCGATCGCTTCGTGCACGCACAGCAGCCGCAGCGCGGAACAGCGTTGGCCGGCGGAGCGGAACGCGCTCATGACGACCGAATCGACGACCTGCTCGGGCAGCGCGGTGGTGTCGACGATCATCGCGTTGACGCCGCCGGTCTCGGCGATGAGCGGCACGAACGCCCGCCGCTCGTCGCTGCCGACGAGCGCGCGCGCGATTCCGCGCGCAACCTGCGTCGAGCCGGTGAACGCGACACCGGCCGTGCGCGCGTCGGCAACCAGCGCGGCGCCGACGGTTTCACCCGGACCGGCGCACAGCATCAGCACGTCGCGCGGCACGCCGCAATCGTGCAGGAGATCGACCATGGCCGCCGCGACGCCCGGCGTCTGCTCCGCGGGCTTCGCGGCGACACCGTTGCCCGTCACGAGCGCGGCGGTCACCTGCCCCGTGAAAATCGCGAGCGGAAAATTCCACGGCGAAATGCAGATCCACACGCCACGGGGCCGCAGACGCAGCGCGTTCGACTCGCCGGTCGGGCCGGGGAGCGGCGTCTCCGTCATGATGCGCTCGGCCTCCGCGGCGTAATAGCGCAGGAAATCGACGGCCTCGCGCACCTCCGCCACGGCGTCGTCCCACGTCTTGTGTGCTTCCTTGACGACGAGCGCGGAGAATTCCGGCAGCGCGTGCTCGAGCCGATCCGCGGCCGCACGCACGACTGCGCTGCGTTCGCTGGCCGGGCGCTCGGACCACGTGCGAAAGCCAGCGGCGAGCTCGGCCATCAGCGCCGGCGTTTCGGCAGCGCTGCGATCCATCACGGCCGGCACGCTCACACGGTCGTATGCCGCAACGAGCCGCGCGCGATCTTCACGCACCGCGATATCCACCCCCCGGCTGTTCCGGCGGCTTTCGCCATAGACATCGACCGGCAGCGGCAGCGCCGGCTGCGCCGCCACGTGCAGCGGCGAGCGCAGCAGCGTCTCGATCGGAATCGAGTCGTCGGCGAGCTGATGCACGAACGACGAATTCGCGCCGTTCTCCAGCAGCCGCCGCACGAGATACGCGAGCAGATCGCGGTACTCGCCCACCGGCGCATAGATGCGGCACGGCGCGCTCACGGACCCGAGCACTTCGCGGTACACGCTTTCGCCCATGCCGTGCAGACGCTGCAGCTCGAAAGGCGCGTCGGCGGCGCGCCCGAGCTCCAGCACCGCCGCGAGGGTGGCGGCGTTGTGGCTCGCGAACTGCGGATAGACCGCGTCGGGCGCGGCCAGCAGCGCTCGGGCGCAGGCGAGGTAACTGAGGTCGGTATGGTGCTTGTGCGTGTACACGGGATAACCCGCGACGCCGAGCACCTGCGCGCGTTTCACCTCGGCATCCCAGTACGCGCCTTTCACGAGCCGCACCATGAGCTTGAGCCCATGCCGCCGCGCGAGCGCCACGATGTGTCCGATCTTGGAGAGCGCGCGCGTCTGGTAGGCCTGAACGGCGAGCCCGAAGCCGCTCCATTCCGGGTGCTCGCGCAAGATGCGCTTCATCAGCGCTTCGAACACGTCGAGCGAGAGCTCGAGCCGCTCGCTCTCCTCGGCGTCGATCGTGAGATTGATGCCGGCGCGCGACGCACGCTCGCAGAGCGCGGCGACACGCGGCACGAGCTCGCGCAGGACGCGTGCGTGCTGCGCCTCTTCATAACGGGCGAACAGCGCCGAGAGCTTGATCGAGATGCCGTCGCGCGCATGGGGCGATTCGGCAGCAGCCGCGCGCGCGGCGACGGCATCGATTGCAAGATGGTAATGATCGAGATACGTGCGTGCCGCAGCGTCCGTGCGCGCGCCTTCGCCGAGCATGTCGTAGCTGAAGCGGAACTCCGGGTTGTCGCGACGCCAGTCCTCGGCACGCGCCATCGCGTCCGCAATCGTCTCGCCGAGCACGAACTGGCGTCCCAGCAGTTGCATGGCGCGCATCGCGATGGAAACCACCGCCTCCGAGCCCAGCCTGCGCGCGAGCCCGGGCGGATCGCCGTCGTCGGGCAGCAGCGATTTTGCGAGCGCGAGCGCGCGCGCCGACACGGCTGCCATACCGTGGCCGCGATGCGATTCGAAATGCGCGCGCCGCAGTTGATCGGCCGTGAGCGCAATCGCCGTGTCGCGGTCCGGCACGCGCAGCAGCGCTTCGGCGAGCCGCATGAGCGCGAGACCCTCGTCGCTCGAGATCGGATACTCGGCCAGCAGGCTCTCGAGCGCCCAGAACGGCGCCGGCGAGCTTCGGGCGGCTTCGATCCACTGCTTCGCACGCGCCGCGACCGGCGACCAGTCGAGCTCGCTGCCGAGCTCATCGAGCGCACGGCGCGCGCTATCGGCTTCGGAATCGTACGGCGACGGCAGCCGCTGCGGCGGCACCACGGGCGTATCTCTCAGTAGGTTTCCACCATACGGCGGATTTCGGCGTGGTCGCGGGTGCGCGTGAGCGCGAGCATGAGCAGCACGCGCGCCTTGCGCGGCTGAAGGTTGTCCGCCGGGATGAGGCCGCGCTCGATAAAGAGACGCCGGCCCATGACACGGCCGCTCGACGAGTGACTCGCCGCGATCACCGGCACGCCCGAGCGCGCCAGCTCGGTCAGCGCATCGAGGAACGCACGCGGCGCGCCGCCGCTGCCCAGCCCGGCGGCGACGAGGCCCGCACAGCCGGCCTGCGCGTACGCGCGGATCGCCGTGCCATCCGCGCCGGCGTAGGCGTTGGCGATGTCCACGCGCGGCAGCGCTTCGAGCGCATCGACCTCGAACTCGGTGCGCGAAGTATGCAGCCGCGTGACCTCGCGATAGAACACGATGCGGCCGTCGGAGTCGGCGTAGCCGAGGTATCCCAGATCCGGCGTCTTGAACGTATCCAGCCGCGAAGTGCTCATCTTCGTCACTTCGCGCGCGGCGTGTATCTGATTGTTGAGAACCGCCAATGCGCCGCGATTGCCCGCGTCGGCGCACGCGGCGATCCGAACGGCATCGAGCAGGTTCACGTCGGCGTCGTTGCTCATCGCGGTCATCGGACGCATCGCGCCGGTGACGACGACCGGCTTCGGCGATTTCACCGCGAGATTGAGAAAATAAACGGTTTCCTCGAGCGTCGCGGTGCCGTGCGTCACGACGACGCCCGCTGTGTCCGGTGCGTCTCTGAAGATTGCGTTGATGCGCTTCGCGAGCGCCAGCCAGTGCGCGGGCGACAGATCGCCGCTGGAGACGTTCGCCAGTTGCTCCGGGCGCACGCTCGCGATCGTTTCCAGCTCCGGCAGCCGCGCGAGCATCTCTTCAATCGTGTAGTGGCGGTCGCCGTAGCTGTAATCGAGGAAATCGGTGCGCGAGGCGCCGATGCAGGAGATGCTGCCGCCGGTGCCGATGACGTGAACGATGGGTAGTGGCATCAGCTAAACGTCATTGCGAGGAACGCCGTGACGAAGCAATCGCGGAGTGTCCGAGCCGACGTGCGCCACGCGATCGCCACGTCGCGCATTGGCGCTCCTCGCGATGACCATTCACCGGCTGGACCGTGCATCGGCGCTCCTCGCAATGACATTCATTCGGTTTCGATCCGCCGGCAGACTGCCAGGCTCTGACCGCCCGCCGTCGGCAGAAACATCGACTTCCCGCCCGCGCCGCCGCCGACGACGACGAGCAGGTCGCGCGGCTCCCACACGATCGGCACCATGGAACTGTCGTCGGTGCGATCAACGGATTCGGGAAAGCGCGGGCCTTTCGACTTGCCGCGATTCTTCATGAGACCCCACGGCTGTCGCGCGCGTTCGAAAAGCTCGCGCTGGAGATCCTGTTTGCTCCAGCCCGCCGCCGCGATGTGCTGCGCGTGCTCCACCCCGAGCACGAGCACGGGATTGCCCTGCGAGTAGAGGTTGTTCACCCCGAGTGTGGCCATGCACGACGCGAACGTGCGCACGATCTCGTGCGGATCGGTCTGGATGTTCTCGGTCATGCTGTGCGGCGCCTCGGTGTTCACCACCGTGACGACGTTGTCTTCGCGCGCGAAACCGCGCTCGACGTGCAGCGGCTCCCACGGATTTGCGGACTCGTATTCGCCGATGCAGTACGTGTACTTGCCGGGATGACCCGTCTGCGACGCATCGACGCCCGGGCCGGCGCCGCCGATGTTGACGAGGACGAGGCGCAGCGCGCGCCCGATCGTCGCGTTCGCGCGCCAGCCGGGACCGAACAGGCCGCGGCCGCAGTTGATCCGCAGCCGCTGCACGATCGGCCCGTTCACGATGATGAGCGGCGCGCCCGCGTGCGTCGTCGTCTGGCGGTGCGAAAGGCCGTACTTCGGATCCGACACCGCTTCGAGCGCGGCGACGACGACCGGCAGGTACTCCGGCCTGCAGCCCGCCATCACGGCATTGACCGCGATTCTCCGCAGGCTCGCGTTCCCCATGCGCGGCGGAACGATGCCGATGACCTCGTCGGCTGCCCGCCACGCCATGCCGGCGAGCATCGCCTGCACACGCGCTTCCGTCGGCGGCACGATCGGCAACCCGTCCGTCCAGCCGCGCTCGTAGAAGTAGTCGTTGACGCGGTCGAACGACGCGTCGGTTTCGACGACATCCACGGAGCCGTCGTCGAGGGCCGAATGCGTTTCACTGGATCCCCGCCTGCGCGGGGATGGCCCCTCACCACTGGACCCCCGCTTGCGCGGGGATGTCGCCTCGCCTTTCACCGCGGCATCACTGCATCGGGCAGCGGGTACTGCTTCGCCTCGAACTCGCGCGCAAGGTCTTCCGCCGGCGTCGTCAGCACGCGCGCGCATTCGTGCGCGATCTCCGCGCCGCAGCGCTCGATCAGTCTTTCGTCCGGATTGCCGAGCGGATGCGGCACCACCAGGATCGGCAGGCTCACGTGCCCGATACCTTCGCCGACCACCTGCGCGAGCGGCGCGAAGGCGGTGCTGATCACCGTCACCGTGGGGATTCCGAGATCTTCGAGCGCGGCCGCGTCACGCGCGGTCCAGGGGGTCGAGGAGCCTCAGTGGCCGACGCCGTTCACCACGGCGTCGCATTTCGCCGCCATCTCCTGCGCGTACGGCGACGGAACTCCGAGATAGCTCTTGCGCCAGAACGTGACCTCCGCCACACCGTGGTCGCGCTCCAGAATTTCAGCAACGCCCTTCAGCACGAGGTCCGCGAACTCCTTGCAGTTGTCCAGTATGCCGATGCGCGCCCCGCGCAGCGTCGTGAGTCTCGGCGCGAGCTGCTTCGACTGCGTGTCCACCGCGCCGGTCGGCAGATACACCGTCATGCCGCCGATCGTTTCGTGCTCTTTCATCGCACCTCCAGGGTCACCGAATTTTCGCGCCGCTTTCCTTGATCGCCTTCGCCCAGCGCGGAATCTCGGCTTTGACGTGCGCGAGGAACTGCTCCGGCGAATTGCCGACGGCCTGTCCGCCGAGCGCGGCCAGACGCTCCGCGGCTTCGGGCGAACGCACCGCCTGCGCGATCGCGCGGTTGAGCGTCGCGACGACCGGCTTCGGGACGCCCGCCGGCGCGCAAATACCCTGCCACGTGATCGACTCGAATCCGCTCACGCCGGACTCGTGGATCGTCGGCAGGTTCGGCGTGAGCGCGAAACGTTCGAGCGAGCTCACGGCGAGCGCGCGCAGCCGCCCGGCTTTCACGTGCGGCAGCGAGGACGCCACTGCCTCGAATACGAGGTGGAGCTGACCGGCCATGAGATCCACCGCCGCGGCGCCCGAGCCCTTGTACGGCACGTGCGTCATGTCGATGCCGGCCATCGACTTGAAGCGTTCGCCGGTCAAATGCGCCGCGCTGCCGAGGCCCGCGGAGCCGAAATTGAGGCCGCCCGGTTTCGATTTCGCGACGGCGATCAGCTCTTTGACGTCCTTCGCGGGAAACGACGGATGCACGAGCAGCAGATACGGACCCGACATCACGAGCGAGAGATGCGTGAAATCGCGCAGCGGATCGTAGGGCACCTTCGGCATCACGAGCGGATTGAAGACCAGCACGCTGGTGCTGCACAGGAGCAGCGTGTGACCGTCGGGACGCGCCCGCGCGACGATCTCGGAACCGGTGACGCCGCCCGCGCCCGGACGGTTGTCGATCACCATTGGCTGGCCGAGGATGTCCGTCGCCTTGCTTGAAACGATGCGCGCGGCGATGTCGGCGGGTCCGCCCGGCCCGAACGGCACCACGAACCGGATCGGACGGTTCGGAAACGACTGCGACGCCGCCGGCAGCGCACAGGCCGCCAGCGCCACGAAGCAACACGCCATTGCGATGCGCTTCATGCGCGCGGCCTCAGGAGGTCGATGAGCGCGCGCACATTGTCGAGCGTCTCGAGCTGCGCGATCGCCGCGATCGCTTCCTCGGCTTGAGCCGGCGGCAGAATGCCGTCGCAGCACTCGCGAAACTTCTCCGCCACGTCATCCCAGCTCGCCGGCTGCTCCGGCCAGCCGCGCGCCGACGAGCGCGCCGCCGTAAATCTGCGTCCGTCTTTCATGATCACTGCCAGTCTCATCTCACCCCAGTTGACGCCTTCGCCCCACTGCCCGCGATGGCGCTTCAGATCTTCCGGCACGCTCACGCGCACGCGCCGCATCAGCGCCTGCACGTCGGCGCGCCGCACGCGCTCGTCCGTGTACTGGGCGAGCCCTGCCCTGCGGTCGATCAACGCGACCGCCATCGAGTACGGCAGAGAGAACCGCGCCTTGTGTCCGTCCGTCGCTTCGCGGTACGAGCCGATCGACATCACCTGCGCGGTGCATTCGAGCTCGATCGCCTCCACGTCCGGCGCGCGCACGTCGTGCTCGATCGCGAGGTCGATCATGCCGTCGATCGCCGAAGCCGCGCCCGTCGCGCCTGGATGGAAGCGCACGACCGTCGTATTCGCCGCGAGCTCCCACTCCTCACCGAGCCCGCGCACCATTTTGTCGAGATCGTAATTGCCCACGCCGTTGAAGGTGTCGGCCATGCCGAAGCGCTCGTGGCCTTCGACACCGTCCTCGACGCCTTCGATCACATTCGGATCGACGCTGAAGCCGCGGCTCGCGAGCAGCGCAGCGAAAATCCCGCAGCGCACGCCGTGGCCGACGTGGAATGCCTTGCCCATCGAGCCCACGTTCTTGCGCACGCCGGAGCCCTCCGACGCGGCGATGCCGAGCGCCATACGGGTCTTCAACTGATCGAGTCCCATCAGCCGGCTCCCCGCGGCGGCGACACCCATCGCGCCGAGGATGCCGTTCGGATGCCAGCCGCGATCGAAGAGCCACGGACGCAGGCCCTTGGCGACGTGCGTGCCGACCTGAAAGCCGACGATCAGCGCCTCCAGCGCTTGTGCGCCGCTCGCGCCCTGCTCTTCGGCCAGGGCAAGCGCTCCCGGCACCATGGAGACGCTCAAGTGCGTGACCATGCGCGTGTAGTCGTCGAACTCGAGCGCGTGCGCGCTCACCGCGTTGAGATACCCGGCGAGCTCGACCGACGTACGGTCGCCATGTCCGACCACGCTCGCGATCGGATTGCCGCCGAGGCGGCGCGCCGTGTCGAGTGAGATCAGCGCCGAAGGATGGCGTGACCCGGCGACCATCACGCCGAGGATGTCGAGGCAGCGCAGCTTCGCGGATTCGATTGCGGCGCGGGGTATGGCACTCGAGGGCGTCTCCGCCGCGAAACGCCCGAGTTGTTCGGTGACGCCCATCACGGATTAGTATAGCGGCACCGTCCCTTTCCGAACGGGGCCCACGATATGGCGCTCACGGTGAATCCCGTCACCCCCGATTTCGTCGCGGAGATCGGCGACCTTGATCTCTCCAGACCGCTCGCCGAGGACGACATCGCGGCGGTCAAAAGCGCGTTCTGGAGATACGCGGTGCTGATCTTTCCC